>VMHT01043479.1_pt1 | contig 40014 bp, 35 predicted proteins | sample 4693611 | NCBI WGS metagenome assembly VMHT01 (sample SAMN12280063, study PRJNA550983) | marine metagenome | isolation source: seawater sampled from same location over 5 years 0.02-0.2 micron viral filtrate | place: USA: collected off the coast of southern California halfway between the port... ...
CCACGTTTTATCATCCTTTTTACGATACGGGCAGTTCCAGATTCTAAAGCTTTTTTAGTGGCAATTCCAATAGTAGATTTATTAAATTTAACTTCATTGTCTTCTCCAATTTGAGATCGTTTAATTGTAACCGCTTCACCACTACCACTTCCTGTAAAAATAGTTCCAGTTTCAGCATTAACAAATCTAACTTGCATACCAATAATTGTTTTTAATACAGTTTTAACTCCATTAACTGTAACTTCTTCTTCTTCTGATACTGAGTAGTCATAGATTTCTACATATACAAAATATTCTGCTAATACAACATTACCTACAACTTTAATATCATTTGATGATATACCTTTTGCAGCTGCCTTATGTTGTTTAACCATTCTTTGTTTAATATCTTCTTTATCTTCTGTAAATAGGAATCTATCAGTCCATTCTAGATAAGATAAAGTAATATTACTAACACCTAATCCTACTCTGTTTTCTCTTAATTCAGGATAAAATTCATATAATTCTGGTGTAAAGCCAATATTTAAGACTTGAATTGGTAATTGGTAATCTAACATATAATCAGATACTTCATCTATATCTGCATCTTGTTCAAATTTACCTTTATAATTTTCTGTTTCAGTTTTACCTAATTGAGCATTAGCTGTAAAACTTAAGAGTAACGATATTATTAAAAAAATTCTTACCATGATATTTCTTCTTCTTTTTCTTCTTTCTTAGGAGGTATTACTATTGTTTTAGAAATTACAATAGTATCTTTAGAAGCCGCTGGTGGGTTAATTCTTTGTTCCATTATAGGTTGTTCTACAACATCTTCTTTAGGTTCAAATATTGATTGCATATTAGCTATTAATAATCCAAAGGCTGCTGTTATAACTAATCCTATACCTGTTACTACTTGGTTTTTGATTTCCGAAAAAAATCCTTTATTTTCACTCATTTTTTAATTATTTTAAATGTTTTAACAAATCTACCATTACTTACTTGTAATAAATAAATTGCAGATGCTAAGTCTGATAAATCCATTTGGAATGAAACGTAACCACTAAAAAATTCCCTTGTAGTTGATTTCATTAATGTTCCGTTATACGTAATTACTCTTATTGTATAAGAACCATTATCCGGTACTGTTAATTCAAATGTTAATGGACCTTTTACTGGGACAGGATATACTATACCATAAATGCCATCTGCTGGTTGTGTATCAAATGGAAGAGACATTTTATTAACATATCCATCTGTGTTATCAACATCAATATCCCACCCTAAATCTGTACCTGCTGTTTTTCTTCCTATGGTAATTGGTATTTCAGTCCAATTTTGATCAATAACTTTAAATCTTACTGTAAATAACTCAGTTGTATTACTTATAGTAAAGTTACCAAAAGAGGCATCATAACCTCCCCATCTTACTGTTTCACCTTCCCAATCCTGTGTATATGTTAACCATTCTTGTGCCTTAGCTGTTACAGTAATTTCCTCAAATTCTAAATATTGAGAATCAAATTCTAAAGCAAATTCTAAACTTCCAACTGTTTCTCCTGATGTTTCAATTTCTACAGGTAAATTAATATATTCACTAACAGGAACCTCAATCTCAGGTACGTTAAATACGACCTGAGAATGAGCTACTGTTGTTATGGTTAGTAAAAATATTAATAGTTGTTTCATTTATTAATTTAACCCTGTTCCATTTGCATCACCTAATACTAATATGTAGAAATTACCTGTTGTAGTTCCATTTATATTTGGTGATAAGAATTCTGCTAGACCTGGTATTGAGCTAGACTGATCTGAAGTTGCATTATTAATAGTATTGTACTGTGCTTCAGTGAAGAACAATACATCTGGATTATTAGCGTAACTTGTACCATTAGTTGCTAATCTAGCAAACAGTAAATAAGAATCTGATACTGTAACTCCATTTGCTTGATTTGGATTTGCAGTATAAAATTGTATACCTGATGTTGCTTGTGCTCCTGCTGCTATTTGAGCAATCATATTAGCATCAGCTGTTGATAATGCTGTACTTGCATTTAACCCACTTGCAATTTTAAGTCTAATTTGCCAGAAAGCTTGGTCTAGATTTGCTGAGAATGTTGCTTTTCCATCTGCTCCAGTTGTTACTGTAGATACATTTGTCCAAGAACTACCATCTGAAGATTTTTGTAAAATTACAGGGATCGATTGAGCTGGATTAGAAGGACTATTTAGAATAGTTGCTACATAATCAAATGCTGGTTCTGTAAAGTTACCACCATTATCAGAAGTACCTAAGGTAGCATCAGTACCATCAGCTTTTGCATAATAAGCAGTTAAGTTATTAGTAAAATCAATGTCAGCAACTGCACCATTAGTATAACTAGATTTAAATGGTAATGAAACATCAAACATATTACCTGCAGTAATGTCAAAAGTAGTAGTGGCACCAGTATAAGCCCATACAACTTTTACTATACCATTTGCTATACTTGTAGATAAATAAGCATCAGTACCTGAGGTGTTGTTATAAGTTACAGTTGGAGGATCAAATACACTTGTATCATAGTTAAAAGAAAATTGAATACCTTTTACTTTGGTACCTGAAGTATTGTCATAATAAAGATCAACTACAGTTGGATTTGAAGAATTAGTAGATTCTAAAGCATAACTCGAATCAAGAATCACATAAGGCTTACTAGCATCAGGTGATGTTGTTTGTGCATTAATTGTAGTTGTTAGCATTAACCCTGCTAACAAGAAGAGTAGTTTTTTCATCGTAGTGTATGTTTTTTTATTATAAATATGTAGGGCTAGTTCTTATGTCCAGCTCTTATTACATAGAATATAGTAGAGTCTCCATTATTTCTATCAAATAGACTATAACTTCCATATCCAAAACTTTCAGATTTGTCATCAGTATCTGTATCTAAAGGATCCCAATAAAATGGAGTTTGCTGATAATGAAAAACTTTTGTAGAAGGAGTAGTATTAGCATATTGTGTAAATATACCATTCATATAAGCTAACATAGAATATAAATCTGCAACACTAAATTTCCCGTCATTATTAACATCCATTCTCCAATAATCTTTAGAATTATAAACCCCACTAATTAATTTAGTAGTAAAGTAACTGACATCATTTAGGGTAGGTATTGATAATGCAGGCTGTACTATATCAATAGTGTAGTCATAGCTATTATAATCTAAAGTAGTGTTAAAGGAGTAATAACCATTTGAGTCTGTGGTTGTAGTAGCTTGAGTTGTATATGAGAAACCAACTTGATTTTTGTTTTGGGTTTTCAGCTGTACTGTAACTCCAGATAAGGCTTCTTCTTCTGCTCCATAAACATATCCAGTATGAGTTATAGGGTCAATAGGTTCAGTAGTAGACCATTCTGCAAATGGATGACCGGGACTGAGTTGATTATAGCTACTACCATTCGGTATTTTATATTGGAAATTTGCAGCACCTATACCACCAAAATTTTGAATTCTATATTCAAACTCATACCATGTATTTTTATCTAGGGTTGCCGTACCATAAGCCCATACATTCCAACCATAATGTTTAGTAACTATATCATTAGTCTTACCAATACCTTTAATCATAAACTCATGTGAGTCATCAGTAAATGTTCTAAATGAATATACGCCTGATTTATTGGGTTTAAACCAACCAGAATAGATAATTGCATATCTTTGAGTACCCCATCTTGGTGGATTCCATAGTTGATAAGGGGTATGATTACCACCTCTTGGGCCTTGATAACTTGTTATATCTACAGGTCCTTCTGTATAGAGTGTAGTACCACCATCAGCAAGATTAACCATGTTATCAAATTCTGTATGGCTGTTAGCATTACCTGTATAATACTGACCTGAGTTACTACCACCATAATGAGTCTTAAGTGACCTTATGTTTACTGTAGTTTGTGCATTTATAAATCCACTAATTAAAATAAAAAAACAAAGTATTCTGGTTTTCATGTTATTTATCCATCACAGCTGATGCAATCTGCCATTCTAGATCCTAAATCACCTTTGATTACTGAATCAGTTCGTAGGTAATATAAAGTTTTTACACCTAATTTCCAAGCTTCCATATGAACCTGATTAATCCATTTAGGAGAATCATTAGGGTCAAATGATAAGTTTAAAGATTGAGTTTGATCTATATATTTTTGTCTTTCAGCTGCTTGTTTTACTAATTCTAATTGATTTGTTTCTGAGAAGGTTAAAAATACTTCTTTTTCTTCTGCAGATAGTATATTATCTGGTAAACCTAATACTGATCCACCTTCTTGTAGCATTTGATCCCACCATTTAGTTTTATTTTGTCCTTTTTCTTCAAGTAATGCTTCTAATACTTTATTTTTTCTAATAAAAGTACCTTTAGCACCATTAAAAGTATAAACATTAGCAGGTAGGGGTTCAATTCCTGCACTAATACCACCACAAATAACAGAATTTGATACTGTTGGGGCTACTGCTAATAAGTGAGTATTTCTCATACCAGTTCCTCTACACCATAATGGTTCTCCATATTCAGCTGCTAAATTCATAGATGCTGATTCTGCTTTACTTCTAATTTTATTAAAAATATTTCTAGTATGAACTGTAGATGCTACAGAATTAAATGGTAATCCTTTTTGTTGAAGGAAAGTATGCCATCCCATTACACCTAAACCTAAAGCTCTACCTTTAGCTGCATGTTTATGAGTTCGTTTTAAACTTTCTTTACCATTTGATTTATCAATAAATTCTTGCATTACACCATCTAAAAACCAAATTGCAGTCTCAATACAATCTGTGTCTTTATATTCTTCCCACTTAGCTAAATTAAGAGAAGATAAACAACAAATAAATGAGTGTTCTTCATCTGTAAATAATGTAATTTCAGAACAAATGTTAGTCATAGAAACATCTAAATTATGCATTCTATAAGCTATAGGGTTATTTTTATTTACATTATCCTTGTACATAATGTAAGGTTCACCTGTTTCCATTCTTGATTTTAAAACAGTAGCCCATCTATTCATTGCTTCTGGGTCTCTTGCTTCTAATTTCCTCATAAATGAATCTCCTACAACAACACATTGATGTAAGTTTAAACATTGTCTATTTGGATCACCCTTCGGTCTACGAATTTGCATAAATTCTTCAATATCACCATGTTCAATATCTAAATTAACTGATGCTGCTCCTCTTCTTACATTTCCTTGATTAGTTGCAATAATTGATGAATCATAAATTTTAGCCCAAGGTACTACACCTTCACTCTTACCATTACCTGAAATATATTCTCCACGTTGTCTAATACGAGATAACGAAATACCTACACCTCCGCCGGATGCTGTTAATTTCATTAGTTCTGCGTTAGTTAAACCGATTCCACGTATTGAATCTGGCGTATCAATACCAAAACATGATATTGGTAAACCTCTATCAGTTCCCATATTTGATATAACAGGAGATGCTAATCCAATCCAACCATTCCAAATATATTTAAAGAATTTATTTGCTAATTCTGGTTTTTTTAGTCTAGCTGCTGAAGCATTTGCTACTCTTTTATATGCTGTTCTTACAGTTTCTCCAGGTAGTAAATAACCTTTTGAAATTGTTGCTAAAGAAATTTCATCCATCCATATTGGGTATTGCTTTCCAGCTTCCCAATTACTATAATCTACTTGTAAGTTATTATCCATATTAAAATATTGATGCGGCATCCCAATTTTGAACACCTTTACTATAATTTGTTACTCTATTTGCAAAGAAATCTGTATGTTGTTTTCCACCTGATAAATTATCAAACCAACTCATTCTTTGTACTGCTTCTTTATCTATTCCGTTTACAATTGGTCCATATCCTAAATCACTCATTTTAGTATTTACTCTATGTTTAATAAATGAAATTAAATCATATTTAGGACAACCTTGTAAATCTCCCATTTCATACACTTTATCAATAAAATCTAATTCTAGTTTTAAAGATAACTTAGCTGCTTCTTCAATATCAGCTTGTAATTCTGGTGTATTAAATTCTGGGTGTTCTTGCATTAGTGTTCTAAATAACCAACATCCTGCTTCAGAATGTAATGATTCATCTCTAATACTCCACTCTACAATCTGTCCTACTCCTTTAAGTTTATTATCTAATTTAAAAGAAAGTAATACTGCAAAAGAAGAAAATAAATTTACACCTTCTGTAAATGCAGAAAAGATTGCTAATGATTTAGCTCTTTCATGCCAGTTAGGAGTACCATCATGAGAATCTCTTACTTGCATTAATGTTTCTATTTTATTCATTGTTGCTTCATCTTCTAAAAATTCAGCAAAATTATCTAATCCTAATTCCTCATTTAATAAAGAATAGGCTTCTGCATGAATAGTTTCAAAAGCACCAAATGTAACAGCCATTTTAATTACTTCTGGTTTTCTAAACCATTTAGTAACTAATGTTGACCAATAATCATTTACTACAGTTTCAGTTTGAGCAAATCCTTTTAATATAGTTCCTATAATATTCTTTTCAGAATCAGTAAGATTCTGTTTCCAATCATTAACATCAGACATCATAGGTACTTCTGTATGTAACCAATGTGCTTGTTGTTGTTTTAACCAATAATCCGATGCCTCCTGATATTCAAAGGGTTTGTAAACGATACGTTCTTGTAATAATGATGTTTTTGCCATTTTAAAATTGTTTTAATTGTTTATTTACTTAGTTCAAAGAAACCTGGGTCATATAACTCACGAAGTTTCTGTTTGTCAAATTTGTCTGTGTCAGTATCAAACTTATTTGACTTAGTAGCAGGAGTGAAATTTTCTTGTTCGTCTAGATCCGTATTATAGTTATGTACTTCAAAGTGGCCTGTAGAAGTATCTGCTTTAACAGCAAATGTTAGACCATCAGTTCCATATCTGTTTTTCATAATGTGAAATCTACCAGTTCCTTTTACTTTATCTTCTTTTTTCCTTGAAAGAGACATACAAAAGTCAGTGATCATCAGCTTATCATAAGATCCAGCTGCTTTATCTCCTTCTATAATGTCATCATTCGAACCAGCTCTATTTACTTGAGATACTGACCAAATAGGTATGTTCAATTCTCGAGCTAGGCCTTTTGTGCTGCCATAAATATCATCAATTTCGTCCTTACGCTCCCTATTTTTACGTCCTGATGAAAGGAGGTCAACATAATCAATAATTACTAAATCAGCTTTAACTCCCATACTTTCTACTTTCTTAATATGTGATTCAACTGTTGACATAGTCGCACGACCTGTGGGGAATTCTTTAATTATTAACCTACCTGGTAATTGAGGTATGATCTCTTCTGCCTTAGGCCTAAGTAGATGAGTTTTATTAACTGGTATATTAGTGAAAAAGGCGTCATATCTTTTTCCAACATAATCTTCACCTAACTCTAAAGTATAGTGAATTACATTAAATCCTAATCTAACAGCTTCACCTCCAATAGCTACTAATGACCAAGATTTACCACCTCCTGGATTACCAAATATGAGACCAAAATCTCCATTTCCCAATCCACCTTGTAGTAAATTATTGATCTTTTCCCAAGGTGTAGGTATAGTTGTCCTCGAATTTTCTCTATACCTTTCTTCAATATCTTTAACATATTCATGTCCTACGTTTTTATCTTGTCCCGCTCTTAAAGCTCCATCAACAATATATCTAATACCATCAAAGTCGCCTGCTTTCAATAAGTCCACAGACGACATTAAGGCCTTCTTCAATTGTTGGTTTCTACAAAAATTAGTAAATTCTTCTTGTACATACTTTAAATCTTCATCAGATGATACATAAGCCTGTTTTAATTGTTCTTTAATTGATACTTGTAGAACATCATTATCAACTTTTTTTAACTCTACTTTTAAAACATCTAATGAAGGTGTTGTATGGTATTTATCGTAATATTTTAATATTTCTTTTACAGCCCACTTATGTGCACTATTTTCAAAAAATTCTTCACTGATAATATCATGGATATTAACTAATAATTCTTTATGGGTAAGCAATGCTGATATTGCTTTGATTTGGAAATCAGGACCATATTGATTCAGTGTTTGTAATGTCATAACCTATATTATAGTTTTTATTGTTTATAAATGGGGAATTGTGAAAAAATATCTTTTAACCATGTATCTAGATTTCTAATCATTCCCCCTAATTTGTCTTCATTATAAAATGAAACAAACATTTCAGCATTAAATTCAGGTAATTCCTCAACTATTAGATCATCAATATGTTCCTTTCCTTTATCATCAATCATTGGAATACTTAAATCCATAACTTTATAATTAGTTTCAATCCGTTTTTGATCTTGGATTATGCGTGAATATACGACATGATCCTTAAATTTCCTAGCACAAATGTCAAAAATGTCATCTAATGTTAAGTCATGTGTTTTTAATTCAGGAAACTTTTTAAATATACCTTTAGCACCTAATCCTTTTATACCTGGAATATTATCTGATTTATCCCCTAATAATACTTTATGTAATAAAAAATTCGATGGTAATAAACCTACTTTTTCTTCTACAACTTTTGGAGTATAATATTCTTTCTCCATTGGTCTATATACAATAATTTTATCAGTAACTAATTGTAAGAAATCTTTATCTGAAGATACTATAAAACAAGTTGAATTATGTTTTTCTACTAGTTTTTCAGCTAACACGGCTATAATATCATCAGCTTCTACTTTATCCAATATAGTGGTTTTAACAGGTAATAGCTTTAAATACTGGATTATACGCACTATTTGGTCAATTTTTGAGTCATGTTCTTCCTCTAAATTGTCAAATGCTTCCCAATTAGTAATTCGTTGTAAATTTCTTGTACTTTTGTATTCGGAGAGCAGGTTCTTACGATTTACTGTTGAACCTGCTCCGTCGAATACTACATAAACAGATGTTGGATTTGTTTGTCTAATCATGGCGCCTAAAGAACGAAAGAACCCTCCTAACCCTCCAATATGAACCCCATCAGGATTTACCATATTCATCATTGCAAAGTTTCTAAAAAATAGATTTAATCCATCTAAAATTAATACTTTATCATGTCTTTTTGGAGTAGTTTCTTCCCCTTGCTCCTGAACTTCGTCCAGCAACTTAAATAAATCTTTATGCTTCATGTTTTCTTTTTAAATGTCCTGAGAATCAAATAATACTGGTGTATGATCTTCTTCGTCTTCTTGGATTGTGAATGTTCCTCCTCCTAAGATTTTAGACCATTCATCAGCATGTTCTTTTTTATATGCATTTTTATCCTTGTCAGTATCAGTAATAAAACCGTGGTTTGTCATAACAATTTTACCTCTTGATTGCATACCATTAACGTGGTTTTTATCAATTTGTAAATTTGTTCTTTTACCCCATTCTACTTGCTTACCACCTTTAATTGCTTTAATTTTAGATGTTCCTGCATTTGATACATTACCAAAAGTAGCTACGAAAGTTGCATCATACCACATTGCCATTCCACCTTTGTTCATCATTTTAGGTTGACCCATAGGTGATTCTGCTTTAGCAGTCCATACTTTATTAATAGCACAAAGTGTATTAGTATATGGTGATGATTCTTTACGTGACATTACAATACTTTGATTAACTGTGTTACCAAATTGTGTTGACATTGCTCCTGCATTCCATTCATTGTTGTTTTTCAGTTTTTCAACTGACATTGCACAAGGAATAGATCCAATTGAATCCCAGAAGAACGCTAAATCATAAGGTAAATTACCTTTTTTCTGTTCATTCTGTAGATCCATAATAAATGCTGCTACGTCTTCAATTGTATGTAATGTTTCTCTATCAACATAAATGAAATTACCTTCATAATCTACAACATTATCTTCCTCATCTTTGATTAGTTTTACTTCTAATCCCATTTGAGCGGCATGTTCCCAATTCCATTTCATCTCAGTAATTATAAAAACAGGTAATACACCCATTTTTTGTGCTGATACTGCTGCTTCAAGTAGAGCAGTTGTTTTACCTGTATCAGAATGTCCTCTAAGTAATGAAATATGTCCCATTGGAATACCTGGTACTCCAGATATTTCCTGAAATGCAGGAGATAGTGGTATCCATTGTTGTTCCTTAAATTTGACGTTTTTATCTAAACCTTTAGTGGCTTTAAATTTATTTAAATCAAATTTTGTCTTAATCTCGGCAGACACTGCTGCCGAGAGAGACTTTGATACTTTTCTTGCCATATTTAGAAAGGAAGATCATCTGGTTCGTTACTCTTTTTATCATCAAATAATGTATCAAAAGCATCTGCTTTATTTTTCTTAACATTATCTTTTGTAGTATCTAAACTAAAATTAGACTTAGCTGGTGTTTCAACTGCAGCAGGTGTAACATCACCATCTGTATCATCATTAGTTTCTGGCGCTAACCACTTTTCTAATGCTGACTTCATTTCATCAAAAGTAAATTGTTTGAATTCTTTTGTTGGGTTTGGTTGATCTGAAATCCACTTATCAACTAATTCAGCATCATCACTTAATGGAGTTTCTTTTAATCTAACTCTCACTGATGATTTATTATACTGAGTACCTGTTGATTCTGGTCCTACTGTTTCAATTGTAAGATCTCTACCTGAAACGATATCAGTGTAATCTCCAATTTCATCATCTACAGCTAGTGAAAGTAATTCTTCATATATTAGCTTTCCGAATTGCCATAGTCGAACTCCTTTGTCCTCCTCTCCTCTAACAATAACCGGAGCAAAAATTCTAGTTTTTGCATCTAACTTTTTAGCAAGTAGATAATTTTCTTTGCTATATTCTTCTCTAAGTTTACTAGCGAATAAAGCAATCGGGTCTTTTTCACCCCAAGTTTCAGGTGATAACATCACCTTGTTTGTAATACCATAATAGAATTTTAATTCTGTAAATGGGTTATTAGAATTAAATGCACTAGGCACAATTCTAATTTGTTGTTTTCCTACTGTAGGTCTCCAAAATGTAAGAGAATAATCTCTTTTGGCACCACCAGCAGGTGTTTTTTGTTGGAGCGTATCCAACTTCTGTTTAAGCATTGATAAATCCATAATTTAATAACTTTTTTTAATTATAACTGTTTTAAATGTAACACCAATATACGAAGCCAAATTTGGGGAGCCAAACTATACTTCGATTATTTTGTGTATTTTTGTATTTAATTGATTCAATTCATTGTGTTGGGTAAGTAAAACACAATTTCTATAATGTTGCCAATCTACTTTAAATTTAGTATCAACAACACCATTATTAAGCTTTTTAATTAATTCATTTAAAGCATTAATAGTGTATAAGGTATTAGACTCCTTTTTTCTATGTACTAGAATAGTATTATCTGGAATAGAGTGAACATTACCCTGGTCTACGTTGTATGTAACAACATATTCATCACTTCCGACAATCTCTAAAACAAACATCTTATTATAAATAATTACGTATTGGGATGTTATATTCTGGATTAGATCATCTAAGTGCTCTAGCGTGGTAAATGTACAAAACAGCTTGTTATTCAAATCTCCTATATTATTTAATGATGTTTCAACATCATAATTCATCTTATACGTATTTAAGGGTCTATTTAAAGTCGTAATCATAACCTTCTTTTGTTTTTATGTTAAATTTATATTTTTTGAAAACATTCTTTATGTCTCCTATTAATTCTTTTTCTTCTTTATCCCAATCAAACAAAAACGAATCATAAGTATATAATACCAGTTTTGTTTTTTTACCTCTTAATAAACGAAGTACGTCCCATAGTATACGAACGTTCATTGACGTCTCCAAGTTTTGTAACAAATAATTAAACAGCTTTTGCGGATTCATGTTTTCTAACGTATCCTTTTTATAAACAAATTTTGAAACCGGACACGTTATCTCTCCGTCGCTTTGAAATTTATACCAGAGTTCTTTTACGTATATATCAATTTTCTTAAAAAATTCGATATGTTTATATTGATCAAATACTCCTCCGTATAATTGCTTAAATGTCAGTTCCTTTGATTTACCGTAACTTACTCCATAGAGTTGTTGTAAATGACTGTGAATATCCACAGTGGCAAAATTATAATCGATGAGACGACAAGACAAACTAGGATGATAAGCGCTAATATCAATTTCGTACAAAATATCATTGCTTGGTACAAACGATTTTCTACATCCATTTTCCTTATTAAGTGCTGCATAGTTTACTCCTTTAAATTTGTTTGATGGTCTCGTTGTTGTAGTTTTAAGGTTGTATTGAGTGTATACTTTGGGTCTACTCTCATCATAAAAGTGTTTTTTGAATTGTTCGGGATGTATTTGTATTCCCATCCTTTCGATGGCGTTGAACACCACGGATACTCTATGGTTAAAAAATTCGTCATAGTCTGTTTTTTTATGGTTAATATTATCTTTTAAATCATTGTATATTTGCTCACACATTTCATAGTGTTTAACAACTGGAATAAAAGTATTAATACTTGGGTTATCTTTATGTTTATAATTTAATACCTCATGTGCTTTTGTATATGGTCGTATATACGTAGTAGGAGGCACATTTATGTCGTAAAGAGCTTTGTTTGGAAAATAATGTAACATCTCCTTTTTATCGCGACAATACAAAATATCAAACTTATTTATCAATTCGTCTATACGCGTATTTAACGCATTCAATGTTTCACTATGTGAAACGCATAACATATAGCCTTTACTTGCATTAATCGGTCTAATATACACTAAACTAATGCTATTTAATGTGGGGTGTACGTGGTCACTATAAGGGATTACCTCAATAAATGCTTGTTTGTAACCACTATTAATTAAAAATTTTATTTGATCTTCTTCTTCTACTAACCAGTACATATAACCATATTCAGGACATGAATATACGAATTATTTTGCTAGTAACCACTTATTCTTGGAGAAGCGGTTGATTGTTTTCTTGATGGAGTTTCTTCAATATGAAATTTAGTAAATCGATTATTAAAATAACTTACAAACCCCATTATTTTATTTTGGGTTTCATATAATTTTACAATATTTTTATTTGTATTATAAACATCTTCTAATTTACCCTCTAAAACCCAATTAATAGTAATTGGAGTATATAATTGCCATTGTACTTTACCACTTTTATCCTTATATAGTTGTTGTTGTTTTCCTTTTACTTCTATATATTGTACTTCATTATTTTTCTTTAAAAAGTATCTTTGGTACTCTCCTAATTCATAATCACTTTCTGTTGGTATACAAATTTCTTGTACTGGTTTGATAGGGGCATTATTTGTAGTATTATAATTTCTTCCTGTAGCACCGTAGTAAGGATAATCTATATTATAAAAAGATGATATTCTACCACTTTCAGGTTTTCGGTCTAAATTTTCTAAATATAATGGACTTTCATTATTAACCCCATTTTTAGGTTCAAGTTGTCTACTACCATTTGCTTGGGGCGTAGCTCCACTATAATATTCTCCTTTTGAATTTATGTAATAAAATCCTTTATAGTCAGCCCCATTAATAGAAAGTTCACTTCCATTAGTGTATAGATTGGTTTTGACTTGGGATGAAGGATAATATGGCATAATTATGGTAATTTAGTTATTTTTCCTGCTCTAAACTGTGCTTGAGCATCTAATATTTCTGCATTTACTCTTGGATCCGATCCTTTTATAACTCTTTCAGGTCTTGGTAACGATAAATGGAAGTGAGCACCTGATGCTACTGCTGTTGGTTCTCCATATTCATCTAAATAATACCAATTTTTAGGACCTACAATGAAACTATTTAATACTTTTTTAACTAATTCTAAATTAGTAGCTGTTGGGTTATTAATGGTAAAATCAATAGCGTTACCTATCTCATGTCTACTTGTATAGTTTTTAACTTTATTATGGTGATATAAATCATTACCTGCTGTTATTGTAATTCTTATATTTGGAGCTTCTGTTCTCATAGCTTGTAAAACAGCAATTGTCATATCAGCACCTGCAGATGAAATATCTCCTCCACTAGTTAATTCTCCTTTTAAATTACCATCTGCATCTATACCTACTGTATATCCTCCTCCACCATCTTGGCCTGATAGTTTTTCTTCTATCTGTGGTATTGGTTTTATATATTCTCTAACTCTATCAGCATTTGGTGTTGGTCCTAAATATTCTGGTTTTCCATTTCCTCCACCTGTAACATAAGTTTCTGCTGCTTCTGATAATTCTGAGAAATTAAATTTACCTGAAACGAATGTTCTTGGGATAGTGACAGTATCAATAGATGTTGACCATGAATTTTCTGATATTTCATGGTTTACCTTTGAAACTAAAAATTTATAAGTTTTAGGATATTGATTAGGTAAAAACCCTTGTTCAACATTAATTTGATTATATATTTTAACACCTGATAATCCTTCAAATGTTAAACTCATATCTATAGGAATAAAACCTATCATTCCTGATGGTGCTCCAGTTTTTTGATAAAGTGTATTATTAATAGTTGTAACATAAGCATTAAATGCAGCTTTTCCTTCTTTTATAATAGCGTCGTTATATAAAAAGTAAGCGTATTTATTTTTAGCCGTATAACCTATTTTATCTTTACTTGCGACTGCACCAGCAGAATCATTAGTTCCTGCTGCAAAATCACCCCCTAATAGTCTTGTTAAATAAAAAATATAATTATTTGAAAATTTAGCTGCCAATTCTTCATGGCTCATTTGCCCTGTAATTTTCTTCATCTTCTCAGCATGTAAATAATCTGCTACTTTATTAACATACTCTTCCCAGTTTAACCCACCATTAGTGTCTTCACCTACAAAGGGGTAAACTGAGTTAACTAAAGCTATTCTATATCCTTTATTTTCAACCCCACAAGCTTTAAAAGTTTTGTTTTGAGAATAATTATCATCTCTTCTCTCTGATAAATCAGGATTAGTTATATTTGCTACATTGTCTGTTCCAAAAGTAGATACTTGTTCATCATCATCCCTAAACCAGTTACCAACTGAGTTGTAAATATCTACGGCAAATTCTGCTGCTGCATCTGTGGCATGACCTAAACCTTCAACTGCTGTGTATGCTCCATCTGCTACAGCATTAAATGCATCTTGTACTACTTCGTCGTGACCTCTATCTTCTTCACCTCCTGTCCAAGCATTATATAATTGTGTTGCTTGTATTGATGTAATATCTCTAAAACTCGTTATTCCTAATTCATTAGCTTGATCTGCTAATGCTAATTGTTCTTTCATTATAGCATCTAAAGCAGGATCTATAAATTCTTTATTGTATCTATCATATAACCCAACATTCCATTTAGAAAAAGCAGTTGCATCATAGTCTTTAGTATTCCCTCCCGCTGCTGTTGCACCAACAGAAATCATAGTTGCTAATTCGGGTGTAATTTTTGTATCAAAATTAAAATCAGTTACAAAACTTCCTCTATCTTTTTTTACTCCATAAACATTAAATGAAGGGATAGAATTCATTTTTCCTTTATTAAAAGAAAGTGCTTCTATTCCTGGTATAGTATTTTGTTCTACTATGGTAATAGTATTATCATTTTTTAATGCTACCTCTAAGTTATTAATACCACCTAAAGCATCATTAATACCATCACATATATTTGTTAAAAATGAAAATATAGAAACTTGTTTACCTCTATCAGTTTCATCAGTTGCTTTTGCTAATAATTTTGAAATAAAATCATAATTAAGATAAATATTCATTATTTGCCCATATATAACAGTTTTATCTCCAAAATCTTGTGTTTGTGCAAATGGTTTTAATCTTGCCCACCCAGCGTTATTGTATAACCAAGTTGTTGAACTTTGTTCTTGAGAATTAATTGCAAGTGGAGGTCTTATAAGACAAACTCTAGGGTCTAATGATATTTGATTTGGAAAAGCTACACATAAATTTGTGTCTGTATTAGAATCAAAATAAATCATTTCTGATGCTTCTCCGAAATCATTTAATAATTTTGGGATACAATATGTTTCTAATTTTCTTACTAACTCCCCAAAAGTCATATAGTAATTATATTTATCTAAAGAACCTGCTTCATTAGCTTTTTGAGAAGACTCAAAATTATTAAAGTATAATGATGGGTTAGTAAAATTGGATTGCTCAGCATCCCATTTTTGTCCTAATATATCAGTAAACATATCTTGAGATAAAGCTGTACTACCCGCGTTTGATACTATTGGTGAATCATCAGCTGTTAATCCTGTATTTTCAAAAGCATTTGATCCTGTAGTGGCATTTATTTCTTTTACTGATAATGCTGTTGATTTTGTAGCTAATGTTAATGATTCAATTACATCTCCTACAGATATTAAATCTATACTAACACCATAAGTACCATCAGTATCATATGACCAATTAAAGTTAGTTACCCTACCATAAAAACCATCATAATTACCATGATATAATTCTTGATAAGCCTTAATAGAATTAATCATTTCAAGTTGAGTCATGTTAGTATTATTTTGGAACCATTTATCCTCAATAATTGTATTACCAACATTATTTATATCTTTTCCATTTGTAGTATACTTATCCCATCCCCATTCAATCATTAAAGTAAAACCTAATCTAAGGTATACTAATTCTATTAACTCAAACTGGAACCTATTATAACATTTTAACTCTATTGTACCTTTTCTAATAGATCCTCTATTTTGGGAATCCATAGTAAATGAAATTAATCCAGGTGCAGGTACTAAACCTTTATTTGTACCTCCTAAACCGTATGAATTTGAATTATTCCATAAAGAATTAGTTTTACTTACCCCAGATCTAAAATTGTAATTACCTTCAATATCAACCGTAGTTCCATCATCATCGTAAGATGTTGGATTTAAAGTTGATAATGTATTAAATAATACTGTTTTTTCAGCTAATCCACTACCTACAAATTCATCTGTATTTGTAATACCTATATCCCTTAATCTTTTCTCTCCAGTACTAATATTAGCGTCTACATATTCTCCTGAAGTTTTATTAAATATTGAAGGTGAAGAATTACCTACTACAGCAACTGATGATGCCATTTTTAACCAAGCTTGTTTATTATTGAGTAATTGAAGTTGGTTTTGATTTCGTAGAGAATCTTCCCCTACCCCACTTCCATAGAGATTTTGCCTTACTCTTATTTGGTTAAGGACATAATTTTCAAATTGTTCTCCTACAATGTTCCCCATGATTAAATAACTCCATTTATTGCATTATATAATTTTATAATAGCTTCAATGTTTGTTGGAATTCTAATCTGTTGATTTAAAGGTAAGTAATATGAATCTTGTTTTAAATTTTCATTTGCAATTGATATAACCCACCAATGATCAGAATTACCATAATATTCTAAAGCTAAGGTATCAAAACGATCTCCCTGTTCTGCATATACATAAGTGTCATTTACAGATAAAGGGATTCTTGGATATCTTGTACCTAAATAATTTTTAACTCCTAACTGTTGTTTAGGATTAATTTTTCTAACTATTTTTCTTCTTGTATATCTTCCCATTATTCTCCAGATTTAGGTGGCATATAATTTAAAGACCCATTTGAAACTTCTGTATTGCCTGGTCCTCCATCATAGTTAGATCCTAATCCACCTTTCAAGTTAATGAACCTTTCTTGTCCATATCTTGAAATGAAATTACCACCACCTTCTACTTTACCTCCATTAAATGAATTTCTTTGTAATCTAGGAACAAAGTCATGAATTGGAGTAAATTGGAATCCTGATACATTAACTATCATAGGCATTTCTTGTACACTAGGATCTGAGTTTATTTCTCGTGTTCTATCTCCTGCTCCTATTGATGTTACATTCCCTGCGTCTGTTATTCCAATTTCCCATGGGGCTTCTTGTGGTACATCTAATGTTATACCACTCATAAATCCAACTTGTTCTTGGAACCAACCACCTACAGATAATGTTATTAAATTTCCTCTCATATACCCAACATCTGAATAATCACCAGCACAAACTGAAGCTAAATAATTTAATTTTTGATACATTGGTATTAGTTCTTGTTTTGATTGTGCTGCTACGGTCCAATCTAATGAAACTGTTCGGCCAAACCCCTTATATTTGTAAAACTCTTCAGATCTTCCCATAAATCTTTGACCTCCCCATTCTGATTGGTATGAATCACTTAAAGAATTAATTATGGCTCTAAAATGGATATAAGTTTTTTCACTAGGATTATTATTATCTATAACACCAATTCTAAATTTAACAAAATCATTTTTATCATTGTCAGATGTTACTGAAGTCGACTTATATAATGGAAAGGCATTAATTTTATCTACAGCATTTTTATATCCTGAATTATTAGATATTGATCCAGATATTGAAGTATTAATGTCTCTTTTACCTATAGTATAACTTGATAAATTTCCTCTTTTACCAGGATTACCTAAGTTAACTCTTTGTTCAAATTGTTTATCAAATTCCCAAGCTATAGTTGAAGGTCTTGTTTGACTTGGACCTAATGTTTGTTGGAAATTAGGGTTAGTTAAATTAGTACCTCCTTGACTGTTTGGTATTCTTGGAGTTGAATTACCTGGAATTAAAGGAAGTGAGGGGATACCAAATAATCCAGAAATTGTATTAACAACTGATGTAACAGCATTTAAAGGATCACTTGATACATTAAATAATTGATTATAGGATAATACTGATTTACCTATACTGTTGCTTGTACCACTACCATAAAAATTTACATCTGTTGGTTGAAATGTTGTTCTACTAGTAATTGGAATTCTTGTTTTACCAACACCTAATATTGCTCCTGGTCCTCCTGAGTATGTTAGTAAATTTTGCTCACTTGGAGCTGCTATATTATCAATTTTTGTTAATTGTAAATTTTCTAATCTACTTCTTATTACACCATCAGGCATAATAGTACGTAAATAAGTTGGAAATGCTAATGGTTGATTTCGATTTGAACTAAATCCAAAATTTCTTGGACCATCTGGGTTTAAGTTATCAAATGGATTGTAACCTTGTTTTGGAACGTGCATTCCAATTGCATTAGTTCCTGCTTGTATAATTGCTTCTAAAGGAGTATAAACTCCTTGATTCATTACTAGTTTTGCAGGTTCTGCAAATCCTGCTTCACCATTAACGTTAGTTAATGATAATACATTTTGTTTTGCTATAAATAATGGACCTGCTGGTGATTTAAAATCAAAAAACATTTGTGCCAATCTAGATACATCATTACCTATTCTTCTAGGTAATAAAGTTCCCCCACGTAATAGAAAGTCAGGTCCCCCTGTTCTTCCTACATCGTCAATATCTTTAGGAATTGACCTAGTTACATAAGGTTGATTACTATTACCACCACCTACTGTATCCTTGCCATACCTTAAAGATTTAAGGTTTGTTGTCAAATTGACTAATGGCATACTGTTTTATTTTGGCAAATTATTCAAATATTTGTCTTGTGGTGATACTGCTCTTTCCAAAGTTGATGGTAAAGGTAGTACTCCGTTTTCTGGTTTTACTTCTTGTGCATTAGGTTTTCCTACTATAGAATAATCCTTATGTAAAGTAGACTGTTGAAAATTAGGAACACTTGGTGTTTGACCATTCAAGCCTGATAATTGAGTTTTACCTGATGTTAATTTATCTAATAGACCCATGATTTTTAGTTTATGTTAATTAATTTATTATAAATATTGATTTTTTAACCTCTCGTTATTTGATATAAAGGTACTGGTTTTTGTCGTTTAAGACCTTTAGCCGTTTCAGCTGATGATTGTGCTATTGTTTTTAAAGAATTAGCCATTGCTGCCATTGCTTTACCATTACCTCCTCCTAAGTTAGTTCCTGCTACTACAGTATCTTCATTATTTAATGAAATTGAACCTTTAGGTGTTGATAATATTCTATCACCATAACCAGGTGATGAAGGAGCCATTGCCATATCATCTGCTTTTAATGACTGATAAGCACCTATGGCACCAGCAACTGCTACTCCCCCTAATGCTAAACCTGCTATAACACCTGGAGGTCCTAAAGCTGACATTCCACCAACTACTTTTGCAAACATCTGACCAACAGAAATTGCAAAATTTAATAATGCTTTACCTGCTACTACTGTTAATGCTACTCCAACAGCACCAAGAATACCTACTAAAGCTGCCATAGCAACTTCTGATTGTGCAAGGGCGGATGCTACACTACCCATCATTTCTACAACAGGAGCAAATGCAGCTCCTATCTTTTTAACAAATTCATTTATTTTATCAAATGATGCTTGTATTTTTTCTGTTTCACTAGCTTGGTTTAATAAGTTTTTTAACCCTTTTTCTTTTAACATTTGTTGGGCTTTTTCTAAACCATATTGATCTGTTAGAGATTCTAGCATTTTAGCTCTATTCTCTTTATCAATACCACTAGCTCCTTTTAATTGTTCTTGTATAAATAAAGTTTTACCTAACTCATCTCTAGACATACCAACAGCTTTAGCTAATGCATCCTGTTGAATTCTATTCATTTCTGCAAACTCAGCTGCTGATCCTGCTTGTTTAGCTATTTCTGTTGCTACTGTTTCAAGGTCATTATTTAATGCTGCTTGTCTTGCTTTTTCTAAATTAATATTTTTACCTAACAGTAATTCAGCTGCTAATTCATCTTGTATTGATTGTTCGAAATTTAAAATACTTCCTGCAATATCCTCTACTTTAGATAATTCCATACCTAAACCTTTTGCAGTAGTAATTGCTGCTGCTAATGCAGGACCACTTTTTCCTAAAGATAATTGTGTGGCTTCAGATGTATTTGCAATCTCAGCCATAACCTTTTTAGAATTTATCTGTATTCCTGTTGATTCATTTAGGGCTGCTACTTGTTTTAATGTTGAATCTGCAATATCATCAAAAGATTGTCCTGTTGCAAGGGATAATTTTTGTATCCCCATCATTTCTTCACTAGTTAGACCTGCTGTTTCTCTTAACTTTGTAAATGTAGCTAAGTTTTCGGCATTAAATCTAACAGTTGTACCTAAAGCATCATTTATATCTACAGTACTTTGTGCTAACCCTTCACTAGAAACAAATAATCTATCACTTCCGATAGCTGCTGCTGCAAAGTCTTCTGACATTTGTCTAGCTTCTTGAGCACCTACATTTAGATTTTTAGCTAGTTTTCCTGTATCTTCTTCTAGTTGTTTTATGCCTTTTATTACTGCCCCAATTGACATTTTAAACCCAGTAGCAAAGGCTTTTGCTGCTATAGCTACTTGAACTAGTGGATCTTTGAGGGCTGTTTCGATAGCTTCACCAGATAATTCAATTCCTTTTTGAAATATTTCTTGACTGCTTGCTCCAGTTTCAGCAAATTCTCTTAAATCCGCATTAATTTGATCGAAGCCCATGGCATTCGATAAATCACCTAAACCTATTTTTTGTAGAAGCCCTTCTATCCCCTTTAACGCAGCACCTGTGCCGCCCATTCTTTCTAATAACTCTTTCTCTTTCTTTATTCTATTATTAATCTTATTGTTTATAGACTCAACAGTTTTGTCTTCTTTTTGTAAGAATCCAAGTGCTGATTTTTGAGCGTCAGTAAGGTCTTTATATGCTTTTGTTCTTTTATCAATTTTTTCATTGATCATACCTTGAAGACCAGATTCTTGAAGCAATTGGATCGCTGCCTCTTTAGCATCTGCTGTTCTTTTAAGAGCTCTTTTTTTAAGGTTTTGAAGCTGTCTTAGATTTAAACTATCAAGGCCTTCTTCTTCATATTTTAATTTTTTTACTTCAGCAAGTACCCCTTTAAAACCTTTAGCAAATTTTTGTGTTGCAGTAGGTCCTTTTGATATTTCATTTATGGTTGCTTCTAATTGGGCACTTAAATCAGAGAAAGACTGGCTCATATTCTCTACTTGAGATTGAACTCCCATTAAAGCATTTTCTAACTTTTTAACTTCATTTACAGACTTAGAAATTTCCCCAGCATCCATTCCTGCATAAGGGTTGATTTTTCCAAGTCTATCATATAAAGACTGGATTTGCTTTAATTGTTCTTGAATTTTTTTAGGATCGGCCGCCATTAATAGGTTTTATTATAAATATTATTACTTATAACTTGTTTTACCTTTATATGGAGCACTTGCTTGTTTGAAGTCAGGTACATTTATTTTACCATCTGCATTTACCATATTTTTTTCCCCTTTCTTTTTATCTAATTTTTTCATTTCAGCATTCTGAGCGTCAAAATGGTCCTGGATTTCTTTAAATGTAAATTTTCGTAGCCAGATAGGCATATTATAAACAGTGTGATAATCAAATCCACCATTACCATGAAATACTATATCATGGATCACTTTAAATAAATTCTTCCTTGCTAGGGGTGCGGTCTTAAGCGTCAGGCCAAAAAAAGTTCAACCCAATGGGTACAACTACCTCCTTCCCATTGTCCAAAATATAGGACAAATCAACATCTGGTTGACTATTTTTAATGTGTTCTCTGAAGGCTCTAGAATCTCGTGCTAAAAATGCTTTATCAACCCATTCTCTGATATATTTCTTTTCCTCATTACCATCAACTGATAATATCATATGTTTATATCTTGTACTTAAAGTGGCTGCAGAATCTTTACTTATTTTCTTTAGTCCAGCAATTTCTCTTTCAATTGCTTTTTCAAGTTTTCCAGTTACTAATTGGTATGTAATAATTGTTCCTGAGGTTGGTAATGTAAATGAAAATTCATTTTTACCTGCTTCATATTTAGATTCATCGAATTTTCTATTTTCTAAAGTAGATACATCAATAGTATGTTCTGATTCATCTACTGTTACTTTATAATCTTTACCGTAACCTAATACTCTAGATGCAATCAATAATGCATTTTTATCTCCTATAATTAAATCATCAATATTAATTTTATCATCAACAATTAATGATTTTAATAATTTATCTAATACTACACCTTTTTGAATATAAGCTTGGTTAGAAAGAATATCTTCTTCTTTAGCAGTCATATATTTCATTTCTACTTTACCGCTTGATAGTGGGTTTTCTTTTGAATAAATTAATCCTTTAGAGGGTAAATCTACTTCTTCCGTGGGGAATTTAAAATCACTCATATAATCTTTATTTAGTTCGTAACGTGTTTCTAGTTATACATATCAATATAAAAAAAAGCTTGACCGAAGCCAAGCTATTTTTCAAAATATGCGTAAAATTTCTTAGAAATTTAATATACAGTAATCTGGTTGTACTTCTAAGCTAATTTCTTGAGCGGCATTTTCAGTGTCCCAATTGAAATCTCCGAAATCTGCTGAAGTAATGATTGCACCTTTTATAATCCATTCAGATACGATATCACCTACAGGTCCTAGTACATTTAATGTTAGATCTTTTTTATAGAAATCACTATATCCATCTCTACCTGTTACTGATTCGTGATGTAATCTAACCCACTCCATTACTGCTTGAGCACCTGATGGTGTAATTGGATCAAATAACGTCATTGAAATTGGGTTCCAAGTAGATTTACCTTTTACAAATCTTTGAACGTTGATATGATTTAAAGCTACTGTGCCTTGTGAGATTGTTACAGCTCCCATACCTTTAATCTGGTAAGATGGGATTCCATCTACATAAAGAATAAATCTATTCTTTTGTTTTGGCTCAAAAGCTGTGAAAAATATTTCGTTTGGGTCTAATACTGCCATTTTATTATTTTATTTATTTTATTATAAATATTCTGTTTTTTAATTCTTATGATGGAAATGTTGCTCCAGTTGGTAAAACATTGAAATCTAGAATTATGAATTCAGCTGTTTTAGTTGGCTGTAAGTAAATTTGTCCTACTAGCTCGTTTCTATCGATTACATCTGGTGTGTTATTTGTAGCATCCATTACAACTTTAAACGCGTATAAACCTTGTCTTTGTTGTACACTTTCTAAGTATGGGTTAACTTGTGCTAAGAAATTATTTCTTGTGCTTATTGTATTTTGTTCAAATACTAAGTTATCTGATACTTGTACAATGTATGATTTTAATGCTATTAATAATCTACGTACATTTACTCTATCTAAAGCACTTGCTCTTTTCTGTAATGTTTTCTGTCCAAATACTACAACTCCACTTCCTGGGAATGTTGCAATTGGGTTAACATTTGCTTCATATAGGTTATCTCTGTTACCTGATGTTAATTTTCTTTCTGCTTTAACTACGTTACCTAGCGCACCTCTAATTAGACCTGCTGGTGCGAACCATGGGTCTGAAGAAGCATCTGTAAATGCGTATACTCCCGGTATAAACACAGAAGCTGGCGACCAAACATACTGAGCGTTTGCGTCAATTGATTGTAGCCAAGGCCAATATGTTGCTGTATATGAACTATCAAATGCTGATGCTTGAGTTACTACAGTATTTACTGTACTGTTATAAGGTACTAAATCAACTACTGCAATACAGTCAGTTCTTGATTGAGCTAATGCTACCATCTGAGATACTACTGGTGAGTGATCTGATAATGAGTTAATTAGTCCTGGAGCTGTAATTACATTAAAGTTGTAAGCATCGGTATTTGACAATAAGTTTAATGATTGTGTATATTCTGCTGCAATTAATCCTTGAATGTTTGTATTCGTGATATTTTCGTTAAATTTCACAGGCCCCATTGCTATATTATTACCACTACCACCTTGGAACGAACCTGATCCTATAGCTGGAATGCTTGTAAAATATGCTGGTTTAGCTGCTCCATTATTATCAAAATAATTTGGTGTAGGTGAATTTACTGCGCTTACATAAACATAAGCACTATTGTTTGGATATTCACCATTTGATTTTACATAATAATCAACACCATCTTGTTCTACTGAGTAGTAAGTATTACCAATAACTTTTTCTACATAATTTGCAGCCAATGGATCCATTGATAAGTTATTGTATTGTTCTAATACTGCTTTTTGAGTAGCTGTGTCATTACCACGTCTAATAGCTAATGAAAATTGTCCAGATCCTGTATTAGCACCTGTAATTTCCCATCTTACATTATTTCTAGTACCATTTGTTAATGTACCATTTGCACTATCTGGTCCTGCTTGGTAATTATTCATTACAGCACCTTCTGATATTGTAGATAATTTAAATGCTACTTCACTTTCTAAATCTGAAGCTTTAAGAGTAATTACAAATGTTCCACTTCCTCCTCCTTGACTTCCTTGAACGGTTAATGCGTTACCAGCTACATAAGCTTGTCCTGCTGTAAAATTAACTGAAGTAACAACTCCATCTGCAGTTACTGTATATGTTCCTGCTGCTGAATTTCCTGCTCCACCAGTAACTGTACCTAAAGCATGTGTTCCTGCAACTTGACTTGCAAGAGTATTTGCTGAAATAGAAGCAGACATATTAATGTCAGTTCTCAGTACTCCTGCTGGGGTAGTAGCTATATTATCAATTGAAGATGAAGCTTCTGACCATCCTGCTGATCCACTAACTACTCTTACGACTAGTAATGATTCACCACCTTGTTGGAAGTAATTAGATGCTGCTGCTGAGTTTAGGTATGAGTATGATCGTGAGCCACTTTCAATTGACCCTCCGAATATAGCTTCGTATTGCGAGAATGAAGATACTGCCGTTGGAATTCCAACTGGACCTTGAACTGCTGGTCCAATTATTGCAGCACCAAATGAAATTGGTGGTGCTCCAATGAAGGATTGATCATTTTCTCTTGCTAATACACCTGGAGATATTAATGTTTCTGCCATTGTCTTATATTATATTTAATATTGTTTTATTATAAATATTAGAAAATATCTCAAAAATTTATTCTGCTGTGGTAAATTCTCCTTTTTCTAAGTCTATATTACCATCACCATACTTTTCTTGTAACTCCTTACCAAATTTAGCTTGGTCTTTTGTTAATTTTTGAAACTTTTCTAAAAGTTGTTCCTTTTGTCTCTCTAGGACATCAATTCTTAATTCAGTTGCTCCTGTCTGTACTACAATATCATTGTTTCTAGTTTGGAATTCTTCTAAAATTTGCAACTCACTTTCTGATAACTTTTTACTCGCCATAATTTTTGGTTTTTAATTTATTATAAATATGTTATTATTTGTTAAGATTAACTTCTACTTCTATGGTCTGTAGTAGGGTTTGAAGTTTGTATTCCTGCTCCTTCTACATCACTTACAGTTTCCATGTTAATTGTAACTTTTGCTTTTGAATTATATTTTTTAGTTGATGCTAAATCTTTTTGTATAGTATCAGGGATTAAATATCCACGTAATCTAATATTAAAAGTTCCAGTAACCAACCTATCTTTATTAATTGTTAATTCTGTGGCTGTAGAAAAACTATCTATAAATGATCTAAACATAAATCTTTCAGGATTGCCCCAATACGCATCTGATGCATACTCGCATGCTTCAATAATTTTATTTAGTTGTTCCATATAATAAGTTTGTATTAAACAACTATAGTCCATAGTAACATAATCTGGTTGTGCTACTACATGAAATGTGTCTACTGGTATTCTATTATTTAGAGCTGCAAAATTACCATAAAAGTTTTTAGCACTAAATTGTTTAGAAAATACCCCAGTTAAATTTGGTTGATTTGCATCTAATTTATTTGCAACTGTTCTATCTTTTGTTATTTTATCTCTTTTTAATACGATAATAGGTAACATAATTGCACCTTTTTTATCTCTATAATATCCATCACGTTGAAATGATTTCCATCTTTCAGGAGCACCATATATTATAGGTACTTCTCTTCTAGCTCCATTTTGATAAACAAAAGGTTTAATTTTATTTTCAAAATAATAAAATACTGCTTCATCAATATCTTTAACACCTACAGAAAATTGTTTAGTATCATCATCTCTAAAACTCATTTGATCCGATCTATTATGTTGGATACCAGTTTCTGAGTAATTTGGATTATTAGGGATAATATCATTATTAGGATTAGTTTGTATCCCTTGTTCTTCTCTACCCCTAAAAGCCGTATGTTTATTTGTGCTTAAGGTTAATTGTGATTTTGGTATGGGTTTTCTTGGTTTTGCCATTAGAATCTTTCTTGATATGGTGAAATAGCTACTTTATCAGCAGGTATATAATAAGTTGAAACTAGAATTGATATGTTATTACCAAATTCTTCTAATCCAGGATTAAGTGGATTAGGTTCTCCATCAGAATCATTATTAGGATATTCAGGATTTTTACCTCCCCAATATTGGTTTGCTACTGTACTTTGTACTCCATAATATCCTTCTTGATATAATATGATATCACCTACTCTAGGTACTATATCTTTTTCTACTAAATCATCTCTTAAAAAATAAAATTCAATAGGTTGGTTAAATTGGATACCTTCTACATTTTCACCATATTCTTCATTTGACCTATTAATTAAAACATTGAATAGAAAAGGACCATTATAATATTTTTCTTCAGCTGCTTCACCGTAAATATTAACTTTTGTTTCTTCTAATTGAAACTGATAGATAGCGGCTTGTTGAGTTATAATGTTACCCATTACTTCTCTATTTAAGTGCCTCATAAGGGACCAGTCCCTTTGTCTTGTAAACATTGCCATATTATGCTATATAAATTGTGTAAGGCACTTGTTGTAACTCAATCATCTTAGATTCAGCCTCAGATGCTCTTCTATTTAATAATGCTTGTCTTGATGTTTCATCAAGATATGTTCTTAATCTTTCTATTAATGCTGCTTTTTCTGTTGTTGCTGCTGATATTAAATCACCTTGATTTAAATTAACTTCAGCATTTGGTATTGGAATACTACTATATTTTCCTCTTACATACCCTAACATTTCTTTTGCTAAAGCTAGTGTGTATTCGAATATCCATTGTCTACCTACTGAATTAATAAATTCATATGTAGGATTTTCAAATGGTGCATTTGATACATTTGTAACTTTAGTTGGAGTTTGTTTAACTGAACTATTTATTCTTTCATCTCTTAAAATGTAATCAAACCATAAAGTTCCTCCACCACAAATAGCTGTTATGTCTTGTTCTCTTAAAGTAAATACTAAATCTCCAGATGCATTACTAATATCATTACTAGAACCATCTATAGTAGCTGCTGATATTGTAATTACATCACCAGCTGTGTATCCACTACCTGATGATTTTACTTTAAATTCATATGTAGTATTTGTTCCTTGACTTCCTATAATAACACCTTGTGCATCTTTACCTTCACCAGTTCCTCCAGTTATATCAATTAAAGATGAAGTTAAATCACTTGCAAATGTTATTGATGGTGGATTGGATGCTGATAAAGCATTATTTAATAGTAAAGATGAACCTGAATGGAATGTCCCATCAAAATTAGGTATAGGGAATATTCTTAATTTATCATCTTGTACTCTAAATGAATAGTTAGACATTCTAACCATTTCATTCATTTCTATTTGTTGTATTACTTGTAAATCATAATTTAATGGAGCCATTAAATATCCCATTCCTTGACCAAATCCTCCAAATCCAACAATACCTGCTGCTACAGCACCTCCAAATCCAAATCCATTATAAGGATCTAAATATCTTGCTGATGCTGGGAATTTTGGTTCATAATATACTTTTTTTACTTCTATACCATTTTCGTATTCAGACCCTGTTAATCCACTTCCTGTCATAAAAGTTTGGAAATCATAATCTTGAATACTAGAAGTTAATTGGAATGAGCCTGAGTAATATGGTACATTTCCTCCACTACCTGCTTCTTCACCATATTGTTCAGTTAATCTAACAATTGGTTCAAAACTTGGTGTTATTAATGCCTGGTTTAAAGATGACCCTGTTGTAATTCCTTCAAGTGATAATTGATTATCACGTATTTTATATGCATATAATTCATTTCCATATGTAGTTACTGCTTCTTCAAATGCCGTAAAAAATGAACTTGATTGTAGTTCAACATCTACTAAAGGATAACCTAACCTTGAAGCACAAAATTTTGTGACTTTTATAGCATCGATTTGAAATGTAGTATCGGTATTATAGAATCCAAATGGTACGGATTTTTCGTTCCAAATTGGACAACCATCATAAATTGGTACATTCATAGTTGAGTATTTTATTATAAATATTGAAAAAAAAAGCCCGAACGTGAGTTCGGGCTAATTCTTACTAACTAAGAGTTATCTCTGATTATAGAGTGTTTAATCCTGAGATGTTGATAGTACCATAAAATTCTGGTCTTACCATTTTCTTAGCATATCTAGTTAACAATCCTTTTCTTGGTGTGAAAGTATTTGGATCGTATACTAGTGGAGTCATGATTAACGGAATGTACGGAGCAAATACAGCACCACTTTCAAGGAACTGAGAACCTCTAAATCCTAATAAGATTTTGTTTTCAGTCATGTAAGGGTTTTTGTATACTTTGTAACGTCCATTAATTGAACCTACTTTTTGTACACCAAATGCGTAGCTAGCTTTAGCAGCATCGCCATCTGAATCAGCAGCAAATCCTGGAATACTTTCCAAAATTGTACCTACAGTTGGAGAACATACTAAGAAGTTAGCACCACCTCTAAGAGTTTTCTGGTGAATGATATTACTCAACTTTTGGATTTTAGTTCCTAAAGTTTGGAACCATTGTCCTTGTGAGTTATAGAATCCTAAGTCAGTAACAACAGCATTACCGTTAGCAGCTGTTGAAATTGCAGTATTGTTAACTGCTGACCAGTTTTCAGTTCCAGCTCCTGCTCCTTCGATCAACATAGAAAGAATTTCTAGGTCAATTTCTAATGAGATATACTCACTAAGGATAGAAGTTAATTCTGCTTCAGCATCTAATGCATGGTATGCATTTAAATCCTGTGCGAATTCTGGAGTCCAAACTGCTTTAAGTTTTCTAGTTTTAGCAACGATTGCAGATGATTTCATCTGAATGTTGATTTCTGGAATAACTTGTGGAGGACAGCATCCGCTGTTTCCGTTTGAACCTGAATCATTCCAAGTGTTTGGTACGCTGTTTCCAGCTTCAAAGTCACCTCTGTATTGATCAGTAGGTTGTACTTGGAATACAATTGATTGTGCAGTTGCAGCATTACCTGTAGCTCCAGCCCAATCAGCGGCTAGTGCAAGGAAATGTACATTAGTATCATCTACTGAAGTAAATGCTGATACTTGTTTACCTGCAGATCCTGTTTTAACTAGTAAAGAAGGAATTCTTGATGCAGCTGAACCTGAGTATAATTGGAATCCTTTAACACCTTCGAAATCAGCCATTCCTAAACCTGATTTAGCGAATGAGAATTTCTTATAGTCTCCGAATGATGCTGAGTAATCAGAATCATAGTTAAAGTCAGACCATTTAGCTGTTGCTACTGCAGCAACGTTTACTTGTGAAGAAGTATTTTGAATAGAATATCCAAATCTACCTGCTCCATAAAGACCACCTTCGTTAGTGTTTCCGAATGGTGCATTTCCACCTTCGTTACCGTATAATGAATCACCGGCAGCGAATGGAGTTTTGTCATTTCCGTATTGGAAATCTAGGTAAAATACTAGACCAGAAGGTAAGTTCATTGGCTGAACGCTAACAAATTCTTTTGCTGCGATTTGACCAAATACTTTTCTTACTAATGGTAAAGCAACTCCAGCCCATTGACCACCGATGTTAACAGCAGTTTGGCTTGAGAATGTACCTGAAGACGCAGTACCTCCTCCTGTTTGAGAAGATTCTACTACAAGTTGTTTAGCTTGGTTTTCTAAAATGATTCCCATGTTGTTTTTGTGGGCACCATTTAAACCTTCTAAAAGACCTGTTTTTTCCCATTTACCAGCTAATTTAGCTGCATCAGACTGTAGAGACTGATATGGGTTAGCGCTTTCTAAAAGAGTATTTAAGCTCATAATAAATAGTTTAAATTGTTAATAATAATTTTTAAATTAATCCCGCTAGCTTACGCATACGGTTGTAAACGTCATTTGACTCAATGATTGGTTGTTTTGTTGACGTCGCTTTTGGTTCTAAACCACTAGCTTTCGATGCAGATCCTAAGTTTCTTGATTCATTTACTGGAGATTTATCTAGTAAACCTTCTGATAATGTTTCAAAAATTGTTTTCGCTGCTTGTACATCCTTCGCTTTGTCAAACGCTTTTAATACCTTAACTTTTTTACTTTCAGTTAAGTTTTTTGCCTTGAAAATTTTGTTAGTGTAAAGTAACTTAGCATTTAAAAGGTTAACTTCATTCAATTCAACTTTAAGCGCTTGAATTTCATCCATTGCTTCTTTGAATCTCATTTTTTCAGTTTCTTTTTCGATTTTAGAGTCATCTTTGTCTCCATCCTCGTTTCCGACACCTTTTTCACCTTTTACACGAGATGCTTCATCGATCTCGTCTTTTGCTTCATCAACTTTTTCACTTTCATCCATTTCTTCTTTTTTGGCTTCGTCGATTTCTACATCTACGCTTAAGTCGTCTACAACATCAATGTCTTCAACGTCTTCAACTTCAACTTCGTCTTCTACGAATTCGTCACCTGGCTCAATTTCGCCGTCAGCGACCATGTCTTTAATGACATCCTCGATAAATCCTTTAAGGTCGTCTTCTGACATATCTTCGAGATCAATTTCCTCGTCTTCCATGTCTTCTTTTTCGTCCTTCATTCCATCTTTGTACCCTTCTTCTTCTGCGTCAGTACGAGCATCTTCTTCAAGATCTTCTTTCTCGTCTTTCATGCCATCTTTGTAGCCTTCTTCTTCTGCGTCAGTTCTAGCGTCCTCAGATAAATCTTTAGAATCTTCAAGTTCAGCTAATAGTTCATCAAGATCGATTTCTTCATCCACTTCCTCTTTTTCTTCTTGCACTGTAGATTGACCTACTTTTTTCGGCGCAAGATCTTTTAAAGAGTCACCGGCTGGAGAGTTCTTTCTTTCGAAACTAGAAGCATCCATTTCTTCAACTTTGTCTTCTTTTTCTTCTTTTACTTCATCATCTTTGTCCATTTCTTCTAACTTTGCAGCTAGCATAGATTTTAGATGTGGAGTGAAAGCTTCTTCAAGAGCAAGTTTGGCGTTTGCGATTGCTGTTTCCCTTACGGACTTCGCATCGGCAATTGCCTCTTTTAGCAAATCTCTGTTTGTTGCCATAATCCCAAAATTTAGTTTGTGAAATACGTCTATTCATGAGACGTAATAGAAAATTATTAATAGTCTAACATCATATAAAGATAATCATGATGTATTACGGTTATACGTATATGAAAATATCTTAAAATTACATTACAGGACAAGAGCCTTTTGAGCAAAGGATCTCAGTAACAATTTGGTTAACTTTTGTATAATCATAATTAACCATTTCTTTACCTTCTTTAATAGTATGCATATAAGAACCTGGGTTTGATGGTGTTGAAACAAAATCCCAACATAGTAATTCAAAGTCATCTTGTACTTCCATTACACCACCTCTATCTTGTAATGAACCCATTCCTCTTGATGATACACCTACTGTAACACCATGTCCTATTAGTTCTTTAAGTATATTTCCTGAGGGAGTAGGTAAAATTTCTATTTTACCCATTACGTTATCTCCATCCCACCAAAAATCAGATATTAGGTGAGATACATTTTTTAAATTTACTACTGATGATTCAGGGTGATCTAGTTCTCCCATTGAACGTCTTTGTTCAACAAGTTCAGCATATTTATTCATTTCTCTTTCCCATAAATCTTTAGAGTAGTAACGACCATTACCGTTTTTAACTTCAGCAGTTGCTAAAACACCCTCAACTAATAAATTACCATTTTCAGATACATTTTCAGTTAGCTGTTGGGGTGAGGCCTTAAACTCGTGAGTTTCTATTAGTAATGTCTTCATATAATAACTTGATTAATCTTTGTAGTTGCCTACGTATTTAGCGTTAATTGCACCTGCAATTTTTTCAGCATCTTCTCTTGATTTACCTTGATCCATGATATCATCTACTACACTATCAAATGATTCCTCTACTTCTTCAGTTTCGTCTACCATTTCTTTTTTAGCATATTTTTTACCACAAGATTTTTCGTAAATCTTTTCCATTTTAGATTTTTTCTTTTCTAGTTCTTTAATTTCTTTCTGCATTTGCTTCATCTTAGCTTTATCAATTAATTCTTTAAGATTTTCATCTTCATTAATTGAATTTACTCTATCTACTTTTTCAGCAATATGATCATGTAAGAAATCTAACTGTGCCTCTAATTTTACTGCTTCAGCTTCTTTACCTATTTCAGCTAATTTAGTATCGATTGATTCTTTTTTTACTTTCTTTTTCTTTTCTTTATCTTTAGCTGCTTTAGCCATTGGCTCTTTTCTATCACCATCTCCATCGATATCTGGATAATCTGGTCTTGCTTCTTCAGCCATACCTGCTTTTTCTTGAGATGATTCTATAGCTTTTTCTCTTGCTTCATCAAATTTATCTTCACTCATTGGAAGATCATCTTCTTTATTTAATTCATTTACAAAATTATCTAATGAATTTGGAGTTTCAACTAATCCTTCTTCAGCTAACATTTTATTAATAACTTCACCTGATATTGAAGCAAAGCTACTTTTGTTACCATTACTAACACCCATAAAGTGTTCTTTAAGTATATTTTTAATTTTTGATGTAGTTGATTCTTTAACTACTTCCATTTGATTATCAATTGCAGGTAAACCAGCTGATTCTTCTTGGTATCCTAATCCTGCAACACCAAATTGTCCTTCTTTTACATAATACATTTGATCTTTAGCTAAATTTTTAATTACTTTAGCTTGAGCTTCTTCTAATGTTAGTTTTGGATTATTTTTTATTTCACAGTATACACCATTCATCATTTCTTGAGCATTAACATTGTTAATGTTATCTACTTTTGGAGAATAGTCGTAATTATGTGAAGCGATATTTTCTACACCATCAGAGACTTTATATGAACCCGCCAATTTATTATCCATAGAAAACTTATAATTAGGATCTGCAGATACCTTTTCTTCTGATTTTAGGGTATTAGCTTTCATATCATCGTTAACGATAGGATTAAGTGATTTTTCACCTGCTTCATTAATGTAATTAAAATATTTAGCTTCCCATCCTTCTTTAGGGGTTGCCTCGATTTTGTTGATTGGTTTTAAATCAACATAATTTTCTGTAATTAACTTATCTGTTAACTCCTTGTGTAGTTGTTCAGCTGTTTTTTTCATTGTTTTTATTTTTCTAATAATGTTTTAATATCTTTAATATAATCTTTAATTAAATCTGTTCCATAAACGACAGAATAACTTTTAGGTTCATCTTGTCTATAATATTTAACCGTATCTATTTTTGCCTGTCTTAAGGGTTTAATTAGAGATTTTAATTCATCTTCAATTTCCCCAAAAGCATCAATACGGCTTTGTTGGAATTTTTCTAATTTAGCTTCTTCTTCTTTAACTAGTCTATCCTTCATGTTATAAATATTATTATTCTCCCCAAAGTTTACGAACTGGTAAAGTTGATGGAGGCTGTACATAAGTACCGTCTTTATTTTTCTTAACTAGTTTATATTTAAATTGTTTTACATATGCATTATCTGCTACCCCATTTTCACTTGCTTTAGGGCCTGGGCCTAATGTTGCTCCTGGGTTTTTGTTATTTTCATTTACAGTTTCTGTCCATACTTTAGGGATTTCTAACCCTAATTCTTTAGCAGCTTTTAATATAAGGTTTCTTACTTTATTAGTATGACTTAACTTTATTGCTTGTTGAAAATAAGTAATAGCTTCTTCATTACCTTCATTAACAGAATAATCCATATAATTGACTAAACCTGAAGGTTTATTCATTTTAACTCCTTTTTTCTTTTTACCTTTTTTTAATTTTTTTCTTACAAAAGCATATGGTGTATTATAAGCACCAGCTGCACCTGACATTGACGCTTCATCTACATCAGTTTCAGACATTTGACTTCTTAAAAGTGATTTCCAACTAACCATTATTTCAGCTACTCCTCTTATAAAATCAGGATTATTTAAATCACCTTTAAATTTACCAAATAATGTTCTTAAATCTTCTTTAAATTGATCTACTTTTCCCTTTATTCTTTGAGAAGTTGGTTCAAATTTTTTGTAATCTGGGTCTTCTGGGTTTCTTATAAAACCACTATAAGCTTCACCAATCCTAGTCATTCTTTTATATTCGTCTGGGTATTCGTTTCTAAGATGTGTTCTTACTTTATTTCTTAATTTACGAGCTTCATCATAAATTTCTCTAAATTTATCATCATCCTTAGTTTTAACATAAACTCTTTTAGATACATCAACTAACTGATCCATTTCGTCATATAATTTATCAAATCCAGGTAATTGTGTAATTTTCCAAGAAACAGCACCTGTTTCACTATCTATATTAGTAATAGTAGATTTGGATTGACCATCTGCAGCATAAGTAACTTGACCTACTTGGAATCCTTCTCCATCTTTACGTTCAAGTTCTTTTGCTGCTGCTTCTGGTGAAGCAGTTTTGGACATTTCACTAAGTTTATATTTGTACGCCATTTGCTACTTGTATTTCTTTTACTAGTTCGTAATATTGTAACAAATCAACTAAATTATCATTATCTACTTTATCAGTTTTATTTAATTCAGTCAATAATTTAGCTACTTCTGTAATTTTAATTTTAGTAGCTGTATCTTTTATTGATTCTGATATAGTTTCTAAAGTTGATTTTAAAGTATTTACTTTATTATTGTAAAATTCTCTTAATGAAGGTGTTGAATCTACTGAGTATATAAATTCTTTTAGTATTTCTTTTTGCTCTATACTTAACCCATCATACTTATCATTAAATTTCTCTAATAATATTTTATAAGTTAAAGTTCTTAAATCTTTATCATAAGATGTAAATTCTTGAACTACTTTTTCTTTTGGTGCTTTAACTACTTTAGTTTTAGTTAAAAATTCTAATATAGTAACTTTATTATTGTTAATTTGATCTATATTAGTAACTTCTTTGTAGTTATAACTTTCTATTAAAGTATAAATAGAAGCTATTTCTTTATAATTTTTTACTTTAGACCCAAAAAAGGATTCTAAGTTATAATGTTTTTTAATTTCATTAATTAGATTGTACTTTTGTTTTCTAAGTACAGATCTATTAAACTTTTTAGAACTTTCTAAAATAGTAGATATTAAAGAATTAGCTTTTCCTTCTGATATTACCTTTGATTTCAATATGGATTCATACAATTTATACTCACGTCCCAGTTCTGTTTTTACAAAATATTCTTTAAGTATATCAATTGCAGGAGAATCTCCCCCTTTTAAAGTATCCGCGGTAATCTGTCTTACTAGCAATTCGAATAATATACCAGTATTTTTAAATTTTGAATGTTTTATTTTCATCAAAAATATATTTATTTATAAATATTAGCTTTTTAGTTGAGATTCATCAAGTAGTGACGATGTGTTTTCATCTTCCTCAAATATTAATTTTTTCTTGTTAAGAGATCTAAAAATGTCCTTGTTTTTTAAATAAGTTACATGGGCACTTTCTGATTCACTTAAACTTGGTCTTCCATCACCATCATTTTTATCTGTATCTTTCATACGTTTTACGCCTAATGGATCTTTACCAAAATTATTTTCTTGTTTACCTCTTGTAGTCATTGAATCAATTGGTCTTCCTTTTTTAGGATCATCTTTAGCATATCCATCAGGTACATTTGCTGGGTCTGATTGTGTTCTACCCATACCATATAATGAAGCTAAATCATGAGGTGTACCATATGATTTACCAGTTGCAACTGGGTCATTACCTTCTGCTTTTATTTGATCTAATCTAAATTGACGTTTAGCATCTTCTCGAGCTAAATCTCTATATTCATCATATTGATCTTCACTAAAGTGGAATACATTATGATAAATCCAATCAGATGGAACTAAACCTTGTTCTAATAATGAACCTGCTAATTCTGTTTTAGCTTTTAATAATTCAATTTTTTCTTGGTCATATATAATAGATGGAGTAGTCATTGATAATTCAAAGTTTGTTAATGTCTCATCTGTATAGCCTTGAGTATATAAGTGTACTAATGCTATTTTATTAAATTCTGATAGTATAATTCTTTGTATTCTATCAATTGTACGAGCAAATCTAATATCTTCAGCTGCTAATGTAGCTTTACCTTCTGTGTTTTCATCATATCCTAAGAATGCTTTAGGTATTTTAAGAGCAGCAAATAATTTATCTCTTAGATATTCTACATCTTGAATACCATCATATGATAATCCTGGAGTAGTATCTATTTTTGTTGCGTTATCATTTCCACGAACAGGAATATAGAAATCTTCTAACATATTTTGCATGTTATATTTCAAGTTATATTCACCTGTTTTTTCATCCATCATAGGAGTACGTTTCATACTTGAAATAGTTTTCTGCATAAATGCTTCTACTTCATTAGGTGGAATAGCTCCAACGTTTACATAAAATACTCTTTTTTCTGGAGCACGAGCAATTCTATGAATTAACATCGCGTCTTCCATTAATGTATATTGTTTAAATAATTTTCTAGCTGGTTCAATATATGCTCTACCATAAGGAAGATAATTAACATCAGCTACAAATCTAAAATGTGCCATTTCGTAATTATCAAACACAATACCACCTCTATCATCATTTACATTTTGATTAGGTACATTATAGTAACCATAAGAACCACCTGCGAATCCATCAGGATTCCATCTAAATTTTACTTCTGATGGGTTTTCAGGATTTTGACCTTCCATTCTTTCAATGTGATAAGCAGTATAAGGTATTACATTATAAACACCAAATTTTTCTGATATTTCCATTTTTAGGAAAAAATCACCATACTTACACATTTGTCTAATCCACATCCAAGCATTAAATTCAATATTTAATACATCATAAAATAAATTATAAAGAATTTTTTGTATATCTTCATTTGAACTTCTAATTTGAAGTACTTCACCCATATCATTTTTAAGGGTAGATTCATCAGCTAATATATCTAAAGCAGAGGCAATAATAGCATCCTGATCCATTATATCATATTCTGAATATAGTTGGGGTCTTAAATAATTATAATTTAAGTTAAATTGGGCTCCATATAAAGATGAAGGAGCTGTTGAGTATACTCGATTAAATCGGTCAACTAAAGCATTAGTTTCATATTCGCCACTTGATTGTATATGACCTGAATCTATTGTTTTAATTTGATTACCACCAACGTTCCTGATAACAACGTCAGTTGAAAATAATCTTTGTAATCTTGAAAATATGCTTGTATTTGCCATTTCTATATATTAATTATTGTTATAAATATTACTATAATAACCAATCAATGTTTTCTTTACCCTTATTTGTATCAATTTGATAAGGATTTTTCATTTGTTGGTTATTACCATAACTCCCTTGATATGCTGTTCTATTAACTTGCATATTATTTAAGGATTGTCTGGTTAAGTCTATTCCTCTTTGTTTAAATTTTAATGCTGTATCTCTAATGTACATAGCAATACTAAAAGCCATAACTAAATCATCATTGTATCCTGATTGAGCTTCTGGTCTTCCATTACGCCATATAAATGTTTTCATTTCTTCTACTAATCTTTTAGATTGTATTGTTACTCCTTTATCACCTATGTATTCTTGAAATTTACCAATTACCATAGGTCTCGTTCTTGATGACATAGTAAATCCAGGAACCATTTTTGAATGATCTTGATATTTATCAAAATACGAATTAACATTGGCTTCTCCACCCTTTTGTGAATAGTAGAGGTTCTGATATTGTCTATCAATAACAACTTGTATAGTTGCCCACCCAATATTAGCATTTTCTATTACTAACATTGCTTCATTATATTCTGTAGCTATACCTACTAATAAGTGTCCATATTCTTTAGTTCCAATTTGTCCTTTATATTCAGCTACTTGTACATTTGTTTCTGTATCTATAACATGAAATGCAGAATAATCTTTACCATCACCCCTAGATACATCAGCTACTACCATATAATTTCTTGAATAATCTGCTTGTTCCCAAACCCATAAATTTTGATCATTACCTCTTCTTTCTAAGGGGTCTTTAACAAATGATTTTTCATAGTATTCTATATATTCAGGATAAAATACAATATCACCAGAGGTGCTAAAATCACAATCACATTCTTGTGCTGCCATTCTAGGATCACCTAATAATTCATCTTGTCTTTTTCTCCATGCTTCATCTCTATCTGGGTGTACATACCAAGGTAATTTGATAGGTAAAAAGTCATTTTCTGCTGCTTCTGCTCTTGACCATGTTTGGTGAAACCAATTACCTGTACCATAAGGTGTAGATAATGCTATACAACCACCCCCAGTTGCTAGTGTTTGTTGTGCTGATGCCCATATTTCACCAATATTTTCAATAAAGGCTGCCTCATCAATTAGTAGTAAAGATACTGCTTCTGATCTACCGGCATCACTTGAAGCTGATGTTGCTTTAATTTGGGATCCATTTGCTAATCGTAGTGTTAATTTATTATTTTCAGGTGCATCTATTTTAAGCCATGATGGTAAATTTTCATACATAAATTTTACCTTTGTTACCATGTTTTTAGCTGTGTCCTGCTTTGTTGCAATACAAAGTACGTTTTTATCCTTATGGAAAGTCATTAACCATAAAGAATAACCTGCTGATAGAGTAGATATACCTAACTGTCTAGATTTTAATACAATAGAATAAGGATTATCACGCCATAGCGTTAATACTTTATCTTGGAATGGATATAAATTAAATTGTATACGTCCACGTTGTGGGTGTTGTATATAACAATATTTACGCATAAAATGCACTGGGTCCTTAGCACATTTTAAATATTCTTGACGTATTACTTTTTTTAAATCTGACATATTATTTTGCTAATAGTAGTGCTATTCCTCCAACTACTAATGCGCCCGAACCTAATTGAAACAATTTAGTTTTGGCTTTTTGTTTTTTTAAATCTGTTTGTAATTTTAGAGATAATTCTTGTGA
>VMHT01123813.1_pt1 | contig 40005 bp, 60 predicted proteins | sample 4693611 | NCBI WGS metagenome assembly VMHT01 (sample SAMN12280063, study PRJNA550983) | marine metagenome | isolation source: seawater sampled from same location over 5 years 0.02-0.2 micron viral filtrate | place: USA: collected off the coast of southern California halfway between the port... ...
CCGGTAATTTTGCACCGGAAATTTTTAGCCAAAAAGTTCTCAAATTCTTTCGTCGCGCTTCGGTTGTTGAAGACATCACGAACACTGACTACGCTGGCGAAATTGAAAACTTTGGCGATACAGTTCGTATCATTAAAGAGCCGACTGTAACAGTATCTACTTACAGTCGTGGTTCTGTAGTAAACCCACAAGACTTGGCTGACGATCAAATCACAATGGTTGTCGATCAAGCTAATGCGTTTGCTTTTAAAATCGACGACATTGAAGAGCGTCATTCGCACGTAAACTTCGAGGCACTTGCTACCTCTTCAGGTGCATTTGCATTGAAGCGTAAGTACGACAAGACTGTTCTTCAGGCTATGTCTGACGGTGCTGGTATTGCAGCTTCTGCTGTATCCGGTACAACACTGACCACTACTGCTGCTGCTGGTACTCTTGGTACTGCAAACGCACCCATCAACATTGAGACAGACGATAACGGCATCAACCTGATGCTTGCAATGGCCCGTCTCCTTGACGATGAGTCAGTGCCAGAAGAGAATCGCTGGTTTGTTGCACCTCCAATTTTCTACGAGAAGTGTTTCCAAGCCGGGAATAAAATTGCTGAAGTGCAAGTTAGCGGTGACGCTACTTCACCACTTCGCAACGGTCTTGCAACTGTCGGCACACTTGCTGGCTTCCGTTGCTACAAAACAACTGCGCTTAACAGCACAGGTGGCACAGACCAAGTTACTTTGACAGACGCATCTGCAACCCTCGCAACTGATGGTTCTGAGAACATTGTTCTTGCAGGTCACATGTCATCCACCTCTACTGCTTCGCACATTGCGAAAACAGAAGTGGTTCGTTCAACTGAATCGTTCTCCGACGTTATTCGTGGATTGCATGTTTTTGGACAGAAAGTATTACGTCCAGAAGCTATCGTTCGCGGCGTTGTAGACTTTGCATAAGGGAGACTTGAAACATGGCTACTTATAATGTAACTGGTGCCGTAGCTGGTATCCCTCTTGGTAAGAAGACGCAGGTTGTTGAGGTTGTTCTCGACTTCACATCTACTAATCTTGCTGCTGGTGACATTGTTAACGTCTTTGAGATTCCAGACAACACTCTGGTCTTGATGGCAGGTATCGAAGTGTATCAGGCCGCATCTACAGGATCACCTACAATCGACATGGGTGATGCTGCTGCTGCTGACACTTGGGTAACTGATGTTAGCGGTTCTGCCGTTGCACAAGAATTTGGTCAAACTGCAAAGCTGTACACTGCAGCAGATAACATCGACATTCTTGGTGTTACTGCTACATTTGACGGTAAAATCCGTTGTGTTGCAGTAATGTGTGATCTGGGTGATCCCGGAACAGGCGCACCGTTTGCCTAAATAATACTTGGGGGGCAGGGCAACTTGCCCCTCTTGACCCTTTATTTATTTTGTGATAAAAGCAACAACCTTTGCCGGGGGTAAATACACAATGGCTAGAAAAGCACCTAAGAAACCTAGTAAAAAATCAAAAAGCCCAAAGCCAAAGAATGCAGCATTATACGCACGGGTTAAGGCAGAGGCTAAACGTAAATTTGATGTATACCCAAGCGCATATGCAAATGCTTGGTTAGTTAGAACCTATAAGAAGCGTGGCGGGACGTATGCCTGATGGCTAAACCAAAAGGCGGCTTAACTAAATGGTTCAAGGAAGACTGGCGAGACGTAAAGACTGGCAAGAAGTGTGGTCGCTCTGGTTCAGAGAAAAAAAAACGCCCCTACCCTGCCTGTAGACCTGCCAAAGTCGCCAAACGTATAACCAAAAAAGAAGCAGCCAAAAAGACGGGACCACGAGCAGTAAAGTGGTCTGTTACCGCATCAGGAAAGCGAAGGAAGAAAAGTGCCACCAAGAAAAGCTGATAAAATGCCAGCCCGTAACAAAAAGAATTTTCGTCCTACCAAGTCGGGTGCGGGTATGACTAAGGCTGGGGTAGCTGCGTATCGCCGCAAGAACCCCGGTAGTAAATTGAAGACTGCCGTAACAGGCAAAGTGAAGCCCGGAAGCAAAGACGCAAAACGACGTAAATCTTTCTGTGCAAGGTCAGCCGGACAGATGAAGAAGTTTCCGAAAGCTGCAAAGAACCCTAACAGTCGTTTGCGCCAAGCAAGGAGACGATGGAAATGCTAACAGCCCTAATTGGACCAATAGCAGACCTTGCTGGCACATGGATGTCCGGCAAAGTAGCGGAGAAGAAAGCCCAGTCAGCTACTAAGGTAGCAAAGGCACAAGCCGAAGCCGTAGTTATGCAGAAAAAAGCTACGGGGGAAATTGACTGGGACTTGGAGATGGCGAAGGGTAGCCAGTCATCTTGGAAAGACGAATGGCTCACTATATTATTTAGCATACCACTTATTTTAGCTTTTATACCGGGAATGGAAGACCTTGTACGTAACGGATTTCAACAATTGGAGCAAATGCCTGAATGGTACCAGTACAGCTTGGGCGTTATCGTTGCTGCAAGCTTTGGAGTCCGGTCAGCGACAAAGTTCTTTGGTAAGAAATGACATATACAATGGAGAAAATATTAGCATGGCGAATCCTTCCAAGACTGATGATGCTGGCAATGACACTGATGAGCTATCAGGTGGTTCAGTGGTTCATGGCTCTAGGTGCGAGTGCAACGACCCAGCAAACTGCGTTTGTATCGACGGTTGTCGGGGCTATGACGGGGGCTTTTGCTGTGTGGATGGGTCACGAGTCAAGTAGCACTGTGGAAACTAGGTCGCGTGAATCCAAAAGAAAATAAGAGTCCGTGCAAAGGAATTTGTGTATTGGACAAGGAAAGAGTTAAGTGTATCGGATGTGGGCGAACCATTGACGAAATAATTAGCTGGGGTAAAGCCAAATGAAATACAGAACAGAACTTTTCCTAGATAAACTAATTCATCACGAGGGTATGGTCCTTACAGTGTATGAAGATAGTTTAGGCATCGAAACTATAGGAATAGGTAGAAACCTCAAAGACAGGGGTATTACCAAAGAAGAATTAGAGTACATGGATATCCCTAGTATGGATGTAATCTACGAACACGGTATTACAGAAGCTGACGCTCGTTACCTTGCCATGAACGACATACGTATAGTCGAAAACGAATTGTGTCGAGTTCATCCTTGTGTCGAAGACTTGGATAGTGTAAGACAGTTGATACTGATGGACATGGCATTCAATATGGGGGTTCCCCGGTTGTGCAAGTTCAAAAACATGTGGGCCGCAATCTACGATGGTAACTACGAGATAGCATCACTTGAGATGATGGATTCGAGATGGGCTAAACAGGTAGGTTCGAGGGCTGTTAAACTTTCGGACGCAATGAAAGCGGGAGAGTTCTAAGATGACAACAAATTTATCTCAAACAACGGGTAGAAAAAGCGCGAAAGAACAAGTGGGTGCGGTAGTCGAGACAGTTAAATCTGCTATAGGTTTTGGTGCAGAGGGAATGGATAGAACTAAAGTACCTCCAAAGTCTGCTCCTGAAAAATTTCACATAGGGTATTATAACAGTAATATAGGTAGACTTAAAAAGAGATATAAAGAGCAGGGTATTGATTTGCCTGATTACCTTGATTCAGCAGAGGACTATGTTGCTTATGTAAAAGGAACTGGTAAGTACAGAAAAGGTAAAATGTACGGTGGTCGTGTACAACCTCGTCGAGCCTCTAGCGCAGCGGAGACAAGATAATGAGATACACACAACCCCGTCCCGCTCAAAAGTCTAAAGAAAAGCAAAAGGAACGCGAAGATAATATGCAACCCTTTAGTCTTCAAAAGCCTGTAATTCTTTTTGAACACGGTGAAAAGAAATCATATTTAGGAAACATCCCTCTTAATAAACAAATTGATAAAAAATCAAAAGCCTATTTTGAACGAGGTAAAGCTTAAATGGCAACATACTCACCTGAAAAAGAGGCTCGTGGACGCAAAGCTGCAGAGAGTGCTGAAAAGAATAATACAGAGGATTTGGAAAAAACAAGGCAATACCACAAAAAAAGATTTGAAGACGCAATTAAAAATCGCAAACCTCTGATTCGTGATAAAGATGGTAACATAGTTAAACCCCCTGAAAAAAAAGGTGGTGAAATTTCTAATGAAGATTTTGAAACAAAGTGGATAGCCTAATGCCACCACGCAATCACAAAGACTGGCTCAAAACTCCTAAAGTAGAACACATTAGTTCTCTAATCTACTCTAGCTACGACATTTATGCACAAGAGATAGAAGACATCTTTTCTAAAGTTTGGGTGCCTATGTGTCATTCGAGTGAGTTACCTAAATTAGGTGATTTTAGGACCACACAGATAGCACTGCACAATGTAGTAGCTATACGGTTTGAAGATGGCAAAGTTAGAACGTTTCTTTCTGACAACGTTAAACGTCCCTCTGGCAACGATCTATCCTTAACATATCACTCAGGAATGTGGAAAGAGTTGCCGTGTGAAGTCAAACACGGGGGTATGGTATGGACTACACTTGATCAAAACAACCCCATGACTGTGGATCAGTGGACAGCAGGAGCATTTGACTGTATTACGGATGCTATCGACACCGAAGAGATGGAAGTCTTCCACTATCACAAAGCAGTAGTAGATACAAACTACAAGCTGTGGCACGATACCAACAGCGAGTTCTATCACGATTTCATGCATTACTTTAATCGTGTGTCAGGTTTTAACGATGAATACTTTGCTAGAAAAAACATACCATTCGATAACGGACATGTTAATGTTAGCAGCTTCACCGTTAACTACGAAGAATACGATGGTTTTGAGGATAGAGGAGAGCTTAGTTTCCCTAACCTGCCACCCAATCAATGGTACATGGTTGACCTATTCCCCGGATTTAATTTTAATCTTCGCGGTAGTGCTTATCGAAGCGATAGCGTTACACCTCTTGGGCCAAACAAGGTTCTTATTGAGTTTCGTGGCTATGGTCTTAAAAAGGATACCCCAAAGGAACGTGCGACTCGTATCAAGCATCACAACTCTATTTGGGGTCCATTCGGACGTAACCTGCACGAAGACCTTATCGGCGTAGCTGGTCAAGGTACAACAATGCGCGAGGGAACAGAACCCCGTAACATCTTACACGGACGACACGAGAACAGCACCATTCACGATGAAGTTGGTATGCGACACTACTATGCAGAGTGGAGCAAGTGGATGGGATTAGATGCGAGTAATTTGTGGCAACTAGCGGCGTAGTTATGTTCTGCATTATTGCGGCTAACCTTATTGAAGTTAAAGCTGCTGTACACTCTACCCACAAGTGGTTTTCTCACTGTCACGTATCTATAACGGAACACGGGTTTGACAATCCTGATGCGAAATGTTTTTGCGTTGAAATGGATAAAGAGAATGACTGATACAGAAAAGCCCGTAGCCGTAAGCATCACCGAAAACAGTTTTGAACTGATACTGAGAATACTGGGCAACGAGTTTATTGCCATTCGCATAGGGTCAACAAACTTTAGCGGCAAGTTGATAGCAGGTAGCATCTTGTTACTGTTCTTTACCTTTATGCTGCTAGAGGTGTTTGGATTATCTAGGATACTAGGTATTGAATAATGGCTACAAAGCTAAACGAGAACACAGAAGTTGCGTTACCCCTACGTAACATCATAAGTATGGTGGCTGCTGCTAGTGTAGCAACATGGGCATACTTCGGTATCATCGAACGCTTGAATCAGATAGAAACAAACATCACAATGATGGAAGCTGATTTGGGACAGAACACAGAGTTCAGAATCAAATGGCCTAGAGGTGAAATGGGCAGTCTGCCAGCCGACAGCGAACAGTTCATGCTCATTGAACATTTGTCGAATCAGTTAGATGACTTAGCTACACAGATAGACGAGGGCAAAGCTCCCTACGACCAACAACAGAAGCTAACCCTAGAGTTCTACGAAAAGCGATTAAACGCCTTAGAAGAAAACCTAGAGAAAATGAGAAATGGAAATCATTAAAACCATAACTCTTATCCTGTATATGGGCGGCGATGTTTCTGAACACACGGCATTTGAAAAGATATCAAAATGCCTAAAAGCTAAAAGAACCATAGAAAGGAACCTGTATAAGAAAAGCCAGACAGTGCGATACTCCTGTGAGAATAAAACTGTAGAAGTATCCAAAAATGCTGATGGTTCTAACTATATAGTTCGTATAGTAGAATAACCACAACCAAAGCGAAAGTAAATCTATGATTGCAGAAACACTTGCAGGTATAGCACTTGTAAAAAGTGCCGTAGACGGTATTAAATCTGCAATAGGAACCGCCAACGATATTGGAGATATAGCAGGTTACATAGACAACCTGTTTGAGGGCGAAAAACAGGTGCAGCAGACCCGCAATAAAAAAGCGGGTAGTGTAGGTTTAGGGGATCAGTTTGGTGTAGACACAGTCGCTCGTGAGGTCATTGACGCACGTATCGCTGCAGAAAAACTTCAAGAAGTAGCTACTATGGTTGATATGCGGTTTGGTCCGGGTACTTGGAAAGGTATCGTAGCAGAAAGAGCAAAACGTATTCAAGCTGCAAAGGAAGCTGCCGCCGCCGCCAGACGCGAAGAATTTAGAAAACAAGAAGAGATGATGGAGAATGTTAAGCTAGGAGCCTTGCTCACTGGTGTAGTTGCTATAGCTATCGCACTCTTTGTACTAATGATGTCCACGATTGCATCTGGTCTTGTTAATTAATTTTCTTGACTAATCTTCAAAATTAGTATATAATACGTTTGAAGGGACTACCATGAAACAATTAGCAATAGACGCATTGCGTCACAAGTATGAGGCACAGAAAAAAAGTGCAAAATATATTCTCACAAATTACCTCGAAAATCCAGCAGCTATTGGGGAGCATCCTAACCTTCTTGAAGAAATGGACAAAGCTATTGGATGCTGGGAAGAAGCAAATAGTAGGCTTGAGGCGTTGGATAATATCACGGATGACAGGTATCCGTCCCTGTTTGATTAGGCAGCTAGGTTGGGCGTTACTCTCTATGGGTAAGCCCTTTACTTGTATCGGCAACTGGTTTTGGAAAAAACATCGTACAGTTTTAGACTGGAATAAAAAGTGATACGTCATCAACTACTAAAGCCAGTTGATTTAAGAAGAACAAAGTTTCTACCCGTATACAAGGAAGAAAATTTAAAGCTTGTACGTACTTTACCCGGTGGAGTTAAGCAGTACAAGTTAAAGACAGGAAGGTCTGATGCCAGTAACAAACGCGGCAAGTAAGTTCTTTAGTAATTCAAAAGATCATACAAACACGAACCAGACAACTTTGTATACAGTGCCAAGCAACCATTCGGCTGTTGTTAGAGCATTAATAGTATCCAACACAGATTCTACAAATCGTAATGTAACAGTGAAGTGGCTTGACTCTTCCGCTTCAGCTACACTCAGTATTCTTGAGAATCATCAAATTACCGCAAATGATTTTGAAGCCGTTCTCAATGACAACGTGCCGTTATATCTTCACGCAGGAGATATTGTGTACGCTACGGCTGCTACAGCCGATACCATTCTTACAACTATTTCTGTTGAAGAGTACTACGACCCTAATCGCTAAACTGCCCAAAGGAGAATACCCAAATGGCAATCACAACAGCAATGTGTTCTAGCTTTAAATCTGAACTTCTAGGTGGTTTACACGACTTAGATTCAGATTCACTCAAGTTAGCACTTATAAAGGCATCACCGTCTGGTACGTATAATGCCGCAACAACAAACTATTCAAACGTAACTGGTAACTCTGATGAAGCATCAGGAACTAACTATTCTGCTGGTGGACAAGCACTAGATTCTGCAGCTATCTCTCTTGATGGCACTACTGCTATTGTAGATTTTGCAGATGAAGTGTTTTCAAACGTGACGATAACTGCTTCTGGTTGTATCATCTACAATACAGCAAACTCAAACTCAGCCATCTGTGTTATTGATTTTGGTGGAAACGTATCTGCTACTGCTGGTGATCTTACAATTCAGTTCCCTGCTGCAAACGCATCTAACGCTGTAATTCGCATAGCTTAAAGACTAAGCCATGTCCTTTTACGGCGATTCTGATGCTATCTTTGGTTCCGGTAAGTACGGTTCAGCTTCCTATGGAAGAGCGGCAGGTATTGTAACTGTAGCCGGAGTTAGTGGTACTTCCGCACTAGGATCAATTACACTTGTCTCAATAGCTCAACCATCAGGTGTTAGTGCTACAGGACAGGTGACTGCAGTAACCACTGCTAACGATAGTAGCAAAACAGTAGCATCCGTAGTAGGAACGTCTGCGTTGGGGTCTGTGACGACTGTAATAAATACTTTCGTAATTACAGTTGCTAACAACGGATCAATAAACCGTTACTACAGCAGGGGTGTAGAAGCTCCCGTCTTAACCTTCACCAGAGGTAACACTTATACTTTTGACCTGTCTGACAGTAGTAACTCAGGTCATCCGTTGCGATTCAAAGACGCTGCTTCTGGATCTTCTTACACTACTGGCGTAACCGTCAATGGAACACCCGGAAACGCGGGTGCAAATGTTCAGATAGTTGTAGATGCCAGTACTCCTAGTAGTCTTCTATACTACTGTACAGTGCATGGTAACGCGATGGGTAACACCATTAACGTTACATTTAACGCAGACTACGTAGCAATCTACGGCAGTGGTAGGTACGGTAAAGCCAAATACGGTGTGGCTTTTAGTACAAAACAACTAACTGGTGTACAGGCTACAGGCGCAATAGCTCCGGTTCAAGTAAATGGACTAGAGGTTGATATAGATGAAAATCTGGCTAGTGTCTCTGCGACAGGTGCCATTGGAACTATTCAGCCTAACGTATCCAAGACTGTTACTGGTGTACAGGGTGCAGGGCAAGTAAACTCAATTGTTCTTAACGGTCAAGCACTGCTTACGGGTGTAGTTGGAACAGGCAGTATTAACACAGTAGGCGGTGGCGTTAAAACATCCCTGACGGGTGTACAGGCTACAGGTTCTGTTAACACATTGGTTGAGGATGTTACCGAAGCTCTGGCTAGTGTTCAAGGAACAACTGCTGTTGGGACAATTACATCATCAGGAGTTACTACCACATTTAATGCTAACAACTTCAATAGAGCAAGAACAGTACGTTTAGTAGAATTACAGTCAGTACGAAGGGCAGCATAAAATGGCTTTAAAATGGCAAGACAAAGATCCTGACGACCAACTTGATTATTCAATTGATTGGGAAGCTCAACTTGGAACTAACACCATCAGCAGTGTAACATGGAAGATATTTACTAATGGTGCATTTGCTACGTTCACTCAAGGCACTATTGTAGATGGCCTACAACATGTAAGTAACACAAATACTAACACAGTGGCTACACTAATTCTTGGTTTGGGTACAAACTTTTCAACCTACAATATAATATGCCGTATGACTGCCAGTGATTCAACTATTATAGAACAGGAAGTTAGACTTCGTGTGGTGGAGAAAAACTAGATGGCATATGATTTTCTTGGCTTAACAAATGATGTATGTCGTAGGTTAAATGAAACAGAGTTAACATCTACACAATTCGGTACCACTACAGGAGTCTATTCTCAAATAAAGGACGCTGTAAACGCTGCTATACGAGACATAAATCAATCACACTTTCAATTTCCCTTCAATCATAACTTTGATACAATTACCTTGACTGCAGGACAGCTACGGTATCCATTACCTGCTAATGCTAAATACGTGGATTTTGATACAGTTCGTCTTCAACGTAGTACTACTCCTTTAGTAGACAATGCTCGTAGATTAACACAACTATCTTACGATGAGTATATTAGTAGATTTATTGATGAAGAGTATAAAACGGCTACTCAGGGATCTGCTCCAGAGTATGTTGTAAGATCACAAGATAACGACATAATATTTGCTCCAATTCCTGATGCAGCATATTCTGTGGAATACGAATACTTTATGTACCCGGCTGATCTTTTAAATGACACAGATGTACCTACAATTCCCTACAGATACAGACATGTTATTACAGACGGTTCTATGTACTACGCATATATGTTTAGAGACAATTTAGAGTCTGCACGTACTTCTTTTCAAAAATTTGAAGACGGAATGAAACGTATGCGTGTACAAAATGTAAACGAGAATATTTATGCAAGGGCGGTTTAAATGCCTGATCGTTGGACTACCAACGCCTTTGAACTTAAAGGCGGTTTAATTACTAATTTATCTCCGTTGCAACACGGTCTAGGTGCTCCGGGGTCTGCTCGTATCTTACGTAACTTTGAACCATCACAGTCCGGTGGATACCGACGTATTGAAGGATACAGCAAGTGGAGCAGTAGTCAACTTTCAAATAGTGGCCCTGTTAGAGGGCTTATATATTATGGTGGAAATGTATACGCAGCACGAAACACTGGGCTTTACAGATCAAGTGGTACTACATGGACAGAAGTAACCAACAATGCCTCTTTTAGTAGTGCAGGTGTAAACCTAAATGCTGGTTCTGGTAAAGTACGTTTCTTAAAATACAATTTTGATGGCACAGAAAAGATTATGGTAGTGGACGGTGTAAGTAAGCCGTTTACTTTTAACAACACAGTATTCAAATCTTTAAGTTCATTGTCCTCCGACTTTACCGGAGCAGACTTTGTAGTAAATTTTAAAAACCACATATTCATAGCAAACAACAGAAAGCTTCTTTTTTCTGCACCTTACGAAGATGAAGACTTTACAAGTGCGTCGGGTGGTGGTATAATAAACGTAGGCGACGAAGTAACAGGATTAATAGTATTTCGTGATCAACTTATTATATTTAGTGAAGGTCGGATTAATCGTCTTGTAGGTAATAGTGTAGCTGACTTTACATTACAACCCGTATCTCGTGATCTTGGTTGTGTAGAAGCAGACACCGTACAAGAAATAGGTGGCGATATTATATTTCTGGGACCAGACGGTCTTCGTACATTTTCTGCCACTGATAAAATAGGAGACTTTGGACTAGCAGTAATATCAAAACCAATTCAGACTGAGATGTTGGATTTGGTAAATACAAATTCCGTGTTTTCAAGTTGCGTTATACGTGAAAAGAGTCAGTACAGAATATTTGGATATAATAGTTCTATTCAACCTACTGGTTCTAAAGGTATAGCAGGAACACAATTACAAGATGGCATTGCATGGAATGATTTAAGAGGATTTAAAGTATACTCTGCTTGCAGTGAATATGATGGTACTACAGAGTACGTGTTTTTTGGCGGGGATGATGGCTACGTATATCGAATGGAACAGGGTAACACTTTTGATGGTGTTAATATAACCGCAACATTCGCTACACCGTTTGTCCCATTACAAGATCCAAACCTACGAAAGACACTTTACAAAGCCACAACTTATTTTGATGCGAACGGCATATTTGATGTTCAACTATCAATAAAGTACGATTTTGACCAAGCAAACTCTGTGCAGCCCGTACCAATATCGCTTAGTAATGCTACGGGTACAGCAGTAACGTACGGAACAGGGGTATTCGGAACTGCAACCTTTGGTCAAAAGCAACGTGCAATATATCAGGTGCCAGTAACGGGATCTGGTTTCACTGTTTCACTTTTATATGAAACGCTAGGACAAACAACCGACTCAACATTTACCATAGATGCTGCGACTGTCCAGTACGCATTATATGGAAGGAGATAACAAATGGGTACAGGATACGTAAGAAACGATAGCTCAAACAACATTGCAGATGGCAACGTAATCAATGCGTCTGACCTCGATGGTGAGTTTGATGCTATTCAAGCTGGTTTTAACGGCTCAACAGGACATAGCCACGATGGTACAACTGGCGAAGGTCCGAAGATTGACTCAACAGGTCTTGCAGCAGGAGCGGTAGATGCCTCTGCTGTTGCCAACAACTCTGTTGCACTAGGAACAAAAACAACTGGCAACTACGTCGCTGCAGGTGCAGTGTCGGGGGTCGGTTTGTCGGGTTCTGCAGGTGCAGAGGGAGCGACCTTTACAGTAACATCTAACGCGACAGATGCAAATACTGCAAGTACCATAGTGGCGCGGGACTCAAATGGTGACTTTGCTGCAGGTGCAATTACTGCAAACGGTAACATTGTAGTTACTGGCACAGTGGATGGGCGAGATATAGCCACAGATGGTACTAAGCTCGACGGAATTGAGGCTTCGGCTACTGCAGATCAAACAGCGTCAGAGATACGTGCATTGGTCGAAAGTGCATCAGACAGTAATGTGTTTACTGATGCTGACCATACTAAGTTAAACGGTATTGAGGCTTCAGCCACTGCCGACCAGACTGCTGCTGAAATCAGAACGTTGGTTGAAAGTGCAAGTGACAGTAATGTATTCACAGATGCTGACCATACTAAGTTAAATGGTGTAGAAGCTTCTGCTGATGTAACAGACGGTACAAACGTAGGTGCAGCTTTAACAGGCTTTGGGACTATAACCTCAGTAGCAACTGATGATGTAGTGGCAGTATATGATACCTCTGCATCAGCTTGGAAAAAAGCAACGACAGCAAACGCCATTGCAGCAGGTCCAACAGGTCCAACAGGTCCAACAGGCCCAGCAGGAAGCAACGGAAGCAACGGTAGTGCAGGTCCGACAGGTCCAACTGGCCCGACAGGTCCAACTGGTCCGACAGGTCCATCAGGAGCAGCCGGAACTCCGTCTAGCTCTTTTAACGCTGTTGGTTCTTACGCCGCATTGTATTTAAACAGCGGAAGTGTAAGTGTGAGTAGCACAGTATCTGGTGGTAGCCTTAGATATAATAAACAAAATCAGTCAGGGTATCAATATACTACATTTAGTTCGTCAAACTCATCCAGTGGAAGTTCTGTGAGCGGTACATGGAGAAACATGGGTGCGAATACTGCTACACGACATTATAACGAAAACTACTACTACGGTGTAGCTTTGTACGTACGAACAGCGTAATTTTAAACTCAAGGGAGTATTTAGAATGGACTATAGAAACGCAAAATTCACGGGGGAAGCTGAAATAACCTGTGAAATAAATCACGAGGAGTATGGGTGGATTCCATTTACCTGTCATCGTGATGATAGCGGTGCTTTATTTGATGTTGTTACCTTGTATGATGCAATGGCAGCAGATTCAAATACCGAAGCATACGTAGCACCTACAGCAGAAGAAATCAAAGAAGATTTAGCTCGTACTGCAAGAGCCAACAGGCGTTACGATCTAGAGCTTTATGTAGACCCCATAGTTTCTAACCCAATCAGATGGGGGGCTTTAGGCACAGACAAACAGAACGAACTAACAACCTATCGTCAAGCTATGCTAGACGTACCAACCCAATCAGGATTCCCAGAAACCATATCGTGGCCTACTAAACCTGATTGGATAACAGCATATGCAAACGACTGATGATTTTATACACGTTGTAGACGACGTATTAACTGAAGAAACATGTATAGATGTAATAAACTCTTTTGAATACGCACACAAATGTGGACAGAGCTATCAAAGAAATAAAGAAGAAGAAACTTTAACAAAAGATACTTCTTTAAACCTTTCTGAAATACATATGGATGCTGTTGATAGTGTAGTACCAAATAACAATGTACTTCTTGTTGCAAAACAAACAAACGATCACATAATGTCGTACGTTGATAGGTATAAAAATGGTATTACTAACACTATTACAGGCTTAGAAACTGGTAGTTTGGGTATATCGCCAACAGGTTTTAAAATACAAAAAACAAAACCGTCTGAAGGTTATCATATATGGCACTGTGAAAATGCTAATCCTCTCAATAAAACAAGATGTATTAGTTTTATCTTGTACCTAAATGATATTGAGCAAGGGGGCGAAACTGAATTTTTGTATCTGTCAAAACGAGTACAGCCCAAAGCTGGTAGACTACTGATTTTTCCTGCAGGATTTACCCACTGCCACAGAGGAAATCCACCACTATCTGGTGATAAGTATATTGCTACTGGATGGATGGAGTACGTGTAGTGAAACAGGCATGGCAAATGTGGCAGGGGGGTATACCTGCAAATTCATGTAATAACATGATCTATGATCTTAAACAACTACCACCCATTCAAGCAACAACCTTTAACCAAGAAGATGCCTCACAAGAAAACCAACATCGTTCTAGTATCGTTCGTTGGGTAGAAGACCCAGAAATTAGAAACATACTCTGGTGGCATGTGCAAGAAGCTAACCGATTGGCGTTTGGCTTAGATGTACAGAATGTTGGAAGTGTACAGTTTACAGAGTACCGTGCTTCTGAAGCAGCCCACTACCACTGGCACCACGATGTTGATTGGACAGCAAACACTGCATACGACAGAAAGATAAGTATCGTACTGCAGCTATCTGATCCAAGTTCATACGAGGGCGGTGACTTCCAGTTCAACGAGGTTGAGTCACCCAACCCAGATCAATTAAAGACAAAGGGAACAATACTCTGTTTCCCAAGCGTACTGCAACATAGAGTATCTCCTGTAACCAAAGGAACTCGCTACTCGTTGGTTTCATGGTTTGAAGGTCCTCGCTGGAGATAATACATGGATTTAGTACACATTATAGATGCTCTCATTGGCATACTTGTTCTTGGGTTTGGTTACTGGGCCAGTACTCTAAGTAATGAAGTTAAGCGCATAGAGATATTACTTAACCGCACCCGTGAAGAATACGTGACCCGTAGTGAAGTTCGTGAAGATATGAGTCGTGTTATGGAAGCGTTGCATCGTGTAGAAGACAAGCTAGATCGCGTATTACAGAAAGATTAGTAGATGGCTGTTACAGAAAAACAAGTTAAGCAGAAGATGCTTGATCAAACAGATCAAAAGAAACTAGACGCATCACAAGAGCTTACAACAACCCCCCAGACAGTACAAACAAATGAATTACTGACTGATACAAGTAAAACAATAACTGCTCCTCAAGCTCCGGCTCCGGCCCAAGTTAATTTATCATCATATAATCAAACAGCCCCTGCCGCTACCACCGCTCAAACTTATACATCAACAGATGCAACTCCCGGTATGGGGGCTGCTACTGCTGCACAGGGTACTGTTTCAAATGCTGCCGTAATGCAAGCAGCGCAGGGTACTGTTTCTCCTGCAAGTTTAGCCACAGCCGCTACAGCAAATCTTGACCCTAGAGCAACTACCCAGTTTCAAATGGGACAGTTGATGAGTTCTATACAGGCAGGTCAACCCCTTCCTGCATGGGCCGCACCTCAAGTTCGTAAAGTAACAGCTATTATGCAACAGCGTGGACTTGGTGCAAGTTCAATGGCTGCAGCAGCGATGGTTCAAGCCGTAACTGAATCAGGAATACAAATTGCATCAGAAGATGCGGGTAAGTACGCCACTATTCAACTTGCCAATCTGAGTAACGAACAACAAGCTGCTTTACAAAATGCTGCCACCACCGCCGCGATGGATATGGCGAACTTAAACAACAGGCAACAAGCAGCAGTTCAAAACTCTAAAGCGTTTTTGTCTATGGACATGGCAAACTTAACTAATGAACAACAATCCAATACTGTTACTTATCAAAGTCAAGTAGCAGGGTTATTAGCAGATGCTGCTGCAGACAACGCAGCAAAACAATTCAATGCTAAATCCGAAAACGAAGTAGATATGTTCTTTGCGGAGCTAGGGGCTACAATTCAAACAACTTCGTTAAATCGTAAGGCAGGGTTAGAACAATTTAATGTTAGTCAAAAAGTAGCTGTGGATCAATTTAATGCCCAGATGCAAACTACCCGTGATCAGTTTAATGCAAACATGCAGCTTCAAATTGATCAAAGCAATGCAAACTGGCGTAGGACAGTCAACACTGCTAACAACGCCGCTACGAACGAAACAAACAGACAGAACGTACTAAACCTTTTAGGTATTAATCAAAATGCCATGAACAACATATGGCAAGCGTATCGTGATCAAGCTTCTTGGAATATGAAAGCATCTGAAAACTCAAAGGATAGAGCGCATAACGCAGCTATGCAAGCTTCTTCTATCGCAGCAGATAAAGACATGTATGACGCAAAATACGATGATTACCTTATAAATACAGTTATCGATAACATTTTTAGTTAGGAGCCAATGACAAATGGCTAAATTTTGGAAACAAAACTGGTTCAAAGCAGGAGTAGCTTTAGTAGGTGCTAAATTTGCTGGAGAATACTTTTTTGGAGATACTGTTCCGGGAATGGAAGGAATGGATAACCAGTATTTTAAAGGAGATAACCTTGCGGGTAAAGCTTTAAACTATTTTGGTGTAACTCCCTTTAAGGGTACAAGCATTGGCTCTAGTATCTATGGAGCGGTAGATGATTTTATACCTGATTTTGTTAAGGATGGGTACGACTCTCTTAAAGGAAGCGGTGCAGAAAAAAGTGCTTCTTTCTTAAACATGTTTGGAAACATGGGTGGACCCCCTTCTGGTAAAAGAACAACCCAAGCCAGTGGAATGATGCGTAGTAATACTGACTTTCAAGCGGGGCAGGTTAGCCAAATTCCTATAGGAAAAAACGGAAGAGTAGCTAACGCTTTATCTTCAGGCAAGTTGAATAATTTTCTTTCAGGCCATGTGAAAACAACGTACATTCCCCCTAGAATTTTAGCAAGTATTCAGCCTGTTGGAAGCACGGCTCTTAGAAGAGTTTCTGTAAAACGTACTGCAACCAGATCTCCGGCATATACTAAAGATGCCAGAATTGGATAGATAATATGGCTTTTGATAAAATAAACGCTTTAGCTGCTCCCCCCGGACACTCCCTCACAGACCCCCCGGGAAAATGGGCTTGGGAACGTCCCCCTATTTACGCTGACCCTGATGATGCAATTGATTATATCACTGAAAGTCTTGACACTCCTGATCAAAGGGATGGCATTTTAAAAATGCTTTACGCTGGAATTACAGTGGAAGAGCTTGTTGGACAAGTCGCGTTTAAAGGCTTCATGCAGGGGTACTACACTCCTGACGTTGCAGAGTTAATTAAACCCGCAATTGGTATTTATCTGTATAATATGGCACTGGAAGAGGGGTTTGAACCTCAAATGTTTGTTGAACGAGAAGAAGAAGAAGCTGTAGATGATGTTGCTTTCTTCAATATTCTTAAACAACGTAACCCTGAGTTGTACAATTCTATGAACGAAGAGTTGAACAGGCAGGAGCGTATGCACTTGGAAAAGTTTGAAGAAGAAATGACTCCAATGAAAATGCCAGAAAAATCAGAGTCCGTTTCTTTCTTAGATGTAGAGGGGCCAAAGTAATGTCTGGATTTGGAAAACTTTTAGAAATTGGTCTTCTTGCCGGAAGTGCAGCGTATGCAAAGAGCAAGAGGGATGAGAAAGCAGAGGCTGAAGAAAGAAAGGCTGAAGAGGCAGCTAAAGCTGCTAGAACAGAGGTGTTAAGACTAGAGGATGAGAAGGAAAGAATCCGTCTGGATGAAAACGCTCTCCGTATACGGTGGCGCAGTCCTGATGGCGTGTTTGGAGAGAAGATAGCTGGTAGTCCCACCAGAATACCTCAAGGTTCAAGGATATTTTCAACGGGCAGCATTAAGGGTGGATTTAAAGAGTATAAGGGAGAGTCCAAAATTGAAGATTTATTTCTTGATAAAACTGATGGACAGTTTAGGACTCAATTAGAACTCGAACAAGTACACGGACCAAAGGCGGCAATGATGTTCGCCCCTCTTGCTGGACAACGGATTGATGGCAAAAACCAGCCGTATAGCACTGATGTAATAAGGTTAGCAGCAAAGTCTGTTAACAATAAAGTTTCAGGCGCGAAACGCGAAGTCGTTTATATAGTTGGAAAAACTAGATACGATAACGAAGCAGATGCTTTTGATGCCCACAGAAAAACTGGGTTTAATATTCGCAGGGTTACTAACACAGTAAATGCTTTTGGTGAAATGGCACGAGATGAAAGAGACATAACTGGCCCCGGTAAAAATGAGGGTGATGATTATCACTACGTAGTCCTACAAAATGGTGCAATTCTTAAAGAGAAAAACAAAGACAAACTTTTAGAATATTATCCCGAAGAACAAATACAAAAAGGAAAATTTGTAGGTGGTGAACTTATACAGCAATCAATAAAAGCTCCATCAAAAACAGTCGTGACTGAATACGGGGCAGAGGACGGCAAGACTTTTTCAAACGGAAAAACTGTCATACGGGATGACGAAGACGGCTTTAGTGAAGACGATATTAAAAATGCGGCTGAATCTAGGCTGTTGGAAGTTATAGGACCACCGGGGGGTGAAGGAACTAAATACGAACCTAAAGGCATCTTTAAGGCAATGCCTACTCAAGCTGATACAGCTAAAACAAAAGGGGCATTGGAAATATCTAAATACACTAACCCTCTTGTGCTTCCTAACGGCACAATTGTTGGAGGTCTTGATACACAAGATGAGACTGAAAAAATAGACTCCATATATAGTAAGACATTAGAAAATATGGAGATTATAAAGACGGGGACTGCTCCTACAGACGATTTTGGTGGGGAAATACCAATAGGGCATCAGTGGGTGAAGAAATTCGGACCTTCATTTGTTAGGGCTATAAAACAACAAAAAAAGAATCTTTTAACTGGTGAGTTAGAACAAGACAATACTGTTGGAATTAGTAGCGCATATATTTTACGAAAACAAGGAATGGGAGAGTTGCTTCAAATTCCCGGTTTCAAAGCGTATCTTAATTCCATAGACATGGAAGGTGACGAAAACGAGGCTTTAAAAATACAAACCCAACTAATGTTAGGTGAACACCCTGACTCTACCGCCGTTGTAAGTAGAGAGCCTATAACAACAGAAAATAATGAAAAATTCGGTGTTTTAATGTCGGGGACAGTTATTGGACCCAAATATAAGGATGTCATACAACGGACTATCATGCCCATGTTACAAACACTAACAAACTCAGATGAGGAAGCGGTTAATCTGTTAAGTAGTTTTATAGCTAAAAAACGTGACCCCATAACATTGGAGCCTGTTCAAAGAGAAGACGGACTGGGGCCAGTTGCTTCTGTAAATCAAATTCCTTTAGACTTGTTTTCGTCCATGTCAACCACCATTATTGTACCCGGTGGCGATGGAAAAGAACCAATTACAGAACTAGACATGTTTCAAGCGTTTATAAATGGTACTGGAAGTGGGCGATATCAAACAGTATTAACTGCCATGAGTTCAAACGACAAAAAAGCAATGGCAAATAAGTTTACTCAAGCACTAGGGGAAGATACAGAAGCAGGAATAATGTTTGTACGAAGTCTAATAGACACGCTTGGACCAGACCAAATGAAAATGCTAAAAAATAAATTTGGGTTCAAGGCTGGAGCAGCCGATGATAGGGCTAGACTAGGCTACAAGGCTAAGTACGATAATTCTGTTCGGGCTAAAAGAGTTGCTATAAATTCCCTACGGACTTATATCAAGCCCAACGGGGAACTGATGGAATCTAGCACATTTGTTTCTTTCGATCAAACTATGGATGGACTTAAGTACTATGGTCAAGAGATAGGTAAACGAATTAGTAATCTAATTACCAATGGTGTGGTAGGAGACAACTTTGGTAGGCAATTTTTAGCTAGTACTGCTACACGTATTTCAAATGCCAGTGGTATAGCAACAAGCACTCAGTTTAGTACCCAAGCATTGCAAACTTTTGAAGACAAGTTTAATCAAATTGCTAAAGAAGCTGCTGAAGCACAAGATCAAAAAACAAGACTTCTTGCTACAAGAAAGTTTCACCTGACTGTGCTTGCCTACGAACTTGCTGCTACAATTCAAGGGGGAACAGGCGGCAGAACTATATCTGACCAAGACGTACAACTTATATTTCAATCCCTGAATCAAGACTTTGCTACTACTCCTCAAGCACAGGCAGCATCTATTCAAGCAGCGATTGCCATGATTGATGAAATACGGGTACAGTCATTGTATTTATCAAGTGATAATGTAAAGGACAACGCAGCAGTTGCTATTGCAAATGAGTTAGTAGGAACAGCGACTCCTTTGGTTAGTATTTCAATGAGTCTAGACGATGGTATTCTCGCAATGACTACCAGACTGAGTCAGTTGAATCCTCAACTAGGACAAGACGCTGACATTAAAAATGTGGTAACCGACGAAGCTATACTCAAATCTGTAAATCTTAGACGACGTATAAAGAATTTACCGGAAGCAAAAAATATAGATGACGCAAAGGCCATGCCTGAATATCAGGATGCTCTAAAATCTATGCAGAAACAACAAGAGGGGTAGTACACAGTATGTCTCAAGATGGGTTTTCAATATTTGACGCATTAAAAAGTAGTCCAGCAACATTAGCAGAAGCTGTAACTGCTCCTTTTAGTGGGTCCCTTGCTACTAAAGTTCTTACAGATGAACCATTGCCAGAGCCTACTGTAGCGGTAAGGTCGTTTGACAAGCTGCCCAGTGGAGAACCTGATCCTCGCGGTGAGAACTTTCCCTACGCTATACCCTTCTTTACTCCGGGAGCCGGAGATCAAAGTTTAGGAACTTTTAAGTACGACACAGAGGGATTTGGAATAAAGATTTCTGAATCACAGAAGCCGTTTCTTTCCAGCGAACCTGCTCTGACAGATGACCCGGAAAAGATAACAACAAAATTTAGTGATCCATTTCTTCTTTCACAGACAACAATAAAAAGAGATCGGCCCATTAAAGTAGGTGCGTACGACAAAGTAACTCCCATAATTTCTATAGATGACGTACCAGAAATAGCGGATAATCTATTATCGTTTGATGCTGTTGAAGGGTCTGACGGTAAAATATATAAATTTTCAGAATTTAAGGCTGGTACTCTTGAAGAACGTAAAGAACTTGTTAATCAAGTCGGGGGAGTTAGAGTTGGTGTAGGATTTACTCCTACTAACAGTGACAAAACCAAGTATGATATGGTTGACATAGACTACTTAAAGGCTACTGTCTTCGATGAAAATTACGAAAGAGTAATGGAACAGGTAGACGATAAGCTACTTAAAATACCGTATGCCCCAGACAGAATCAACCGTAACCTTATGATTAACTCAGGAGTAGATGAAGACACCAATCGCGCTCTTTTTGCTAAAAGATTTGATGAAATGCTCATTGCGGCGGGAGAAACAAACGCCAGAAACCGCGCAGGAATTATTTTACACCACGTTAATTTACCACAGTTTGGTGGATATGGGTACGGGGATAAATCTAAATTAGTGGGCATAACAAACGAAGTTGCTAGGTATGGTCTTACTGGTGTAGCGTATGTTTTCGGAGAAGCATACCAAGCACTGATAGGCGATTTGGAAGTTGGGAACTATAATCTGTCTGACTCTGTGGATCGTCAAGCGTGGGTAGATACTTTTGTTCCTAAAATGCCAGCCTTGATACAAGACAGATACACACAATTAGGTTTGAACGTATCCTATCCTGTTGCGGAAAGAATTGCTCGTAGATTCTCAGGACTTGCATCTGCGGCTGCTGCTATCGCTGTGGAAGTAAAAGGTGGCACTGCTCCTGCAACAGCGCGTAAGATTGCTGCTGGTGCAAAAGAAGCAAAGTTATTTAGAGAGTTTAGAGACAAAGAAGAAAAGCTTTACCCTGATGCTGAACCTGAAGACATAATGCGTAAGTTTCAAACAATACGAAAAAGACAGATTGGAAAGATGTTTGGCTATACTATAGATACGGGTCTTATGGTAGAGTCTGTCAAAGACATAAAACTTATCGGGGGAATTGCAGGTATCATTGAAAAACCAATTGCTTTCATAAATGGTATGCGTACATCTAGTCGTTTTAAAGCAGGAATGCACTTGGAAGACGCAGCTATGGCTGCAAGTAATCGTACCGAAGTACGAAACATGGCTAGATATTACTCAGGTTTACAAGGCCAACGACGGGCTTTACTGGATCGTCAAAAGTCCCCGAAGGGATTATCTTTCAAGGACTCACAGCGTCTGGATGATGTTAATAAAAAAATACATCAGACTAAAATAGAACTTCGCAAAACTGTAGTAGAATCCGAAATTCCTAAGTTTGTTAGAGAAGCTAAAATTCAAGACGCTTGGGTTATAGTGGGAGCGACAACTGGCAATCAATTTGCCGAAATATACGGCGGCGATCCTATGTTGGGAGAATTTGTAGGGGGTATAGTGGGTATTGTCTACGGTATGGTGCGAGACAAAAACCAAGCAGCAAAGTTGCTTAAAAAGTTTGACACAGAGGACATAAACGAACAAGATTTAGACCTTGCAGGTTTAATCCTACAGAACATGCAAAACTTTAGCCCAGAATTTCAAGAAGCTTTGAAGACACGAGTCAAGTACTTCAACGGTCTTCGCCAAGAACTAATTGCAGCAAATGTAGACCCGGAATTATTAGACACATCAACAACTAGAATATTTGGTTTATCTCTTCTTCAGACTATTGAAGAGGGACAAGCTCTTGACATACACGGGCCAACAGCAGCAGCTTTCAACGGTAACGTGGAAGGTCTTACAAAGAACCTACAGCAACAACAAAAGCTTCTGGTTGGACTTCGTAGTACCCTAGAAGAGTTACGCCTGATAGAGGGTGTAGACATAGAGGGTAATCCTGTAAACAAACTGTATGAAACTGTAGAAGCAGCAGTAAAGTACGCAGACGGAACCACTGAACAATTAAAGAGTGACCTTGAGGTTTTAGGTAGAACCTATGAAAAGTATGTAACGGGTGCAATTCTGGGTGGCGACGAAAAGCTAAGTTTCTTAGATACGGGTTCTGATGGCGAACTAACGGCTGCTTTTGATAGCCTATCAAAGCACAACATATCAAGAGTAGACAATTCCAGCATAGATGCCATACGGGATGAAGCAAGGCGAACTTCCGACGTACTTTCCTCAACTATTGCTGCAAAAAGTAAACAAATTGGTCGTATGTTACCAACTCAAAACGAAGTAAATGCACAAGTTAAGGGTACAATTAAAAAAGGAACTATATTTAAACCCGGACGGGGCGAACCCAAACTAAGTGAGATTGATACAGCAGGAGATGCTCTTTCTGCCTTAGTTGAAAATGCAAACGTAAGAGAGAAGAATATAGCTGCTGCTCCTTTTCGGCAGCTTGATAACTCTTTTCTCTATACAGCCGACGGAAAACTGGTAAGCAAACAGGGTGCGTCAACAGATGCTGGTCCTGTTATAGATGAGATGTTCAAGCTTCTTGGTAAAGACGAAGGAGTTATGATTCTTCGTCAAATGAGTGGGAAAACTGTTTCAGCTACCAATACAAGAAAAATGTTTGATTTCCTTAACACTGCAGCCGGATCGTTCGTGGATGATGCTGCTCAAAAATTAGGTAAGGATGCAAACGAACTTAGAGAGGAAATTTTAGCAAGTGCAGGTTCATCTCGTGACAAGAGTATACCTGAAGACTTGTTTATTGCTCAACAGATTAGAAAAGATGCTGCTGAAAAAGGAGTAGAACTTGGGGTGTTACCCATCAACTTCCAACAAGCAAAAGAATTATCTTCTGCTTTGAGTGAAGTAGAGTTCAAGGCACCTGACGCTTCTAAAATGTCCTACCAAAAATTAGGACTCAAGGCTGACAACCTTATGGATAATTTTGAAGTAACAACAACCTCTGGGATGAGAGTTCCAGTAGGACAGTTGTTTATTAAAAAGAAGGATGGTAGTCTTAAATCTACCGTAGAAGTCCTTGAAGATGGTAACAAACTGTGGTCAGACTACAAGACACGATTTTACAATGATGAGAAAATAGGTAAATGGTTAGGGTGGAGAAGTAAAGATGGCAGGTTACCTAGAGAGTTATCTCCTGATTATCCTCTGGGTATAGACTATGGGGATAATAAACCCACTAGCTGGCTAAACTTTGAAAACATCTCCACCATGTCAGACGGAGATAAGAAGAAAATTACAAGCTCCCTGCAAGAAGCGGTGGGAGTACTACAGCCTAACCAAACTCGCAGAATAGATTTACGAACTGCTGATGGAAAGGCTATAAAATCAGTACTGGAAGCTCACGCAAGGGAGTGGATGCAGGAAACTGTACGTAGCGGTAAGCAGATTGACTTTAATGAGTTTCGCAGAAAAGCAAACAGCTTACAAAATACTTTTGAGGGCGTGGATGCTGATGGTAATAAAACAAAAATACTAAATATTGATGATGTTATGCGGGATGTCTTTCCTGATTTTGGACCAGATGCAATAGATGAAAAACACTTCAATGCAGCCATGTCACAGATAGAGGAATTTACAAAGAGGAAAGCATCTGAAATAACCAAACAGACTAAGAAAGTTATAAAGGGCTACGAGGAGACAACAGCTTACTTGCAAAACATTTCTCGTACAAAGCTTGACTCTAGTAACGTTGGTTCCTTTTTAATATCAGGGGGTATCGGACGAGTTAACGATGTTAAGGCTCATCTTAAAAAGGCAGGAAGAAGCGAAGAGGATGTAAACTCAATACTGACTGCTCTACTGACTGAAGAAATAAACAGGAAAGCTTTTAAACCTACAGGTACACATCAGATTGATCCGCTAGATCCAACACGTTTAATTCCAGAGCTTGACTTCGATCAAGAAGCTCTTAAGAAATTTATGGGATTCAATGAACCTACAACCAGAGAAGCTGTCATGGATATTGTTGGAGAGAAGACCTACAAAACATACGAAGCCATAATCAACTTTACAGCGAACCAAACTATTGGGACACCTGCCAATATGAATCTGACGGGTATACCCCGGAAGTTTTCCGTAGAAAGCTACATCAGTAGGTTCTACGCCGTCAACAGGGGTGTAGTTAGCTTCAGGTACGTAGGTACAGAGGCTATACTCCAACAGATGAGGCGAAGAAACATGAGCGTTTTAACGGCTGCTTTAACTAATCCTAGAGTTGGTACGTTGGTGGCAGAGATGATTGAAACCGGAAAGCCTCTTCCGGCAGACAGAGAGCGACAATTATTTGAAGCACTTGTCGTTGCTCTTGAAAGATTTGATAACGTAAACAGTGCCGTGTCTACTGGTGATCAATCTTTAACTATAGTGAGTGACTTTGGACATGCCTTTACCTTTGAAAAGGCTAAAAAATTCTATCAGGAGAAAGCTTTATAATGAAAACATATAACAACGGCCCTCGCAAGGGAATGATGTATGGCGGTGCTGCGAAGCGTAAGCCAATGATGTACGGTGGAATGGCAAAAAAACCCCGCAAGAAAGCTCAAGCGGGGGGAATGATGGCATCAGGTCAAGGACAGATGCGTAATCAAATGATGCAATCGCCCATGACAAAATCTATGGCTAGACCAATGAAGAACGGTGGTAGCTTAAAAATGGTTAAAAACTCTGCAGGGGATATGGTGCCATTTTATGCTGCAGATGGTAAGGGAAAAAGCTAGATATAGTTTCTGGATTTTTCCATCATCTCATCTGCCATAGATCTGAGATACCTTAGAAGGGATGCGGTTGAATGTGACCCATCCCATTGGGGTAGTCCCTCGACCATTGTAGATTCAAACTGTTCTGGCTTTACTCCTTGCCAAATCAATTCTATGGTTCCATTCTGTTTTAGATTAGCCTGAAATGTAAACAGGTTAGCTTCTGTACTTTTATTAGCCATCTATTCTTTTTAATTCCTGTATTGCTAGATTGTAACAATCAGCTTTGAATACAAAGCCGTTGCTTGGGTCTACGTCACCCACCCTGTAACGAGTTGCTTTCTCGTAGAAGGTTTGTTTCGGTATTTCACCAAGAATCCAAGCTTTACTATGATCTGTAAGAATACGAACAAAGACGTAACTGTCACAGTCCTGCTTGGTTCCATGTGCAGATACAGAACAATCATAGTTAGGTGATGGAGTAGTGTTACAACGTTTGGTCTTTACGTCCACACGTTTGTTTCCAACCATCAAGTCAAAGTCTTTATTGTTGGCATCCTCGCCCCCAACGTAATCTTTAACAATAACCTCACCAATAGCTCCAACAACATTACTAAGACTACCAGTTATGCTGCCCTGTAGATTACCTACAGAGGCAGCTTTCTTTTTGGCGCGACTAATAATATCAGGTGTTATCTTTATCTGTATCATTATCTTCCTTTGGATAATACACTTCAACCCACGACTTACACTCAGGACATTCTAGGCAAGTAAGTATAGTATACCTGTCCCCTGTCATTTCGTCTACATCGTGGTCACCGACCCATCTTAACTTTGTTTTACAATGCCAACAATTCACGATGCTGTCAAGTCAACAACTTCACAAACTCCTGCAGTACAAGCAAGTTCACGAGAGCCACTGGTGTTGTCTTCCTTTTCAAATTCTGTGAGTTTGTTCCAATTGATATGCACTACTTCCATACGCTGTTTCCACTCAAGATAGTCGTCAGGGCCTATGTCCTGATAGGGTGCTTGCTTGTAGGTGTGATCACTGTGAGGAAGGAAAGAAACTCCTGACGCTACATCAAAGTTCTCATACACCCACGCACCTACTTCCATCCACTCCTCTTCTTTTACAGATACAGTTATAGATGGCTTGTGTTCGCACCAATGTAAAGCGTATGTCTTCCACAACTCTAGCTGTTCTATGGCTGTAGTTTGCGTACGAGTAACTGCCCCTTTAGGAGACTGCATTGGGAAACTAAACACAGTAACATTGTCTGGCTTCAAAACGTCTCGTTCTGCGGGTACACCACTGTCAACAAGAAATTGTGTAAGCGGGTCTTTATTATCTCCACGTACTGTCCTTATAAAGTGGTCGTTGTGTCGTGCATGTATCCCGCTTGCTGCGTCCACCAGTTGAGACACAGTACCCGACGGTTTGACACAGGTGATTGCAGTACTCTGTGGGATTCCAAGCATCTGGGCAAAGTTCTTGTTGACCTCTATCGCGTGTTCCCGCATTTCGTCTAGCCAACGCTTGCTGTCTACGTTCTTTGATAAAACGGGATGATCCATGATACCAGTCAAGGATACACCCAATAAACGTTCTTCTTCTGCGTTGTCTTTCCATGCTTTCCTCAAATACTTAAAGTCTACAAGGGTTGATTGCAAAGTACCTAAGATAGTTGCTATCCGTACCTTTTCTTTCAAAGACTCTAGCGTGTCGTGTTCACGAACCACTACCTCTGACAAATTACAGAAACTGTATGGGCGTAAGATTATCTCACTGCAGGGGTTCGTACCCCACATGTGTCCCGTCTCTCGTCTTCCGTTACGAGCCACCTGCTTGTCAGCAGCCTCACGGTTGAACATGCCACGCTCACCTGACTTGCTGTCGTACAAAGCAAGCCATTCACGCATGAAGGTACCCATTTCAGGTTTACCCTTATAAGCAACTGAGTTGTTCGCTAATGCCCGTTGTCCGTTTCGGTAGATTTGTTTATCAGGCTCATCCCACCACTCACCAGATTTAGCATGTCGCATCTGGTCGTCATTTAAATTAGATAAACTAATTAAAGCTGAACGGCGAACGCCCCCAACAACAACTACCTCACCCACCTTACACATAAGGTCGTGGCACTCAATAGGAAACAACCTGCGTCCTGCTGCTTTCTTGAATATCTTAACAGTAAAGTCAAACAGGTCAATCAAGGGCTGTGGACCACTGGCTCTACCACCCATAATTTTTAGCCGCGCACCTGCAGGGCGAATACCAGACGTATCCCAAGAAGGAACTTGTCCCGCATACAATAGTGCAATTAACTCACGATAAGCTTTTGCCCATCCCGGCTTGCTATCTGCTACTGTAATAGTGGTGCTAGAATCACTAAAATTATCAGATACGACAGGAAGTTTGTCAACGTTCTCTCTCTCTACACTAAACCCAACACCAGTGCCGCACATTAGTATGTACATACACTCATCAAACGAACGAGGACTATCAACAGGAATGTAACTACAGTTGTAGCCACACACGTTGTCACGATTAAGAGCCGGACCAGCGGTCATCATTGCTCTCATAGATGGCATAACTTTAAGACCTATAATAGCGTCTTCAATTTCAGACCTTAGTTCACTTGGTATGATATAATTGTGTTTATCACGCACATAATTATCCATAAAGCTAATATATCTGGATACAGTTTCATCCCAATCCTCTCGTCTTTCTTCCCCGTCGATCCAACGAGCATAACGTGACTTGTGAATAAATTGTTGATACGGTGTGGGTAGCATGTTGTTCATGTTTATTTTTCCTCTTTCAATGTGATTAGTTTGTTTAAGTACCATTGTGCTTTTTTAAGGTCTTCAACTCCGTTTTTGTAACGGTATCTCCAGAGGTACTTAATGATGTTTCCTTGCAAGTAGTATTCGTACCCATCACCTGTCGCCGCCGTGATTGCTTCAATGCACTCAACACCTGCTTGATTGTAGTGTGGCGGTTTGTTAACAACATCCTCTTCCCTCATTCTTTTTACCATATATTCTTCGTGTTTCATTGTTTCTTTCCAAAATCAACTTTAATTACATTGTCATCAAACTGGTGTTTAAAATCGTCTTCATATTCTTCTATCATGGACTCTGCAGTTTCCTTAAACTTTATTGAAGCCACACCCTTGTCGTAAACGTCATCAAGATTGTCTCTTATAGTTTCCATAACACCCTCTTGTATGATCATTGCAGGGTTAAAGTCTTCTTCATTCTCATAAGTTTTATTTGTTGTGTCGTATGCTGTCAACGTAAAATTTTCACCGTCAAGGGGTTTGAGTATGATGTAATACCTGTCTGGTAACAGGGACATAATCTCTACCTGTTTGTTTAACTCTGTTTCATCAATGGTCATTTTTTCACCCACTCCATAGGAATAGACCCTTCAGCCCATTCAAAGTTATATCGCGTACACCACGCAGCGTACGTCGTCTTACTTCCCTTGTAAATCTTGTTTTTGGCGTTCATAAATACGAAACGAATATCCAACTCAGGATGTTGTTTCTTCATCAACACCATCTTAACCCTGTCACCCTTATCTAAGTGTCCTTTTGCTTCCACATAGATGTTTGTTTCTGGAAAATAAAAATCGGGAGTGTAATGTCGAGGAGCGGGTATGTATTCAAACCGCTCTTCTTCGTACTGGAACTCAATGTTGTTTGCAGTCAAAGCCTTTGCTAAATTAAGCTCAAACTTAGACCTGTACTTTATTTTGTTACTCAAAAGGTTATCCCTATCGATATTAATCTTTTTTCTAGGTACCCTGCCAGTTTGGGGGAATACTTTTCTATGTTGGTAAGTTCTTTTGTCAAAGGGTGCATCGGCACACATACATACGCTCCTGAAAATGACCGTCTACTTATCTGTTGTAGTTCAGTTTCAACCTTTTTAATATCCCGTGCCTCTGTGTCAGACAACAGGTGACCATCCTTACCGTAGTGATTGATAAGCGTCAAGGGTAATCCCTTTTCGTGTAGCCTCAATCTAGTGACCCTACGTTCTCCCCCTGTGCCAGTGCTGGACTCTATATACACATGACTAAGGTCACTGTTTAGTTCCATAAGTTCTACCTCATAATCTTTCACAAATAGGTACGGCATCTTTACATTTCTTTCTTTTTGAGTTTGTCGTACCACACAAGCGGCGGGTTCTTTGCTTTGGAAGTAACCTTACCATGTAGAACAGCGTTAGGCCAACAATGTGATCTGTACCCACACAAGTTACATTGTCTAGGCAAAACTTTGTTACCTGTTTTTATAACCTCACCATCACGGCGATAAGTTTCTGGCTCCGACTTAAACGGAACAAACGGCTTTACATCAGGGTCTGTAAGAAACTTAACTCGCTTCTCTGCATCTTTTAAATAGGCTTCTTTATCATCCTGCGCCCAATCCGGCACTTCAACAATAGCCACCATACCACTAGACTTGTTAACAACGATCCACCCCCCAAACGGTAAGCCCGTAGCTTCCGCATAAAGAAACCCCTGCATGACATATCCAAAGGGGTCGTCTTCTTTTAGTTTGTCGTACCCGCCATTTATACCAGTAAACTTGTAGTTGAACGCCCAATCACTAGCTGACTTAACATCCCACACCTTTTCTACTCCCAACTCATCACGTATGATAACGTCAAGAGTACCGTTGACCAGTGTGTCTCCTACCTGTAACTCAACGGCTCTTTGGTAGTCAACAATATCTATCCCAGCCTCTTTCATTATAAGCATAAGGATTGATTCTGTTAGGTCACCAAACATAAATCGAAACAGAGTGTTGTACTCCATGTCTTCCTTGATGCCTTTCTTCTCCAACACTTGCTGGCAAAGAGGACGGCCAAGTCCTGACATACGAATACGAAACTCACCACGTTGACGGACAAGTTGTCGCTCTGCTGCTTCAGTACATTCTTTAGAGAAGTCTTTAACTGCTTGCGGGGAGACAGTAGTTTCCCCCCGCAAAGCATTGACCATGTGGTCTTGTATTTTAAGCAGCGTTAGCATTGTCAAAGTCTGCTGCTAAATCGATATCGTCATCGTCAGCAACGAGCTTTGCCGCTTCACGGTGTTGGTTCATAACATTATCGTTATGACCTTTAACTGTCTCAGCAAACATGGACATGAGTTGCTTATCCTCATCCGTAATGTTTTCCTCACCAACCAAAGCAGGTACTGGAGTCCAGTATGTAACACTGCCTTTTTTATGTTTGTGAGTATTTAAAGAAACAACACACTTCTGCATTAGTTTCTTTTGCTTAGACAGGCTATCAATAAAGTCTGAAATAGGCTTGAATCCAGACCGCTTGAAGTATGCGACTACTGGCTGATCTGTAACCTCGACCTCAGTCCCTTCAGCAGTTATAAAACTGCCGCTAATTTTAGCGTAAATAACTTGATTACACACAACTGAACGAGAGTGCAGGTACGCTAGATCATCCTTTGACAATCGATCTTCTTCATCCCGTGTGAGTCTACCACACTTGTTACCGCCAGTAGTGTCTGGAAACATACCGGACAGGCTTGTCTTCTGCACTGACTTAGAAGAGAATGTTCCACTCTCCTGATCCCACACGCTATACTCAAAGGTACGCAGTATAGGACGAATGTTTACTTTCTCTGCGTAAATAAATCTACCATCTAGGTACATCTTCCACGCTCCACGAGTAAGAGACAAACCATCTTCTGTCTCTGCATCGTAATTTATATTTATACGAGGCAAGCCTACCTGACGATTGTTATTACCGCCTTGCCCACTTGCTTCCATTAGAGCCTCAACGTTATCGTCGTTGAATGCTGCAACAATTGCGTCGATATTATCTATTTCCATTACTTCTGTTCCTGTTTCCATGATTTTTCATGCTCCTTTAATCAGGGGTGTAAAATGATCTTACAGACTTACCACTTCAGTGTCAAGCCAATTCTTTCCTATTTTTAATTCTATTTCAACAGGCATGTCGTATTCAATTCCGTATCGGTTCACACTCTCTGTAGGCAAAGACAACATTGCGTATTCTAACAGTTTGATACAAGCGTCTTTCTCATCAGGATGTACATCAAGAACAATAGAATCGTGTACAGTATTACAGATAACTGACTTTAATTCTCTAATCCGCATCATCCTACTTAAACGAACAAGAGCAGTAGGAAGAAGGTCAGCAGTAGCAAAACCCTGTACAGGATAGTTACATATCGCTGTACGATTTGTGGCTGTACCCCACTCTGTCCACCGCGCAGATGGAAAAGCATACTGTCTACCACTTGGAAGGGTGATCTGCTTCGTTTTAACGGCCTCTCGCTGTAGTTTGTCGTGCCAGATGGACACCCCTTCATACTTCTCTTTAAAGGCTCTGTAGTAGCGTTGTTGGGCTGTTGTTCCGGTGGTGCCACCGTATAGAGGCTTGAAGGTGTGTGCCTTTGCTTCTTGTCGGCTGCATCCGATAATATCTGCAGTATATTGGTGAACATCTGTACCCTCACTTACATCGATGTATGCCTGACTATCCTTTGCAAGAAAGCCAGCTACTCTAAATTCTAGTTGCGAGTAATCCCCTTCAAGTATGTAGCCACCATCAAACCTACTCTCAACAACCTTTCGTATTGCAAAGGTATTACCTCGTGGCATATTCTGAAAGTTAGGATTGCGGCTCGAAAGGCGACCCGTCGCTGTAACACACTGCATGAACTCTGGATGGATGATACCATTCGCATCAACATTGTTTTTCATTCCCTCTACAAAAGTATTAAGATAAGTTCGTAACGCATTGTACCTAATGTAGGCGGTAGCAAACTCCTTTGCTTCCCCGGATAACTCTATCGATCTATCTTCCAACGTTGTCTTATCAGTCTTGAAGCCAGCAGCAGCAGTATCGTATGTATCGCGGGGTACCAGTTTGAATCCAGCAACCTCTCGTGTGGGTGTATAGATCACTCCCGCACCCTTGCAGGGTTTACAGATACGCAGTACTTTACTTGGTTGTCCATTCTTATTAACAGGGCGTACCTTACCGAAGCCGACACATCCTGCACATCTACTGCCAACAGTCTTACGCACCACTTCTGTCATGCGGCGTACAGTTGAAGTAAACGCACTTCTTTTCATACGAACACGCTGCTTTGGTTTCATGGTGGCACCACGCATCTCGTGACCTAAGTTGAATATGCGTGACCACTCCTTCTTATCAATAACCCTGCGTGAGTAAAGAAGGACACTGCGATCATCTGGACTAGCAAGATTAATGGGAGTATCCCCCATTGCTTCCCGCGCCATCTCGTTCAAGCGTATCTCTAGTTCATTCAGTTCTGTCTGAAACTCTGTCTCAATCTGCTTCAGTGTATCTAGGTTTATTTTTAATCCATTACGCTCTATCTCAGTGAGCGTCTCTGTCATCTCAAGCGACAGCCTCAACGTTGGTAACAAAGTCCGTTCCAAAACATAACTCCTTAAATGTAGTGCCAAAGGCATCAAGCTGTTTTAAGGCCACTTCCTCTGTGGCAAGTACGTCAGCTTTTCCGTACTCTTCTACTATCTCCCACGGTATGTCGTAGAAGGTCTTGCCGTCCTTGAGGTACGGCGAAACAAGGTCTTTCTCTTTTTGGGTGACGTTATACTTTTCTGCAACAGCAGCAAGTCCCAGAGGCCAACGCTGGGCTTTTGCCAGAATATACTCCGCAACCATCGTATCATACACTTCTCCATTGAAAAAGAAACCGCACTCTCTGATCCATGATAGATCAAACTTTATGTTGTGTCCAACAATCATGTCAGCTTCATTAAGTGCTTCTTGAAACAACTCAGGTGCAAAGTCGTGAGGTTCTCTGTCTGCATGGTAGTAACAATGATAGTGTACGTTGGGTGATGATAAACGCTTGTACCCAATAGATACAAGACGATTGCCAAAATATGGCAGTGCTGTTGTACCACCCGTTTCTTTCTGTACATGAGTCGTTTCTACATCAAATGTTAGCACTCTCATTTGTTTTCTCCAAATGTGTGTATCATGTGGCAGTTTGCACAAAGAACCCTACACTTTCTGACTTCATCCATCAAACGTTTTAACTTCAAGGTTATCATGTTAGATACATCTCGAACTTTCAGTGACGGGTCTAAGTGGTCAAACTGAAGAGCAGCAGGGTTTTCGTTGTAACCACACAGACTGCACCCCTTACTCATCTTGTACTTATTGAGCCAACGTCGTCGTATTTTTTTCAGACGTACTTTGTTATCATGGTTTCTTTTTTTGGCAGCATAAAACTTATCAGGACTTCTCCAATCCTGATGCTTACCGTTTCTACCCCAGAAGACCATTCCATCTTCTCTGATATCACCATGCTTTACCATCAGTAGTACACTCCACTGTCAATATCAATCTGTGCGTTGATCATACCATGCCATCCATTCAGTTTGTTTTTTGATATGCAGATATGCCTTACTGTATTTTCTACCTCACTTGATCCTGTCTTGCCAATACCAATAATGATATCAGCCTCACCAGCCTTACCAGTGCGTGAGTTGTCAAGCATAGAGTAATCAATCCACTGCCTGTCATGTGCGTCGTAGCTTGCCTGACTAACAGCCCACATCAGCAGTTTGTTTCGCTTTGCTATCTCACGGGCATATACGTAAGTTTCCTTTAAACGCTCATCCCCACGATTGAACTCACCAGATATACGAAACTTGTCAAGCTGGTCACAGAACATAATGTCTGGTTTGTTTAGCTTGGCGTACTCATCCACCTCTTCAACAGAGGTGCCAACAGAGTCCATGATTGTCAGCAGAGGGGCTATCTCATCAATATACTTTAGCGAAAGATTACGCCTGTCCTCTACCATCTGCGTCCTAGTCAATCCAAAGTACGACTGTATTATACGCAGCTTTATTTTTGGTGCGGGTTCCTCGTTTGCCCAATACACAACCTTGAAACCACGCTTGATATACAGCGCGGCAAGAAAGCAACAGAACGTAGTCTTACCCACTTCTGGTCTAGCAAACAATATACCCAAGTTACCCCTGTCCAGACCTGACACGTTCTCCGCAATCAGGTCATAGTCGAAAGGGAAGTCGGGATCACCAGCCTCGTTGTCTAGCAGCGAATCTAGGTCATCTTCCACCTTAGTGTAGGTAGTCTTGTCACTGATGCGTCCATCTTCTACTGTATCAATTAGTCTACGTAACTCACCAAACTCTTCACTGTCACCCGTAAAGATGTCAATTGCTTTTTCACCAATGAGACGGGCGCGATCACGCAACCAAAAGTTGTGTACCAAGTCCAGATGTAACTCAAAGTTGTCAGCATTACCCACATCCAAACCAGCTATAGTTTCATGCACCTTGTTACGGGTTGCTTCTGGCATAGCAGGGTTGCGGTCATTAAACAAACTGCTTAGTTCAGACTTGGTTAAGTCCTTTGCATACTTCGTGTGAGAGAATGTCAGTGTGTCAAATATGTCACGCATCTCTCTGTCAAACATAGACCTGTCAATAATGTTCTTCACGCGACCAAAGAAGTCGGCGTTAAGACAGAAACCTAATATCTGTTTATCTATCGATGTAGTTTCGTAAGTGGTCATTTCTTTCTTCCTTTGTCATGTTCTTAAAATCACGGGATAAAACCATGAGTTTGGTTGGGATTATTCTACATAGGATCTTAACCATGTCAACTGCTTTGTCAGTTGCATCCTTATCCAGAGCAACATAAATCTTCTGGTAATGGAGAAGGTGGGGTATATATTCTTGTAATAATGAAGTACCTAATAGTGCAACTCCTGTTACCTTATCACTAATTGAACAAGCACTTCCGCAATCTTCAACGATAACGGCTCTATTACTATCTCCCACAATAAAAGGTACTCTACTATTTCCATATCTGTGCCATTTTGGGTTTCTCCCATCTATTGATCTGCCCACCGCATCAACCACTTTGTTTCCATCTTTTACTATAAATGCTACGCGGTTCCTCTTAAAATCATAACGAATGTCTGCACGACCTGACAAGTACGCATCGTACGCATGTACAGATCGAACATAAAGTTCCGCATCTAAGTTACGGGAAAGACTAACAAAAGTGTCTGGCAACTCGTAAGTGTTACTAGTACGGGGAACAGGCGCATTAGCCTGTGACCTTGAGAGGGCATGTTTCGCAAACTCTTTGGTCAGGGTAACACCTGTGCGACCCGACACATTGCAGTCAGCGTGGAAACAATACCACAGTCGTTGTAGTCCGTCATCACTTACGCTAAACGTATTCTTTCTGGCACACACAGGACAGTCGGATCGGTAACGACCCAACGGCTGAATATCCAGTGACTCTACATAGCCTTGTAACCAAGATGGTGATTTCATGCCCATATCGATAACACATCATATAAAATCATGTCAACCACGTTTTTTAGTTGACGGCTATTGACAGGATGTGTTACCTATTATGTAACCTAACCCTTAAGGGAAACCCCACTATGAAAGTATATAATAGAATCAATCCCATAGCAAAGATACTAAGGGATAAGAAATACCAGAAACAAGTAATCCCCAATAGGAAGAAGGATAACTTGGATAAACTATCAAAGAAGGATGCAAAAGATGCCAAGACCAAACAAGATACTTGAACCCACTAAGACCTACAATCTGTTAATGAAAGAAGAACAGTTTGACAAACTTGCTTACGTTGCACATCAAATGCAAAAGAAAGCACTTGAACAGGTTGCAGTCGCTGATCTTATTAGGGAAGCACTGGACATATATGTAGAAGCTTACGAGGAAGAACATGGAATCATTAAAAACCCCAAAACTTGAAATAGAAGTTATCGAACGTGCAGACTACAAGTGGATGCTTTGTGTCCCCGCATCGTCGGTTCGCATTGGTGAGACTGAACGAGAGCATGTAAAGAAGAAGGTTTGTATAGATTATCTGAGACACATTCCATTATTTATTGGAAAAAGTCGTTGGGAATGTAATAAATGGCTTGACGCGAATAAAAAGATCGTGTTAAAACTAGGAACACTTTACGAAGTAGCATAATGAAGTGTGAACGAGAGGAGTGGTTACCTCTTGTTGTTTCCTTTGGTTGGTTGGGAGCGAGGTCGGGTGTATGTCCGGCCTCGTTTCTTTTTTGTAAGGAGTGTATATTGTGTTTGGTAGAAAAACAAATAAGGTAAAAATACAAATGTATCATAGGTCGGAAGTTGGAGACTTAGAACTTTCTCCGTGGGAAAGAAGTTCTATGCTCAAACCTATGATTCCTCCAAAGTGGTTTAAAACTATGAAAAGAATGTATGAAGACGGGAATGTTCATACCCTACGAACATGTCCTTCCTTTGTAAATATTTTAACAACAGGGTACGTTATCCACAACAAGGTAGATACAGTAATAAGAAACAATGATGGTGAGATTAATTTTGGTACGTACGCACCCCCATCTGGTGCTACTATGGGTTTTGGTACAGAAGTTCGTGATCCTCTTGAAACTCACTCCACAAAGCAATTTACTGAACAATACCCTTTTGAAAATGGGTTTTGTAAATTTAGTCTAAAATTTAGGAACGAATGGTTTTTACGGTCTAATGTAGACGTGACACTGATGATACTACCATGCTGGTGGGATAAAGTTTACAACGATGTTAGGGCTATACATGGAATGGTAACTGTCCCTGTTAATTTTGATTGGTCACCTCACATAAATACTGTTATCCGTATACCGAAGGGAGGGGAGGAATACCTGATTCCCGCAGATGCACCCATTGCCCATGTTATTCCTGTTAATTTATCTAGTGTCAGTTTAAGTCACAACCAAAAATTATTAGGAGATGATATATCTAGGAGAAGCAGCGGACTCCTAAATAGTATGAAACACTACCGCCTTTTATCAGATAAAGTAAATAACATGAGCAGAATGTTTCGTCTAAATAAGAAAGGATGAAAATTATGGAAAATGAATACATCACAGACTTTGTTCAAATAGATTCCTTAGATAGCAGACAGTTTGAACTGTTGGATACACCCCCAGAAGGTTCATACAGAGTGTTTGACAACTTTCTTACCGAAGAAGAATTTGAAGAATACAGTGTGCTACTAGATGGAAGTGTTAGCATGAACTATAACCCACATGTGTCGAATGCACAGAAGACAACGGCTGATGGATTCTACTTTTTTCATAGACTGTATGACACAACAACACCACAGTCTGAATTATACGAAACGCTATGTTATCCACTATTGAACAAACTAAACTATGTTGTCCCGTTGTCGTGTAGGGTAAATTGGTTTCCACAAACATCAGAAATATACGAGCATGGTGTTCATGTTGATGCAAATATAAAACACAAGGTACTGTTATTTTATGTCAACGATAATAATGGTTACACTCGCGTGGCAAAAGACACGATAGTTGAGAGTAAAGCAAACAGGGCGTTGCTTTTTGATGGTATCTTGCCTCACAATAGTTCAACAGCTACAGACGTTCATTTACGCTGTAATATTAACCTGACTGTTTTGTCATTTGAACGAAACCCACTTTTTGGTTGACAACCCTGTTTGTTTCCTATATCGGTTACTTATCACCTGCCGAAAAGGAGAAACCAAATGGCACTGACCAGATACTATGTAGAATTTGCACCTGTTTATGAAATAGGTAAATACATCTATGTGTACGCATACAGCGAACAACATGTGCGTGACATGTTTGATGATTATGATTTAGTAGCTATAGACCAGACAGATTAGGAGACAACCAATGCCAAAGTTTAAGGTAACCGCCACGATGGATGTGGCATACGAAACTACCGTTGAAGCTGCTGACGAAGACGCAGCATGGAGCATAGCACAGGAGCATGATACAGGCTGGGTGCAAGTTGATGGTGGACACGACTTCACTATAGAAAGTATAAGGGAGACAACCGATGAATAAGACTGACAAAATATGGATAGAGTTGACACGCACAGAGGCCAACGCCCTGATGGTGATGCTGGATAGCGAGATGGAATGCTGCTTTGGGTTTGATAGTCTTGACCTTAACGAGTGGGAAAACCTAGATTTGGCTGCATACAAGATACTGGCTTTTCACAAGTATAAGACATGGTACACGGAGAATTGCGGTGGGTAAGATGAGTGACTGGTCAATACAGCTAGAGGAAGACTTTTGGGACACCGCAAACAAGGTCATTGGTGGCTGCGAATATTTAGGGCAGTTTATGCAGGAGATGGAACCCCACCGCGATTGGTTAGGGACACACAGCAACCAAGAATATGCCGACATGTTACGGGAAGCGTGGGACAACTATTGGAGTGACAAACTATGAAACGTGAAATAATGTCAGCAAATATTGTCAGCCCAAATAATGTCAGCCGAAATATTGTCAGCAATAAACGAAAAACAACGCTCAATCCAGATTATTCCTGCGACACTTGCGGGGAACCTGCGATGGTGGTTGAGATGGACAGGTTTTATTCTTGTCCAGAATGTTATCTAAAAAGATTGGGTAATAAAATAAAAAGACTTGACCACGCCGGATATTACCCGTAAAAGCAAATCAACCTAAACCAACACAAGGAAACCAACCTATGAAAAAGCGAATACATATAAACCAACATGTAATCCGTTCTAATGCAAAGAATGGAACGCACGACCCCGTAATTACTGTTAAGACTAGTAAAAGCAATCATTACACTTATGCAGCAGAAATTGACGGGCTGTCGCGGGTGGTATATTCCCCAGATAAACCGCTATCGTGCGGGGCTAAAGTTTGGATAGAAACCGACGCACCAGTCTGGATTCATACGGGGGAAACAATACGATGAAACGACCAACTAAACTAGCTCATAAAAAACTAGTCTCTAATATTACCCACTGCTATTTAGATGCCGACCCAGTACAGATACAAGGCGGGATGGCGTGGTATGCTGCAGCCTACGACGCTGCGTATGATATCGGCAATAAATACGGGATAGGTGTTTACCTTGTTGTTGCTGTTATTTCTGCCTTGTCGCCAAATAACAAATGGGAACGCAACGTTAAAAATGCCGACGCTTTAATCGGTGCATTTCTAAAGGGTGACGGTATCGACTCAGTGAAAGTGTCAACCTATCACGCTATGAAAAAGAAAGCTTGGGATATATTAGCAGAACGTCCGGCTTATGATAGGGCAAAGGCTATGTTGAAGGGGCAGAAAATAACGTCATTCTTTTGTGACATTATGGGCGAGTTCAACGTTACTATCGACGGCCATGCAAGGAACATTGCTTACAATGAACGTATCGGATTGACCGACGACCGAACAAATATTGGGGTGCGTGAATACAAGGCGTTACAGGAAGCTTACAAGGAAGCTGCAAACGATGCCGGAATTATGCCCTACCAATTACAGGCTATTACTTGGCGGGTTTGGCGTGACCGTTACAACATCAAATAATGTCAGCGCATTTCTTAAACCAACGCAAAATAATGTCAGCGCATTTCTTTTTTGGACTGTCATGCCGGATTGGTTTGTTGGTTTTACCACTGGCGGGGGCAGTATCGGGCAAGTTGAGACGCGGGGCTTGCTCAAAATGGGGC
>VMHT01166234.1_pt1 | contig 39980 bp, 31 predicted proteins | sample 4693611 | NCBI WGS metagenome assembly VMHT01 (sample SAMN12280063, study PRJNA550983) | marine metagenome | isolation source: seawater sampled from same location over 5 years 0.02-0.2 micron viral filtrate | place: USA: collected off the coast of southern California halfway between the port... ...
ACTAACTCCTGCGACTTGAGTATGAAATCTCAACATACTTGATTTTGGATGTTTCGGGGCGTATCGTTGAGTCATAAGGTCATACCATAATTTTCTTGCAGCCCTAAATTTAGAAGCCTCTTCGAAAAAATCATTATGGCAATTGAAGAAAAATGAAAGTCTCGGCGCGAAACTATCTACTTCTAAGCCTGTGGCGATGGCAGCATCTACGTATGCGAGAGCATTTGCTATTGTGAATGCTACTTCCTGTACAGCAGTGCAACCAGCCTCTCTAATATGATAGCCAGAAATAGAGATTGTATTCCAATTCGGAATACTATGAGAGCAATATGAAAAAATATCCGTTATGAGCCTCATACTCTGCTTGGGCGGGAAAACATAAGTCCCTCTTGCGATATATTCTTTCAATATATCATTCTGAATAGTACCGCGGATTTGATCGCTTGAGACGCCTTGTTCTTCAGCGACTAGTGCATACATTGCCAAAAGTATCATTGCCGGAGCATTGATTGTCATTGAGGTACTAACCTTGCCCAAAGGTATTCCTTCAAAGAGTTCTCTCATATCATCGAGCGTTGATATTGAAACTCCCACTTTACCAACCTCTCCCAAGGAGAGTTCGTCATCAGCGTCCAGTCCAAGTTGAGTAGGGAGGTCGAATGCTACTGAAAGACCCTTTTGTCCCCGTTCTAACAATAATTTGAATCTTTCATTAGTCTCTTTGGCACTGGAGAATCCGGCATACTGGCGCATTGTCCAAAGCCGTGTCCTATACATGCTTGAGTGGATTCCTCTAGTATAGGGTGGTTGCCCTGAATCTGCTATTGAAGAAGAATCTGCTCCTACTTCATTCATTGTAAAGGTACCCGGTTGCATTGGTAAATCGATGCCCGAGAGCGTCTGCCATTCGTCTCGACGTTGGCCGGCCATGTTCATTGCAAATGCTGGAGACTCATCAAGACTCGCATCAATGATGATGGTGGCCTTCAGGGCCATGTGCATGACCATGTGCAATTTCATCGGAAGTTGCACTTCTTAGTTCAACAACTTCTACGCTGAATGTCAAAGACTTACCTGCCAGTGCATGATTGAAATCGGCAGTTACATTTTCTTCATCTAGTTCAGTGATAGAGAATGGAGCAGGACCATGAGGCATTTGAGCCACTAATTGTGTCCCAACTTCTAGCTTTGCTGATTCTTCCAACTGAGCAAATTGAGACCTTGGTATATTCATCATTGCTTCTTCATCTCTAGCACCATATGCCCTTTCCGGAGTAAGTGTGAAATCTCTTTTCTCACCGACTTTTGCACCCATTATTTCTTCTTCAAAACCTGGTATCATTTGCCCATGCCCGACTAAGAAAGTCAGTGGCTCTCTGTCTATACTTGAGTCGAATTCATCACCACTATCTGGTAAAGTTCCAGTATAATGTACGCTTGCTACCATGTCTTTACTTACAATTTCTGTCATAATATTCACCTTCTTGTTGTCATACTTTTGATCTCACTAATTAGTGAGTTTGCTACTTCATCGGTCAGAATCAGTTCTGCCCTCTTCAATTGAATAAATTCTACTGCTGCTTCTATACTTGTTCTTTCACCTTTAGCAATAATTTGCCCTAGTACATTTGAACGATGCTCTTCTGGGATGTTAGGGTCATCAAGTAGGTCACGGGCGAAGTACTTGAATGCCAAAATCTTTTGACGATTCAACTTTTTCTCCATCTTTTGACGACCCCCACCCTTTTTATCCATTCTACGCCTTCGCCTACGGCGGTCGCCAGTGACGGATGGTTTCTTGGTCTGTTCTACCGTTTTGAAAATATTCTTAGCACCTTTTGATGCAGTTTTTTCATCAACTGTTAGTGTAGATTCCGAATCGACTTCCACTTCTGCTACTTCATCATCGACTACAGGAGATACCACATCAAGCTCTACTTCCGGTTGTACTACCTCTTCCGTGACATTTGATGCGATCTCTTGATATTTCTTATTAGCTTCAGCAGTCTTTCTATTCAATTCTTCACGAATATCTGTTCTGACTTTTTCCTCGGACTCTACTTTCTGTGTTATAGTAATAGTTGGCTTAGGTAGTTGGGCTTGTTTCTGCTCAGACTCCGTGGTGATTATTTTATCATTTGCTAGTCTTTTAGCAGCCTTTTTTTGCATTTCAGCGAGTGAATTGCTATTGTCCTTAGAGATGACTTTAGCAGGTGCTTGGGCCGTTGCCATCTCCTCTCTTTTACGGACATTAGCTCTTTCAGCTTGGCGCTTGTTTCTCTCGGCTGCAGCATTACGCGCAAAAGGATTCAGAGGCAAATCTTTTTTTCTACGACCAGCGATACAGCATTCCCCTAGTATTAGCCCTAAGACGACCTCTTAAAACGATTGGCTTCTAATCGGGCATTATGACCATGTGATTGGTGTTTGGTCAGTCCTAAGATACTGATCAATGGCGCTCATGGCAAAAGGAGTATTTCTACCAGCACCTTGTTCTAACCATCCTAGTCTAGCAATCATGGTACCATTGTCTATACAATACATTCTTGGAGGAGCGAAAGATTGCGAATCTCTCTCGTTGGACATTATTTTGCACATCGAACGGAGGCGATTATTGCAAGCGACACCACCGCCCAGCAGAAGTTCATTTTTCCCGGTGTGTGATAACGCCCTTTCAGCGACTTCAACACACGCAGAAAATACATGCTCTTGCAAAGACCAACACACTGCTCCCAACGGTTTACCATTTTCGACAAGTTTCAACGCCGCAGTCAATACTCCTGAGAATGCTAGATCCATGCCTCTAACTGCATATGGTAGTTCTAAACCTTCCATGGAGTGATCTGAGTTTTGAGAGTGCCATTCTTGAGCTAACTTTTCAATTACAGGTCCTCCTGGAAAAGGAATTCCGTGAGCCCTTGCGAATTTATCTAGCATATTACCAATTCCAATATCCAATGTCTCACCTAGAACTCGATAACGCCCCTCTAGACGTGCAATAACCTGAGTATTCCCTCCAGATACATACAGTAGGACAGGGTCATCGCAACCGCATTGCTGCCTACCAATTTCAATGTGAGCAACACAGTGATTGACTCCTATAAGTGGCACATTCAACTTCTTTGACAATCCTCTAGCAATCGATGCTCCAATTCTTAAGCAGGGCCCAAGGCCTGGACCTTGGGAGAATGCGACACTGGTAATCTCCGAAGGGTGTAAATCGTTATCAGAAAGTATCTGCGCAAATAATCCGGGAGCCTTTTCCTTATGATGGTCAGCCGCCTCACGAGGATGAATTCCACCTTTGTCTGGTCTTACTGTATCGGAAATCGAAGGATAAGGCAATCCATTTCCATCAACCAATCCAAACGATAACGTATGCGCTGTAGACTCTATTCCTAATGTCCAACCACCCTCGGCCATGATGTGTCTATTATGACATTATTCTTGAACCCTCAGCCATTAGGATGTAATATGCGGACTATTCTGGTAGATATTGGTCCGCTCGTACACCTATCTGGAGTAGGCCCATTATCGGGACAAGGTTTACTCGATGAAGATTCATTAATTGCACATGATAAAGGAATTATAATAGAAGGAAATGAAATTATCGCAGTTGAAAATTCAGAAGACTTGATTGAAGAATATGGAATTCCTAATACAACATTAAACTCTTTGTCGGAAATAAAATCGTCTGAAAATAAAATAATATCACTGGAAGGACGTTCGGTAATACCTGGTCTTGTAGACTCACATGCACACATTATCTGGGCTGGAGATCGTTCAAGAGAAATTAGATGGAAGCAAAACGGAAAGACTTATTCCGAAATTGCTTCAATGGGCGGTGGAATTGTTTCCACTGTCAATCAAACTCGAACCGCCAGTGAGAAAGAACTTTTCCAATTGGGTAAGACTCGTTTGGAGGTAGCATTTCAATCCGGAACTACACATATAGAATCGAAATCTGGTTACGGCCTGAATACCGATACAGAACTAAGACTGATGGAAGTTTCAAGGAATTTATCTCTTTGCGAGGGTTTACCATCAATGGATCATACTTGGCTAGGAGCGCACGCAATACCTGAGGAGATGAGTCACAAAGGATATTTTGAATCACTAATGTCTGAACAATTACCCGCAATTTGTGAACAAGGAATTGCACGTTCAACAGATGTTTTCTGTGAGCCTGGATGGTTCACTCTAGAAGAAACTGAAGAATTACTGCGCGAATCGAGGGGTAATGGCCTCGATTTGAGACTACATATTGATGAATTTGTAGATGGTGGTGGTGGGGAATTGGCTGCAGAGATGAAAGTCGAGAGTGCAGACCATGCGCATTATACAAACGATGAAGCTAGGGCGAAGATGAATGATGCAGGAGTAAATACTGGATTCTTACCAGGGACGCCCTACTCCATGGGAGAACAATGGCCTGATTTCAATAAAATGATTAATAATGATATTGTGTGGTCGATTGCGACAGATTTCAATCCTAATAATCAAATATTGAGTATTCCATTTTTATCATCCCTATTAGTTAGCCGATGTGGAGTAGATCCTTTGGCGACTCTAGTTTGTTCTACAAGAAATCCAGCCATTACTACGCCACACCCTAGCGGATTGGAACATGGGAAAATTGAGGTTGGTTCAATTGCTAATTTGAATATATTAGATTCAAAGAATTGGGAGTCATGGTGTACTCGGCCTTCACATTCACCATTCATCGGTACAATGTTAGAAGGCAAATATCATTCGCACTGAATATTAGTTAAGTGCCATTCAAAAGGAAATTAGTTTTGTAAATACTACAATAGTAAAAAGGTGAAAATCATGACAGAGTTACTTGAAACTGTAGTTTGTTCGGCTAAGCCTGGTACAGAAGCTAGACTAGAGAGAATTCTATCTTCACGGGTTGAATTTAGAATAAGGCAAGACGACTGTGTTCATTCATGGTATGCTAAATCTAGTGACGATGAATTCCTATTCATATTCCAAACCATATTCAAAGATCGAAACGCTATGAAATCTATCTCCGAGATGTCGCGTGAGATACTTGACCACAAAGATGGAGGAGTTCAGTCATGCCTAATTGGACCTCCTTTGGTGGGAATATTCAGCGTGGGGAAAGATCTCGCTGACAAATTCTGAAAAAGCCTCAATTAGAGTTACCCGTTATGTCGTATAACATACATTATGCGACATTCGCTAGAGTTTGAACTGATTTTCAACAAGTGTGTTCAACAATAATGTATCGCAGTATGTCGTTTGTAGTTGTTCAAACGTTCATAATCTTCAAACAATATTGATTTTGGCACACAAAGTATACCCTCAGAGGCCAGAATTCTCTATTATTGAACTATTTACTTATGTTCAAAGGAAGGATTCAAATTAAGAAGCAGTTTAGACCATTTGATACTGATGTCAGATGGAATATCCGGATACTGTTTGAAGTGCAAAACTTACGGCCCAATCAAAGATGGGAATTTGATCAAAATGAAAAACGGCAGAGTTAGAATGGGGGGCTTTTGTTCTCAAAATGGCTGTACTGGAAAAATATCCAAGATTGTTAGTTGAGTATTCACCGATGTGGTTTAATACACCCTCGATTTAGGACGGATTCCTAGGGCTCGTGGTCTAGGGGTTATGACGTCGCCTTGACATGGCGAAGATCGAGAGTTCAATTCTCTCCGAGCCCACCATGATTTATCGTTAGTGGATTTCTAATTAGGGGCATCAATATTTGCCTATCGAGTGGCAATTATCCACAAGTCATAATTCCTCGGAATCTGGGATATCAGATTTTACGAAATTCGATTTAAGTGGTGTTAATGGTTCATCTCCAACAGTAAAATCTGTGGATCCTCCAGACCATTCGCGTACACTTTCACTTTGCTCGAAAGCCTCTTCCACTATCTCGCCCTTAGGTCCAAGAGAATACGCACTTGGTTCAACAACAGGTACCTCGATGTCTTGAGCTACCGGAGGTGCTTCACGTTCAACAAGGTGTGCTCCAGAGTGAAAAGTGCCACATCCAAGGCACCGGTATGCACCCTTTTGGTCGATACATCCACAATTTGGGCAGACCGATAGTTCTTTGAATAGTTCTAATTTATCTACTGACATTTCAATCTTCAATAAACATATCATCTTGATATCCAGTGACTAAATCTCCAGTACCATCTTCTTCAATAGTGACTAGATTCTCATCATCGTCAAACTCTACAATGACTCCAAACACTTCTTCATCATCTAATGTCAGACCGATATGTGAACCGATGTCGATGTCATTATCGTTTTCATCATCATCAAATTCGTCTTCTTCATCAAGGGTTTCTTCCTCCAATTCATCATCCGATTCGTCGATGGTTTCTTCTACTTCATCATCGTTAGAATCTTCACTTTCGATTGCTTCGTCAACCTCTTTACGGTCATTTTCCGAGTCCTTTATGGCTCTTGCTCTTGCTCTCCAGCCAGGTACTATGTAGAGATGAGTGAACAATGAACCCAAAAATCCAATACTACCTAAGATGATGAAAAGAATACCATCCCAGTAAAACCCTGCAGGCATAGAACTAGACCCATCTTCGCCCGCAAATGGCGTTAGTGAGTTCTTACATCCATCAATTTGTACTGTATCTACACAAGGATACACATCACCTTCTAGATATGTGATAGATCCATCTTTGTAGTATCCATTTTCTGTGTTAAGTTCAATATTGCCGCCTTCTCCACTTACAAATGGCGCCAATGAGCCGTTAACAATCCACACAACGATGAAGATGAATAGGGCAGTGTGAATTAGAGGCCAGAAAACGTCATTCCATTTCTTGGACATCATCCTTGATTGAATCTTACTAGGGAATTCCACCTTACTCGACAAAGTAGTTTCATCATCCTCGTACTCTTCTTCATATTCTTCCAAATTCTCAATGAATTCTATTAAGTCCACGTATCCGTTTCCATCATCATCCAAGCGTTCGAACAGATGGTCCATTTCTTCATCGCTCAATTTTTCGCCTATGTATGATTCGACTTCACTCCTTAACTCTTCAATGTTGATACTGCCATCACCATTCTTGTCCAAATCTTTGAAAACTCTACCTGGGCTACTACCTGCATCATCCATTGCCTCTATCAATATGGCAACTGGGTCTCTTCGACCACTTGTTCTATCTGAATCTAATTGAATATCCAATGCCTCTAATGCACTGACAAGTTCCATAGGATCCACTCTGCCATCGGAATCTTCGTCTAAATTACTGAGTATGTCATATACTTCACTTGGAGATAGTTTATCGCCGGATAATTCCTCGATTCCTCTTTGTAATTCTGGACCATCAATCAACCCATCATCATCGGAGTCCATTGCTTCGAAAACTTCACGGATAGTCATGTCACTTTGTAATGCAGCAATACCCAGTCGATGTAAAGCGGAATTTTCAGATTCTTCGGATTCGACATCATCTACAATCATTTCCTCATCGAACGTTTCAACTATTGATTCTTCATCCTCAACATCTTCAACAGGCTCATCTTCAACTTCATCATATTCTACATCATCCAAAGAGGATTCTTTAGAACTATCATCTGGCGCGGTATCAACTGGAATAACTTCTGTAGTTGATTCCTCGGAAGAAGTAATGGAGAATGCCTCAGCTGCTGCCTTAAGTTCTCCTTCAGTTAGATATCCATTATCATTTGAATCATAATCTTGGGCATGTAGTAAAAAGTCATCACGTTGGGTTATCGAAAACTTTTCCATAACTCTAACGAGTACATTTTCGGAAAATTCTTTCGCTGCACCCACATTATCTTCTGAATCTGATGCTGTCTTTTCCTCTTCTGCGACCATATTTTCGCCTGTAATAGTAAAAACAAGTTCTTCTAAACTTATTTGGCCATCATTGTCCGAATCGAATTGTTCGACAAGTCGATCGACTTGTGAAGGAGGTAAATCGGCAAGATTTAGTTTGAGTAAACCATCTTTTAATTCATCAGCATCAATTGACCCGTCACCATCGGAATCCATTTTTGTGAACAATGCACTGACTTCAATACCGGTTTCTGTAAACCATTTTCTCAAAACATCTACCACATCATCGGCAACAAAGTATACGCCGCAGTTAGGGCAACTTTTGGAATCTAGCGGTACAAGAGATTTACAAGCACCACACTCTCCAAGAGATTCATCGGAGACGCCAGAGAATTGAATGCCACACTCGGCGCATTCTTTGGAATTTAGTGGAATTACGGCTCTACAAGAACCACATTCGGCCATCGGAATTTCATCGGATTTGTCGTCGGACATCTTCACACCCGTATAAGGCAAAACCTTGATGAATATAATCATTCATGGGATTTTATTGTTGAAATGTAAATATAAGAAGTGTTTGGGGTAAATAGGTGCGACGATGAAATTCGAAGGAGGGAACATATTTTCCATCGATTATTCGACTCAAGATGAATTACTAGCCTTTGCTGATAAACTTCTTGAAAACACTGATTTTGAAGTTAAATTAATGTCTAGAATGCCGCCAAGAAGGTTGTTAGAACATATTGACATCTCCAAAATAGATTTATTCTGGTTAACTGAAAGAAATACCGAATATTCGATGCCTCCAAATCTAGAATCGATAAGTAACGAAATTAATTCTTTGAGTGCTGAAAGAGAGCAACTAATTATCATCGATGGATTTGAATGGTTGATTGACCTTCATGGAAAAGAGAACATACTCAATTTCATAAATGATATATCTGATTCATTATATGGTACTAAATCAAGAGTAATATTCCCCATTGATGAATTAAGTTTTGATAGCGTATGGATATCTAGAATGCGAAAGGTAGTCCGCCACATAAAGTTGGACCATTCGGCTGAATTTGAGGAATATCAGGAGTCAATAGAACCCAAAGTATCTATCAGCACCCCTGATGAAAATATGAAATTCGACTTGGGAATTGATGGCTCACCTAGACTTAGTATCCTCTCAAGGCTCCCTCAAATGGGTTTCACTCAGGCACTTTTAGTCAAAAGAATATTGCAATGGAGGCGGATGGGTTTGGATGTTTCTGAACTAGAACCCGCCCTAAATTATGAAACTAATGAATCATATGAATTATATCGGCTAGTCGAGGAAAAGGTAAGACGTGTAGTAGAACTAGAAAATTATCTTTATCACAATTCTGACGAAATAGACGCTAGTGAACTCTCAACAGCATTATTTCGGATTAAGCAATTAACAGGAATAGAGGATTTAGAGAAAAAATACTACTCTAATTAGGTAGTCGATTGTTTTCTGCTTCTATTCTAGATAACCATCCACCGTTTTTCAAGGAGTTGGAGATTGCCACCAAATCACTGCTAGTAGATCTATCAAATTCGAGTTTTGGAGATATATCTCTAACCAATCTTATAATCGACTGAATGAATGGCGATGGTTTCAATGTTTCAAACTCTAGTGCTTGACAAGCAATTAGTAGTTCACATGCAAGAACCTCGGATAACCGCTGTGTCGCTTGTAAGAGGTTCCAGCAAGCAGTTGCGCCCATACTGACATGGTCTTCTTGGCCAGCAGAAGTGCTGGTTGAGAATGCAGTTCTAGGCGCACAGTGCCCGTGAAGTTCAGATAATGATGCTCCAGCCACATACTGAACTATCATCAACCCCGACTCGAGCCCACTATTATTTGCTAAAAATGGAGGTAGACCACTCTTTTTAGTATCCAATAACTGGTCCATTCTCCTCTCGCTAATTGAAGCCAACTCGAAAATGGATAGAGACATTTTGTCTGCAACCAATCCTAAAATCTCTCCATGAAAATTACCCTGAGAAATAATTTTTTGTTCACTTTCATCGCTGTCGAAGAACACTAAGGGATTATCAGTCGTACTATTGATTTCGATTTCGAGAGTTGAGCGTAGTTGCATCAAACTTTCATTTACTGCCCCATGAACTTGTGGAGCACATCTAAATGAGTAAGGATCCTGAACTTTCTCACAATCAGAATGACTTTCAAGAATTTGTGAGCCGGACATAATATCTCTAATCCTTGATGCAACTAGGCTTTGTCCAGGGTGTGGTCTTGCATTGTGTACTCTAGCATCAGCAGGTACAACACTACCTTTGAAAGCTTCAAGGGATGTACACATTATAACATCGGCAAGTGGGATAAGTTGCGATAATATTTGTTCAGATTCAATTAACAAACTGAGCATTTGACTAGTACCGTTGATTAAGGATAAACCGTCTTTTGCACCCAACTCAAGAGGAATTAACCCCTTCTCAACAATTATTTCTCTCGTCTTAACTACCTCGCCACTATCCAGTAAAATTTCACCTTCACCAATCAATGCAAGAGCCATGTGCGAAAGAGGTGCCAAATCGCCGCTAGCACCAAGGCTACCGATACGCGGAACTGCGGGTGTGATATCTAAATTTACAAAATCCAATAACTGTTGGACTACATTTGGATGAACACCTGAATAGCCTTTTGCAAAAGAATTGATCCTAGCAACCATCATTGCCCTGACAGACTCTTTGGACATCAATTCGCCAATGCCTGTTGCATGGGAACGGATTAAATTGTTTTGTAATTGCTGTAAATCCTCGGGTGAAATAGTCTGATTGACAAGCGCACCAAATCCAGTATTTATCCCGTAGACTATTTCACCACTTTCTAAAATGTTTTCAACTACTTTACGAGATTTAATTATCCTATCCCACGAACTTTGAGATATATCGGCTTCGGCATTACACGTGGCCACACGCCAAATCTCCGACGACGATAATGTGTTTCCGTCCAGTGTTATAGTCGAAATTATTTCACTCCCCTGTGAACAGTGAGTCGATAAGACCCTCATGTGCTTTTTGTGGTAAAGTAATGATTAATTTGGGTTCTTTATTCATGGCATCTTTTATCGCTTCAATTGCTCCATCGTTGCGCGCCCATGCTCTTCTAGCAACGCCGTTGTTAACGTCCCAATGCAACATTGATTGAATATTTTGTTCAGCCTTTTGCGAGCCATCAATCAACATTCCAAAGCCTCCATTGATCACTTCACCCCAACCAACGCCACCGCCATTGTGAAGGCTAATCCAGGTGGCACCTCTAAATGAATCTCCAACGAAATTCTGAACTGCCATGTCTGCAGTGAACATTGAACCGTCTGAAATATTGGCAGTTTCCCTAAATGGACTATCAGTCCCTGAAACGTCATGATGGTCTCTACCCAAAACGACTGGCCCATTTAGACGTCCATCGGCAACCGCAGAGTTCATTGCGCTGGCGATACGTCTACGGCCTTCATCGTTGGCATACAATATTCTTGCTTGACTGCCGACTACCATTTTATTGTCACCGGCCTGTTGAATCCAACGGATGTTATCATTGAGTTGTTGTTTAATCGTACTTGGGGCACTAGTTGCCATTTCGGACAAAATGTCACATGCTATTTGATCAGTAATTTCCAAATCCCGTGGGTCCCCAGAACAGCAAACCCATCTAAATGGGCCAAAACCATAGTCAAAGCATATTGGACCCATTATATCTTCAACATAACTTGGGAAAATGAAACCTCCATCCTCGTTTTTGATATCGGCACCAGCACGTGATGCTTCGAGAAGAAATGCATTACCATAATCCCAGAAATACATTCCTCTTTCAGTCATCGTTTGAATACTCGACATGTGACTCGACAGAGTTTCTTTGACTTTTTGACAAAATAAATTGCTATCTTTGGACATCAACTCGGCTGATTCTTGATAAGTCAATCCTGAAGGGAAATATCCTCCTTGCCAAGGGTTGTGTAAACTGGTTTGGTCACTACCCAAATCTACCTTAACATTCCTCTCTACCAGTCGAGCCCATAAGTCGGAAATATTGCCGACAAAACCTATGGAAATTGCAGTACCTGATTCAGCATTCTCGACCATCAAATCAATGGCTTCATCAACATCATAGGATAGAGTACTCAGCCAACCCTGTTCATGTCTCTTCTTAGCTGCATGCGGGTTTATCTCAGCAACTATTGATGATGCGCCGGCTATCACAGCCGCTTTGGCTTGTGCGCCCGACATTCCACCAAGGCCAGAAGTAACAAAGGTAATACCTGAAAGGTCTTTCTCGGGGTCGAGATTCAAGTGAATTCTTGCAGCATTAAGTAGAGTTAAAGTGGTTCCGTGAACAATTCCTTGTGGACCTATGTACATGTATGAGCCTGCAGTCATTTGACCATATTGAGTCACTCCAAGCGAATTCATCTTCTCATAATCATTTACTGTCGAATAATTAGGTATCACCATACCATTAGTCACAACAACTCGCGGTGCGTTTTCATGTGAAGGGAACAGCCCCATAGGATGCCCCGAATACATAACTAAGGTTTGGTCGTCAGACATCTCTGACAGATACTTCATCGTCAATCTATACTGTGCCCAATTTTGGAATACAGAGCCATTCCCTCCGTAAGTGATCAATTCATGAGGGAACTGAGCAACAGCAGGGTCAAGGTTATTTTGAATCATCAACATTATTGAAGCCGCTTGCATAGATTTTGCGGGATACTTCGAAATTGGATGTGCTTTCATATCATATTCTGTCGGCCTAAACCGATTCATAATAATTCGACCAAAGGAATTCAATTCTTTAAGAAACTCGGGGGCTAATACCTCATGATGTTCTTGGCTGAAATATCTAAGCGCATTTTTCAAAGCTAATTTTTTTTCTCTTGAATTCAAAACTTGACGCCTGTCAGGTGCATGGTCTACCGAATCATCAACACCTGGGTGAACTGGTAATTGGCTAGGAATACCTTGGGATATTGATGCTCTAAGTGAAGACCATTCATCGCCCATAGATAACGCAACACTGCATCGTCTTTGAGCATTATGATTTACCAGTATCAATAACTTGTTTCAAGTCGGGTCTCCAAAAAGTGAATACTAGGCCTGAAAATATCATGACTAGAGAGAACATCATCATCCCCTTGTCGAGGGCCAGATTATAATTTTCTACTAAAAATCCTGCGACTGTAGTTGATATTGCTGCTGATGCGCCTAGTACCAGCATGTCCATTGAAAATACTCTTCCTCTTACTTCATCTTCTACCCACATTTGAGTTAAAACTGTGGATAATACCCAATTTGCACCACTTGCAGCGTGTGCCAGGATGATTAATGCAATAGTCACCGGTAATGCCATGGTAAGAGAAAGTCCAACGAAGAAGTAGAAGATGCCAGATAGCGAGACTAACAGGCCAATCAACGCAGGCCACTTAGTCTGGTCCTTGAATAACACTCTCGCAGCTAATGGACCAACTCCTGTACCAATACCTCTAGCAAAAAAGAACAGTCCAAAACCGAATGCTGCACCATAACCCTCGAGATTACCTCCTGCAAGAACAAGAAACACGCCAGCGAGTCCAGCGCCAGCAAGATTCCATGCAGATTTTGCAAAAACTAACCGTAGTAGCCTTGGATCACTACGAATTCTATCCCATCCTGTCTTAATATTTTGAAATGCTGTAGAAAAGATAGGTCCCTTGAGATTCTCGTCGATTTTTTGTGGTATTTTCATTGGTAGTAGGACAAGCGCACCTACTAAAAATGTCAAAGAATCAAGAACAAATGCAACATCTGTACCCCAATTGGAAACTACAATGCCGCCCAGCATTGCACCGATACACAGTGATGCTGACCATGATGCTGAATCAATAGCATTTGCAGTAAGTAAGTCACCTTCATCGACAATATTGGGTAATGCCGCCCGCTCTGCGGTCACATAAAATCCGTGTAGAAGCATCATAATACCAGAGATTGCAATCAACCACCACATATCTTCTTCGCCATCAACTAGAATGAAAGATAAGGCGAGACCAATTTGAACAACGTTAGAAAATATCATCAACTTTTTCCTATTAAATCTATCAGCCATGACTCCAATAATAGGTTGTGATACGGCGAATAGGGCCATTCGCACACTGAAAAGAGCCCCTAATAAAAATTCAGAACCAGAGTATTCTAGAATGAGAAAGAATAGTGCAATGGTATTGAACCACTCGCCAATCCAAGAAATAACTGCAGCAAACCAAAATCTTCTAAATGCAGGATTTCTCCGTATGAATGAAATATACCCCGAAGACAAAATCATTCCTCCTCGTCCGAACTACTTGATTCGCTAAGCGAACAAATAATCCACTTCGAGGTAGGTGTGTTAGATAATTCAGCGGTAGAATTCAATGGAACTAACTCGTTTGCTTCAGGAAAATAAGCAGCAATATTTCCAGATGGGATATCATAGGGTATGACAAGCCAGCTTTGCGACACTCTAGTTTGCCCCTCAAAGTGACTGGTAATATCTATTCTTTGACGAGTTTTCCAGTTCCTATCTAGCATGTCGATAGAATTCATCATCAATATACGTCGGTTACCTTTTATCCCTCTATAACGGTCATCTAAACCGTAGATAGTTGTGTTGTATTGGTCGTGAGATCGAAGAGTCATCATGACGTAATGACCTTCATCTACCTCCAAATTAGGAAGTTTGTGTGTTGTGAAGTGTGCTTTGCCATCGTTGGTGTCGAACTTGCGTTCATCTCTAGGAGGATTTGGGAGGTAGAATCCATTATCTTGTTTAACTCTGAAGTTATAATCTTCAAAGCCAGCAAGACAATCACTCATCAAATCTCGAATTCCATCATATGAATCAATCATTTCCATCCAAGAAATCGGCGAGTTATCCAATGTCTTTTCTGCTAGACTAGAAATTATCCACGGCTCGCTTCTCAGATGTTTAGATGCAGGTTTCAAATTCCCCTTAGACATGTGAACAACCCCCATAGAGTTCTCAACAGAAACAAATTGTTCACCTGATTTTTGAATATCGAGTTCTGTTCTACCCAAACACGGGAGTATTAATGCTTCTTTACCGGTCACAGCATGAGAACGATTTAACTTAGTAGATACTTGAACTACCATATCGACTTTTGAAAGAGCATTTGCAGTAAATCTTGTATCAGGTGTTGCGGAAATAAAATTACCACCCATACAAAAGAAAATTCCTACTTTGTCCTCATCCATGGCTTTGATAGATTTGACTACATCATATCCATGCTTTCTAGGCAATGAAACTTTGAGGCCCATCTCCATCCTATCCAAAAATGATTCACTTGGTGCTTCCCATATCCCTACAGTACGGTCTCCTTGGACATTGGAATGTCCGCGGACTGGGCAAAAACCTGCCCCTTTGCGCCCTACATGCCCTCCAATCAATAGTAAATTGACTACTTCTTGTATCACAGAAACGCCATTCCTGTGTTGAGTTAAACCCATCGCCCAACAGGCGATTGTGGCTTTCGACTTTGAGCACAATTCTCCTACCTTCTCAATAAGATCTCTTTTCACTCCAGAGTCTTGAACTATTATATCCCATGGAGTGTTCTTAACTTCATCACACATGGATTGAAATCCGGTAGTAGAATTATCAATAAAATCCAAATCTATCCCACCAGACTCCAAATGAACCTTTATCAGTCCCTTCATCAAGGCTGCATCTCCGCCAATTTTTACTTGAAGATGGAAGTCCGATAACTTCGTCGATTTGAAATCAAGATTCATGTAGTCTTGTGGGTGCTTGAAGCGTTCTAATCCAGCCTCAGGTAGAGGATTGATGTGAATTATTTTACTCCCCTTTCTTTTTGCGTCTCTAAGGGCTGTGAGCATTCTAGGGTGATTGGTGCCGGGATTTTGACCAATGACTAAAATCAATTCACTGTGATTAAAGTCCTCAAGCGTAACAGTTCCTTTTCCGATTCCGATTGTTGAACCAAGACCCTTACCGCTTGATTCATGACACATATTTGAACAATCAGGGAGATTGTTAGTTCCGAATGAACGAATAAATGCTTGATATAAGAATGCAGCTTCATTACTTGTTCGCCCAGATGTGTAGAATACTGCTTGGTTAGGATTTTCCAAGGAATTTAGTTTATCTGAAATTTTATCTAATGCATCATCCCAAGTTATGGGCAAATAATGATTTGAATCTTTGTCCAAAAACATGGGCTCTGTAATACGTCCTTGATTATTGAGCCAAAAATCACTCTTACCTGCTAGGTCTTGAATTGAAAACTTCTTGAAAAAATCTGGACCAACTCTAGCCTTAGTTGCCTCATCGGCAACAGCCTTTGCTCCATTCTCACAGAATTCAAAATGTGTCCGATGCTCTGGATCTGGCCACGCACAACCAGGACAGTCAAAACCTGATTTCTGATTTACCATTGCTAGTGATTTGATAGTGCGAGTAATTCCCATCTTTTTCAAAGAGTGCTTGCCCGATGAAACGACTGCTGGAATGCCTGCAGCCTTCTTTTTCGGTTTACTCAAACGCAACCGATTATTATCGAGCGGAACATTGTGTGACACTGGTTTGCGCATGCTCCTCAAATTGCGCTCCAGCCCGAGGGTTTCAAGGCTTACTGTTGTAAATGCTAATTAATGCCGATAATCACTGCATTATCGTCTTTAAGAAATGAAATTATCCGAATACCTGTATAGCGTGCTGCTTTGGCTGCTAATGATGAACATGCACCAATACTTGCAATATTGACTATACCGCTACGACTTGCTTTAGCGACGATATCCCAGCCACACCTACCCGATAAAATAAGTGTTGAATTAGATAAGTCAGTATTATTTATCAATGCTTTACCTACGACCTTATCTACAGCGTTATGCCTACCGATATCTTCAGATACAAATAGTAAATTACCATTAGAATCAACCAGCCCTGCAGCATGCATTCCACCAGTTAAACGAAATCCAGTTTGGCGCTCTCTCATTATTTTGAAACAATTATTCAAAATACTGAAATTAACTTTCGAATTATCCTTTGTGACTATAGGTAAATCTGAAATTAATAGTTCCAATCCTTCGTTATTACAAGCACCACATGATGATGTCACCAGCCGCTCTGAATCACCTTCACGAGAGATTTTAATCTGAGATGACAATTTTGCATAAAAACTTCCAGATTTTTCTACCGCCTCGAATGTACAATCTTTAACTTCGATGTGAGTTGGAAAATACCCCTCGCAAACTAGATGTCCGAGGATTAACTCATGGAGTTCGGTAGGGGTCGCTAGTAAATTAGCAACCACGTCATCATTGTAATCAAGAACTACTAGAGTTTCGCTAGCTAGTTCGTCTGCCGCAATAGTGTTCAATTCACCATCCCAGCGTATTATTGGGATTTTTTCGGATGCTGGAATGTTTTCACCTCAAATGTTCAATATCGAAAAATTCAAACTGTAAATCTACTAATTCAGAACTAGATTTCGCCAAAGAATATGCTTCAAGCGGTTCATGGTTCAATTCAAAGAAACGAGAACCCCATCGGAAAGCACCAAGGATATTTTTAGCCTGTTCTTTCCTACCAGCAAGATATAGCGCTGCTGCTAAGGCTTCAGCCGTTGTTAGTCTACTCGGCTTCCCCCAATTAACAGGATTTGCAGCCAATAGTAAGGGTAGCATACGCGGAACTAGTCTAGTCCTTTTCATGACTGTTTCAACACTATCTTCAATTTGTGCCCAACTACAGTCTAATCCCACTAATGAGCCATGCTTAATTGTCAAAAGTTCGTGATCTTCTGGACCAAAAATTTTACCGCATAGAGGTTCTAAAATAACGCCCTTCCGAGGTATTTTCCTCATATCTTTGTGTAAAGTCAAATCACCTCGACGAGAGGCTAAAACCGCGGTATTTTTTTTCGGATCATCTTGAGCTAACCAAATAGCATGAACTTTGATGTTGTCCATCTACTCACCATTTTGACTGAAATAATCTCCTAGAGTTAAGCCTCTAGAATTATCTTTATACAAACGGCTCGTTTCTTCGGGTTTAGAATCAACCATGAGAGTGATGCCGAGGACACGCTCAAATTTCTTAATTACGGAATCAGTAGGATGCTTTCCGTTTTCTGCTGATTTTATCACATTCACAGTTTCAGCCATTCTCTTACCTAGTGTCGCTTGATTCCATCCCCGCTTCTTTCGTGCTTGAGATATGATTGATGAGAACTCATCATTCAATTCCTTAGAACTTTTTGTCATTATACTCTTACCTTTCTTCTTGGATGAATAAGTAGTGGTTGGTCTATTTTGTGCCATTTTAAGACCGGGGGCAACTTCTTTGGGCGCTAGGCCCATCTTTTCAACACATCTTGAGCAAGCCGAAACCACAGTTTTCCCCATTGGTACTTGCTTAACTCCAACCTTCATTGCGCCGCATAATTCACAATCTGCCATAGTACTCGCCAATCAAAGGGTTGAGGCGACTAGCCATGAACATTGGGATTGAAATAAGGAAGAGTTCATACATCATTGGCGTTTGGTAGTGATGATTGCAATGAGTACAGACGTCGAGTCCAATGCGAGTGAAGTCGGCAAGTCCTCAGATGAGGAACTGAAAAAACTGGAAGAAGATTTCAAAAATCTTCATGATGAGGCTCAATCATTAATCAACGAGAGAGCCCACTTAGAATCCGAAATACGAAGTCTAAAAAAGCGAGCTAATCGATTAGATGAAGAAGTAAGGGCTCTAAAAAATCCACCTCTGATAATAGGGCACTTAGAAGACGTACTTGACTATGAAAGAGGAATCGTCCGGTCATCTAACGGAACGGTTTTCCAAGTATCTCTAAACCAAAGACTATCACCTGACGTACTAAAACCTGGAGTGAGAGTTGCATTAAATCAAGATACTCTTGCAGTGATCGAGGTACTACATGACGCTTGGGATCCAATGGTGACCGGTGCTGAAATGATTGACAAACCTGATGTTGACTATGACTCTGTTGCAGGATTAGAGGAGCAAGTGAACTCTGTAAGAGAGGCAATTGAATTACCATTGACGTCACCTGAACTTTTCAAAAAGGTTGGAATCCAACCTCCAAAAGGAATCTTACTTGTTGGACCTCCTGGTTGCGGGAAAACATTGTTGGCAAAGGCAGTCGCCAATCATACCGATGCAACATTCATTCGAATGGTTGGTAGCGAACTAGCACAGAAATACATAGGTGAGGGTGGAAGAATGGTGAGAGAATTGTTTTCTCTAGCTAAAGAAAAGTCTCCATCGATAATTTTCCTTGATGAGATAGATGCTATAGGTGCAAAGAGGCTAGACGGTTCCACTAGCGGGGATAGAGAAGTTCAGAGAACTTTAATGCAGTTGTTGGCTGAATTAGACGGATTTGATGCTCTAGAAGATGTAAAGATAATCGCAGCGACTAATCGACCTGACATACTCGACGATGCATTGCTTAGACCTGGCAGATTTGATAGAATAATCGAAATACCTATTCCAGATGATTTAGGACGTAAGGCTATCGTCGAGTTACACATCTCCAAGATGTCAACTAAGCGTTTACAGATTGCTAAAATTGTCGAAAAGACTATTGGTTTCTCGGGTGCAGAACTTAAGGCTACATGTGTCGAAGCTGGAATGATAGCAATCAGAGAAAATAGAACTTCAATTAATCAAAAAGACTTCATGGATTCCATAAAGAGAATCAACTTGAAGAAAACCCGTGGCGGTTTGAAAGAGAGCCCAGATGCCCTTTACAGTTGATTATCAATACTTAACTTCAAAGTCCTTCTTTAGAAGGACACAATCATGGCAGCCATTATCGAATGCGTACCGAATATCTCAGAAGGTCGTGATTTAGATAAGATTGACAAAATTGTTGCGGCAGCGAGAGATATAGTAGGTTGTTCAGTATTGGGAGTTGAACCCGACTCTGATTACAATCGAACAGTGATAACAATTGCTGGTTCTCCAAATGCAGTGATTGAAGCGGCATATAATTTAATCAAATCTGCGATTGAAAATATAGATATGAGAGTACATGAGGGCGAACATCCAAGACTGGGGGTTGTGGATGTATGCCCCTTTATCCCCTTAGAAGGCGCAGAAATGGATGATTGTACTAGATATGCGCAGGCATTAGCAAAGCGTGTAGCAGAAGATTTTTCTGTCCCCACCTTCTTGTACGGATACTCTGCAACCCATGAGGAGCGTTTTTTACTTTCTACCTTGAGAAAAGAGCAGTATGAAGGCTTTGAAAGTCGTTTATCCAACGGTGAAACAGCCCATACCAAAAATACAAGATTTCCGGATTTTGGTCCAATGGTGTGGAGTGATACAGTTGCTAGGTCGGGTGGAATAACTATCGGGTCACGAGATATTTTAGTGGCATACAACGTTAATGTGGATGAAAAAGATGCTAAGGTTTCCAAGATTATTGGTTCGATGATAAGAAGTTCTGGTAGGCTAGTTAGAAGAGGAGAAAAGAAAACGCGTATACCTGGTATGCTATCAAAGGTGCAAGGCATGGGTGTCACACTAGAATCAAATGAAATAAGTCAAGTGTCGATGAATCTACTCGATATTGAGTCATGCCCGATACATATTGCCTTTGAGGCGTGTAAAGCAATTGCTGGCGACCATGGAATCACCCTACTTGGAAGCGAATTGGTAGGCCTAGTTCCACTCAAAGTATTGACCGATGCGGGCAAATGGTTCTGTGATAACCCTGAGGAAAGTGATGAAAAAAAATTAGTTGATTCCGCTATAAATGGCCTGGGTCTAGAATATTTAGATTCTTTTGAGCCTGAAAAGCGAATCATTGAATGGGCACTAAAAGGTGGTGAATGAATGGATTGGATGGATATGAGTTTGCGGGACTTTCAATCTGCTTTAGCATCTTCTTCACCAACTCCAGGTGGTGGAACTGCTAGTGCCATAGCCCTAGGACAGGCTGCAGCATTAACTTGCATGGTAGCAGATCTAACAATTGGGAAAGAAAAATGGGAGGATGGATGGGATTGTGCTGAGAAAGCTCAATCTGTTGCTATTAGTATATTTACCAAATCAGGCACACTTGCAAAAGAAGATAGTGACTCTTTTGAACTTGTAATGGATTGTTTCAAGATGCCAAAATCAAATGATGAAGAGAAGCAACAACGTAGAGATGCTATACGAAGTGCGACATTACACGCAGCAGAAGTCCCCTATGAAACAGCTAAGTTAGCTTTTGAATTATTAGAAGTATTACCTGAACTAGCAAAAAAAGGTAATGGAAATGCTGTTTCAGATGTTGGTGTGGCGTCTCTTTTAGCCAGTGCAGCAGTTAAAGGGGCACTTTTCAATGTCGATATTAATCTTGGGTCATTACCAGAGGACATGGTTGGTGAGCTAAGTGAAAATTCTAAGCAACTTCTAGAAAAATCAAGATTATTGTCGAAGGAATCAATACAGATTGTTCGAGAAAGATTGGTTTGAATCAACGTACCTGAGAGCCGGTTTTGATATCTCCGTCAATTGTTATCAATTTGACATTATCATTGCCGTCATCAGCTGCCAGCATCATTCCCTCTGAAGTGACGCCTCTCAAAGCTCTAGGCTTAAGATTGGATACAAAGACAACGCTTTTACCAGTCATTTCATCTATTGAATAATAATTTTTCAGTCCTGCACAGATGGTCCTCCCTTCTTCAGTTCCATCATCTAATTTAACAACATATAATTTATCTGCATTCGGATGGTCTTCAACACTAGTGATTTTACCTACTCTCAAGTCTACTTCCATGAATGTTTCAAAATTCAAAAATTCAATTCCTTCTGGCGCTTCTGTCATTTTTCTATCTCCTTTGCTTTTCTTTATGCCACCCTTTACACCGTGGCCGGGTTGTTCATTAGATTGATTATCATCAACCAGTGCTTGTTCTGAGGCTAAAATCTCCTCTAAATCTAACCTCTTGAATAATGGTTCAGGTTTGTCGGTATTCCAAGTCATATCAACATCCCAGTCAACTGCACTATTCCAATCGACTAAACTAACATCTCCCTCATGACCAAGTGATTTCCATAATCTGGAAGCACTGAAAGGGAGGAATGGTTGGGACGTTATTGCAATGAATCGAGCAATTCTCCATCCAAAAGAAAGTGCTGATAAGGAATTATGCCTAAGCACTTGGTAGTCGACTTGTTGATCTTTAGATTCTGTCGAAAGATATTTCCAAGGGGTGGCATTTTGCAACATTTGATTTCCTACTTGTGCTGCATTCATAACATAACGGAGAGCCTCTTTGTAGCGATGTCTACTCAAAGATTCTGTTATCGAAACATGGAGTTCTTCTAACTTAGTTCTGTATTCACTAGTAACTTCAGCATCATCAAACTCCAGCAATGGTGAAGATGGATTATCTTCGAGTCTTGCGCCCAATGTTAGTACGCGATGGACGAAATTACCGTATGCTGCAATTAATTCACTATTGATTTTTTCAACAAAATCAGGCCAGTTGAAATCAGTATCGTGATTCTCTGGCATGTTAATACCAAGATAATATCTCAATGTATCGGGGTCAAACCTTTCAAGGAAGGATGGGAGCCAAACAGCGTGTTTCCTGGATTTAGAAAATTGTCCACCAGATAACATGAGATATTCCATTGCTGGAACATTTGTTTCTAGAGCAAGGTCTCCGATTCCTGGTAATTCGACTTCATCTTCTGAAGTCTTACCATTTTCTGCATGATTGAGGCCCAAAATAAGTGCAGGCCAAATTACCGTGTGGAAGGGGATATTGTCTTTACCAAGGAAATACAAATGACGAGGCACAGAGCCGTTTTCATCGACACACCACCAATTTTTCCAAGCGTCGGCTCCCTTAGAATGGCCTTCTGATTCTGCGTATTGTGAAGACCAAATTTGTGCACACGTTGAATATCCTTGAACTGCCTCGAACCAAACATAAACACATTTACCATCCCACTCAGGATCTTCCATTGGCAATGAAATACCCCAAGATAAGTCTCTTGTTACCGCTCTAGGCCTTAGACCCATATCCAGCCATTGCTTGGTCATAGCCTTGACATTTGACTTCCAAATCTTTTGTCTAGAATCTGCATGTTGTTGTAATACATTTTGAAATAAATCAAGTCTGTAAAAGAAATGGTCAGTATCTCTAATCTCAATAGGATTATCGGGGTTCATTTTAGACTTAGGATTAATCAATTCAATCGATTCATAAGTCGCTCCACACTCATCACATTGGTCACCACGTGCTCCATCGGCTGAACACTTAGGACATGTACCCTCAACATATCTATCGGGTAAGAATCTACCAACATCGTCGGTCGATACTTCATAATACTGTTTCATTGTTTTTCGCTCAAACAGTCCTGCATTCAATAATTTAGAGAAATTAGACTTGACGATCTTTTTGTGTCTGTCATCTGAAGTTCGATTGAATAATGAGCCACCGTATTCTATCCCTCTAGGGTCAACATTTGGCTGCCATGAACATCCAAGGTCAAGAAGTGCCTTGGAATTGATTCCATGGAATTTATCTACAATATCTTGTGGATTCACGCCTTCTTGTTCCGCTGTTACTGTGATTGGAGTTCCATGTTCATCAGAACCTGAAACCATCAGTACTTTATTTCCTCTGGCTCTTTCGAAACGTGCTTGAATATCAGGGGGTAAATAGCAACCTGCAACATGGCCCAAATGAAGCGGTCCATTGGCGTACGGCCATGCGACGCAAATCAAGACATGCTCTGCATTATCAGACATCATAAGTACCCCTACAAACGCTCCAATCACTACCGCTTCTTGAGTTTCACCCAAAGATTATGATTTATACTGATATATTCCGTCATTTTGAAGAACCCTCCCCCAATGGGTGAATCATATCCGAACGGTCAGGGGATTTAGAAAACAAATGGATAATTCTGTAATTTCGGCTGTAGGGACTGCAATAGACGCAACCGGAGAGGGTAGCATGACCCTCCTAATATTCTACATATCCCTAGCTCTAGGTGTATCATTTCTTTGTTCTATATTAGAGGCAGTAGTCCTTTCTATACCCCACACATACATTTCAGTAATGCAAAAAGGAAATTCTAAAATAGGCAATATATGGTCGAAAATGAAAGATGATGATGCTGTAAGACCTCTTACTGCAATTCTCACATTGAATACAATTGCACATACAATGGGAGCAGCAGGAGTCGGTTCTCAAGTACAATTAATTTATGGAGAAGAATCACTAACAATTGCCTCAATAATACTTACATTGGCGGTTTTGTTCCTATCGGAAATCATTCCAAAGACAATTGGTACAGCATACTGGAAACAATTAGCTCCAATATCTGGTCGCGTATTGAATTTTTTGACAACTGTACTTGTGTTTTTGATTGTTCCAATTCAATGGTTGAAGGCGATTTTACCTAAGGGATCTCATTCCCTTGTGACGCGTGATGATGTGGCTGCATTGGCTGACTTAGGTGAAGAGGAAGGAATCCTCGAAGTGGATGAGGAAACTGTAATTCATAACTTGCTTAGACTGCGCGAAATAACAGTCGGAGAAGTAATGACACCTCGCGTTGTAGTTACTGCATTCCAATCAGATTCTACAATCAGGACAATTCTTGAAGAGAATACAGTGATTAGATTTTCACGAATACCTGTTTTTGGCGAGAGTATCGACGATATTAATGGAATTGCAATTCGTTCAGAATTGTTAATGGCTGCAAGCAGGGATGAGTGGGATAGGAAAATCTCCGAATTTACAAAACCAGTTAAGACAGTCAAAGGCGACAGTTCGGTTGATAGTGCACTCGATATGTTCTTGACTCAAAGACAACAAGTAGCGGTTGTTATCGATGAATTTGGAGGTACTGCAGGACTTGTTACTATGGAAGATGTTCTTGAAACGCTACTTGGTGAGGAGATTGTTGACGAACTCGATGAAGTAGATGATATGCGCGAACTTGCCAGAGAGCAGGCAGATAATGGCGAGGAAGAGTGAAACTAGTTTTCATCCAACCATGTATTAATGACATTATCTCTGTTACTATTTTCCCTTGCACCAGCATGGGTTAAGTCATCTATCACAATGTCTGTCAATAATTCCAATCTACCTGTAACTTTAAAAGAATCAACCAATCTTTGGTAATGTATTTGTCCCAATCTTTCATCATTGGCTGCTTGGACAATCAGCGTGGGGTTCTTCGGTAAACCCCATTTTGGCACATCGACATCATCCCTACTGGTTATTTTATCGAAATTAGGATTGATAGAATTAAAGTGAAATTGAAGACGCTTCCAAAACAATGGTTTGATAATTTTTGGAACATGAAGCATCCTACATGATTCCTCAAAAATTTCTGAGTAACATGTCAGAGGTGATTCAAGAACATATCCTTCAACCAAATTATTATGTTTTATCTTTACTAACTCACGTGTAAAACGAAGGAAAACAAATCCACCCATACTATGTCCATGGAAATAAACCTTAGAAATCAAAGATATGTCACACACTGCTTCTAAGTTCTTGAAAAGATGGATCAAGTTACTCACCGGTGCACCAGCACTCCACTTTTGGACACCCTCCGCACTCCCATGCCCGGGTAATTCCATAATTGCCACATGAAAACCTCGCTTTAGGTATAATTCTGCGCGTCCTAGCATTGATGAAGAGCTACTACGCCATCCATGAATCATTAACATGAGAGGGGCCTTTTCCGAGCGTAGATTACGAAATACAACAACTTCTGGTCCTGCATGTTGTAATCTAATTAACTCCCAATCATCATTTTCCAAGCTTGGCTTAACTTTGCCCGGTGCGATGAAAGTAATTGCGACGAACGTTTCAATAATGCTGTTGTATATACCAAAAACTGAAAATAATATCAACATTATCGTAACTAAATCATTGCCCCTGAAAATGAATATGGCTGAAATAGATAAGATGGTGAAAAATATTGCAATAAGGCAAACTAACCAACGATTGTAGAGAAGCCTCATTTACTGATCACTTCGATGCTTTCTTTGCTTTAGGCTTGGCTGCTGGTTTTGCTTTAGCAACTGCTTTGGCTGCTGGTTTTGCTTTAGCCTTAGCTGCTGGTTTTGCTTTTGAAGCATCCTTTGGTGTTTCAGTTTCTGAAGAAGCATCGGTTTTCTCTTCCTTAGATTCATTAGAATTAGAAACAGATTTCTTTGCTTTCTTTACCTTGCTTTTTTCCCTACGAGCGGCAAATTGATCTCCATAGTTGCCCATGTTGTCGAGTTTAGCCCAAAATCCTGAAGATTCCTCTCCGTCGACTGGTACGTGCTTAACAAGGTAAGCTCCAAACATTAAATCATAGATTCCTTGCTTGAATTCACTGGCACGTGCAAATTGGAAGTTCACAATCCATACTATCAGGAAAATTGCACCTAGAACTGTCCAAATGATAGGTGCTGAGCCTGCTGCTTTATCTCCTAACTTTTGAAAATTTATCAACACTGCCATCAAACCAAAGAGTGAGAATATACCTGCGGAATTGGAGAGCATTCCTTGTATAGGATTTGATTTTTTACCTGCACTATTAACATATTTGATTCGTGAAACGAAATGGCCGAGTGTTCTACCAGTCTTCAGTGGGAGAATAATTACATTTAGCAACATCATAACCACGGACACTCCAAGTAGGATAGTAGTTACCATACCTGTGTCTGATAGCATCATGACTACTGCGGCGATTAGTACACCGAAGTTCCAAGCGAAATTTACAAACCAGCTCATTGTTCTATCAAGTCTGTTGGCTAAATCAAATCCTTTAGGTAATCCTGCAGGACGGGATTCTCTCGATTTTCTTTCCCTTTTAGCTGCTGGTTTTGCTTCAGCAACTGCTTTGGCTGCTGCTGGTTTTGCTTTAGCAACTGCTTTGGCTGCTGCTGGTTTTGCTTTAGCAACTGCTTTAGCTGCTGCTGGTTTTGCTTTAGCAACCGCCTTTGCGACTGGCTTATCTTTTGGACTTGCTCCTCCGGCTTTGTCTAATAATCCCATATTTTCACTCTCACTAATACATTTCTCCGACTGTGCGGTAAATCTCAAAATCTGATGATGCCACAAAGGCGTTAATCGAATCTTCACTCATATTTGCTAACTGGCCATCAACAATAGCAAAGAATCTCCCTCGAAGTTCGTCGTCTGCAGCAGATGGATCTCCACCAACTTGTTGATAGACCGAAAAGTCATTACTTTCAACGAAAGAGTTTACAACATCTTCTGGTAAATGAGAACCAAGTAGTTCGTCAACAATAGCAACAAATGTGACAAACATATCTTCACCATCTACTGCTTCTTCAGCCACGACTGCTTTTGCAACAGCCTTAGCAACTGCCTTAGCCTTAGGTTTTTGACTTACCATTTGTGCTTTGATCGATTTACGCTCACTCATCAATTGTTCGAGTTGGGGTCTAAGTGTACTGAGGGCTTCAGTATCGCCGGATGCTTTGGCAGCTTGGTAATCGGGTTTCAGGGTACGTATTTGATTTTCAACATCGGCCAGTTGGTCTGATATCGAGACTTCTATGACTTCATCTTCCACTAGTTCCACAACTGGAGCATCTCTAATTTGAGCTATCTTCTCATCATGTTCTTTCTTTCTTAAAACAATGATATCTCTATCCAAGGAATGTCCAAAACGGTCAGCATATCGGTCCAGTAGGGAACCGATTTCTCCACTTGAAATTCTATCGATGTGCCCGTAAATCTGTGGCAATGGCTTATCGGATTTTTTTGCCCAAAGTTGATTATATTCCTCATCTGTTTGAGGTGCATCAGCAGGAGTGTTTGGTAACGGCAAAGGAGTTGGTAATTCTGCAACTGGAGCTGGCATAGATTCAGGTGCTGGTAAATCGGGCAATGGAGCTGTACCTGGCAATGGCAGTGGCATCCCTGGAAGAGGCGGCAATGACGCAGGTGGCAAAGCAGGATTAGGCAATTGCTCAGAAGCTTTTTTCTTGCCTTTTCGGAAACCCATACGCCTCACCCTAATGTGGGTGGAGGGCGGTAGAGTCTTGAACCTTACCGAAAGAATAATGCTAAAATCTCGTATTCTTGGCTACCAATTATCGATCATTTGACTATTTTCGCCCAACCTTTCAAGACCAAGAACGTTGCGCCAGCCTCATGAATTTCAAATGTATCACCTGAAGATGCTTCTCTCCGCTTTCCAAGAAATTCAAAAACGCATTCATCTTTGATCATTTCAACCATTATCGATTCATCAGTGCCCAATACCACGGCCTCTGTTAGAGGGTCGTATGGGCTTGAACAATCAGGATCTAATCTCTCTAGCGGGAATTCACTTACGCGCATACCCGATTTACCGTGAAGTGACGTAGGCCACCTTATTTGTCTCCTGACATCTATCGTAACGACCTCATCTGTTTCTCCTGCAGAACCGAGAATTACTGAAGAGTCCGTTTTTAATAAATCCAAGAATAATGATTCATACTTATCCAAAACGCCAAAATGACCATCTAAAAGTCTTGAACTTCTCCTAGAATCTTCTAATAATTTCGAAAGTTTTTGTATCGAAACTAGTCCCTTTGTCGTAGTTCTCCCTTCACGTTTGGACTGAGCTTTTAGCCCTTCATGTAATTCATTCAGGTCTGCCTTGTAAGATTCTCCCTGCTGCGAAATATTCTGTAATTTTCCAACCATGGCTTCCATTCCATCACGAATACGATTGGACCAACCCGATGATGAACTATCATGAAATCTTGCAAGTCCACCTTTGACATCCACTCCTTCCCCTCGTATGTGTGAAACTAATTCTCTTCGAGCGCCGGAATCTAAGTGGAATAAACTTGGGTCTCTGTAATGTAAATGGTAGCCACGATGACCCGAAAATGTAACTTGAAGATACTTTTCATCAAAACCGAACTCGGGTTGGAGATAATCATTCCACAAAGTCCACGCTTGATCTCGAATGACATCTAGCATCCCTGGAAAATCTCTATCGGTAACTCCCGGTAGGTGGTCTCCATCCAAATCAAAAATGAGATCCGCTCCAAACCAATTTTTATCCGCCATTTTCATTTCAAATGGCCGCTCCCAGTATGCAGTTGAGTAAAAACATGAATGCATGGATCTATTTGAAAGAAAATCACGTACAGATTCAATGTCTGAAAATCCTTTGTGCCGTATTGGTGGAGCGCCTCCAAACGGAATAAACATCCATTCACGTAATTTCATTCTAGGAGGGACCCATAGTTCCGCACTACGATAATATTTCGCGAATCTATGTGCGAATCTCGACCAACCAGAAGATAACATATTTTCACAACAGATTTAGTCGAGGGTAAATAAATCAGTTACTCTCGGCCATCCAAAATCTCTGCTCTGCTTCTCCAACTGTAGTTGCACTCTCAGCACCAGTTTCTTCAACATAGCAATTCCAACAAAAGTAGTTTTTGTCGATGACCATAGCATTACCGAATGTCAATCTAGTTCCACATTCCTTACATCTTGGACCCAATTCACCATTTGGTGCTTGTGCAAGTTCAATATTTTCATGTGGCATTATATCTCCTCGTCTATTGCAATTATCAACGGCACTTGAATTTAATCATCAATTACCACTTGGTTTCGCCCCATTCGTCAGTATTACACCAAGCCAGAAGGTCTAGAGCAACCTCACAAGATTCTGAAACTTCCGGATTAGGGTCTGTCAAGTGTTTCTCTAACACCTGTTTAACAGAGATATCTCCTATGGCGCCCATAGCCTCTGCTGCTTCATGTCTAACCATCACATGTTCTTGTAAGTCATCCAGTCTTTCGATTAATGAAGGTAATGCAACATTATTTTGCATCTGTCCAAGAACGTATGCTAATTCATGCCTTAGTAAAGCGCTTTTAGAGTTAAAACCGTGACAGAGGGCAAGACATGACTCGTCTGAACCATCATTTCTCAATGCGAATACGTTACGCATTCTCTGGAATAGAGGAATTTCATCATTTACAAGAGAGTTCTTCCAAGTATCGATATTACCTTGATTCGACGGTGGAGCAGGGTCAACAGACCCGTATTGACTAACTTGCGGAGCTCTATCAGACATTACTTAGCCTCTGCCAATAAAGTCTACTAGTTCAATATTGAAGTCTTTATCAATCAAGCCAACATCTTGTCCCTCTAGTATGAATTGTTTTATTGACGCACGACCATCATCGCCATAGTCAATAGTTCTCTGATTGACATACATCGAAACGAACTTTTGATTGGTTTCATCATCAATTCCTCTCCCCCATTTTTTAGCAAACTCGAGTGCCTCATCTGGATTTTCGATGGCATATTCAATACTCATCTTGGTATACATAGTAATATCTTTCATCGCCTTTTCGCCTAGATCTCTACGGACAACATTACCTCCAAGAGGCATTGGATAGTTATCCGTTCTAGAATTCCACCATTTTCCAAGGTCAATTAGAACATCTAAGTCATGCTCCACATATGTCAACTGTCCTTCGTGAATAATTAGACCGGAGTCAAACCTTCCGTCAAGAACTGCCGGAATTATTTCATCGAATGGAACGACTTCCACATTAACATCACCCCAAGCCAATCTAAGGCCGAGATATGCACTTGTTTTCATTCCTGGAACTGCGATGACAGAATTTTTTGCATGTTCGATTGTTATTCCTTTCTTACAAATAATCATTGGACCATATCCTTCACCCATCGATGCCCCACAGTTCATCAAAGCATAGTTCTCTGCGATTTCGGGATATGCATGTATGGAAACTGCAGAGACTTCGAGTTCTTTGTTCATTGCTCTGTGATTTAATGTTTCAATGTCTTGTAGTTCATGAACAAAATGATATCCCGGTGTAGGGAACTTACCATTTGTCATTGCGTGAAACATAAATGCATCATCAGGGTCGGGTGAGTGGCCTATTCTCACAATATAGTTACCATCGTCATCAAGGGGTAATTGACTGTTCATGTAGATGCGACATGTCTGCCCTTCAATAACCAACCGATTTTCACGAATACAAAAATATCAAAAAATTAGGCAAAAATTAATTTTGTCTGCTATATGTTCAAGTATATTGAATGCGAGGCACTATTGGTCAAGAATAATGATTCGTAGGGTTATTGCCTCAATTTTTGCACTGCTGATACTAAGTAACACGGCGTGCACTGTAGCATCAGCATACTCTCAACTAGTCTATAACGACGTTACTAGTAATAACGATAATACCGCATCATCATCTTATGTAGCGATTAATCCTGATAATACGATAATAGCAAGTTCATATTCAAATGACTTAATCCTGCACAATGCAATAACATTCTTAGAAATAGAGAAGATAGAATTGCAAAGAAGTATCCAGGACTTAAAATTCTCCCCGGATGGTAAAACCCTTGCAATCACAATTAGTAGCACATCTGAATTAATTGATTCCGTATTGATATATGATATGGAAAATATGCAAATGCAGGCCGCAAAGGAGAGAGTCAATAGCAGAAGAAGTAGTATTGACTGGACTCCCAATAGTGAGTTTTTAGCAGTGGCGAATTTTCAAAATGGAGTTAATTTGGTAAATATTAGTTCAATGAATATAGTTAGAGAATATTCTAATCAACATCAGTCCGATGTGACTTGTATTAGTTTTTCAAATGATGGACAATTATTACTTACTGGAGATTATAGTGGTAATCTAAAACTGTGGAACTATGATGGAACATTCACAGGTAATTCTTTCCAATTGAACGGTGAGATAACTGGTTGTGGATTCAATTATCTCGACCAAAGAATATCAGCTGTTTCAATAGATGGAAATATATCGACTTGGCTAAAATCAGGTAGCCTATTACACGAGAAGAAAATTTCTAAGGCCTCAGGAATGCAATGGTCCAATACTCTTGACAAGCTATATGTTATCGAGCCTAGTATCGCCCCTCGAATGTTAGAATTAGATGGCTCAACATTCAGTGAAATATCATCAACATTTTTCATTCACAAGGCATTAGATTTTGACATTCATACACTTCCTAACGGTGTTATAGAAGATCTATACATTGCGACAGATACATTACATATTTCCAACTATGCTCGACCTGAGTTGAGAGAAGGATATGGTCAACCAGGTTCTGATCTCGATGGTGACATGGTACCAGATAATATTGATAATGATGATGATGGGGATTCATTTTTAGATGAATGGGACTTTAATTGTGACCAGGAAGTATTAGATTGTCAAAGAAGCCCTGATATTGATAATATTAGGAATGTTAATCTTGAGATCGATGGTAAAACATTGATTATAGATGATACATTTACGTTTGGGCTATACGAGTCAGCTAAAATTCGTAACCTCACCCGTAGGTCATCAATTTCTGACCAGCAAATTAGTTATGATGAGAAAAATATCTTTGAAAATGCTATTTGTCAAAATATAGATAAATCTAGTATGATAAACTCATGGAAGAACTCTGTTGAATTATCAGTAGGTCAAGTAGAAAATGGAACTTTAGACTGCGCAGTGACTGACGGACTAGTATTCTCGGGAACATTCGACCCCGATGGAATCAAATTAATGTTTAGAATTAAATTCGATATAATCCCAACACTCGAATTACCATTAGACTTGACAATTACTACTCAAGTTTCCCACTCGGACACAACGATAACTCATCTAGTTGAAAATTATCCGATATTTGTTACACATGAAATTCAAAATCAAGAATCTGAAGGGGCAATTTGGTGGAAGTCAGAAGGATCTGTAACTGTCAATTTTGAAAAAGTCGTCATTGCGGAAGAAGAAAACTTAGAATCATTCATGGAGAAGATATTCGCAAACATCATAGCAATAATAGCAGGTGCTTTATTGTTGACTGGGATACTATTTGTACTGATAAGAAGAAGCAATTCGATATCCCTAGACCTCGAAGATGATGAAGAAGACGAAACCGATGAAGATTACTATGACGCAGAGGAAGCCATTGTATCCAAACCTAAGCCTATTTCTTTCGATCAAAATATCTTGGAGAAGGAAGAAAAGGTAATTCCAAGAGAATTAAACCAAAAAGACAAATCCCCTGCAACCCGTAAAACATTCAGCCTAGATGACGAGGTGGAAGAATCTACTCAACCTAAGAGACGAAGAGTAAGTAGTTCCAACCGAAATAAGCAAGGGCCAATTATGACGACAAAAAGGAAAGTATTGGGTGGAGATACACAAAATCCAAAACCAAAAAAAGTAAGTATTAAGTCAGTCAAGAAGAATGTTAAGACAAGAAAGGTAAGAGTCTCTAAGAAGAAAGTTGAAGATTAATTCTTTGAAATCATTCTAAGAATTCAGCACCGCTTGGCACATTACATGCTTTTGAAAGAAATTCATTGAGTCCTTCGATGTGAGGCTTATCTAAGCGATTGAAAACTTCTCCGAAGTATTTCTCTAGGCGTGGACGCGACAAACCCGATTTAACCATTGCTTCAGTAATTACAGAGTCACGATATTCGTCACTGGATTCAAACGAGTCTAAGCTTTTCAGTAATTCTTTCTGTGCAGCTTTAACTTCTAGGACAGGCGTGTCTTTTCTAGCCGCAAATACTCCAAAGACCATCGGTTTACCAGTATCTTCAAGCCATGCCTGACCCAAATCTAGCTTCACTTTATCAGGATATTTTCTTGCATATTCCAGTGCTCTGTCTCCAATTAGAAGAGCGCCATCACACTGGTCTAGCATAGGCTCGATTTCTGGAGCCATTGTGTTGAATGTAGGACTAAGTTCATTCGTCTTTAGGATATACTTCAGCAATGCTACCGAGGATGCTGAATCAGATGGTAAAGCGACAGCTTGCATCTTCTCAATATCTGTATTACCAAATAATAGGACACTACCTACTTCTCCTTTGGAACAAATACCTAATTCGGGAACTAGAATGAGTTCATCTTGATGTTTTGCGTAATCTGCTGCTGGGATCGGCGCTAAAACACAATCTTTCCTCAACAGATGGCCTGTTAGCCATGAAGGGGGTGCTGCTAATACTTTCCATGGCGATTCTAACGAATGAAATAGTGGGTCGCAATTCAAAAATGCAACTCTTGCAATGGTATTTTTCCAACCCTCGCTAAATTGAAAGAATCTCTGACTATTTTGAACTACCATATTATCCCTCCGTATTGATTACCTTTAGTCGCCTTGGTCTTTGTGGCGATTTTATGATGTAAGGTGAGAAATTTTCATATTTAGTATCTCGTATAATCGGAATACCACCTGCGTCAGTGATAAGTTTACCCAATTGGTACTTATCATAATCTAAACTCGAAGTTGCACCGGCAAGATGCATTATAGACTCTCGGCCAACCGTACCATCGACATCATCAGCGCCGAAATTTAAGGCTAACTCGGCGAGATGGTCTCCTATATTCATTCGATATGCTTTGATGTGTGGAATATTGTCAAGCATTAATCTAGACACTGCGATAGTTCGTAATGTTTCATTTGCAGTAGAAAGTTGAGCTTCCGGTAGACGGGTTGAATCGGGTAAAAATGGATATGGAACAAAGCATTGGAACATGGAGGTTTCATCTGCAAGATCTCTGAGTTGAATCATGTGGTTCAATCTATCCTCTAGATTTTCTATGGTTCCAAAAAGCATTGTACAATTGGAAGGTATCCCTGCTTTATGAGCCTCTCTGTGGATGTCAATGTACTCCTTTGAGGTCTCTTTACCAAAACAGATTTTATCCCGAATCTCATCGTTTAGAATCTCTGCACCTCCACCAGGAAGTGAACCGAGTCCAGCGTCGATTAGTCTTCTATACAATTCCTCGATGGGAAGATTAGAGGTTTTACACAAATGTTTGATTTCTACAGCAGTCAACGCCTTTATAGAGATTGAAGGAAACCTTTCCTTAATACTAGAAAACAATTCACAATAATACTCAACATCCCAATCCGGGTGAAGGCCCCCCACAGAGTGAACTTCATCTATTCTTGAAGCATACTTCTCAAGTTCTGATAAGTATTGTTCGACACTAAGAGAATATGCGTCTTTAGATTTCTTAGTACGGCTAAATGCGCAGAACTTACATGATAGCACGCAAACATTAGTTTGATTAATGTGTACATTTGAATTGAAAAATACATAATCTCCAAATCTCGATTTCTTTGAACTCTTAGCGAGCCTCCCTACTTCAAACAAGTCCTTGTGATTGAATAACTTCAATCCATCTTCAAGACTGAGTCTATCACCATTTTTCAATTTTTCAACTATCGGGGTGATTTCTTCACTCCAATTTGACTCTGAAAGGATTGCCCTGAGAGAAGATTTCCAATTAGGGTCACTCCCGGCCAACTTCATCGACGAAGTCCAGCCAGTCATGCTTGTTCGTCAAACTGATACTTCAATAAGATATGTATCAAAATCTATACTAAAAGAATCAGTAAGTTCGCTTGATAGCGAATAATTCCGAGTTAACAATGTACTTTCGGAATTCTTCGATCACCAAGACTGAAAACGCTACTGCGATAATTATACCCCAATCACTCAATGCAAGAACTTTAGTTGATAATAAGCCACCAATCTCGAAATTCGTGAATGGAATAGAGAAATTGGCTAGTTGGACAAAGAATAATAGTAGACCAAAAGAAACAAAGAATGCTATATTAATCGCTTTGTTAGAAAATGCACCGAGTGAAAATATACTCTCTTCTTGTGAACGACAATTCATCACGTTGAATAATTGGAACATAATGAACACAGATAGAGTCATAGTCTGAGCATGAATAAACCTATCATCAGCATAACTTTGCCACTGTGATAAGGCGTCTGCATCACCTGCATTACATAATTCTTGGTCAAATGGTAAACTACCTTCCTGTGCTAGTGGCAATCCTTCACAAGTTTCTATGCCCCCACCAGCAAGGAAGAATACCATTAGAGTACCTGTAACCATTACTGCACCTAGATAAAATATAAGCCAAATATCTCCTTTATTTGGCAACCCTTCATCAACCGGCCTTGGAGGTCTACTCATGACATTACCATGCTTTTTCTCAACACCAAGAGCAACAGCAGGTGGACCATCCATCAAGATATTGATGACTAAAATTTGTGTTGCAGTCAATGGTAAATTCCAACCGAATATTAGTGTGGAAATGATTATCAGTGCTACAGCGGCTACATTCGTAGAAACCTGATATCTAACGAAGTTACGTATGTTTTGATATATTTTACGACCTTCTTCGACTGCATGAACAATATTTGCAAAGTTATCATCTTGAAGAACCATATCTGCAGCATCTTTAGCCACATCTGTTCCGGCTATTCCCATAGCGATACCGATATTGGCTCTTGAGAGTGCTGGAGCATCATTTACACCATCCCCAGTCATAGCAACAATTTCTCCTTGACTTTGTAAAGAACTGACAATACGCATCTTCTGGTCAGGAGCCACACGTGAGAATATTGTCGTATTAGCAGCTGCTTCGTCCATTTCAGCGTCGGTGAATTTGGAAATTGCTCCACCATTAATAGCTGCAATACCTCCATCGGTAATTCCTAATTCCTTACCAATTGCTGTAGCCGTGAACTGTTGGTCTCCAGTAATCATCTTAACCTTAATACCAGCATTTTGACAAATTTTTATCGCTTCTTTGACTTCAGGTCGTGGAGGGTCCATTATTCCCACTAAGCCTAAAAATATCAGACCGGATTCGACTTTTTCAACGTCATAAATATCTTCATCATCATCTAATCTTCTAGCGCACAATGCCAAAACTCTCATTGCTTTGCTAGCCATATCTTTGTTTGCATCGGATGCTTGGTCAAAGTCGGAACTTTCAATTGGTACAATTTCATCACCCTTAATCTTCCATTCAACTAAGTCTACGTAGCCTCCAGCACCACCTTTTGAGAATACCCATCTCTCCCCTTCATACTCATGGATTACTGACATACGCTTCCTCTTAGTATCGAAAAAGAACTCGTGAATTCTATTGTGCCGTTGAGCAAATTTCTGTACGTTACCATTGATCTTCCACCCTGCTACCGCACAAGCAGAATCAGTAGGGTCACCGAGTGCCTGCCAATGACCCTCAATCTTGGAAATTTGAGAGTTGTGGCACAAACTTAGACATGCAGCAGCAAGCCTAAATCCCATATTATTCTGATGATGCGAAAAATCATCATCACCCAATGGCTTTCCTTCAAATAAGATTTCACCGCTCGGCTTGAAACCTTCCCCTGTTATCTGAAAATTGCCTTCAGTCGTAGATATTTGACGTGCTGTCATCTGATTCTTGGTTAGAGTACCGGTTTTATCAGAACATATTACTGTGGTAGATCCGAGTGTTTCAACTGCTTTCATCCTACGAATAATCGCTTTATGCCGCGCCATATTACGCATTCCTAGAGCCAATGTTATCACCAAAATTATAGGTAGTCCTTCAGGTACAATAGCGACAAAAATAGCGATAGCAATAATGAATTGATCTACGGCGGCTTCCTTGAGGTCGACATTTGGCTCACCATATGCAATTATCATCTCTAAGGAAACCAATAGTACCGCTACAATTAGAGCGATGAATCCAAGGAATTTCCCTAGGGATTCCAATTTTAGTTCAAGGGGTGTTTTTGGTGTATCTGAGCCAGCTATATCACTAGCAATCCTACCCAGTTGAGTCTGCATACCTGTTGATACTACAACACCTATTGCCCTTCCAGAAGCGACACAGGTACCCATAAAAGCCATATTCTTACGATCGGCGAGAAGTGTATCTTCACCTAACAACACTGATTTCTTTTCAACTGTAAGAGATTCACCGGTTAGTGCGGATTCATCTATTTTACATTGATATGATTCTAAAATCCTCAAATCTGCAGGTACATTGAGGCCTTCATACAGGTTTACAATATCGCCCGGTACCAACTCTTGTGTTGGAACTTCCATATCTGTATCATTTCTAACTACAACACATTGAGATATTGACATCTGTTTCAAAGATTCCATCGCTTGTTCTGCTTGTCCTTCCTGCCAATAACCAAAATATGCATTAGCTGTTAGAACCATGAAGATAAAAATAGCGTCCCCTGGCTCGTCTGGATGAATTAGAAGTGCTACAAGTGCTGCTCCTATCAATAAATAATTTAGAGGATCGTTATACTGAGAAATAAATCTGATCCACCCAGGTGTTTGTTCCGGCTCAGCAAGCTTATTTTCGCCATACTTTGAACGTCTCTGTTCAACTTCATCAGTACTTAATCCCGATTTAGTAACTTCCAGTTCAGTCAATGCCTCATCAGTAGAAATATTATGCCAAGTAATTGTCATGTTAATCACCATTGATTATTTTTGCGAGCACGAGTAAACTTATGATAATGATGGTGGAAACCCCATAAGTTCTAACGATGTTTTCAACAACTGGTTAATGTTCCCAGCACCATGTCCGAACACGGGGAGCCATATATTCCGGCTTCCGAGTCGCCACTAGAACTGACAGTTAGAGTCATTGTGGTTGGTATTCTACTAGGAATACTAATGACCGCGGCAAATGCATACTTGGGATTGTATGCTGGAATGACTGTTTCCGCAAGTATCCCTGCTGCCGTAATGTCGATGATTATTCTGCGCTCCCTCTTCAAAAACGTGAGTATATTAGAAAATAATGCTGTTCAAACAATGGCCAGTGCAGGTGAATCTTTGGCTGCAGGAATTATTTTCACAGTACCGGCACTACTTGTAATACCCAATGTTTGGGATGAAATTAAATTGTTGGAGACAACTATTATTGCTCTACTTGGCGGATTATTGGGGACAATGTTCACTATAGCACTAAGGAGATTATTCATCGTTGAAGAAGCACTTCCTTATCCGGAAGGTGTTGCATGCCGTGAAGTTTTAGTTGCCGGAGAAGAAGGCGGAGAAGGTGCGCAAGCAATTCTTTATGCTCTAGGAATCGGTGCAATATATGGATTGGTGGTAAAGGGTTTTCAAGCAACGCATCACACTGTTGAAGGTGCATTCTCCTTCCTTGGCACTAGACTATATGCTGGAATGGACCTATCTATTGCATTGCTTTCTGTCGGATTTATAGTCGGAATTCGAATTGCTTCATTCATATTCTTAGGAGGAGTAATTGGATTTGGAATCTTAGTGCCCATGTATGGCTTACTGAATGGTTGGGGGACATCTGGAAACGATGTTGAAAAGTTCTTTGCTATATGGGCGGAACAAATTCGATATGTCGGTGTCGGGGCTATGGTAGTCGGTGGCTTATACACCCTATGGTCAATGAGAAAAACTATCATCATTGGCATCACAAAGGCAATTAAGACAAAAGCCTCCGATGACACAGAATTACTGAGAACTGAAATAGATTTGCCAATGAATAAGGTCTTCATTTTTTCAGGAATTTTGGTTGTAATAACGATATTATTTTATTGGGCTAAAACAGGTTCACTAATTCTCGCTATGGCTGGAGGGTTGTTCTTGGCTCTAACCGCGTTCTTCTTTGCAGCTGTTGCAGGATACATTGCTGGAGTAGTCGGTTCATCTAATTCACCAATATCTGGAATGACAATTGCTACGTTACTATTTACGGTAGTTCTTGTACTAATTGTCGGTGATGGATTACTGAACCTTGATACATCTACACTTATGCTAGCAACTATGCTAATTGCTTCGATTGTCGCTTCTTCTGCGGCAATAGCTGGTGATGTAATGCAGGACCTGAAGACTGGACATATGGTTGGCGCCACGCCGCGTGTTCAGCAAATCGCTGAGATCATTGGAGTCATTACTGGCGCTCTTGTCATAGGACCAACGCTAAAGTTACTTCACAGCGCATTTGGAATAACACAAACAGCATGCCTTCGAGAAGCAGAAGTTAATGGTCGTGACTGTTCAAATGCACTACTTGCACCACAAGCAGAACTTATTGGGGATATTGTCAGGGGTGCATTTGTTGGAGATGTCAATGTTCAAATGATACTTTTGGGTGTCGTGATTGCTGTTGTCCTAATATGGCTAAAAATGCCAGTGATGAGCGTAGCAATTGGAATTTATTTGCCACTTGGATTATCAGTCCCAATAATGCTTGGTGGAATAATATCCTATTTCACACTCAGAAGTGCTC
>VMHT01215300.1_pt1 | contig 39935 bp, 29 predicted proteins | sample 4693611 | NCBI WGS metagenome assembly VMHT01 (sample SAMN12280063, study PRJNA550983) | marine metagenome | isolation source: seawater sampled from same location over 5 years 0.02-0.2 micron viral filtrate | place: USA: collected off the coast of southern California halfway between the port... ...
GATATTTGTATAAACCTTGATGATTCCATTCTATTCTATTTATTTACCATTGCAAAAGCTTTGGATTCCATGAAACTCCAATTCCAATATAAGGGCCTACATCACCACTCCCATTAACGCCCATACCTAAATTTAAACCTAAACCAAATGATTTTCTATTTTGCATCTGTAAGCTTTTAAATGCAGAACTTTTAGTATCAATCATTATTCCTTGCGCACTGTTAAATGTAGTACCTGGATAATCAGAAGTTAATTGAATAAAAACTTCTTTAGTTTTTTGGTCTTGTGATAGTGTAGCATTTAACCATATATTTTGAGAAAGATCTATCGACGCATTTCCAAAAGTTAAACTATCTGTAATTACATAAGGAACAGAAACACCTAAACTTCTTGAACTCCTTTCCCATGAACTGTCAGAATTAAAAGAAAGAACAGAATTAAATTCTTTATTGCCTTGTTTAATTAAAGTATCTGTTGAGGTAACAGGAACTTCAACTATCTTTTCTTTAATAATAGTTTTATATTTTACAATAGTTATTGGAGGTTTCATTCTTTCTACCTCTAAGCTATCTTTAAGTTCATCAAGAGTTAATGTTAAACCTCTTATCTCTCCAACTGATTCACCCTTTTCATTAACATAGTTTTTAATAGTATCATTAGCAGCTATCAGATTATTTTGAATTCGTGTAACTTCTCCTTTTGCATTTTCGGTTTCATTACACTGTCTCATTAATAAAAAGAATAGCACCGCGATACCACCCAGTAAAAACATCCTAGTGTTCTTTGGGTCTGTCAGAATACCAAGAATATTTTTAACTATAACTATCATTCCTTTATATACTGAAGCAATTTATTAGGAGTAACTTCTGATGCTCCATATTTTTTTACTATTTTATCCATAAACTTTTTTTCTTTAAGTTTCATGGAGTCTACTTCTTCAAACAGACCATCTCTTTTCTTTGCTAAACTTTCAATACTTTTTTGCATAAGATCTAAAGAAAGTTGAATTTCTCTATATCTACTTACATATTCATTTAGTTCTTTTATTTCTTTTTTTGTCATTTTTAAAAAGCGTTTACATTTAATTCATTTCTATCTAAGCTGCTACCATTAGCGATCATCCACCCACTTTGGTTATAGATTTTACTTCCGTTTGGATTACCCATAGATTGATACCTTGCAAATGAGTTAGTGATATTACCGTTCCATATCAATTCAACAACCTTTCTTCTCATTCTACTACCATTAGCATCAACACTATTAGTTCCTAGTGTTACTTGTTTATATCCTCTTGTACCATCTGGTGTATAAAGTCCATTTGTTGCAGCCGAGCCATTTTCATACCAATCACTCCAATTTCCTCCAGATGGAAACCATTTTCGGTTCTGTGGGAAATTAATTCTTACTGTACCATAATTCCTAAAGGTCAAAGTTCCTCCTCCTAGAGCTGGTGCGTTCATATACTGTCCTTGTGTAGAATAATTTTCTATAACTACTACTATTTTTTGTCCTGGGTATGCACCAAGTGGAAATTTAAAACTATTATCATAAGCATCAACAAATATTTGTCCTCCAACTGCTGGCCTAGCTACACTTGTCGACCTCTGTCCTACACCGAAACCAAATCTTAAAAATATCAATGGGGCTTTTGCAAGATCAGCAGTAGTCGGCATACCGGATGTTAATTGAGCAGTAGAAGCATAACTTATATTACTCATAAAATCAAAACCAAAAGATGAATAATTACCTTGTCCACCATAAGGAGGTCCCTGTGTTACTTCATTTAGATAGTCCGGAGAATCATAAATAGGTGTCTTATTACCATTGGCATTTCTGTCTTGACTTCTCTTAAAAACTAAAGGTGCGGCTATTGATATTTTCTGTGCATTAGCATTAAAGAATTGTCTAACTCCACCTGGTAGACCATCACTAGTTCTAACCTCTATACCTAAACTAGAATCAAAAGATGGATCATAAGCTCCAACGTTTCCACTTGAACCTGTAGATGGGCTATATGTTGTTGGTACTGGATTAGTTGAGCTTTCGTCACCAACACTAATAGAAATCTGATTTCCTGTAACCTGTGAGAGTGTACCTTTTCCTAACATCCATTGTTCAAGAGATCCTCCTGGTAAAAAATCAATAGTATCTTTACTACCAACTCTTCTAAAAGATTCACCTAAAGCTTGTGTTAATACATCATCCACATTATTAAATTGATATATTGAACCACCACCTGCGCTTAAAATAGGACCCTGACCAGTTCCGAGAGGGTCTGTCTTTGCCCAAGTGTTAATTCCTCTAAATCTTGTATGTGATGCAGTTGCATTAGTATAATTTAATACAATACTTGGTGCTTGTTGAGCGTTAAGGGCTGCGTTTCTTAATGAAATATCTTTATGAGTCAATATGAAAACCTGTCCAGTAGCATTATTAGCTCCAGTATATTCATTAAGAATAGTTACCAAACCAGGATTCGCAGCACCTTTATGTACTAACGATACGTTTCCAGTTGAATTTAATTGTAACCCACCAACAGCAGCATTTAAATCAATATTTCCTGTACCATTATTTCCGTTTGATAAACTAATACCTCCACCAGCAATACCAAGAATTTTACCTGTAACATCAGTAGTAAGCATAATATTACTAGCCTGTAAAACAGAATTAGCGGTAACTGTACTACCGGCGACCGGTAAAGTCAGTGAAGGTAATGTAACACTATTACCTAATTCAAAAATACCTGAACCTTGAGTACCATTTCCAACCAATCTAAACTTATTTCCGGTAGCAGGAGATCCTGTTGCACCGGTTCCTATGTTTATTTCAATATTTTGATTTTCTCCTGCAAAAGAATATGGTGCTGAATTATTTCCACTTGAGATTGTTACTTGACCACCAGAGAAAATATCTACACCTCTACCTCCTACACCAGTATCTACTTGAAAACCTATAACATCGGTATTAGATGAAGGGTTAGTAGCAGGCTTAGGAATTTCAATAACCATTCTATCATCTATTCCTAATTTAATAGCACTTAAATTACCTAAATTATTTTGCTCCATTAATTCACTATTAGTAGCATCAGCACCACCATGAAGAACTATTGCTCTACTTGAAGTATTTTTTTGATGAACCATTAATGAAACAACATCAGATGCCATAGAAAGAGCAAGCGTATCAGTTAATTGATACTCAGATGTTAAAGCCTGTCCTGAGTCAGCTGTAGAAGTATTGCTTGCTGCACCACCTACTAAAACTGTAAGTATACCTTGGTTAATTCCAGTTGCACCGGTACCACCTATACCTTTAGGTGTAGCTAATGTTGTATTAAAATTATTTAAAGACCCTTGCCCAAAATAAGATCCAAATCCACCAGATAAACCTGCGGCGCCAGTAGGACCTTGTAAATCTACTTGAGTTACAACCCAGGTAGTGCCATTATATTCCCATACTTGACCATTAGCCTGTAAATAATAATCTCCTTCTAAAGGATTAGGAGTAGGTGGGCTAACATTAGGGCTAACACCAACAGGAGGAGTAGCAAATGGAGTAGTATCTTCATACCAAGTACTACCTTTTGGTCCTCTTCCACCAGCAGGCCCAATCGGACCAGCAGGACCTTTAGGACCAGCAGGCCCACCACCGTTCAGTAATAGTTGATCAAAATTAAAATTTGTTTTATCAACTAACTGTGAAATAGTATCCGATGCTATAATTTCTTGTATAGTAATTGGCATTTCTTTTTGTTATTTTTTAACTATAGTTACACTGAACCCATACGATTCAGAGAAACCTGTTCTTTTATTATATATTAGCCTTAAATCAAATGGATTAGTATTTAATGTTTTTGACGATACATTCTCATTAATAGTTAACCCAGATGTAATTTTTGCTTCATTTGTTAATTGTGCAGTACTGTAAGTATCAGGTTGATCATCCCTAGATGCTAAAGTATAAAAATCAATTCTTTCAATTTTATAAAGCTTTAATATATTTTCTTCAATGTATCTATTCACATCATCATCTAAAGTTTCCAAATTACCCCAACCATATAAGTCTTTTACGTACTTTTCAAATTGTTCTTTAATCGGAGGAAAGAGATATTCTATTAATCTTTTTTGATTAAAAAGATAAAATGATACAGTAGGTGCTGATTGTCTTTTCTTAATAGCTTGAATACTTCTTCCATTAACAGTATTTACTTGTCTCTGATTAAATGTTACTGAAGGAGTATCTTGATACATAAAGGTACCGTCAATTAAACTCGGTTGTTTTATAGCAGCCTTAACAAAAGGATCAGGTGTAAATGTTTCTAAAATTATTTTCTCTGGTACCTTTAAAGACTTAGATCCAAAAAATGATTTCTTTTCTTTCATTGATCTTGTACCAATTACATCTTCAATTAAAGTCTTGTCAATAGTTTTAATAAAATATGAAGGTTCCCAGTTAGAAGAAAATGCATAAAAATCTTTATAGTCAATAGCCCACTCATTAATTAAAGGATACAAACTTGGAAATGCACTTTCTGCTGATAGCTCCAATATAGTTGATGGATCTTGTTCATTTACTTTATGGTAAAAGAAATTCTTTAATTGTCCAAAATTAGAATCAGAACTAAAGAATTGAGTATTTTTATATTTACATAATTCTAATACCTTAAGTTTATAAGCTTCATCATTAATTATACTACCTCCAGTAGAACTACCGGTAGAACTACCAGTAGAAGATCCTGTACTTCCTCCACCATTAAAATCTATATTCATATAAGGATCCCTAAATGATAATATAGATAAAGCAGTAGGTTGATAATATCCTGCATGCCTACCTATAGGAGTAAGCCTAGGTGCTTTTTGTAATGAAAGATCATAACCAATAACATCAGTTAAATTAAATGCTGTTGGTTTATTAGGATCAGGTAAAACTCCTACATATACAGCTTTAAGTATATCTTCTTGAGCTCTAAGTTCAATTGAAAAAGTTTGAGATAAACTACCATCACTGTTTAAAACTTGATTACCATCTTTGTCTATTGTTTGGTATACTATGTTAGGATTACCCATGTTCACAGCTTCAAATATTTCAGCAAAACCAACTTGGTTTAATCTATTTTGGTATGCATTAAACCCTCCTTGTAAAATTTTATAATTGGATCTTATTAAATTAAAAGTACTTGGGGTAATATTAGGTAATAACCAATTTGCACCATTACGAGTTACTGTTGCTGCTATTAATGAAGATTGTGAAACTATTTCTTGTATATTACTAATTTGATAAGTGGCTCCACCATCCTCAAATTCAATTGTAGGAAAGGATCCATCTAAACCAATGGTTAAATCATCAAGGAATCTAGTAGGATTTCCATTTACATCAGGTACACCATTAATTTGATAGAATGATCCTACAACTTGAGCATTATCAAATCTAATAGCCCCTTGTAATGTACTATCTAAATATTGAATTGGAGTTACTGGTGCACAATTAGAATCCACTTTATATTTACTTTCCATTGAATATAAAGAAGTTCTATCAATTATTTCAGCACCACCATTTAAACAAGGATCATCAAATTTTAAAGAAATTAACATAACAACAGTTTTCCATTTATCATTCTTAATAAACTTAATTTCTGTTTCAGGCTTATCCGGTAAATTAGGTACTAATATAGCTGAGAACCTATATTCATTAAATTCCCCATTAGTAACATAAGATAGTGATGCATTATCAAAATCAGGTTTTTGTGTTCCTATTGCTTTAGGTTTAGCTATAATTCTAACACCTCTCAAAAAAGTTTCTGCAAAATTCTTATCATCACCACCATTAAATCTACCATATCTTAATTGCCTATCTATTTCAGCAATACCTCCTGTAGTAAATCTTTCAACAATAAAATAATCATTAAAATAATTTTTATCTACTCTTTGGAATGTACCTGGAATCAATGGTGTCCCAGCTATAGGATCAGCTGGTATATCATCAGTAGGTGCTTTATCAATATAACTCCATGAGCTCTTTATTGCATCTTGTGTAAAGTAAGTTGGAAATTCCGATAAGTAATACCATTCATGAGTATATCCACTAGCTACTTGGCCTCTATCCCATTTAGATGGCGCAAAATTATTTAATCCAAAGGCTTCACTTAAATCTAATCTATAAGGATGATTCCTAACATCTTTACCATCATTAACCCAAGACCATTTATTTATATAAGGTATGACTCTTGATATAGCAGCCTGTGAAGTTAAAAAGTTTTCTTCTAATCTAATATATTCAGATGCTATATAATCTTGTACTACATCCTCAGGAGAAGATGGTTTTAATAGTCCCACTAAATTAAAAAATCCACCAGTATCATAAAATTTTCTAATTTCTGGAGTAGAACTTATTCCTATATAATCTGGCCCGTTAAGACCTGGTACTGACTGATTATATTGAGCTTTTTCAAAAACCAATTCACCTTCTTCGCTGTAAAGAGTACTATAAAAATCTACATCAAAATCTCTAACATCAAAAAATGAAAATCTACCAAAAGATGGTTTATAGTCAGAATAGAGTGCAACTTGGTTAGAGCGACTTACTTCTATTTGATTATCATTACATGTAATTATAACATAAGTATCAATATTTTCATAACCTATTTGATTATTAAAGTTATCATATATAGGCTCATCAGTATAAGGAACCCAGTCTCCTATTTCAGCATAACCTCCAGTTGTCTGTACAAAGTTACCTTTTACGAATCTTTTTTGGCCTCCATTTTTAACTTTTAATAAGGCATTCTTTGTATCATTGCCACCAATAAAGTTTTGTTTAGGTGAGGTTAGTGTGGCTAAAGGGTGTGACTGTAAAGAATCAAATTGTGTAGGATATGCAACATCTAATTTAAAACTTAATTGATTAAACCTAGACCCACCATTTCTACATATGACATAAACAGTATCATCATTATATGAAGCTTCAAAAAATCTATCATTTTCATTAATACCTTTATTTATTGCAGTTGTTATTGCTTGTGCAACTTCCTGAACAGTACCAGTAGGATTAAAAAAGTTTTGAGTAGATTTTCCAGGTGTAGGAGCCAAAGCAGTATTTGCTGTAATAAAACCAGTCAAATATACACCGTCATAAAAATATATTGTTGATCCATTAGGTATATGTTCTACTACTGGAGTAGGTGAAGTAAATTGAATATTACTGTTGTTATCTAAAGTAACATCATTATTTAATGTGATGTTTAAAATAACAGGATAGCTTGGGGAGGCAGTTAAGCCAGAATAATCATAAGAAACACTTTCTATAAAAGTATCAACAGGTATAATATTAGAAGATGAAAGAGAAGTTACTCTTGCACCAATTAAAACATTTCCTGATGGGGAATATAATTGAACAGTATTACCTGCACTAACAGACTGTTGTCCTGCTGATATTGGCCAAGGGCCTACTCCTGCCAATGCAGCACCAGGTGCTGCTGGAGTTTCTGTAGGATTTCCAATAACTTTCATTGACATTTGTGCCAAACCTTGTCTACTTATTATATTAGCATTGGCATAAGTGTCTGGTTCCTTATATCCAGTTAGTAAAGAAATATCAATTTTTTTATCAAATAATCTTAATTGATCTGTTCCCCATTTTGATCCTTTTTTAATAGTATGAAAATCATCTTCTTTATCCTTAACATAAAAAATTGATTCAACTTCATTTACTCTATTAGGTGTAGGTAAACCTGTTATGGTTGTAGTTTTAGCAGGATCTAAGAAAAGTAAAATACCTTCTTCATTAGTTATTTCAAATGGGGTATTTAAAAACTGTGATACTTCGGTAATAGTTTTTATTTTTGGTAATTGTGTTTTTTCTGTATTTTTAAAAAATCCTATACCTGATAAATCAAATGAACCTTCTTCAACTTCATTTACATACATACCAAAGTAACGATTAAGAGAATAATCTGGTGCTTTTGGATCATCAAATAAAAATTCTAAATTTAAAAGATTAGCTAAGAGAATACCATTATTTTGAAACCCTTGTGTAAAGAAATATTCATTTTCCATTATTGTAGCATCTTTACCTACTAAGTCATTATAAGAATAACTACCGCTACTTGTAAAACCTCCACTATTATAAGATATACCATTCCATAAAATAGGTTCATCTTTTCTCCAACTAATATTTAGAGGTACTTCGGGAAATTCTTCTTGATTTCTATAATTCCTAATATAAGATCCTAGTTTGGTACCTTCAGATAAATCAAAAGTTTTAATTGCCGTACAATTTTCTAAAACTTGTTTAGAAAAATTTACTGAAGTTTGTGCATTAGTTGCACCAGCATTTTCTGTCGCTGCATTAACATTATTAACCGCTGCAGGATTATCTAATCTAAAAATTACAAAATAATTAGGTATTTGTTCATTTAACCATAGCGGTGCCAATGTACCTAAGCTTTGGCTATAGCTTTCAGATGCTACAGATCTAGTACCTGCACTATAAAACATTTCATATTGATTTCCATAAGAACTTAAAACTGAAGTATTTTCAAATTCTTGGAATACTTCATATGCTGCTTCCTTAGGAAATTTACCTGAATTAAAAAATCTAAAAACATCCTCATCATAAGTATTTGTACCATCAACTTTAAATGCTTTATATCTCTGAGAAGATAAACGAGTATTGGCACTAAACGATTCTAAGTAAATATCTGTACCATCAGATACAACCTTTACATTACCTGTTAATTTAGGATTAGTTCGAATTAAACTATATGATGCTTTGTCAAATAGGTTTTCAGCCATTTATCTTTCACTTTTTTTATTTATTCACTAAAGATAAAGTTAAAATAAATTGGACTTACAGAGTTAGTGGTCCTTGTCCACCGTCAACATTGGTAAGTTGAGTAAATCTATCTACCGCTACTTGATTCAATGAAGGTCTTAATCCAGCCACTACTTTTTCCAAATCATTTAATCCTTTAGTTACTGTTGCTTTAGGGAAATTATCAATACTTAACCTATCAGAACGATATTTAGCAAATACTTCAATATCAAATTGTACGACATCAGAATTATTAGGATAAATATCAAATCCTATTTTTTTGGAATAAGTTAGATTAACCGTTGATCCTGAATCATCACCAGCAACATTACCTAAACCACTACCTGTAGTTAAACCAAAATAATCAGTCATTCTATATTGAAATACTAATGGAATGTTTAATGAATTTTGTTGACCAAATTGAACAAATTCATATGATTGCGTTGAATCACCTTCTACTTGAATATTTTCATGATCATCAGCAGAAACAAATAAATATGAACCACAAGACTGTTCACCTAATAGATATTGGTCAAAACTATCAAAAGACGTTTTAGCATTTCGGCTATAATTAACATAACCTGCTTGTGTAGTATCCCAAAGAACAGCTAAGTTAGCTCCACTTAAAGATGGACTAGCTTGTAATGTTTGACCACTATCAAAAGTAGGATTTAATGTTCCACCTCCTGCGGGTGTTAATGCAAATAAATCAGTAATGTTTTCATTTAAATATATTCCTTGGCTTTCACCATAAGTATCATCAACCTTTAAAGGTGAAAATTTAGAATTCCTAAATAAGACAGCAGCTGTACCATTTCCTGTACCTGCACCAATAGCCGTTGTACAATCAACCGCACCAGTGCCTGGGGCTGGTAATGTTGTAGTATCTCCAGTTAAAGATTCATATACAGATTTATAAGCAGCATAATTTTTTAAATATGGGTGTGCAATAGAAACTTCAATCAAATCATCACTACCACCAAAGAAGCCTGCTGCTGTAGTAGGTGCGCCACCTGCTGTAAATCCACCACTCCAAATAAATTGAGTAGTTGGAGTTGCAACACCAGAATCGGTAGTTCTTGTATAAAAATTTTCTAAGGTATCTAAATTAAATGTATAATCTCCAGCTGGATTAACATAACTATAAAAATTATTATCAGAGCTAACATCAGAAAATCTACTATAAATAAATTGATTTTTATTTTGTGTTGATTGATATGGTGCTAAAGAAACAGTCTGTCCATATCTAGTAGTACTTGTAACTGTAGGGTTAGTTAAAAGTAAAGGTGTTAAGTCATATTTTCTTATAGTATTATAATCAACATCGTCCCCTCTAAATGTTGCTCTACTATTACTTTGGTTAGCAGCACTGTTATCTAACCATGAATAAGTAGCTGGAAGAATAGTAGTACCATTATTTAAATTAGGAGTACCTGGAACAGCAACATCAGCAGGATTTTCTGATTGCCTAACCATTCTTTTTCTATTACCAGTAATTCTTGCAACTAATTGTAATGTAGTTTGAGATTTATTTCCTATGTTTATAAAATAAGTTTTAGTAATTACTGCTCCTCTTGGATCATCCAAACCATCAACTTCTTGAGAATAGAATCCAGCAAATATCTTTGTTGTAGAATTTCTAGCCAACCTCGTGGTATTACCTTGGTCATCAATTAATGTAGTTACCATTTCACCTTGTGCATTACTTAATATCTCAGCAAATAAATCTAGCTGATTTTGCATTTCGGTTAATTTAGTAAATAAATCAATTGGTGTTTGGTTTTCGGATAAAAACCCAGATGCAATTACTGGTGTTGAATGAGCAAAATAAGTTTCATTAGCAGTAAAAGAACTACTTAAATGAGTATATAATCCAATACCTTCTAATTCTTCTTGTAAAGTTACTTTAGCCAAGTCTTCTTGGTTCTGTGCTAATATTGATTCAACTGCATTATCAGAACTAAGATCTGCTGGAAATTCAACTCTTATAGCATCACTCCACTCACTCTCTAATGGATTAGATGGCCAGCCTGCTTCTGATATAGACTTTACTTGTATTTCAACTTGCTCCCCCTTTCTAATAGGAATATCTAATTGATTAATATTTATAGAATCGGCATTATCATCATCAATAGGAGCCCATTCATATAAGCCTGTAAGTGGATTTCTAACCCTAGGTCTTAATACACTATCTACTTGAGCATAGTTTGAAAAAGCACCTTGGCTTGTTCCATTACCATCTACAAAAGTAAATTGATCTACGGGGTTAGCTGCACCATCAGCAGAAAGATATCTATAACGATATTTAAATTTAACAATATCCTGTACACCTGTAGATGGAGCAGACTTTTCTTGCGGCATAGCCCAGAATCCTCTTACTCTATATTTAGGTGTTATACTATTAATTGAATTATCTTGAGCCGATGCATCTATTTCTGTTACTACAGATGCATACAACTTAGAAGTTGATGCTCTCTCAGTTATAAGTCCTTGTAACGCATTCTTATCTGCATCTCTTTCAACCTCTGTGCTGTAATTAGTAGTTTGTATTTTAGTTCTACTTTGAGATATAGCAGTATCTAATTCAGTTAATTGCGCCTGGTTAGTATTCTTCTGGTTATTTAAATCTTTAAGTTGTACAATAGCATCAGAATTACTAACTTGCCCATTAATTAAAGAAACAGAAAAGTTATCAGCAGAAAGCGTTGGTGCATTAGGAATTAAACCTTCTCTGCTTGTTGGTATTTTATCTTGAGCAAATGAAAGTAAATATCTTCCAAAATCAATAGCACTCTGTTGATAATAATCAGCCAATGTTTGTTGATTACCAGCTGCATCAATAGTATTTAAATCATTAGTATAAAAACCACTACCTGGAGACCAGTTAACTGCTGGTATTTTAGAATTTGGATCAATAGGCTTAATAAAAGTTACACACCTTTCTCCAAAACCTACAGTAACATCTACATTTAATTCATCATTTAAAGAAGATCCTATTTTTAAAACATCAGCACCAATACTTATAGTTTTAGAACCTTCTTGTAATTTTACAATAATAGAATTTGTGCTACTATCAATCCTAGATACAGTATATCTAGTATCAATCGGAGATGAGACTACTTCTAAGCTATCACCAACTTTAAGTTGAACAGTATCATCAAAATCCGCTTCAGAATCTGTATAAAATATTTTATTTAATTTGTACACCTTTTGTGTAGTTGTTTGATTTACACCATTTACAGTTTCAGTTACGCTTTCTTCAGAAATTCTAGTAACACTAAACATTCCAGAATATCTCAATTCTCTTGGTGGTAAATCAACTACAGCTTCATCTAATACATAAGATATATTTTTCTCTACAATCTGCTGTAAGAAAGTATCATAATTAATATCAGCTGCCCCGTTATAACTAGAGTCAAAGAAATTGGTTTTACTTTGTGTATTAGTATCTAATATAAATCTTTTAACAATACATCTTTCAGTATCAATAGGTGCTTGGCCTGTTATATCAAATGAAACAAATAATAATGGATTAATTAGTTCTTCAAAAAACCAATTAGGCTTTACATTAAATTCATTAACAGATGTCATAGCAGTTAAATCAGCGGCCTCAGTAGGAAGCTTAGCTAAAACCAATTTTCTAAATGTACCATCAGGTAATCTTATAGAACTATCAGAACCATTAAAATTAGTAATAGTATTGATATTACTCTGTAACCTGTCAACTGAATTTTTAAGAAAACCAAAACTAGGAATAGTTACGCGAGAATTTGTTCCATTTTGATTCTGTATATTTACAGTAACGGACTCTCGGCTTGATGTAATCGCTTGGTTAACTTTCTCAAAGCTCTCCAATGAATTGTTAAAAAGTCTTAACAACTCCGGTAACATTGTTTGTATTGAATTATTCTCAGCCATTCTCTAGTTTACTTTTATTATTTATTTAACTATATCAAATACAAAGTTTAACACACCTTGTTCAGTACAGATTAAATCAATAATCGGTAATGTACTAATATCTGCATTAGGTATAGTTGCTGCTAATTTACCAAATGTTCCATTGTTCAGTCTACTAGGTGCATCAGTATATATGTTAATATTTCTTGATCCTACTAAAGGAACATTATTAAATGTTATTCTTGCAGTCTGACCAGTTCTCCATTGTATATCTGTATCATCTATATAAATGTTTATATCACCACCAGCAGTATTAATTGTATCTAATCTTAACATATTAGTGTATGTTAATAAATCTGCAAATACTTGAGGGGCTACTACATTTAAATTAAGAGGAGCTGCTTTTGTTATTTGAACATCTCCGCTATCAACAGGAACCATTAAATTGTATGCCTGTACATTATTTGAAACTTGTATTTGATTAGGTGTATTAGTATTTATAGTTATACCAGTACCTTGTCTAACTACATCAGTATTATATTGTAATGTCTTTGAAACATCTCCATTAGCCAATGCTTGTATTTCATCTGCATTCTTTGCAATCAAATCTAATAATGTAGTACTGCTCGCAAAAGCTAACGAAGCATTATCAATCTGAGTTTGCATATTATCAATTTGTGCTTGTAAAAATGCTGAAGTAGATACAGAGTTTAATGTATTTTGTACAGCCGTTAATCTTTTTTCCATATCAGCAATCTCTAATTGCTGTCTTTGGAATATTTGTGATGATGCTTGTAATTGTGCAGATGCATCTGAAAATAATCCCATTGAAAAGGTATTATAATCATTTACAATTGTATCAATACCTGCAGTTCCAGGAGAAGCATCAAACCTTAAATTAATTTTAAATCCATAACTATTACCATTTTGGCCAGTAGTAGGATTAGGTTTATATTTAGGATATCTTTGAATATATCCACCATCTGTAGTTGGAGTAATATTATCTAATAATAAAATTCCATATAAATTAGTTTTAGTCTTAGAAGAATCGCTTAAGTCTACCATATCATAATAAACTAACACAGCATTAAATTCAAAAGACTCAGCTAAATCAGTTCCATTAAATTGTGGAATAGTTGATATATTTTGGTCTGTTGCAATTTGTTGATAATCATTAGGATTAAAATCAATACTAATTCCATCTAATTCACTTCTTACATATGCAGATCCTGAAAATCCTGGTGGGTTATTATAATCTGCTGGATATTTTTGTATGTTAGCATTAAGAACACTTTCAAAGGTTGTAGGTTCTGTAAAATAAGCATCGGCAACGGATACAGTTGTACCTGGTCCTAACCCCATCCAATCAGCATCTGGATCTGTATAACCAGCAGGACCTATACCTTGTAATTGTTGATCATAATCATACCAAGCTAAAATATCTAATCCTTGTGGGTGAACGGTTGCAGAATTTCTTCCCATAATATATTCACTAGTTCCTTGAATCTTTAGTGAAGGGCTATAGTTGACATCTGAAATTGAATCAAAGAGGATAGTAGGCGTTCTACCCACTTCCGTTGGTACATTAATATATAATTCTGTATATGATTCACCGGCCTTATCTACATTATTTACAATGTCAATTTCACCTATATACTTTACTACTCTTCTGTATTGTCGAGGACCACTTGTTATTTCATCTTCTTCACAAAATCTTTTATCGGTAAGGCTTGAGATTTTTTCTGCTGAAGTAGCTTCTCTGAATCTCATTGCACCAGTTTCCTTTAACCATTTAAAGAATACTCTCTCAGTTACAGTTAGATTTGTAGTGTTATCATAACTGGCATCACTTATAATTAATTCTTCTAAATTTAGCGCATAATTTTGAAGACTCTCTGTAAAATTAACATTAGGATCACCTTTTAAACCACCTGACCAAATAGCACCATCAATTGTATCAAACTGCATATAGTTTTGATAATTACTAAATGTGTTTGGATCTAATCTATCAAAATCTGGTAGATTAAGAAGCACAAACTTAGAAAAGACCAACTTTAGATCATCATTATTGATGGTCCTAGATAAGTCTTTAGCTGATGACGAGAACGTGTAAAATGTTCCACCGTCTGCTTGGGGTGTTCTAATTAAGGGCGTCGTTGCCATGTGTTAATTCTTTATTGTTATGATACTGTATATCCTGTTCCACCAACAACATACCAAACTCCTACGCCTGATCCATTGTCAATACATAATAAGTGTACACTCTGTCCTAATGCAGTTAAATCTAAATTAGATCCTGCACCAGTTAATACCAAGTTATTTGATACACCATTAAATCTTACAGTACCTGTATTTGATTCTGCATAGATAAGGAATAATTCCTGACCAATACTTCCATTAAATATATCTATTTGTAGATTATTGGTAGTATCTGAATTACCTACTCTATAAATTGAATACGGTGGAATTGCTCCAGTCGCTCCAATATCTAATGTCATACCTGGTCCTGCTAATGTATCATTTTGGGTAGTAGGATTAGTATCATTTCTGAATAAACCTCCACCTGTCAAATTTAAATTACCAGTCATCTTAACATTAGTAAGAATATCAAATGTACTTGCATTAATATCTAATAGTACGGTACTTAAACCTACCCTTAATGCTTCGGTAGATACATTATTTAAATTAGTAATTGTACCGGCTGATGGTGCAAAATACACCTCCATAGAATTAATCTCACTAGCAAGAACATTGAAGTTATCATTAATAACTAACCTTGATCCTGATAATGAATCCGTTCCTAGAATTTCTGTTACGCTAATTGCCATTTTCTTTGTTATTTTATATTTAAGATATTTCTATCCTTTTTATATTTATTCCCATTGTTATCAGTAAGTTCTAACGTGATCACATATCTTCCTGGGTTCTTAAAAAGATAGGTTAAATACTTACTATTGAAATATATATCCGCTACCGATGAGTCAGTAGTATTAGATATAGTCCATCTCGGTTGTTCCTTACCAACTATTCTACATTTATCATAAACAAACATTGCCCATGTCATAGGAGGTAATACTTTACCATCATTAATAAATTTAGCAGTATTCCATGTTGCATTACCGGATCTGCTTTGCCCTTCTTTATAAATTCTACTTAAACAATCTACATTTCCACTTATTGGAGTATTTTCAAAAGGAACATATCCAGATAATCCTCCAACAGCAAACATTGAATCCAAAATAACAGTAGAAGGTTTAGCTAATACTTTACTTATATAATCAGTATATAGTGCATGACCTAAAGGGTTTTGTGAAGCTACTAGAGCTGGGGTAGTAGCCGTCCATTCAGGTGCTAAAGAACCTCCGCTTACATAAGTAGTAATAAAATTCCATTCTGCATAAATTAATAAGTATAAATATTCTCTCATCAATAAAGCATTAAATTCATCTAAAGTCTGGCCAGGCTGTTGTGTATAAGCTGAAGTATCAAATGTTCCATTATTAATTGCTTCAGACATAGCTAAAAATGTAGGACCAAAAGATGAAGTCTGATTAAAAACAGTAGGATATGCACCTGGTAAACCAAATGTAGTTAGGGTATGTAAAGTATGTTCTAATACTTCTGTTATCTGATCATTAGGAGAACCTGAACTCAATTCCCAAATAAAGTCAACATTAGCATTATTATCATTTGTGTTATCCCAACCAGGATAGGTTTCTAAAGAAGGAGTATAATCTCCCATTCCATTATATCCTATTCTTTGAATAGTCTTTTTAGTTTGTAAAGATTGTAGAATCGCCGCCTGTTTATTATATGTAATTCCTGTTGCATCTGGTTCTAAGATCATTTCATATACTCTTGCAACTTTTTTAACAAATTCATCTGTAACTGGATTAGTTCCACCTAATGATGGTAATGCTACCAAAGTAGATCCATTAATTGCTAATGATCTGTCAAAGGGTGGATATAGTGTTGAAGTTTGTAAAGGCCCTCCAACATAATCAGTTCCTGTTCCTGTTGATGCTGCACAGATTCTAACTCCATTTACATCAACTATATCAACAGAAGTAAAATCTCCAAATACTCCATAATATCTAGAGACTGCCTGTACAAAAACCTGATTATATGATGAATCTAAAACAAGATTATAAACATACTTATTTATGATAGGATCTGAACTTAAGTTAAGTTGATTAACAGCCTCACTTAAAGTATTAGTAGCAAAATCAAAATAATGTTGTCCTGTTTGTCCATTTTTATCTACGATCTTTAAATATGAATTAGGTTTAATTTCACTAAATTGAAAAAATGCAGGAGTATCTCCAGTACATTGAGTCATATCCCACCATAAGTGATATGCATTATTCCAAGTACTGCTTGTTGTATTTAAATTCTTCCATTGGTATGGTCCTGTAAAACTAGCCTTTCCATTATCTTGAAAATTAAGAATTTGAAAATCAGCATTTGTACCAATTCCAAAATTATTTAGAATAGCATTAACACGATCAAGAGATTCATATAAGCTAGGAGTTTCATCATCCCATGTTATTGTAGGAGATTGTGGTAAGTTCCATAATGCACCATAATTTTTCCATGTATATTTACCTTCACTACTCCATGTATAATTTAACTTCCTTGCTTGGTACCAGCCAGAATATTCAACTTCTCTAGAATCAACACATATTGTAGATTCTTTAACCAAATTAGAAACATTATTATACATATCATATAATCTCATTTCAACTGTATACTCACCTACATAAGGTAATGTGACTGGTAAACTATTGTAAATTCCAATAGCTCCTCTTATATTAAAATAATAAGCAGGAGAAATATCAGTTTCGTCTTTAAAGATAGTCCACTCAATTTCAGCCATGTTAGCATATTTTAAACCATCCCATGTAAATAAAGTTTCTCCTGGTAATTGAATATCAGTAAATTGACCACCTGTTCCTGCCGTTGCTAATTGAACTTCAGCTACAAATCTATTAACATCATTTCCATAAGCTCTGATACATGGGCCAATATCATTTGTAACCTGAGACCAATCAAACCATAACCAAGGTTCCGTTTGAAGATTCTTAAGTGCTACTATTTGATTAAATAAAGAAGTAGTAATTATTTGAATAGTATCTCCAAAAACAACAGTATGACTAACTGAGGTTGATGTTGCAGGATCACTAATACTATATACATCCCCAACTAGGGCTCCTTGTACATTAAAGTCAAATGTAAAGAAATCATTAGCATTAGTTAATTGATCCCATGTACTATTTATAGTGTCCCAAGTTATATTAGAAAAAGTATCATTTTCTAAAGTAACTAAAGCACCACTAGGAGTGCCGGGTTGATCTGGTAAACTTAATGATGATTCTCCTGGAACATAATCAGCTAATGTTCTATCCAAATCAGGAGCATATCTAGAAAAGTAAGCAGCATATACTCCAGCCACTGATTGAATAGATACATTTCCTCCATCTTGTAATGTTCCTAATACACTATTAACATCAGGTCCTATCGGTGGAGCAGGTAAAGCTTGGCCTGGTGTATATGAAGCTACCATATTTGCACCAACAGCAGCACCACCTGCGCCTAATGGTGCAATGTAAGCATTACAATAATTTATTATTGCTTTACCAACTATTGCAGCTTCTTTTAAACAAAAAGATTGAAAATCTCTTAAATCTTCTAAATATAAACATTCATTAGGTAGTGTTTTAAAAGATGCCTTTACTCCTGCTTGTATAGTATTGGTATCATTTCTACTAATTGTATTTGTAACTTCTAATAAACCAAAAAAATCAGCCTCTGCTGTTATTCCTTTTATATGAGCATTAAGTGGTAAATATTCATTCTCTAATTTTCTTTTTAAACCAAATAATTTAATAAGCGTTTCTTCTATAGTAAATTCTTGTACCTCCTTAGTAATAGGCAAGTCTTCATCTGTAAACTTATTAGGTACAATTTTATTAATTCTATAGATAAGTTCAAACATACTAGTTTTCCTAAAGTTCTTATTAGGTAAAGTTATCTTCCTATCATCAAATTGAGCAGTAGGAGAAAATAAATCTATAGCACTACTTTGAATATACTTTCCAAATGTTGGTGAATTTGCATTTACATTTTTCCAGAATTCTTTAACTTTTAGAGTATCATATCCAAAAAATTTGATTGCATTTATTAAACCTTTATATGCACCAATAAAAGGATATATGTTAGACCCTTCTAACATTATCTCTTTACGCTTAAGATTTATTTCTACATAATCAGGTAAAACTTCTTTTATATTAGTATCTTTAAAAACAGTACTATCTGAAGCAATAACATTATAACCTAGATTCTGGGTCATAACTCTTAATCTTTCATCTTCTTCAATACTTTCTGCATAAACAGTAAATTCTGCAATTATAGTATTAGTACATTCATCTGTTATAGTTAAAGTTCTTTTATAGGTATTTTCTATTGGAGACGAGAATGCAATATTAACTTGCATTGCAATAGATCTTATTTCATCAGTAATAATATACCCTTCTCCATCTACCTTTTGATTTATATCAAAATCTAAAGGTACATTTACTTTAGCTAACTTTATTAAATTAGGACCATCAGGTTCTTGTACCAAAGCAGATTGTGTACCAGTGATAAAATCCATATCAAATTTAAATAGAAAAATTTGAGATGGATCATCTGTCTTCCAATCTACAACCCAATCACAAGCAGCTTGCCCAGTAGGTTCACCAGTAGGTGCATCAGTATAGCCATGTGGATATCCCCACTCAAAAGCACTTGTAGTGGAGTTAATCATTTTTTGTAAAATAAATAATTGACCTACTTCAAATAAATCAATAGAAACTTGAGAAATAAAAATATCACCCGTCCACTTATCAGCAGACTTGTCATATTCCATATTGTAATTCTTCCCATTTTTATCAAAGAAGTATAAGTGTTCCCAGTTCGCCACTACGTCTTAATTTATTTTTTGGTACCACTTAGGTACAGCAAAGTTATAATAGATTCTTAGGTACTTAACTTTATTAACCCAAAATACCATAATAGGATTAAGATAATCTTCTAAGAATTTTTTAAGATGTGGATTCTTAAACATATATTTTGACATACTTATGTTTAATAAAGTTTTGGAATAATCATATCCTGTATTTTTTAAATTCCAACCTTCTTCATAAGTAGCTCTATATAAGCTAGGGAATCCTGTTCTATCATTTTTTACTGTAGCCATATTAATTTCCTTTAAGTGCTTTTAACGTTGGTGAATCTTGTAACCTACCTGTATTTAAACCTCTTGCATTATTTCCAGTAGCAATAGTAGTTCCCCTATTACGTTGAGCTTTATTATATTTTTCTTGCTGTATTTTATTATAAAGATTATTTGGAATAGCTTCTTTATAGAATACATTTAAAGAACTAATTTTATTAGCTTCAGGTATAGGCTCATAGAAGGTACCATTTCTGTCTTTCCACCCTCCTCTTATAATAGCTAATTCATCATTCCCAATAAGAACATCACCAAAACTATCTAATCCTAATTGAGGATCTTCGCCTTCTTTTAGTACAATCTTTTTGTTTTCAATTAAAACTCTTTGGTCAGTTACAGGATCTGTGCCATACACTTTTACAAAATAAAAACCATTTCTAATTGCTTCTTCATTCTGTTCTGAAATAAAGAATACATTTACAGAATCTACACCTTCTACATTTTCAATAATAGAAATAATATCCGATCTTGGAATTCTATCTCTTCTATTAACATTTAAGAAATAATCATCTAGGTTCTTTCTAATTTCTACTCTTATGGCATCTTTATCAAAATTTTCAAAATATCTTATTACAACATTCAGAGCATACTTTCTAATAATAGGATCCTTGATTCTAACCTCAGCAGTAACAACCTGTCTTCCACTTTTATTTAAAATTTCATAAGTCATTTCCTTTTCAGCATCAGTCATAGTAAATTCTACTTCTGGTACATTAAAGTAATCTAAATCGCTAGTTAATTTTTTCTTTACATCAGGAATTAAAAATAAGTAAATAATATTATCATCATCTAAGTATTGATCATTCTTTGTATTGTAAGCATCTATAAAAGACCAAAAATCATACTTGCTTAAATAGTAAATATAATTATTAGGATTAGCTAATACAAATGAATTACTTGCATACGGTGCAATTAACCTAGTAAATGCAGGATCTTCAGAATTAGAACCAAACATAGGATTTCTTGTAATGTTTAATGCAAGAACTTCATTTAAATCTACTTGCTCACCAGATGAATCTGTACCTGGTTCAGAAAATTTAATATCCAATTGTTTTCCTCCAATGTTTCCAGCACTTCCTCTTGTCTTAACATAAGTTACTCGTATTCTTGATCCTAATGCTGGAGGTTGTCCAAATTGATTATTTCCAAAGAATACACTTAATCCTCCATTAACACTAGTTTTAACCATAGCGCATTCCTCGCCATTATTCATATCATAAATAGATTCTTCTAACTTCCATCTTTTACCATCTACAAAAACTTCAACTAAATATTGATCGGTAGGCTCCTTTGTAGTTAGGTTATAACTTTGTAAAGCTAAGCCAGTACCAGTAAATGATTGATCTTCCTTTTCTCCTTGTATAACCTCAACATTTATAAATGCCGAGTTTGTTTTTTCTAATCTTATAAAATCACTATTAAATCTTAAGAAATAAGTTAATCCATTATTACCTATTTCAAAACTCGAACCATTCATAATTTGTACATAGTCACCATTCACAAGGCTAGATGCACTTGTATTTAATCTTAATCCAATAATACCTCTTGCAGATATTCCTCTTGTAGGATCATGTCCAGTAAGTCTGGATAAACCATATATGGATTCTATATTTCTTGCTCTTGATATATTAAGTTCTGTTGCAACGGCTTCAATATAAAAGAAAATCATTTCACCTAGATTTGCTACAACAGTTAATACTTGCCCAAACGGTGAAGCAGGTGTAAAAGTTTCTCTTGCTTGGTCGTAAGTACGTTGCAGGTATTCAAATGAATCTTGAAATAACTCAGTGGCTCTTAATCGTGTTTTACTAAAGAATGACATTCAATTTTTTATTTTAAAAAAGAGCTCCTATGACTCTTATTTCATTAACAAAAATATCAACTAAACAACCGTCAACTTCAGCAGTGGAATAAAATGATACTACTGTTTCAACATTAAATCCACCTTGTTCAGGTAAACAATAAGCCGATATTTGGCTAGTGATATTGTTTGCTATAACTGTTTCACTTAAGACTAAAGAAAATATTAAATCTTCTAAATTAGCACCCATACCTGGTGCCCCTAATACATCGCCTCGTCTTGTAAAAAGACAATTTTCAATCTTAAGAATTAGTTGAGATAGTTCATCACTGACTTCTAAAGTATTCTCATTATACTTAGGAGCCGTTATATCTCTACTATAAATATCTTTAATCATGGGAGAACAATTATTTTATTATATATTCTCTTTAAATTTAATAGCTTTCAGATTATAAAATTATCCAGTAAAAAAGTAGTCAACCCCTTCATCACCTTTAATTTCTTCAACTACTCTATCTACTTCATCTCTTCCTTCTGTTGAAATTAAATCATAATTAATAGTAATGTTACCAGGCAGGTTAAACGAGAATGTACCTAAGATTCTTGCTAACTGTATTTTAGCCTGTCCAATACAATATCTAACAAATGCTTCATCTTGAAATAACGCACAATCAGGAATCGTTGAAAATATTTCAAAGATAACCGCTCTTTTTGGTAATTGCCCTTGGAATCTAAACTTTTTAGTTAATCTATTATATGTATAAGATATCTGTGGTAAGAGTACTTGTCTTGTATTATCTAAGAATAAAGAATTAACTACATAGTACATTAAATTTTCACTACCTATACCTGCACCATACACATCACTATAAATAAATTTGTCAATGGAAAAATCTACATCTCCTGCATTAAAACTATAATCACCAAAGCCACCATCTTCACCACTAAAACCGCCTATTTCAAATACATCATTAACTGAATAAACTCTAGATGGCATTGGTACAATTCCTCTAGGATTATTAATGTTTGCTTTATTAGTAATAGTTTCTTTATCTTTACCAGATCCAAATGGGACTCCTTGTTTAAACTCCTTTGTATGTAATGCTCCAGCAGGTAAAGCAATATACATCTGTTCTACACTGTCTTCATATATTTTATAAAAATAACCTTTTGCTCTTTGTATAATATGAGCCAATTCCTTTTTAGGAACTGTAAACGGTATTTGGCAAGCAATAGTTAGATCATCATTAATTTCTTTTATTAATGCATCTAAACATGCTGCTTCTTCCGGATCATTACAATAAGTATTTTTGTTAGCCATACTATTTTATATTTTTTCTATTTCAATTACTTCAGTATTTTCAAATCTAGCTAATTTAGTAGCTCTACCTTTTCTAAATATACCTCCGTCCATTTCTCCACTAAAAACACCTCTCATTCCAAAAACATATGAATCTTTGCACATTACATTTTTACTAACATATGAATCTTCAATTTTACAATCACTAGCATCTGTAGCTCCAAAAAGATTACATTCAGTTACTGAAGTATTTAGTAATTCACAGTTAAAGATATCACATTTAATAAGGTTACCTTGTATCTTACTATCTACTATATCAATACCAGCTAATTCATAACATCTTAATAATTCAGTATCTTTAATCTGCATTCTACCTGTATCCGCATCATAGTTAATTAAACCTCTTTTCATATCTGCTTTTGTTAAAAGTTCAAATATTTTTTCTCTCATCTTAGGATAGAATGTTTCTACAATTTGATCACTTGTATTTAAGTCTACCATTAATCTTATATCTGGAAACTTTTTCTTAAATGAAGAATAATCTCTATATGATTGAATAACTCCTCTATGCTTTTCAAGAAGAGAATCTAATTTCTGCAAATCTTTTTCTGTATAAGTTGGATTCATTAATGATTCATATAAAGATATAACAAAATGCTCAGTAAGATTCATAATAGTATTGTACTTCTTTTCATAATCTTTACCACCAAGATATCTAAATTCAATATAATTTTTAGGAAGCTTTGAAAAGTTTACCCCATAATACTTTTCTGTAACAAACATATAATTTTTCCATAACCTTTTTTCAGGAGACGGTTGAGTCATACCACTAAGAGGAACGATAAATTTTATAGATTTTGCATAAACTGAATCTTTTCTATTAGGAAAAGCTTCATAAACTTTTTCTTCATTAAAGTTTAAAACAAATTTACCAATATCTAATTTTGAAATATTAACAGGAGTACCTAGTTTACTTCCATCAAAAGCTACATTAATATGAATAGAACATCTTTCATTAGTAGATCCATTTTCTCTAATCCACTTTAATGTTTTTGCAATAATAAGTTTTGATTCTACAAACGGCATAGGACCTGTAACCAACTCAATCATTCCAGTTCCACCAGAATTATCAGGCTCTAATTTAAAAATTTCATCAGTAGGAGTAAATTCACTATGAGCCTTTTCTTCTATTCGGATCTGTTTATTTAAAACATTAGATAGGTTATGTTTAACCTCTTCTAATCCTTCATTTGAAAAGAATTCAAATTCTAATCCAATCCTGGAAGAGTATATTGCATTTAATTGTTCGTTAGAGTACATGTAGTTCCTGATTTGTTTATATATTTACAATCAGGAATGCAGTTATACAATGTTCATTGTAATTTTTCTATCATTAACATTCACACTACCAATCTTAACATTAATAATATCCCCTTTTGCAATTTCTCGGTTCTTTAGTTTTGATTTATGAACTAAACCACTTATACCTTTTTCTAATTCTACAAAGGCACCATAAGAAGTTAATTTAGTTACTTTTCCTTCAGTAACCATCATAGGTTTATATTTCTCATCTGCACCATCCCATAAATCAATTTTAGGACCTAACTGACTTAATATGATTTTCCTATCAGTAATAATTTCTTTAGTCCAAAATTTAATTTCATCGCCAGGTTTAATACTTTTATCATTTAAAGCATTTTGATATTCTTCACTTAATTCAGCCTTAGGAATTAACCCAGTTAAACATTCGTCAAATTCAGCAAATACCCCAAACTTAGTAGTACCTGTAACAAAACCAACTTTTTCTTCTTTAATATTTTCCTTAAGATTTTCAATAGTAGTAGGAATCATTGTTCTTAAATATTCTCTATGAGAAACTACAACAGTGTCTTTTTCTTTAGAGAATGTAATTGGCATAACAATTAAATCCTTTCCTACAATAGCATTGAAGTCATGTAATTTATTTAAACCTCCTAATGATCCTGGCATAAAACATTTAATACCTGCAACATCTACCCAATAACCACCATGAATTAATTCTTTAACTTTCCCAGTAAAACCTATAGAACTGTTTCCAATAGCATCTTTTATTTCTTTTAACTTAACTTCCATTAAAGCATCAGAAATTGAAGCGATAACATCACCAGTTTTACTAGTTTTAATTTTTACATCAATTTCCATACCTACCTTTAATTGTTCTACAATATAATCAGGTTCTTTGGTTAATACACAATAAGCGGTATGTTTTGATTGAATATCAATTAATGCCCTAGTCCTATCTTCTGATATAAAGGATATTTCACCTCTTGTAGTATAGTCAACTTTATCTTCTGTTAGTTGTGCTTTCTTTAGAGTGGCATCAGTTACACCATACATAGATAATACATCAGGTGCATATGATTCGTTACACATAAGTTTGACTCCATGCGGTACTTGTACCTTTACTGTTTTTGTATCAAATGGATCATCACTTAATTGTACGGTAATTTCTTGTTCAATCATTTTTTTATTTTTAGAAGTTATTATAGATTATATATTACTCTTTAGGTATCTAATATTAGTTATACTTATAAGTTAGTTGATTGTTTAAGTTATACAGGAATAATTGGTGGAGATGGTGCTGTGGTTGCTCCAGTACCTGCCGGTGGCGGTGCCACTACAAGTTGTCCTGGTGGTACAATCAAAGTTTGTGATCTTATGTATGCATCGATAGCAGGGCCCGCTATAGCAGCAAAGGCCGCTCCTCCTGCTGCTTTAATTTGAGTTTCAGAAACTATTTCCTTTGAATTGTCTATGTTAGTCTGAGCAGCTTCCTCCATTGCAGTGATTCCTGCAACAAATGCTGAGTCCATAGCTGCTAATATTATTGATGGTACTAATGGCATAATTTAATTATTTAATTTATAGTTTATATATTAGTCAGTTGTATTCTTTGTACTTAATGCAGGATTTCCTGGTGCCATTGGAGGACTGGTTGGTGAACCATGATTTCCAATATGTGTATGATTATTATAAAGATCATTAATAAACTGAGTACCTTTAAGTACAGCATCGGTGCCTTGTTCTCCTAATGTAATCTTTGGAGAATTTAAATGAGTAGATCCTGTAGCGGTAATCACAGCATCAACACAGTTAACAAGACAATTAGCATCAGCATTAATTACAGTATCAGCTCCACTATTAATTGTAAATTGAGCAGAATGTGTAAATGTTATATTTCCATCATTAAGCATTACAATAGAATCTCCGTTTGCATTTATTATTTCAACAGAGTTATCAGGTTTTACATTTACTGTGGTTGGACCTTCTGTTGTAGTATAGTCCATCATTAATCCTTTTTCCTCTGTAAAGAAAACTTTAATATGTTCACCTTCTCTTTCGTTGGTTACTTCTGAGACACCATCCTGTAATTCTCCAGTTAAACCAAATGCTGTATCATAAATTAATACATGAGAATTCTGGTAGGATGGTTCTACTTCAGCTTTTGTTTCATCTGAAGGATAAATGTTTTCATGATAAACTGGTTGATAATAATTACCATTGTCAAATGTAATTCTAACAATAGAACCTAATTTAGGAATTTCAAATTTACCGCTTCCACTATTACTACCACCATACATTAATTGATGAGGTCTTGCCCAAGGTAAAGCAACGGTTGGAATCTTAAATGCACTTTGTGGATCCTCAGGATCTACACGATCATCCATTTTACCGTATACCCTAATCTTGCATCTACCTTCAAAGATATCATCATTAGTATCTTCAACGATTCCTACCCATTGAGTAGTTCGCAAATCGTCGGCATTAAAATTTGCTGGATTAACTTTTCCCATTAACTAAAAATATTTTCCCCGCTTATATCGGAATTATTACCTGGAGGAGTATCACCAAACACATTAGTAGATTCTAAAGACGGACCGCCTGCCCCTGCTGCAAATATATTTCCTCCTAAGTCTGGTCCAGATACAGGCCCATCAGGTGGATTAGTTGCATCAGCAAAAATATTATCTCCAACTGTTTGTGAAATTATACTTCCGGCTGCTGTAGGTTGATCAAATGCATTACCTATTTTATCAACACCGTCTCTAAATAAGTTTATTAATGATTCACCTAAACCTTCACCTGCCTGAACAGCTGCACCTACAGCAGCATTTGCTAAAGCTTGTGGATTTTGTATAGCAGCAAATATTTCATTTCGTGCACCAAAAACATTACCTAAAGTAATTCCTTGTATTGCACTTGATACAGTTCTTTGAGCTTGATTAACTGCACCAGCTGCTATATTATTTACTTGATCTTTAGCAAACTTTTTAACTCTTGATCCTAGCTTTGCACTGGATTGCTGTAGAGTCCAATCTTTAAGAGCACCATCAAAACCGGAAAACTGAGATTGTTGTTCTATATTAGAATAACCAAACTTTATGCTTGTTGTAGCTATAGTTCCCCCAGAATTTGTTACAGTTTCAAAAACTTTACCAGTAGCAGCCATATCCCAAGTACAGTCTGTAAATTTAAAACCTACTTGAGAAGTATTTTCATTTGTAAAGTTTGCAGTATCTTCTCCATTTTTACTAGGATTAAATGTAGTTAACCAATTTCTTACTGTCTTAAATTTTCTTATTTCTTGAATATAAACATATACATCAAACTTCATTAAGTTAGGTGGTAAAATACACCTCTTATATTGAACATCATAAACAGCCATTTTATATAAACTAAATAATGCAGTTAATTTTAAATCTATTGCTTCTAAACAACCAATAGTTATACCTGCACCAGGTGCACTACCTGTATAAGGGTCCAATTTAAAATCTGTAGCCTTTCCCCAGGCTTCATCTAAACCTTCAATAGTTTGCCAATAATATGGACGAGTTCTATTGATTTCTTGTATTCCTTGAACAAAGGCTTGCAAATACTTAGCTCGTGTACCTTCTCCAATCTTATTTAAATAACCTATAGCATTAGCCGACTTATCATAACCTACACCAGCAGTTTCATCCCCTGGATTAGGAATACCAAACTGAGAAGCTAAACTTCCTAAATTACCACTACCACCAGAACCTGGTAAAGCATCGTTACCTATACCTGGGCTACCAATCCCAGCCCCAGCAAATAATGGGCTAAATGGATCAAACATTAATTGGAATCCTAAATAAGTAGGATCATCTAAAGCAGTAACACCATTACCACCACTACCTTCAGCAGTTGTAGAATTATTAACAAATCGTTTAGCATAATCATAACTTGCAGGAAATGAAGCACCCGGCCCTAATAAAGAACCGAAAGGGCCAGCTAATTGCTGTAGTCCTTGACTTCCTGCTGGATTTGCATAATCTATTAATGGCATAATTTAGTTTTCTTTTTATATTTATTTAAGTAGATGGAGTAAACTCTCGGCGCTGTAATTTAAGTCTCATTCTTAATACACCTGGCTTGGTTAATATCCACTCTACTCCAGCTATTACATAAAACCCAGTAAGATATTCATTTACTACTCCATTCTGATTACCTGATGTTTGTGCATCATTTCCTGTTTCGTCGGATGATCTTGTTTGTGGAGTTTGTTCACCTTCAATTTCTCTATTACTTGGATTTAATAAAGTATTTTGTACTGGGCTTCCATATTCTAAAATTTGAACATAAATTCTACTATATCTTACAAGAGCAGGATTAACTGTATCTAAGTCAATAACCATTCCTATTTTATTAATCTCAGTAATATTTTGATAATTAAGAACTGTACTATACTGAAATTCAGGATGAACATTATCGCCTTGAGTACCTAAGTACTTATATTTAACTTGATCATTTCTTGGTCCTTCTACTTCACCATCAATTATTCTACCTTTTGTTGCTGGTATCATTCCTGGTGTATTGTTTGTTAAAGGATCAACAAATTCACTTACCCATTCTTTAGCATTAAGATCCCAATATTGAGTATATCTTTTATAACCGTTTGCTTTACTTATTTCTCCGCTCTTATTAACCATTTGATGTTTGGAAATATATCTAGCACCACCTTGCATCTGAATCATATTACTTAAATAATTAGGAAAATTATCTTCTTGCCCATCGGCACCTTCAGCACTAAAATTATCTCCAGCATTTTGGCTAAATGTTTGGCTAGCTTCAATAGCTCCTTCTTGGCTAAAGAATCTATTTACATCAACTAAAGTTAAATAATAGTAAGGATCTATATAAGCAGTAAAAAATGTTTCATCATTTAAATAACTATTTGCTACAATATCCTGTATCCACGTTTCTGTTGTATCATTAGGATTTGTCCAAGTCATTTGATCAGCAGTTTCTTCAATATTAGAAGCATATCCTAATTTTAATTTTTCTGCAATATTTAATAAGGCATCAAAACTAGTAACATCTTCTTCATATTCTACATTTTCTGTAAATAAGTTAGGAACAAACATTCTACCTAATACCATATACTTATTAGCTTCTTGTCCACCCCCACCACCAATAGGCTTAATATCTACTATTGTAAAATCTATTCTTATAGGCTTAAATGTAGTTTCATCACCCTGTGATCTAATATTAACTTGAATAATATCACCATCTTTAGGATAGAATCTAGCAGTAAAGAATCCATCAACGTCTTCAAATATTATTTTACATGTTGGATAGAACCCATCATTTTTTAAAGAAAAGAAATTTAATCTATCACCCTGAAGTTCATAATTATTAACTCTTACTAATGGAATATAAGAACTTACCTTTGAAGGTTTTTCTTTCATCTCTGCTCCCATAGAATTATCCGAACCACTTTCAACATCAAAAATTTCTAATGGATCTAATTCTATGGCTGGCTCTATAATTGTTAATATGTTTCTTTCAACTATACTCTCAGACATAACTTAACTATTTTCGTGTTTTTAGATTAGCACCTAGTAATATTTTACCACCTTCGTATATCTTAGCATCTTGACCTTGTTGTAACATATTAGGTGGGATAGGAGCTTTAACACCATCTTTTTTAGTTTTAGCTTTTTGTATTAATCTTTGAACTCTGCTTTGATCAATTTCACTTTGTACATCTGTATTAACATATTGTGCTAATACTGCATTTGGTCTAGATGCTGGATTAGGTCTTCTATATAACAGATCTAAATTATTAAGATTAGGAATTACTAATATATCACCTTCATTTAAACTAAAAGGATTAAAGATATTATTAACTATACATATAGCATCAATATATTCTCCAGTACCAAAATAAATTTCGGATATTTTATCTACTCTACCTACTTGATCTTGCATAACATAATGCAATGCCTTAATACCTTGGTCAGTTATATAAGTAAAAGAAGGAGCCGTTAAATCAAAATACTGTTCTCCAGTATCTTCAATAGTCAATTTATTTTTTAATGTTAAAGATCTTATATCCATATTCGTTTATCTTTTAAGAATCAATCATCATACTCGTTAAGTTAGAAACATATGCTGCATTTGCACTCATATTAGATCCATCACCACTTCCACCAACATTACCAATACTTTCATTATTTGCACTACCTGTAGCTAAACCTTCATTCGAGCTTTTTTGTATAGAAGATGTACCAACATCTGGTTTAGATCCATAAGTTTGAACTTCTAATCCTTTTAAATTTAATATATCATCAACATTTTGAGCAGAAGCATATATTCTACCACGACCTGCATTAAACATATTTTCAATATCACCTTTATCTCTAGGCTTACCATGTTTAATATCTAACTCAAAAGATACCTCCATAGGAAAATCATCATAACCTAAACCTGCCCCTAGTGTCATTGTAGCATTATCACATATCATATTACCCATCATAACAATAGGATTTAATGGATTACCTACAGTCACATGCCAATTACCAGTAGGCTCCCCGCTAATAAAAGTTTTTGTAGCTTGTGTACCACTAACAGCACCTACATTTCCACTTAAGAATCCACCTAATACATTTCCTAACATAGTAGTTCCAACTTTCTTTAATCCATCTACTATACTATTAGCATCAAATCCACCATCACCTGTTCCAAATAAATTACTAAAACCTGTCTCAACATCTTGAACTACACTCCCCATATATCCTGAGAAATCTCCACCTTTTAATTTATTAATATCTCCAAATTGATTTGCAACAGCACCAGCAGATCCATAATACCTATGGCCTCCACCAAAGAATTGAGCATTATTAGTTGTCATAGTTAACATGTTACTCATAATATCAATCATAGCAACTTTAGGATTAACATAACTTAATGATTTAAGTTCATATTCAAATTTAAGCTTCATATCATTTTGAAACTTTAATCCTCTATCTCTAATATTAGTTTTGTTTACTACATTCACTGGCCCTAATACAAAATTAGCATAAGTAGTACCTAATTTATCATCTGTTGAATTTATTCCTTTTCTAAATTTTTCACCAGACGTAACTCCTGCTAAAGCATCTGTCGTTGCTCTACCAATTCCACCTATCTTACTGTAAAACGGCTGTGAAGTATATCCACCATCATTAGAAGCTATGGCTTCCATTTCAGATTCAATTTCTTTCCAATTAGTACCAAAAGACATTGTTAATATATCTTCTAATGTATTACCAGCAGTTTCTCCTAAATAAGTAACAGCAGTAACACCTGCAGTATAAATAGTCTCACCTATCTTTTTTGGTTTTTCACCTTCTTTCTTAGCTGCTTGTGCTTCTTTTAAATCATAAATGTTATCTGGAATAGGAGTTGGAAATCTTCTTAAAGTAACTAAATGATTAACTGGAATTTTTTTGTAATATTTAGAATATAAAAAATCTGCAGGTTTATAATTTATTTTTTTATAGTGAGTATCAAAGAAATTTATAATTTTTGGTATTGAAACACTATGTGCATCTTTACCTCCCATAAGAGGATTTCCATCGCTATCAATATAATTAGCAGAAGCTGTATTTTCTAACCCGCCACTAAAACCTTGAAAGTTAAATAATGCATATGAGTTACCAATAGATTTAGGTAAATCTTTACCAGCCATAGCTGTAGGGACAGTAAATGCATCAGCAGGGGCTGTGTTTTGATAAAACCCAGAAGAATATTGTTCTGCAACTCCTCTAGCAAATCCAACAGATTCTCCACCAAACGCCCCTATTACATTAGGATTGTTTTTATCAATAGTTGGAAACATTGCATCATTGAGATCTCGTATTCTATCACTGAATTTCATATTCTAAAAAAGAGTATTTTTATTATATATTTAACTTAAGCTATTTAGATATTTGTCAATGTCAATATCACTCATCATAAACTTATCATAAAATCCTTTCTTAAATCTAGCATCAAATTCTTTAACACTATCTAAAGAGAGTGGACCTTTAAAAAATGGTCTTGCAGAAATTTCTTTTATTTCTTTTAGGTTTTTAGAAATCATGTAAAACTGAACCTTTTCAAAAAGCTTAGATAAACTAACTTTAGTTTTAGTACACATAACTGATTCTACTACAACATAAAATCTTTCTCTATCTTTTTCATTTAGTCTTTCTTCTAATGATCTAACGGTTTTATAATCCTTTGCTTTAAGAATCATTTTTCTAGCTCGGTTTTCAAACACATGCCTAAAATTCATATCAAAAAAATGTTGCTTTATGAATTTCATATTATCATAAAACTTAATAATCCTAATTTGATATAAAGGATTAACTGGATCCCACTTGGAATCTAAGATCTTACCTTTAACTGGTAATAAAATGTTTGGGTTAGTATGTGATGCTAATAAACAATATACTATTTGTCCTTTGTCGAATATTCTATGGGCTTTCATTCAAACTCTATTATGTCATCGAATAACTCAGCAGTACCGTTGACTATAATATCAGGTGAATGATAAATTTTATATGTAATAGGTTTGTTTGATAATGTGGATACGTATTCTTTTATCCCACCAACAGTCTCAGTTGTCAAACTACCTAAAACATAAAAGATAGTAGTTGAGGTATTACGACCTATTGCATTTTGTAACTGTCTCATTAAATATGAAGAGACTACTGCATCAGATGGTTCGTATTGATAAAAATCATTCTTGGTGAGTTTATTGAAAATATCCATATAATTTATACACTCAATACTTCTAGGAACATTTCCTAAAAATGTTTTAACACGTAATGCATCATTGGAGTATATAAAGTTAAATTCTATATGTTCTTCCATTCTTCTAATAACTCAAGCTCACTCTTAAGTTTCTTTATTTTTTGATCAATGTCTTTTTTAGTAGGTTCATAGTGAGTACCCCAATCTGTTTTAATATTTAAAACTTCGGAATTAAATTTACTACCAACATCTAAACCTAAATCATCACATAAATCAAAAAAGAATCTTTTTATATAATTAAGTTTATTTTTATCACCTTCTGCCGATTCATAAACATCTGTTGAGGTAAAATGCTCTCTACCTCCGCCATGATTATCATCAACGACTTTTTTAATTACACCATTTCTGGCAGGTTCTAAAATTATCTTAATCATTTAGGATTTTCTTTTATATAATTTTGTTCTTAGGTCTTTAATAGTTTTTCTGGCTACCTTTTTATCTTTATGCCAGTTTTCTTTATCTTTAATCATAATGGAAGCATAGGCTTCTCTTAATTTTTCAATTTCACTTTTAGTATAACCTTCTTCTTTCCACTCTGCTATTTTGCTATTTTCTATTTCTTCATACTTAGCATAGATTGCCTTATCAGCAGCTTCTACATTTGCTTGGTGAATTTCCTGGCCTTTTTCTCGAGTCTGTTTACATATTTCTAACCATTCTTTAAATGGAAGTTTATTTTTCATTTTAAGAATTCCTTGGTATTTCATTGCCCCTCTTCTCTGTTGACGATTAGGCATTGTTGAAGTTTGGTTTGCAGTTTCGCTCATATGATTAATTTTATTATATATTACTAGTTATAAAGTGTGCTATTCTCCTTTGTACTTGCTCTCAATTAATGATTGTACACTGTTATGTAAACAGCTTAATATTTCATCTTCAGATAATTGATCTAAAATAAATGACTGTAATACATCATTAACTTCATTCTTATCAAAAGAAGTACTCATTAATTCATAAACATCTTTTTGAGGAATGTTTATTGGAAATTCTAAAAGAAGCTTTACTTTATTATTTTTCTTTTGTTTATTAAATAAAACTCTAATAGGAGATGGTGTATCTATCTGAGGAATGTTAACATTTTCATTTTTACTTTTCGGAGTTGCGCTAACATTTAAAGGATCTATACCTGATGATTCGGTTTTTACAAATTCACCAGCAATATCTGAATCTAATTGTTGTATGTATTCGGATTTTAAATCTTTAGATAATCTACCACCTTCGTTAAAATGAATCCATTGATCATCCTCTTCTTTAATAGTAACAACCAATCCTGAATCGTCTCCTTTAATCCATTGATAATAAGTCTTTTCTATAACCTCGGTTTTCGAAAGATCTTCTGTTTTATTTTTTTGCATTATTGTCTATTTATTATTATACCTGAAAAAAGTAAATAGTTTAAAAGTTAGATTCTTCATTCCCATCATCATCTGTACTTACAGTAGAATTATAACTACTTATAAGAAAAGGATCATTTGTTAGCGTTCCAACTTTAAGAGTAGATAGTTCATTATTAAATGCTGCAAAAGATGTGTAAGTATTTATTAATGCGGCATTAACATTTATTTCAAGAGTTCTTGTACTTAAGCCCCCGCCCATAGGTCCTGCACAAACATAATTACTAAATGTATTTTTAACATCATTTGTGTATATAATATAATATGAATTTACTGAAGGTTCAAATGTTGCCATTACTATTTTTTATTTTATACGCCGCCTCCGTCATTGATGGCGCCCCATTTAGTTATTAATGAATTACGAGCATTGATTACCGAATTACCTGGTGATGTTAAAGAATATTGACTATCCCCAAAATCTACAACCCTAACACCTGGCCAACTAGGGTAAGTGTAATTATCCCATGCAATTAATAAAGCATCGTAATTGGCCGTAGATAGTTTAAAGTTACCTGTTGATTGTGTTAATGGTGGAAATCCAAAACTACCTTGAGACCATGCACTTACATCCCAATTACTTAAATTTTGATCAAATGAATCAGCAGCAGTAAACATTCCTCTCATATCAATTACACTTGAGGTATCCCATGCTCCAATAGGTTGATTAAATATCGTAGGTTGAACTGCTACAGTTGCAGAAAACATTTGACTCATGTTTGTTACGTTTGATGTATCCCACCCACTAATGTCTCTATTAAAAAGTCTAGCTCCTTTAAACATACTATTACAATTTGTAACTTTACCAAAATCTGAACCCCAATTATCAATGGTTGAGGAAGATGCATTATTAAAATTAGCAGCTCCATCAAACATAGCAAAACAATTAACTGAAAGAACTGTTGCTGCTGTACCAAAACTACTCCACATTTTAAAATTAGCCTTTGTCACATTTCGAAACATTGTGTAAAATGTATTAACTCTACTCACATCCCAATTCTGAAAGTCCATTCCACCGGTGGCCATATCACCATACAATAAATTATTGCAACCATTAAAGAAACCATGTAAGCTTTTTGTCATACCTACATTCCAATCAGCAAGCTTACTTATTCTTACTAAGTTAGTAGCTTCCGTTAAAAATCCATAAGTACCATATATTACTTGTCCAAAACTATTAGGCCCAAACCCTGGTAAAAAATTAAAGGTTGGTGTATCAGTAGCTTCTATAGCTGATAAATTGGTACAGCCTCTAAATACTTGACCACGACCAATAACACCACTTACATTAGCACCACCAGTAATATTTAAATCACCCCACTGAAGAATTTTTATAACCTTTGCAGCATCACCTCTACCTGCAACACCACCACTATAAGAAAGGCCCCAAAAATTAAATCCTGCTATATTACCTTCAGCAGATACAGTATAAACACCAGATGAAGAATAAGTATGAGTACATGCAGTAAGGTAATTAGTAGAATCAACATCAGATGTAGTACCGTCTCCCCAACTAATTTGAAAATTTATAACATATCAAAAATAATCTGTACCATTATAAATAGGAAAAACAAATTGATTATTTGCTGAAGTTTTAGGACCAGTTTTTGTAGTATCAATTTCCATCTTAAATGGGCCTCTACCACTAGGTCTTCTACCTGAAATTATTTTTCTCATCCTTTTTATTTTTATTCTCCTGACTCTGGCTGGAATCCAAATGGATCAACAGCCAACGTAGGCTGCCCTAAGCTAACCATCTCTGCATTATAAGTTTCTAAAGTAGCATAACTATTAAAAGCTAAACCATCGTTTATAGTTATATATGATTTTGGATTTCCAAATGCTGAAAATAAATATGTAGCTTTTTTAGAATCAGTATAAACTACTATATAATCATCTCTTAATGGTATAATATCTGTTGCTGCCATATTTTATTATTTATATTGGTCCTCCATCTTCTATACCACCAAACTTAGTTACTAAAGATGCTCTTGCTGTAGCGGCTGCTGATGGTGAAGCCGAATATTTACTTAAACCAAATCCTATAGTTGAAGTTGGCAAAGAAGGGTATGTAACTGTATCTAAGGCAATAAGTAATGCATCATAATTAGCTGTACTTAATACCATAGGAAATGTAAAGCTATTTGATATAGAGGTACATAGTGGTACTTGACTTCCACCTTGATTAGTATTTACAGCAGTTAAATCCCAGTTACTTAAATCTTGATCCAAGTTATTACAATTTCTCATTATTCCATTCATATTAGTTACATTCGATGTATCCCAACTACCAATCGGTTGATTAAATGCCATTGGATCATTCATTCCATTAAACAGACTACTCATATTAGTTACACTTGATGTATCCCAAGAACTAATGTCTCTATCAAATTTATAAGCCCTACTAAAAGTTTGAAGCATTGTAGTTACATTAGATGTATCCCAGCTTTCTATACTAAAAGTTCCTCCATTATTAAACTCATCACAACCCAAAAACATAGCCTCAATACTATTAGTGGAATTAGTTAATGTAAACATTTTTGCATTCAATTGCTGGCAATTAAAAAACATATAAGCCGTGCTAATAAAGTTACTTACATCCCAACTAGAAAGATTAATTGCCCCAGTAGACAAATCTCCATATTGCAATTTCTGGCAATTAAAAAACATTGAATAACCTGTATTAAGGGTCGTAACATTCCACTCAGCTATTCTATTAATTCTTTCTAATGCTACGCAACCAGTAAACGTATTAAAGCCTGCGTCATTCAATTCAAAATAAGGTAAATCTGGACAAATTATTTGTACAAGTTCACTACAACCTGAAAATGCTCTGTTTTCACTGAATATAAAATCTCCCCATTCTTCAATAGATATAACTTTTACAGCATCATCACTACCTGAGCTCATTACACCAAATTCCCAACCTCTAATAGCTCCTCTAATTTGTATTAAATAAGTACCTGTACTTGAATAAATATGAAGTCTTGCTATATTAAAATTCGCACTATTTAATTCTGTAGTACTACCATCACCCCAATCTATAGACATGGACATCGCTCCACCACTTGCTGGAGAACTTGTATTAAAAGGCAATATCATTCTTGTATTACTACTACTTCCTGATGATGACTTAGAAAGGTCAACCCTAAATTTAAAGGCTGCACCAGTTGGTCTTCTACCTGAAATTATCTTTCTCATAGAAAATAATTATTATTAAGGTGCTATTTGTTCAAACCAATATTGAGTTGCATTACCATTAAATTGAATAGTCATATACATATCAGTATTTAGTAACCATGTATCACCTTTAATTAAAGTTGCACCAGTAACAGATGGTTGAGATGCAGTATTGATAAGTATTCTTCCAAATCCTCCAACTATTGCTGTACCGGCAGCATTATTAGTAAATGCATATGTTGTAGTAGCATTCGCACCAGCCATATTACAATAATTACCTAAAGGATAACCAATTTCCACTGTGGCTCCTGTATTAACTGTAGTGTTACCCATTAGATCTTGTAGAAGTATTTTAGTACCATCACTAAAATACGCTTGCGGATATATGTTAGCTGCAACACCGCCTCCACCACTTGTTGTTACTTTACTCGTAGAAGTAAAAGTTATATCATCACCAGCAGAAACTGCTATATTAGTTCCACCTGTAGTATTACCTATTAATAAGGTTGCATCTAAAGCATTATTTGGTCCTTGAGGTCCTTGTGGTCCTTGTGGTCCCTGTTGTCCAGTTGGTCCTTGTGGTCCTTGTGGTCCTGTGTTACCCTGACTACCTTGTGGTCCTTGTGGTCCTTGTGGTCCAGTATTTCCTTGTCCACCTTGTGGTCCTTGTGGTCCTTGTGGTCCTGTGTTACCCTGACTACCTTGTGGACCCTGTGGTCCTTGTTGACCTGTCGGTCCTTGTGGTCCTTGTTGGCCTGTTGCACCTTGTGGTCCTTGTGGCCCCTGTGCTCCAGTTATACCTTGTGGTCCTTGTGGTCCTTGTTGGCCAGTACTACCTTGTGGTCCTTGTGGTCCTTGTTGACCTGTTGAACCCTGTGGTCCTTGTGGGCCTTGTTGACCTGTTGGACCTTGAGGTCCTTGTTGCCCTACAGCACCCTGAGGTCCTTGTGGACCTTGTGCTCCAGTTATACCTTGTGGCCCTTGTGGTCCTTGTGGTCCTTGAGCCCCTGTACCTTGAGGTCCTTGTGGACCTTGTTGACCAGTACTACCTTGTGGTCCTTGTGGTCCTTGTGCTCCTGCACCTTGTGGTCCTTGTTGACCTGTTGCACCTTGTGGTCCTTGTGGTCCTTGTGGTCCTTGTGCTCCTGCACCTTGAGGTCCTTGTGGTCCTTGTTGACCAGTACTACCTTGCGGTCCTTGAGGTCCTTGTTGCCCAGTACTACCTTGTGGACCTTGTGGACCTTGTGGTCCTTGTTGACCAGTACTACCTTGTGGACCTTGTGGTCCTTGTTGACCAGTACTACCTTGTGGACCTTGTGGACCTTGTGGTCCTTGTTGCCCAGTACTACCTTGTGGTCCTTGTGGCCCTTGAGCCCCAGCTCCTTGTGGTCCTTGGGCACCGGTAGCTCCTTGTGGACCTTGTGGTCCTTGTTGACCAGTACTACCTTGTGGACCTTGTGGTCCTTGTGGTCCTTGTTGACCGGTACCACCTTGTGGACCTTGTGGTCCTTGTGCACCTGTACCTTGTGGACCTTGTGGTCCTTGCGGGCCTTGTTGTCCAGTACTACCTTGTGGTCCCTGTGGACCTTGTGCACCTGTACCTTGTGGACCTTGTGGTCCCTGTGGGCCTTGTTGTCCAGTACTACCTTGTGGTCCCTGTGGACCTTGTGCTCCAGTTCCTTGTGGTCCCTGAGGTCCTTGTGGACCTTGTTGACCTTGTGGACCTTGTGGCCCTTGAGCCCCAGTACCTTGTGGTCCTTGTGGTCCTTGTGGACCTTGCTGACCTTGTGGTCCTTGTGGCCCTTGTGCACCTGCACCTTGTGGTCCCTGTGGACCTTGAACTCCTTGTGGTCCTTGTGGACCTTGGGCTCCAGCTCCTTGTGGTCCCTGAGGTCCTTGAGGTCCCTGTTGACCAGTATCTCCTTGTGGACCTTGTGGACCTTGGGCTCCAGCTCCTTGTGGTCCTTGCGGTCCTTGTGGACCTTGTTGACCAGTATCTCCTTGTGGACCTTGTGGTCCTTGTGCACCTGCACCCTGTGGTCCTTGCGGTCCTTGGACTCCTTGTGGACCTTGTGGTCCTTGGGCTCCAGCTCCTTGTGGTCCTTGTGGTCCTTGTGGTCCTTGTTGACCAGTATCTCCTTGTGGACCTTGCGGTCCTTGGGCTCC
>VMHT01209723.1_pt1 | contig 39912 bp, 54 predicted proteins | sample 4693611 | NCBI WGS metagenome assembly VMHT01 (sample SAMN12280063, study PRJNA550983) | marine metagenome | isolation source: seawater sampled from same location over 5 years 0.02-0.2 micron viral filtrate | place: USA: collected off the coast of southern California halfway between the port... ...
GCCATTTGTTTTGAAAAAAAGTAAGACCATCAGGGAATGGTGGAGTTACTATTCCTCTGCGCCCTAGGCAGAGGTATTAAAGACGTTGTTATACACCCTATAGGTCTTGGTTTGAGGGGTGTTACGAAGCGTTAAGAAATGTGTTGGTTTCTTAACCTGTCGATGTATTTATTATAACCGATGGGCGGTTTTCCGTCAACCCCTAAAAGATGAGTACAAATGCTCAACTTGGCGACTGAACGGGGACCATCATGCCACCGCCGAAATCGTCATCATCATCTACATTACCATCTGTGAGTAGTGCTGCGAAGATAAATCCTCCGAGCATGGATGCTGCGATGAGTAACATGTCGTTCACCATAGACCAGGGATGACTTGCCCTGTCGTGAAGTATGCACCTACTGCTGCAACGAATCCGATCATTGCTGCACGTCCGTTAATGAGTTCTGCTTTTTCGTTCATTGTTTTTCCTCTAGTGTTTTGTTAGTGATGATGATACGAGTACCATCGTGGGTAAATTGTAGTTCGTCGTCTGGATGCCAGAGAAGTTCTTCGTACATGTCGTCGAGCTTCTGCATGTCTTGATAGAGAGCGTTCGGGTTTGGCATATTATTCTGGCGTATCTTCTAATTATATCAGAAGATTCCAAAAAAGAGCTTACCTGTTACAGCATAAGAAATGAAACCCGAAACGATTCCCATCATTGCCCAACGTCCATTATACTTTTCAGCATACTGTTGAGGTGAATCCAGACCCTTACGGTTGTATGACTCTACAACCATGGGTGGTTCTTTGGCGAACAAGTTGTTCTGCCCATACTCGTTCGTTGTTACAGTCATTTACCTTTTGTTATGAAACTTTACATAGTATATAGCAAAAAAAGAGGGGCGTCAAGCCCCTCTTCAATAATTATTTCTGATCAATGACATTCTGTTTCCTTGCCTGACGGGACAACCAGAAGGCGATACCGATCAAGGCGAAGTAGAACAGGGTGTCATCTATCATGACTAGGAAGAACACAACTGAACCACCAATCTTCCAAGTGGGAGGGATGGGGATCAGTTCTACCAGGTGACGCACCTGCTTCTCAAGTACAAAGAAGTAAAGAAGAGCAAGTGCAGTCATCACATACTCACTATAGGGTACAACAAAGTACAGTGAGATGATAATAAAGATTGGGAAGTAGTGTCGTTCAGGGACCTTACTCAACATCCCAACACTTGCTTTTAAGAAAGTCTGGATTCTTTTTGAGAAACTGTGTAACATAACTGTCAGCGTCCAAGGTCATATTGTAGTGAGCATGAGTATGCAGTGCTTGGATGATACCCAAAGTTCCCACTATCGTCACGTTTATTAGAGTCAGTGGATGCAGCAGATACTTCATAAAAAAAGGGGTGCCCAGCACCCCCAGTATAGTGATTATGCAGTCACTTGTCTACAGATCAGAAGGAATACTTCAGACCCAATTTAGCGCCATAACCACGGTCGATGTCCTCATCACCAGAACCGATGAAGGAAACTTCACCATACGCACCAAGTGCCTCGGTCAATCCCAGACCCAGACCTGCTTTACCAGAGGGGACAGTATCGGTCTCGCCACCATCAGGGGAGACCAGGCTAGCACCGCCTTGAACGTAGTAAGAACCAGCTTCACCCAGTGCGCCTTCGTAGCCAACGTGAAGGTCTGTCGTGGTCCCAGAGTAGTCCGATCCACTCCAACCAGAGTTTGCTTCCACGTTAACGTAGGGTCCTGCAACAGCAGCGCCAGCAGAAAGAGAGAGGGCAGCACCAGCTGCGAAGAAAGATTTGATCATGTTTGTTCCTTTAAGTATGTCTCGTAGAGTTTAACCTACGGATGAAAGAAGACTCGACGTGTCTTCGTGAGTAAGTATATAGCACAGGGAAGTCACAAAAGTCAATGCCCTTGTGACAGTTTCTCTGTACTAAAGCGGGATACCAGAATCGAACTGGTGACGAAAGGTTGGAAACCTTTAGTTTTGCCTCTAAACTAATCCCGCAAGGGTGGGAGAGCGTTACTTCCCCCTAGGCTCGCCACTTATTCTTTGACTGGAAATAAGAAACCAGGCGGCAGCAAATCACCCGCACCACTTGCTTTTTAGGAGAAGCAAGAAACCCGAGAGGATCCCGACCAGGGCAAGTTTAAAGTCTATCCGAGACTGGACCAGCAGTAGAAACTACCCAGCTCCACCAGGGTAAGTTTAGAGTCTATCCAAGACTAATGGTGTCGTTATCCTCATCCTTCTCATCGGTATTGAAGGTGATGGTATCCACACCTTCTGCACCAGAGATGATGGTATCACCACCAAAGTCTAGCACATCAGTACCGATACCTTCAAAAGGCATAGCGACAGGACCAGCAGCACCAAACGTCTCTACGTTAGTAGAAGACAGATAGTCAGAGTTCAACTGGAAGTTGTAAGCAGACTCATCATAGTCTGGGTATTCACTGGGAAAGTTAATAACCATACCAGTTTCTACAGGTGCCATGGTACGCAGTTTGTCATAGATCTCAAAGAGATCACGAACAGAGTCACCACTTTTATTTTGCAGTGCCTCCAGTAGTTCCTGGCGCACTAGTTCTTTTGCTTCAGCGAGACGAGACATTTTCTTTAACATAGCAAGGGACATTTTCGGGATCTAACCACTTCGTGTATTCAAAATCCTCCATGGCAGTCAGAAGTTGCATCTGATTATCAAGGAGGTACATGTCGGAGTACCGTTTGGTGTACTCGTTTGCTTTTTGAATACGAAAGTCAGGCATCCCATTGATTTCCAGTGTACCACACTCAACGTAGCGGTAGGGGAAACGCTCAAGAAGGATTTTCATTAGAAGGAGGGGTCTCCAGGAACGTCATCATCATAGGGCAATTCAGGCATAATGTCAAGCAGTGGTTCGATCTCTTCTGTGATCGGTGCTGCGATGACTGCACTGCCGTCCGAGCGACGGACTAGGAAGTGCTCACCCTGGTTCTCAATGAGATCCATGTAAGCATCGAAGTTAGCTTGGAATTCTTCCTCACTAACCTCACGCATTTCTTCTACTTGTTTCATACGTTACAACAAATGTTTTGTTCTTGAAGATACTTGATAGTTTCTGTACATCCACCAAGTGCCTTTTCACCCATCAAGATTTGAGGAAAGGTAGATCCAACACCAAACTGATCATAGAACTCACTGCCAGTGAAGTCTCTACCTAGTCTATACTCAACAAACCTAAACTCATTCAATTCAAAAAGCAATTTGATTTGCTCACAAAAAGGACAACCGTGCTTTGAATAGATGGTGTATGTCATTTAGAAAGTTGGGCGAAATCTTGTTCAAAAATATTTAGACCAGCGTCAGTTAGAACGTGGTTGTACATTTTGTCAAACACTGATACAGGCAACGTGACTACGTTAGCACCATACAGCAGGCAACGGGAGACATGGTGGACATCTCTCAAACTGGCAGCAAGGATCTTGGTGCTCTGCCCTTGGGTACAATAGAGACCAGAGATAGCACGGATCAGTTCCACGCCACTGACACTATTATCATTCAATCTGCCCACAAATGGGGAGACATATGTGGCACCTGACAAAGCGGTCACCGCTGCTTGAGCAGCAGAGAAGCACAGGGTCACGTTAGTCTTGACGCCACGAGCAGACAACTCCTTACAGGCGATCAGACCCTCCATGTGGAGAGGCAACTTGATAGTGACTGCTTCACCTAGACCAATGTAGTTCTCGGCATCTTCCAGAAGTTCTTCTGCTGTGTGTCCATTAACTTCTGCTGATACAGATTCAAACCCAAAGGAATCATCACACAACTGTGCAATAAGATCTCTGTATGGTACACCTTGCTTGCGAACAAGCGTAGGGTTTGTTGTTACGCCAGAAATGATGCCAGTACGAGAACGTTCGATGATAGCACCGAAGTCTGCTGTGTCGAGAAAAATTTTCATGATTGATGTTAAATGATTTTACCGTTCTTCAAAGTCAATGCGTCGGACCTTTCGTTGACGCCTTTCCTCCTGAAAAACCAAGTCTTGTGGTGACAGACTCGGTGTAGATTTTTCTTTCTGGTCCGATACAATCTCCACAAGAGACAGATCTTTCCCTGATATGTTGGTGCCACGGATGCTCGTAAGATTCGGGCACCCGCAACACCTGGTTTTGGTGGGATGACTCTCCAATAATTTGTTGCAATTCTTGCATCTGATTACTAACATTTTCCAACATACCTCTGATGTATGCCAGCTCTATATGCAACTCGTGTAGCTGGTCTTTTACTTTTTCTTTGTTCATTAGTATAGGTATACTATGGGCGATGAGGGAATCGAACCCCCGACCCTCTCCGTGTAAAGGAGGTGCGCTACCGCTGCGCTAATCGCCCTGGCAGGCACGGCTGGACTCGAACCAGCAATCGGCACTTTAGAAGAGTGATGCATTATCCATTATGCTACGTGCCCATAAAGAAGGGGCATTGCACCCCCAAGAGTTATTGGATTAGAAGGATAACTTATCCCCCATCTCCCATTCAGGCAGCAACGGTGCTGCGGGAGAATGCTACGATGTTATTCGCAGCAGAGTCAGATGTGTTTGCATCTATGGTTTTGTTCCGTCAACAATTACAACCTTTTTGCCCTGTCGAAACCATGGCACCCCCATGAGTGGAGGTGAGGGGAATCGAACCCCTGTCCAAAACAACAGACTTTGCAACCTCTTGAACACTGTATATAGTAGCATACAGTGTAGTGGTTGTCAACCAAATAGTTCTTGATTTCCTGTTCCAGACATCCATCCACCAGGAGCAGATTGGATCTGTTCTGATCCACCTCCAAGTCCAGTCAATGGGTCCAGTTGTACTGTTGTCTTACCACTACCAGTGGCAATCTGATACATCACTTCGTGAATATCATTAGGAACACCAGTGGTTTCTTCTGCTAGTAGCAGTTTTTCTGCTACACAGAGATCGTATTGTGCTTTTAAAATTTCCTGCTTCTCGCTATAGTAAGCAGGTCCAAACCAAGGATCATCTTCGAGATATTTTGGTGCTGGATATGTCATGAAAGAGTTAAGCGACGAGTGTAGTCATAAGCGTAGGTCTCCCTAGCACCTTCGATACCCCATCCTAACCAATAGTAGGCAGGAACCATGTATTGTCGGACAGTTTTACCACTGCCCTCAAATTCAGGGAGGTAGCGTTGGAAGATGTTCTCGTTAATCATGTAACGAGTCTGACCTTCCAGACTGCTGGGGTCACAGCCGTATTTATCACAGAAGTTACCGAGATTGTTATAACGTCCTACACTGGTCCACTGAATAAGACCATAGCCACCGCTATAGCAATCCCCGTAAGAAACTCGAGCCCCTCCCTCGCATATGTTGGGAATAAACTTGCTCTCCTGTTTAATGTTACCCAGGATCGTAGCAAGTGCATTACGATCAGTGATACGGGTGTGTTCTTGGAGCTGTTCGAGGACATACTGTTCTTGTGGGGTGCAGTCTTCACACTTCCATGATGGAACATGTGGAATTACAGGTATCTCAACAACATCTTCTTCTGTTGTGGGAGGAACCTGCTGGGGTGGGAAGGTGAATCCTGCTGCGAGAGCTGCTGTGGCGGCGACACTAGCACCAACCAATGAAGCGATAGTCATGTGTTTCATGCGTCAACCATCGTATAGTAACACAGTATCTATGCTACGTCAATATGCCTAGGCGCATAATATGCCTTGTAGTATGCCACTATTCCATCTGTCCTCACGTTGCCTTGTGACACCCAGTCGTGGGAGCATTCCACAATACTCTTCTGACTGTAGACAGGTGACCCATCTTCTTTGAGCTCGGATCCAAATTTCTTAAGAAGTAGAGCATACACCTTTGATCTAATATCCATGCGGTCTTCACTGTAGCGCCAGTCTTCAGTCATAGTTGAGTTGCATCTCGCCCAGAATTGTATCACGGTTGACATAGGTTGTCAAGCTAAATAAATACGTGGTTAAATTTAGATCAAATGAAAAAAGCAATTGCAGCTTTTGGAATGCTTCTGATGACATCACCTGCTATGGCTGGTGGACTTGTTACTAAACACTCGTCGAGTGTACAACTTAACGTAGACGCAGCACGTTCTACTGCCACGAGAATTGGTTCCTCATTTAGTATCTCTGGTTCAAACATTGATACTACTGACGGTAACACAGCAGGCACAGTTTCTGTTGGCACGATCACCTCTGGTGTATATAATCCTGGCACTATTGCTGCTACTCAAGACACAGCAGGTGCTGCGTTCTCATTTAGTCAGTCATATACACAGGCTGATGCTGTGCCCACAAGTGCAGCTACTGTAGGTGCAATTCCTAACTTCGGTTCGGTTACTTCCTACACTGCTGGTACTGCTGGTACATTAGCTGGTACTGTAACAAGTGCAGGTGTACTAACCGTGACCGCTGGTGGAGCTGGTACAAGTGGCGTGGGACAATTTGTTTCCGAGGTCACTGTAATTGATTGAGGACATCCGTAATGACCCGTTTTGGAAAGACAATCACATCTATTGTGACAAGTGCGGCGGCAGTCTTGACTACTGCTGTCGCTGCCCAGGCGGTCCCCGTGGTCCCAAACTTCACACAGGGCTCAATGACGAGCCACACGGAGACGACCCAAACAATAACTGAAACTATCAATAGCATGGATTATAGTACAGGATATCAATATTCTGCTACTGGATCTGGCGTATCTGCTAGTGGGAATCTTTCCCCTGGCACTTCTAGTAATTCTGTATCAATCGAAGGAGTGAATTCAACATGGACTGGCGTGGGTTCAAAACCAAGTTTCACACAAACATCACCAGGTCAAGCGTTCCAGTTTACCGAAACGTATTCAGGACCAGGACTACAAAACCATACGATCATCCAAAGGGTGACGGAGGTTACAAGCGTCACAGACACAACAAGTATCTTCTCACAATAAAAACACTATGTCTATCTGCCCTAGCTGCAAGTGTAACTGTCCCTGTAAATGCCGAGACTGTGGGGGGTGTAAGTGCAACAGCAAGTCCAGTAGCAAATAGCTCTGGCTCGGTGACCAATCAAGCCATTCAGGTTTTACAAGGTCCTTACATTACCAATACTTATGGTGGAGGAATCCAGTGTCAAGGACCCACCCGTAATTTTACTCCCTATGTAACAGGAACTGCATCAGCTTCTAAACCTTGGGAACCATATTACAATGACCCTGTGTATGATATTACTGATACTCGTGGTGCCTTCGATGAAGATGGGAACCCAATGGGGGATGGCATAATTGATAATCCTGGCGACATCCTCTTCCATAAAAAAACTAGAACTGGACAGAAAGATAACTATAGTTTAGGTCTAGGTTTCTCTATGACGTGGAGTACACCTACTGATAGGAAACTACAGGATCTATGTAAGAAAGCAGCAGAAACACAGATCCAATTGAACAGTCAACTCGCTGCTAACAAGCGATTAGATTTTGAGATCGCGAGACTTAAGAATTGTGGACAATTGTTAAAGGAGGGAATTCGCTTCGCTCCTGGTACTAGATACGCCAAGGTATGTGAGGATGTACAGGTAGTAGGTGTGAACTTCATGGTTCCACACGTACACAAGATCCCTCCTACTTCTTCGTCTTCGCCTTCACAGACCGAAGTTTTGCAATCGCTTGATTCCGATCCCGCTGCTCTGCTCGGCGGTCCTCTACAGACTGGACCTTAAGTTTCTTTCCTCTGATTGCAGCAACCTTCTTCAATACTTTCTTCACTGTAGGTTTGATCACCTTCAGAAGTATATCTGCAAAAGGTTTAGCAAGCAGTGCAGATGTAGTAGCAACTACAGCAATACCCCCAGTGGTGATTACGGTCCCCGTTGGGGGTAATCCATTTATGGCTTGTTCAACGATAGGTACATCACGTACCTCACGAATACATTGATTGCCGACTAATTTATATCCAGTAACTTCTTTCCTACCACTGTCGAAGATGAAACCAACAGGTTCCTCTGACAATTGCTTCTGGGTAGGACATTCAACAGTTGCTGATGCTGCTCCACTTGTGTCTGGAGTCTTTGATGGTGGTGCCTCTGCTTCTGGTGCTTTCTTATCTGGTGGCGCACCAATAGGTGGCACTGGAGTCTCACGCTCAAGCTTTAACTTACTTCTATTATAATCCATAGGATTGAACGACGGTGTGCCTGCATCACAGTACACCTTAACACCTTTCGGATCGTCAACCTCTAATTGATTGTTGTCATTACGTTCATGTGCCTCCACACATCCAGGCATGTCCACGACAGGGACACCAATCAGATTGGTGACTGGATAGATGGGAGGAACACCAGGGATTCGTGCCTCTGGAGCAGTCCAAATGTTAATTGGACCGATGTCAAGGTCACGAATCCTGATGCTATCTGTACTAATCTGTGGGATATCCATCAGGGTAGAGGGATTGCACCACCTGTAGCACTTGGGAGTTTCGGTACTTCAGGCATTGCACCGTCTACAATACCTGGCAGTGCTTTAGTCACTGCATCAGTCGCTGCCTTCGTAACTTTCTCGATGGCACGTTCAGTAATCGAATCTTTATTCAAGTACACATATGTGGTGGTGCCAACTACTGTTAGGGATACTAGTCCCGACAGTAGTGCCACTGCGTTAATCACTTTTTGCATCTGTTTTTTCCTCACGTTTTTTATCTTTGTCGTCTTCTTTCTTTTTAGACGCTTGGACTCCGAACGTAGCTAAAGTCGTTGTAAAAACGCTGGCTATAAAAGTCGGATCAATTTGTCTTTGTGGAATGCCAGGAACAGTTACATAATTAAGTGTAAGAATTGCTGCAGACCACCCAAGAATAATAACACGCACCAATGCGGACAAACCTTCGTCTGCCCATTCAAACTTTTCCTTCTTCGCTGGCGCTTCCTTTACAGGAGTGTCTGCCATGTCTGGAATAGTTGAGGCATCTTTATTTAGTCTGCAAGGTAACCATTTTCTTTTAGCCATTGCGCTGTGAGTGGTGTGGGTGGGTAAACTTTCCACATCTCACCAGTTGCACATGCTTCTAGTGCCCTAGCAGTCATACCCTCTGTGCGACCTGCCCAACCTGCTTCTGCTTCCCAAGGCAATGCTGATTTGGGATAGGTGCGTTCGGCAAGTTCACGCCAGATCATAGGTACAGCATCTTCAGGTTTGATGATAGCAATCAGACTGTTTTCAATAGTCCCTGCCATACAATCCTGTGCTGCATGCCATCCTTCGTGACGTGTGACGCTCATGAGTACACCTTGACGGTGCATGAAAGCATCATTCAGGAAGAAGTTATTACCTACAGTATGATAGACACCACGGTGTCCTGGTGGAAAGTATTTTGAATCTGCTAGAAATACCCCAACTCCGATCTTATCAAAGGCACTGATGATGTCATTAAACTCGTTAACAACAGCAGAAAAATCGCTGTTGGGATAACGATCGATAAAATCTTGAATACTCGTGACTCGTTTAACATTGTCGGTACACTCTTGCAGCAACATGCATCCCATAGAATCCATAGTGTTGTAACCTCTGGTGGGTTCCGCTGCTACGGGCACAGTCATACCATGAGCTGCTCCGAGGAGCAGACCTGACAAAATATACTTAAACATAATAATCCTCAATGTGTGTTATTTATCTTCGTTGTACCAGAAGTCGTTCCAGTCTTCTTCTGTTGCTTCGTAGATAGGGCAAGGTTCTTCCATAAGGAGATCAACTTTTGCTCGTACCATTCTAGCACGGATTTGCTTTTCTTGCTCTTTAGTTAGAATACTCATTGATTCTGTCTAGCATATGGTTCAACATATGATCGGCACCAGATCGCCAATCATCGTTCTTGTGGTTATACTTGCCATCGTTGATCTCATTTTTTAATTTGAGAACGTGATGCAGTGCATCAATCTTGAGCAATCTTCCTCTTGGCATAATATAAAACCACTTTGAAATATTTATTTGTTGTTCTCGAACAGACCAATGAAATATTCAGCATCCACCACAATCAGTGGTTTCCTTCTGTTCTTCTTCATGACTACGATAGGTTCATAGTCACCAGAATTTTCACATGCCTGTTCGTATGCGTCCCAAACATTGAGACGTTCAACGTTCTTACATTCTATCGAGTGTGGGAACTTTTGTCTAGCTGCTCGTGCCATGATGAGGTCTTCACCACCAGCACCCATTGATCTAGACTCGATGTCCTCTGGATGTACATCCAGCATCTCAATCAGTTTCTCTCGAACCCACTTCTGTAAGTTTCTTCCTTTAGCTTTAGCACTACTAGTTTTCATAACCACGGATCTGGTATTTGTATCTCATTGCTTGGAGAAACCATGCGTCCGTCAGACATTTGGGACCGTTCATTAGAACTTCCACTTTGTTCGCTGGGAGATTCGGATCTGCTAATGCTCTCCTTCTCCACTCTGGCAATTCTTTTGTCATGTAACCACCTATAAAATATATTCATTCGGGTATGTTATCTCCTCGCAGGAACTTACCCCAGTTCACAGTATTATAATCTATGCTATTGTCCCAACAGAACTTCTGCATGACACGCATCAATTGATCCTCATCCATCCTGGTCCACCAAAAGATTTCACTCTGATCTCTTGGATCAGCAACCTGGCGCATGACCTTAAGGTATTGTTCAACCGCTTTGGGTTGCTTGGGGTCTGCAACCATTGGTTTTGGTAAAGGAGTATCAGAATTCATAAGTCTATCAAGGTACTGTCATCATGGTAAACAAACCTATTTGACACTGGGTAAAGGTCAAATGCAATAGTAATTCTAGGAAAGTCTTCCTGATGAATGGAAGTATAGTGTGGGATATAATTGGGGAAGAGAGTTAACTTCCCTGGCACATTTTCTGCATGATATACCTGTCCGATGTCATCCATTGGATTGACATATACTGTACAAGTATTGCCAGCAGTAACGGTGAAATGTCCTCCAAGGTATGTATAAGGGTGAGAACAGTGCCAGTGTTTCTGAATCTGTTCTCCTTTCCTCAATACATTTGCCCAACATCTGATACGAAGATTGGGTGCTTTCTTTAGTAGACCAAATAAACTTTGATAGTATTGTCTATGAAATCTTCTGATCTCTTTATGTAACTGATCGGTAGCAGGAAACCCCCAGGTCAGCACATTAAAGTGACTGAACCTAGAGGTTAGACTTTCAGGACCAAGACCAGTGTTCCCATCATTATTGCCAGGAAACTGTTCTTTGATCTCTACTTCTTTTTTTAGTACGATATCAGCAAGAGAATCTAAATCTAGATCAATCTGCTTCTCTGCAATTGTGTAGTCCCAGGATGGTGCGAAAGGAGTTTGTGGTTCATCACTTGCAAATCGTGTAGCACTCCACTCGTTCATAGTTTAAACCCAGAGAATGTTTTTTCACCAACGTCCTGTTTGATACCACCAATGACATAAGACTCAACCTCTGTCTCCTGTGGTGCCACCTGCATAGACTTGGAGTTCAACCAGTGCTCTGTCCAGGGGAGAGGATTGTTAGAGATAGGTTGATCGAAGACAGGTTTGAAATTGATTGCCTTCATACGACGGTTAGCAACCCACTCAACATAGTTCTTGAGCAGTTTGTCATTCAAACCAATCATGCTACCATCTTTAAACAGATACTCTGCCCAGTTCTTCTCTTCCTCTACACAATCACGGAACATCTGAACGACGTTCTGTTCCTCTTCCTTAATGATGTCTAGCATTTCAGGATCATCACCCTTCTGCCAGTTCTTAATCATATTCATAGTGATAGTCATGTGCTGTGACTCATCACGAGCAATCAGACCGATGATCTTTGCATTGCCTTCCATCATCTTGAGTTCACCAAAAGCAAACGAGCAAGCGAAAGAAACATAGAAACGAATACCCTCAAGGATATACACATTCATGACAGCACGATAGAGTCTGCGCTTCAGATCATGCAGTGTCCATCCAGAAGTAGGAGAGTCCTTCCAGTCTTCTTTCCACAGGTTACCTGTGCCATACTCCTGTGCAGCATTGATGAAGTCATCGTATGCTCTAGTCACACTAGCAGCACGTTCGATAATCTTCTCGTCATCAATGATGGTGTCAAGAACTTCGGTAGGATCTGGGTACACATTCTTGATGATGTATGTGTAGGACCGACTATGAATCATCTCCATAGTCTGCCAGATATTCATGGCAGCCTCAAGCTCGGGTAGAGAACAGTAAGGTGCAAAAGCCATCCCAGGACCACGCCCTTGTACACTATCCAGGAGGATCTGGTACTTAAGGTTGGAAGTGAAAATGTGCTTCTGCTCGGGGCGAAGTGTTTGATAGTCTGCACGGTCCTTCTGGAGCGACACCTCTTCAGGTCTCCAGAAGTATCCCAGTTGCTGTTGAGTAAGTTTCTCAAAGACAGGATACTTGTATTGATCATAACGTTGGACTCCCAAGGGAGCACCAAAGAACATAGGTTGCTTCAGTGCATTCACAGTGTTGGTATTGAAGACAGTCATGCCTTCGATAGGTTTCTTTGGCATGTCGTCGCTTACTCTAAATTTTGCAACTGTCACAGTCTTCTTCCTCTGTTTCTAGAATTTGGTTTAGTAGGTCTTCGATGCTTTGCTTCTGCTCTTCTTCTTTGTCTTCGTCTTCTTTTACATCATAGGTATTCTGATAGTATGAAGTCTTCCAACCGTACTTGTATGTAGTGAGAAAGTCCTGTGCCATAACCGAGACTGGGATCTCATTGTTGGGGTAATTCAGTGGATTGTAACTCCAGTTACCAGAGATTGCCTGGTCGAAGAACTTCTGCATCACAGCAACAATATTAATATACCCAGTGTTGTTAGGCATATCCCAAAGAAGGGTATAATTGTTCTTAAGAGTCTGGTATTGCGGGACGATCTGTTTAAGCGGTCCCTTCTTGCTCTTCTTAACGGACAGATACCCTCTAGGTGGTTCGATTCCATTTGTTGCGTTTGACACAACGGAACTACTCTCGCTTGGCATTTGAGCGGACAACGTGCTATGTCGTAGTCCGAACTCCCGAATTGTTTCCCGTAGAGTTCCCCAATCAAGCGATAGGTCATTTGGTACTAGTTCGTCAACGTCCTTTTTATATGTATCGATTGGCAAGATGCCTTGAGCATACTTGGTGCGATTAAAGTATCCACAAGCACCTTTTTCTTTAGCAAGTTGGTTGGATGACTTGAGCAGATAATATTGGAATGCTTCAGTCAGATCATGCACTGCTTTAACTGCATCAGGAGAGTCGTAGGAGTGCCCCTGCTTCGCCAGGAAGTGTGCTAGACCGATGTATCCAACACCAAGTGACCTACGATTGAGTGTGGACTCTCTCGCTGCCCTGACGGGGTACTCCTGGTAGTCGATGAGTTCTTCCAGACCACGAACAGCAAGGTCACATAGGTTCTCCATCTCCTCAAGGTTCTTGAGTTTGCCAACGTTAATAGCAGACAGAATGCACAGAGCAATCTCACCATCACCATCGATATGTTCAATGGGATCTGTAGGCAGGGTGATCTCCTGACACAGGTTGGACATGTTCACCTTGTCCAGGAAGGAACTGTGAGTGTTGCAGTGGTCGATGTTCATCAGGTAGATGCGACCAGTCTCTGCTCTCTCTTTCAGGAGATCGAGAATAAGTTCTTGAGCACCAATAGTTTTGCGTGGAATAGATCCATCAGATTCATAACCTGTATAGAGATCATCAAACCTGTCAGTGCCAAAAGCATCGTACAAACCTGGGACATCGTGAGGTGAGAATAGGCTGATGTCTCCATCTTGGATGAATCGTTCATAGAACAGTTTGCTTAATTGAATACTGTAGTCTAGTTTGCGAACACGATTGTCCTGGGTTCCTTTGTTGTTCTTCAGGACAATGATGTCCTCTATTTCTTGGTGCCAGATTGGGAAGTGGACAGTTGCGCTTCCACCGCGAATGCCATTTTGAGTGCAGCATCTGACAGTGCTCTCAAATTTTTTGAGGAATGGAATAACACCTGTGTGCGCGACTTCTCCACCTCGGATCTTACTGTTGACGCCACGGATTCTGCCTGCGTTGATACCGATGCCCGCCCTTTGTGCAACATATCTGCCGATAGCCATATCAGAACTAAAGATGCTATCGAGGGTGTCATCAGAATCAACAAGAACACAGCTAGCAAATTGTCGAAGTGGAGTTCTGACCCCTGCCATGATAGGTGTGGGAATGTTGATTCGGTGCTTGCTGATTGCGTCGTAGTATCTCTTGACATAATCGAGTCTTGTGGCAAGTGGGTATTCAGCGAAGAGAGTCAGTGCAATCAACATGTACATGTACTGTGGGGTCTCGTAGACCTCACCAGTGCTTCTGTCCTGTACAAGATACTTGTCAGTTACCTGGCGAAGACCAGCATAGGTAAACAAGTAGTCACGGTCATGATCAATCCAAGAATTAATCTTGTCCCAATCTTCATCGCTATACTTATCTAGGATTTCTTCATCGTAGACTTTGTTAACTGTAGCATTATAAGCAGCAACGTCGAACACCGAAGGCATACCTTCCTTCCAGATGTTCTTATGGAATGCTTCCTTGCGTGTAGTGGCGAGGAGAAGGCGAGCAGCAACGAATTGATAGTTGGGGTGGTCCAGGTCAATCAAGTCGCTTGCAGAGCGAATAAGGATCTCCTGAATCTGTTCTGTGGTGATGCCATCGAAGAACTGAATGCCAGAGTTCATCTCTACCTGACTAGCAGACACCCCACCGAGACCCTTACATGCCTCTTCCACCATCTTGTGGATCTTTTCCAAGTTCAGGGATTCAACGGACCCGTCACGCTTTTTTACGTTGATGCTCATACTTTCTTCCATGTGTTCAGTTTAAGTTTCGCTTCCAGACCACGGTAGGTATTAGATTCTACCATAGTTTGCACGTCATGTCCAGCAAGGTACATGTCGTTGATGTCTTTTTGTTTAACAGATGATGGCCAGATAACTACGGAGTAGCCTGAATCGATTGAATTACTGATTCGCTGGACGATTTGTGCGTTGCGGGGTTCATTATCATAGACATAACAGCAATCGTCAATAGTCCCGTCAGGAACATGAACGTCACTTCCACACATAGCAATCGAATTGCGAAGGAACGTGCTGTCAAAGGGTCCCTCTGTGATGTATACTCTTTCATTAAAATTGATTCTGTCAAGACCAAAAATTTTAGGTTGCGATTCGTCAAGTATGATAGTAATGTATCGCAACTTGGTTCTAGGTGAGAGTGACCTACCTTGGAAACCAAACATTACTTTTTCTGCTGTGTATAGTGGCAGAATAATACGTGGACCATCGCCTCGCATGTCATCGAACGTAGGCGTCTGTTCATTGGTCCACTCCTTAAATTTAGGAGCGTATAAGAAGTAATCGAGATCTTTAATTTTTCGTTGCTCTAGATATTGCCTCGCTGGGTGAGAGTTATTTAGCTCGGAAATCTTCTGTAAACCAGTGGATGTTCTGAACACTGGTTTTTTGAAATCAAACTTTGGTTCAGGTGTATTACTTCCCTTCCCAGTGAGTCCATCACGGTATCTCTCCATGACATACTGACTGTGCAGATGAGGGTCCTGATCCTTAAGAAAATTAGTGAACGTCCTACCTATGCCACAGTTGTGACACTTGTACACATAGTCATTCTTCTTACGAAAGATGTACCCACGCGCTACGTTCTTCTTCTTTCTACTGTCACCGCAGTAAGGGCACCTGAAATTATACAGGTCAGCTTTCTTCTTGGTAAATCTCTGGAGTTGAGGACTAACTAAACTTACGTACTTGCTGTCCAGGTAACTCATTATGATAGCCGATTATTCCTGCGCCTACTATACCAGCATTACTGGTAGGTGTCAATACCTTTACCATAGGTGGGACCACTTGTAGCACTGCCACAATGGTTGCCAGGACAGCACCTGCACCGATCACAAATTTAGCATTCACCTCTACCTTCTTCTGAAGAGTAGTAATCCTAGAGTGAATAGTTTCGTTGTCTTTATCGTGACGATCTTTCATCTCCTCAAGCATCTTGAGGATCAACTGGTCAGCACGTTCGCTTTCATCCAAGCGATTCTCATGGCGCTCCAAGATGATAGCAATCTTGTTGCTATTATCAGAGATAGTACCGACTGCTTTTTCTAGTTTGTCAAGCATCTCCTTGGAGAGATCTTCATAAATGTTCAGTTTTGATTCTAAAACTGCTAATTTACCAAACCCAAATGCCATGTGACTTTCTGTTAAACGTTGCGGATAGCAAATTCAAGAGCAGACTGATACGTAGCAGCATCTTTGTTCAGCATGTAGCGGAACTGTGTCTGTTGCTCGTCTGGCAATTGTGAATAACAAGCAGCGATACGTTTCGCTGAAAAATTGTCCAGGTTCTGTTCGGATCCATCACCAAATGTAATCTTGGCGAAGGATGCCTCTCCTGTGGGGTTGAGTTCAGATGTTGCAACCTGTAGTGCAACGTCCAAAGCGTCCTGTTGTGCGGTATTTTCTGTAATCATGTCAGTAGTCACTTCAGTTTCTTCTTTCTTAAGTTTCTTGGTCTGGTCGGATGCTTTCTTTTTAAAGTCAGACATACGTGCCTTCATCAAAGTATCCATCTCTTTAGTTTTATTCTGCATCTTTGCTTTCGCTTCGCCACGCTTCTTCTGCAGATCTTTTGCACGGTTCAGTTTTTTCATCTGACCGATCTGCTTCTGTGCTCTCTCGGTTTCCGAGGGCACTGCTTCAGAAATAGTTTGTGATTCTAGTTCTTCTTTCATTTTCTTACGGGACTGTATACGAGAGAGCATTGATTTTGCACCCTTGGTGCGACCGTCTACCTTATCTTGATTCGCCTTTTTATATCTACGATGTGACTTTGGATTAACAAAGACAAAAGCAGGGGGCATTGACAGAGCAGAGCCATCACCTGCCATCATTTCATTCATAGTAGATTTAGATTCTTCAGACATTCTTGATCAACGTCGGTGTTTAGAACTTCAGGTAAACGGTTAAGGACCAACATGAATGCTTTCAATATGGACCAATGTTTTGACTCTATCTTATAAAACAATAGAGGCGTTGCAGCATCATCAAATACATTGTACATGACGATGATATGATTTAGTATGAGATGAACCTTCAACTCACCATGCATTTCATAACGACGAAATAATCGCTTGACGCACTTAATCTTATTTAGATCTTTTTTAAAGTCGTCGAACGTAACGGAGTTCGGGTTATTATAATTTTGAATAGCGAACATCAACCAGTTATCCTGGTTCAACTCATCGAACTTCATTTAGATTATTCTGCTGTAGTTAGAACTGCAGTAGCGGAAGTCACTTCTGGAGCACCATTGGTGGAGTTAAGCTTAACTCTGTAGGATCCTGCGTCATCAGCAGCATAAGATGCAATAGCGTAGGATGCACTAGTTGCACTAGAGATATTGGTCCAACGCCCTGCTTCAGATAGTTTCTGCCACTGATAGGTGAGAACAGAAGCGTCACCAGGAGGTGTAGCAGTACCAACAACCGAGAGGGTGTGAGCATCACCAGCAGTAACTTCAGCAGTTGCAGGTTGAGTACCGATTGCAATTACTACAGATACATCTGCTGCTACAGCATCATCTGCCTGGGTCTCACTAGAGTTCGCTTCAGGATCAGCGATGGTTACCAACATCTCTGCCTTGTGGCGAGTGTTACCTTCCGTATCGGTATAGGTAAAATAGGACCACCAACCAGGAGCATTCAAACCGCGAGCTTTGTTCTCTGCGAGTGCTGCTTCGGTGTCATCAATAAAAATTGTTTGTTTTGCTTGCGATGATGCTGCAATGCCACGACCTGCTTTAGTCTTATTAGCATTGCTATCATCCTTTCCGTATAAGGACATGAGAATTCTAGGTCTACGTTAGTCTGAATATATTTATAAAAAAAGGGAGAGGCACTTGCCTCCCCCCAGTAGAGATCACTCTTCTCTTGCTTTAATTGCTGCAGTAACTGCTTCTAGAAGTTGATCATCCATGTCAGTTTTGGTCAACTTGACTGCTTTACCTAGGATGACTAGGCAGATGTCGATCAACTTTTCTCCGAGCTCTTCGTTCTCGGGGATCTTGGATACAGCGTCAGTGATAATCTTTGACGCTAATGGAAGTAAGAATGCTAGCATGATTTTAGGGGCATAGTATACGCCCCTATTTAGTCTGCCTTCTTCTGGCTCTTCATTGCCTTAAGAATGTACTTCTTATTCTTCTTGGTGTTCTCTTTATCCTCGGCAGCACCATCTTTAATTTGAGGCATTATCTCAACGGTTGCACCACCTTTCTTTGCAGGCTTGTCGTCACATCCGCAAGCCTCATTCACTTTTTTTCTTCTTCGATCTCCTTGCGAAGTTCTGCCTGCTCCTTCATCTTCTTGCTGGTGTTGATAATCTTGGAGACCTTCTTGCGACGTGCTAGAAGATACTTGTCAGACTTATCGTGATCACCATCGTTATCGATGTCCTTGTCTTCCTTACCTACAGGATCAAGTTTCTTCTCTTGAATCTCTTCTTCCTTGACACAGTTAGGAACTTCCTTGCCACCCTTTTTCTTGGTGCCCTTTGCCTTGTATCCTTTCCAACAGGTAGAAGCACCAACGTTATCACGCGCTGCCTTCATACCCTCTTCGATTACTTCTCTTTCAAAGATGTAAGTTTCGCCATCGAGCTCGAAAGAAATCTCTTCCTTCTTTGCTGTCTTTGCGCTCTTCTCGAAAGCGTCCTTTGCAGGATAGTTTTCTGAACCTGGTTTTGCGGGTGTACCACCGCGCTTTTTCTTTGCATGAATGTTAGCGTATAGTCCTTTCTTTGCTTCGGATACTGCTTCTTCGCGAGCAACAACCTTTGTAGTATCTTTGATCTCTGCACCGAGGGAATACTTCATACCCTGACCTGTACGTAGGTTAGCAGCAGGGTCTGGAGCACCTGCTCCTTCCTTGGGATCCTTGGTTGAGAAGTCATCCTCTTTCTTTTCCTTACCCGAAAGGTCAGGGATAGAAGTAGATGCGTCAGTACCACCTGCAGGACCAGGTGCTCCTAGTTCTTTCTTCTCTGGTGCTGGGATGGTAGCAGACTCTTCACTGATAGTAGACTGTTGGAATCCACTTCCTCCCATCCACTGTGCATAGGAATCCATCAATGCCTCTGAATAGGCATCATTATGTCGAACACTATTGACTGGTTTCTGTCTTTCCATTATTGAAAATACTACTTTTCCTTTCTTTATTTATGGTATCAACTACTTGCACAGCGCGGATGTCTTTTACCCATGCTCTAAACATGTCACCAGACTCGGTGATTGCGATGACATAGTTGACGCCTGACCTATGTATAATGCCTTTCTGTCCAGTCAGAGCATTGAATATAGTATCACCTTCAGCAAACGTATCTGTTTGTCTGTGCTGCTGACGGACTGCCTGCTCACGTAACTTTTTGAAGTCTTTCATTTAAAGTTTGCTGGCAGGTTTTCTTTAATTTCATTCATCATCATCATACAATGTTTATCATCCAACGCCCGAGGTATACCAGATCTAAATGTTTTGAAGTCAGCAGCAAATGCTGCCCTTCTCATCTTCGTTCCAGATATAGCAAACGTATCTCCGTCAGCATCTCTACTGCCAGAAGATTTGATCTCAAGTTTCCTAAAAGAAAACTCCGTTCCGTTGTATTTATGGAGGAATGACATGGCATTCACCCTATCAGATCCTACAAGGAACACTGCCTCATTATACCCTGCCATCATAAGGTCTTGTAAGATCTCCACGGGTTGTTTAGGACCCGAAAAGATTTTACCCTTATGCTCTGGGAACATCTTCTCCATGTAGAATAGTTTACGATCAGGTGAGAGGGGATTCTTTCCTTTAGTGTCAAAGGATTGAGAAATATAAATGCGATAATCGTGTCGTCCTGATGCACGTTTTACTCCATCAAAGTTTTCTTTGTGTCCCGTAGTAGGTGGTTGGAATCTGCCGAAAGTAAAGTAGCAGGTCTTACAGTTTAACGCCATTGCTTTTGTAGAGTAAAGTTGTTGAACGCAAACTCAAAGCGATTGACAAACTTAATCATGCTGCCATCTTTGTGCATAACATATCCTTCAGGTGTCGTCACCTTATATCCATTCTCTGTCTGGACATAGGTTCTGAACTCCTCAAGGTGGTCCAGTTTATCTATAACCATTTGCTTAAGATTTTGCAACTCTTTGTACAGAGCAATCATCATCTTAAACTTGTAGACATTATCTAGGAGATAGTTCTCACTCTCATATACCAGCGCACACTTCTTTGTTCTGTTAGCAACTGTCTTGATCTTTGCTAACTCCTTCTGCATCTTGGCATCGTAGAAATTTACCAGGGCATGGATCGTTTCGTCCACGTTCGTAATCTGTACTCCAGCTTTAACCTCGCTGTTGAAGAACTGTTTGACGAAGGTTGAGATGTGAAATTTCTTATCACCAGTGCTGCCCATATTGGAAACGAGATCGTCAAGAAAAGGACCAGTAATGGCACACATGCGTTCGATCTTTTGTACATGATTATCAAAGCGTTGTAATTCTTGCTTACTAAAACCAACTCGATCCATTGGTGTGTCATTTTTTATGACTAATGCATCAGTAGATCCAGTAACATCAGCACCTGCACGAGCTTGCATGTCTGCAAGGTCATCACCAGTGTAATGAGTGTGGAATACTACACCAATCTTTGCTCTACCTGCTGCTTTGCCGATAGGATGATCTACTGGAATACCATAGGTAATAGTGTTAGGTCTGAATGTGTACAGTCTCTCACCATTAACCGTCTCTGTTTTCAATGTGCTGTTAGTAAACATGAGGTCGCCTTGCACGACTCCATCGATACCTAGTTTACTAAAGTATTCTAGAGAGAACTTAAGTTTCTCTGCCAAATCACCTGAATAGTATGCGTCTACATCACCAGGTAAGAAGCATAGTTTTGGTTCTGTTTTGTTGAACACAGATTTAGTGCCAACAAAGAATCTTTTCGTGTATGGATGCACACCACAGATGACTGATGGAGCACCATCCCACTTGGTTTGCATGAAACCTTGAGACTCCTGGTGACCCAACATCTTACGAAGTTCCTTCAGGAAAGCAACTGCTGCAGTACATCCTTCTGTACCATAGTTTAGCATTTCATCTTCTATGTGTTCTAGATGTTTTAATTGCTTAATATTTGCCATTACTTCTTATAGTAATCCCCGTTAGTGTGTGTTGGGAATGTCTCTCCTCCACTCTTTGATCTGATATTAAATTTGAACTCATAGTTCTTTGTTTCAAATAGGATATCAACTCGCTTTCCTTTGCCGTTGACACCACCATAGTGAATCTCAATCTCATTGCCAATCAGAGCAGAAGAATTTGCCATGTATCTTCTGTCAACTTCATAGCAATGTACATCGGTGCCCGTGTAATGGACCATCCAATATCCATAACCTACACCAGATGCAATGAGTCTCTTCAATGCTCTGACACCAGAAGGTTTTAAAGTTACTTTCCTTCGGTGGTTATTTACTGTCGTTTTACCAGCATCCTTGCCAACATATTCTTTGAATACTGTCTGAAAATCTTCAGACTCAATACCAAACATGTTCAGGTATGCTAGACCAGCAGGTGGAATATCTCCTGTCTTGAAAGAAGTAGTGGGGAACAGTGATAGGTTATCTTTACCACCACCTCGGACACCACAGTTAAAGAAAGACAGTGTGTCTCCCATCTTAACTGACAGGTAGATTTCCTTTGTTGGTTTACCCCCCGCTGGTCCAAAAAGAAGTGTAATATCTGTCAGTGTTTTACCCATATCTAGGGTAGTAGAACCACCAGCAGAGATGTAGATGTCGTTAGCACCTCTCATCCTCAATGGTCTAGAACTGTTGTCACCACCAGCATGTTTAGCACCCTTAAATGTGAGCTTCGTTGCCTTACTTATCTTGTCAATGATCTGTTTCGCATGCTCTGGGTAAGGACCACCCGCCTCAAAATAGTGCTCGCAACTCTCGAAGAGATCTTTCTCGTAGTCATTACCTTTATTTGTTTTACCACCCTTCTTACCTTGACCACCAAATTCTGCTGTCTTTACTAGATCTTGGAAGTCAAAGGTAGCGGTGAGATGTGTGTCGCTGATGCCACCAAACACCTCAATGTTTCCCTTGCCACGAAAACCACCATTGTTTGCTAGCGACAAAATGTCCTGGCGCAGATACCTCTGTATTGTAGCATCTCGTAGGTGTTCAACGTCGTATCCAGACTGGGTGCCGTCCTTGAAAGTGACTGTAATTTCATAGATGTTAATGTCACCCATGTCATCGGCAAGCAAAAATCTACCACCCGAAGCGATCTTCCTGATCATCTTGGTGATACGCATGTCATACTCTTTGCCATTGCGGCAGAGATCTGCTAACTTCATACGAAAAAACCTCCCCTAGTATTTAGAGGAGGTATGAAGGTCAGGTAGATTCTTTGCCAAGGTATTCGTGCTTAAGGGAGTAGTGATGCTTGTGCTCTTTAGTGAGAAGATAGTATCCAACGATATTGCTACCATCATCTCGCCACCCATACCCGATTAGTGCTTCTTTAATGCCATGCCAATCAGGTGTCTTGTCAGTGTGCAGATAGTGGTTGAACTTCTCGTGCAAATTGATCATGGGGTGATTGCTTCTCCATATATTTTATCAGGAAAACCTCACAAACCTACATTATTTTATAATTTCTTTGGATTCAACGGTCATCCGCTGCTCGGTGCTCGGAGTAATAGATGTCAAACTGTCCACCAGGATACCGTTTCTCCAGTTTCTTGACGTTAGTCTCGATTACTTCCTCAAAGGAGACACCCAGTGCTTGAGTTGCTTGAGCGACATACCACAGCAGGTCACCCAGTTCGATGATCATGTGCTCTCGGTTGTCCTCGTTAAAGGGTTTGCCTTGGAACACCATCTTCTTAATGATCTCCAGGAACTCACCACCTTCAGCATTAATCCCAACACCAGCAGTAAGAAGACGCTCAATATTGGCACCATTTCTATCAAGTTCAACAATGCGGTCAGCAAAGTCAACGAAATTTGTTGAAGCATCGGACGTAACACCCGATACAAACTTTTCATAGCGTGAGAAATTGATTGTCATGTTAGATTACGAATTGAGAAAATTTGTCTAGTCTGGATTGCCTGTCGGAGATGTCCTCTAGGCGGTCAAAGGTCTCCTCTTCAGGAGCGTCGGAGGTGATGTCTCCATCAGCATCATCGACATTATACAACTTCATCTTCGACCTGTCAATCCCCACGGTGAAGCGGCGATAGTAGGTGAGATCGTTGTATCGGTTCTTGAGTTGTTTAACAATGATACGACCCGATTTTTCAAGTTCTTCAGTAGAAATGAGAGCAAGCATAAGGTCGGCAGTAGCAGGTAGACCAAAAGACTCACTGGTATCAGTGAGATCGACATCACTGTTACCGAAACCAGAACGAGTAGTTTGAGTAGCAGATACAATAGGTAGATCATGCTCGACAGCAAGACCACGAAGCTCTTCTGCAATCGCTTTAACATACGTGTAACTGTTGACAATGTGACCTTTGTATCGTGACGAAGCACAGATGTTGAGGTAGTCGATGAAGATAATTTGTGGTCTGAAGTCTTTCTTGAGAGCAAGATCACTCAACAATGATTTGAAGTGACCAGAGTGTGCTGATGCAGTAGGATACTCCTTGATAATCAACTTACCTTGAGACTTTCTACCAATTTCATTGACTCGATTCTCAAAGATTGTTTGAGGCATGGTGGCAATGTCCTTGATATTGACGTTCAACAGGTTGGCGTCAATACGTTCAGCGATCTTCTCTTCTGCCATCTCCAGTGTGATGTACAGCACGTTGAATCCAATGGATAAACATGATGCTGCCATGTGACACATGAACAAAGACTTACCTACGCCTGTGCCAGCGAGTGCAATGTTCAGTGACTTGTTAGGCAGACCACCTTTGGTAATGACATTTAGTTTCTCAATGTCAAATGGAATCTTGTTCTCTTCTAGGTGGTAGTAATCATATCGATCAGTTACTTGCTCGATGTAGTCGTGTCCGATGTGTTCGTCGAACGATACTGCGAGAGCGTTCTGTAGAATTGAGGGGATCGCATCCTTTGATACTTCCTTATCACCTCCTCCCTCTGCGATTTTGATAGACTCAAGTAGGGCGTTATAGACTGCCCTTTCTTGACACCACTTCTCCGTCGTGTCAACCAACCACTTGGTCTCAATATAATCTTCAGACATCTCGCCAAGAGACGAGACACACTGCGTATGAGTTTCTTCAGTAAGGTCATTACGTTGGTTCAGGTTGATAATTAAGACTTCTTTAGTCGGATACTTATCATACTTGTTAGAGAAATCTTGAATCTCTTCAAAGAGGACTCGCTCTGATAATTCTTGAAAGTATTCCCCCTTGATGAAGGGGACTACCTTCCGAAAATACTCCTCATTGCAAAGCAGGTTCCTCAAAATTGAGAGTTCAAGCTTCTCCGTCATCTTCTGCTCCGTACAAGAATGTCTTCTGTGCCTGTTTATCTAGTTGGGCAAGAACTTCGGGTGTGAAATAGTGCTCGGGATCTTTCAGGATCTGTTTGGCATAGACTTTCTTGCCGTCGATTTCATATCGACCAGCAACATTCTTCCACAGACCTGCTGCCTCACCGAGATCAAGCAATCCATAGTGTTGTTCCAGACCACGTTCATCAAAGAACAGTCTTGTTTCAATCTTGGAACCTTCTCGGGTCAGACGAGACTTTTTAGCCTCGCATTTGATAATGTTTCCGATGAGTACCGTTCCATCTTTTTCCTTTTTCTTTCCGAGATAAACGATTGTAGAGGCGGAATATTTGAGACCACTTCCTCCTCCCATTTCCTTTGTAGGAACGTAAGCGCCGATGACATCATAGGTATGATTGGTAACTAACATTGGTATATTAGCCATGCCAAGCTTGAGTGTCAGGATTCTGAAGCAAGACTTAATCAATTGAGATTTTGTCATGTCACGAACTTGCTTGTCGTCCGTGGCATCCTGCACTTCTTTGTTGGTGGCTAGCATACCAAGAGAGTCTAACACAAACATCATGGGAACGCGATCGTCTTTGGGCGTTTCCATATATTTGTCCACGATCCGAACTGCTTGGGTTCGGAACTCTTCAATGGTATTGACAGGCATGATGATCAGACGCTTGGAATCGATGCCACGACTCTCGATCATGTTCCTACTAATGGCAGACTCGGTTTCAAAATAAATGACGCCAGCGTTAGGATTAGTATCAAGGAAAGAGCGAACGACAGAAAGACAAAAGAAAGTCTTTCCAGTGCCTGATTCTCCTGCCAGGGCAGTGATTTTGTTGGAAGGAATACCTCCAAAGATCGAACCACTAACAAGGGCATTAAAGATATAACTACCAGTATCAACAAAAGTTTCAACGTCACCAGCAGCAATGCCGTCAGATGCACGAGAAGCATATTCATTCTTGGTGTCCTTCAGGATAGAAGATAAGAAGTCCATAATTAAAAGAGTGATAGTAGGGAGGTCGTTCGCTCGGAGTTCCAACCGATGCATTGTAGCACATTCTTGAGTGGTTCGTAAAACGACTTCTCGAACTGCATTTTGTGGTCGATGTACTTCTCGATCTGGAACTCGGTAGGGATCCTACCCATGAAAGAGATAGTGTTTTCCATGATGGGGTTTGGAAGTCTCAAGTACAAGAACTTAACCTTCTCACCCTCCTGAATGCTGGCATGTTTATGCTCAACTTTGTGCTTCTTTAGATACCAGTTATAAAGCAGGGCACCACGCACATGAATAGGTGTCCCCTTGTCATAGATGTCAGTTCTGTTGCTGTACTTCTTCAGATTATTACAACCACGAGGGAATGCAATGTCCTGGTAGTCTTGTTTCTTTGTCTCTTGCCTGACCTGTTCAATAAAATCAATGACATCATCGTTAGTGCCGTTGATAATGATGGTGTATGCCTTGAGAAGTTTGTCTCGGAAGTATGCAGGAGTAGATGAACGTGCCGTCTCCATACCACAGATCTTCATCTTGGGTTCAGAATAACGAACACCCTCACTGTCCCAGACGTTGAGGATATATCTCTTCTTGGCAGTCCAAATGCCTTTAGAAGCGATGTTCTCCCGCTTCATCTTCATCTTCTGCGAGTATGCCCGAACATAAGTGGCGAGCTCTTGGTAAGAACTTTCAATAAACTTCTCAAATTCCACCTCACACACCTTGTTAAGGAACCCAACAATGACTTCATCATCTGCCTCTCGTCCCTCGAATACCTTTTGCACCAAAGGACCCAGGTTAAGGTACATAGAATCGGTGTCGCAAGCAATAACGTAATCAATGTCATTTGTCTTCAGAATATTGTTCAAGTATGCATTGGTCTTGTCACTAATCCAACGGATAGACAACTGACCTGATAGTGTGATTGCTTCTGCAATCTCCAGACGATAGTAACGGAAGTGTTCATTGCCGATAGCACCATAAGCACTGTTCAACTGGATCTTCCTTGCCATCTGGATGTTGTTACAGCGAGAGATTTCCTTCTGTAGTTCAACTGTGGGAGTCTTCTCATACTGCTGCTTGGCAGCGAGCATCCTCTTCTTGTAGATGGTTCGTTCTTGATAGATCTTCTCCATCAGTTTGGGAAGGAATCCCTGCTTTTTGGTGGTGTAATAGGTGCCGTTAGCACACAGTGTGACCCCCTCCAAGGCGCTCGTGTCTACCTCTTGGGCAAGTAGTCTATCGACGTTTGCAGACGGGTGACGACGGGGTAGCAGCGTCTCTGGCGAGAGGTTGTACTGCATAATGAGGTGAGGGTATAGGGAGTTGAGGTCAAAAGAGACCACCCAGTCATAAATCCCTGGAATAGGTTCCTTAACGTAGGCACCAGCATACTTGTCACTCTTTGTGTTGACATGTTTAGGGGGAATCGCAATGTTTTGACGAGCAAGATAGACATAGATGATGTTGTCCCACATTCGTACCTGTGAGTACACATCCTCAAAGTTTACTTTGGCATCATATGCCATGGTGATAGCAAGTTCTAGGAGTTTCATCTTGTCATCCAACCTGTCAACCAGGCGAACGTCAATGATGTTGTACTCTACAAACTTCTGCCAATCCTTTGTGTAGAACTCTTTGAAGGTGTCGTGCTCACTGTGGTCTAGTTTCTTCTGTCCTAGTTCCACAAATGCAATGTGGTCCAGACGATATGACTCTTGGTTGGTGTAAGTGAACTTACGATACAACTCAAGATAGTCTAGTGTTGCTACACCAGTGATATCATAGGCAAGTTGTTCCCTGCCTTTGATAAAGATCTTGCGTGGATAGATGTTCTTCCAAGGCGACAAGATCTTTGCAGATCCTGCACCTAGGATACGCTCAATGCGACCTACAATATAGGGCATATCGAACAACTGTACGTTCCATCCCGTAATAACATCGGGACAGTTTGCCTGCCAGTCATGCAGGAATGCCTTCAGCAGACCTTCTTCGGTCTGGAAGTGCATGTAGTTCACGTCCTTCTCTGTGCTTACAAAGGGACGTGAACCGTATACAGTAATCTTGCCAGTTGTGGAGTCTTTAATACTAATGAGTAGAATTTCTTGGTCAGCAGACTCAATGTCTGGGAAACCATTTTCAGCACCAGTCTCAATATCAAGGGTGTAGACTCGGATCTTGTTCATGTCCCACTTCATATCCTCATCAGGATACTCCTCAAAGATATACTGATTGAGGAAGCGAGTCTGACCACAGATCTCGAAGTCAGGGAGCTCTTTATGAGTCTCGATGAACTGTTTAGCGTCCCTGATAGTGCCCTGTTTGACGGGGCGAACACACTTGTTATCCAAAGTTCTCCACTCCTCTTGTTTTTGGGAGGGGAGGTACAGTGTAGGGTTGAACTTGACACGATCTTCAAAGGGTAGTCCGTGATCGTAACCACGAACTAGGATCGTGTTACCCGTCTGCTGCACACTGGTGTAAAGCTTCATTCAGATTTCATTTCGTAATAAAGCGATGCGGTTTTGCCATCAGGTTCAGCAATCAAAGTGATGTCTGAAGATCTGACCGCCAACTCACGTTCATCGGAGAAAGGTGGGAAGGACGTGAGACCGTCCTCCGTCACCTCATAGGGGTATTTTAGCACACAATCGGGATCCCCGAACTCAACACCAGGGATCTCTTCAACTTCGCTGATCAACCAGCGACTCTCAAACCGAAGCAGTTTCAGCATCAGTTACCTCCTCGGAAGGAACGAAACCAGTCTCTGCAGCAACTGCAGCAGCTGCTTCAACCTGTGCCTCTTCCATAGCGACTGCTTGGGCAACGGTCTGTACATATGCTTGCTCCAGACCAGGGTCAACAGAACCCACAGCGAGAACAGCAGCGAAAGGAATCTTGAATTGTGTGTCTCCAGAGTAAGGCAGCCACTTGTTAAAGCGGACCTGAACATCCTGTCCATTAGGACCAGGTTCTTCTGACTTCTCGATGCCGAGGGTGTAAGGACGGATCATGACAAGACACACGGGCTTGCCATCTTCTTTGTTTTCCTCCCGAACTTCCTGGAGATCACAAATGATCTTGTCTCCAGTAGATTGGAGGACTACAATAGCGTTTGCCATAACGGAAAAATAGTGAACGACGTAATTTTACCACAAAAAAATGGGGGTGTCAACTGGATTTTGCCAGTTACCCCCGTGCGGCGACGATATGAAATTATTTATTCGAGTAGTAATTCTTTTGTTCCAGAGATATCATAAACAATTCTACGCTGGTGTTCTGGAATATATTTGTTTAACTGAACTACCAGTAGTCCATCCTCAAAGCTTACATCACCGACTTTAACGTCGTCCGAGAGTTGCCACGTATTGACAAATGATCGTTTCGATACTCCACGGTGGAGGTATTCAACTTCAGGATCTCTTGCCGCATTTTTAGTGGCAACTTTGAGAATGTTTGATTCTGTAGAGACTTCAATCTCCTCTGGTTTAAATCCTGCCAGAGCAATTTCAATGGTGAATTTGCTGTTGTCATGCTTGATTAGATTGTAAGGGGGGTAGTTAGTATTATGATTTGACATACTATCTAGTCGATGAAAAATATCATCGAGCCCTACAAAGTGAGGGGAATATATATCCCAAGCGTACTTGTTCATGAGTAACTCCTATAGTTAGCGAGTGTTTTTGTGTGGTCCCCGAAGGCAACCGTTGGCGTAAAAGGGGGACCTAGGTCCCTCGCCTTCTACACTACTAATTATAAGAGAACATTAAAAAAGTGCGGTAGTATTTACCACACTTTTTAAGATTAGTTTACTATACTTCAGTCTTTTTACGACCGATGTTGTATTTGGACTCAAGGATCCAATCATCTTTATCTTTAAATGATAGAACCTTAATTTGATTCAAGGGTGCAATATCTTCGATACGTTCTGCTTCCACCACAGATACTAAACCCCAGTCAGACAGTAACTGTGCAATACGATTACGTCTCTGGACATCATTCTGTGTAAGGTTTGTCTTCTTCCCATCTAGGGCGAAGAGTTCCTTAAAATGAACAATGTAGTATCTGCCCTGCTTATGAAGGATGTGGCAAGACTGGTATAGTTTGCGTTCTTTTCTAGAAGCAACACCGATACGGGTCAGAGTCTCACGAACCTTCAGGAAATCATCTGGTTCAGACAGACTTACTTCCACCATGTCCGAAGGTTGCCACTGTACTTCAATTTCAGTTGTCATCTTATTCCGCCTGTATCTAATAGTTTGGCTATCTGTTCAAGATCAGAATTCGTGAGGATACGTAGAGCGGCAAGTGCTTTGTTATGGTTATATCCATAATATTGCTTCACCAATTCAAGATGCTCAAGAGTTTCTTTCTTTGCCCAAGGAGCGTAACGCTTCCTAGGTTTCAAACTATTTATATAAAAGTCATATTGCATCTTCTTATCCAACTCGGGATGCTTGTTCATCTCATTGGCGAACAAAACAGCATCAGTGTGCTGTGCCATACACTTGTTGATAATAAAAGGAGGGTAACCTTTTACAGCACCCTCATCAGCGTCCATGATATTCTTCTTGGACTGGTTAATTGAATACAGATAATCTGTAAGTTTGTAACTCATGTTTTAGCAGTGACTCCTAGAACTTTAGCGTTGGGATTACGAGCAAGAGCAACCTCTCGTGCTTCTTGGTAGTCGCGAGCGATCACCTGTTCGGTGAAGACGGTGCCTGCGACATAGAGTTTGACTTCACACTTCATAGTTAGTCAGCACCAGTTCGTGCCGTTTTGCTTGATCTGTATTATAACTCCCCACGCTCCTCATGGTGTAAGTGTGTGCAAATTCTCCTACTGTCCACCCCTCGAACCGTTCTTTGATAAGAGCAGACGAGTTGTAAGATATACATTGAGGACCAGCAAAGCGATCACAATCACGAGCGAAGGCATCATGATCGAAGGACTTGTGCATAGACCCTTTCCGTCCGTAGAGGTTATCTCTAATATCATATGGGGGGTCGAGATAGGTGAATATGTCTCGACTGTCGGTAAAGAGCTCTTCATAAGATAGATTAGTAATTTTCCAGTTCTCGATCAGTTCTCCGAATTGAGGTAGTCTATCAATTCCACGCATCGAGAAATTGCTTTCTGACGCTTGCTTGCTGAAGGAGCTGGATTCAGTGAGACCAGAAAAAGAGCACTTGTTAACAACGTAAAAACTAATAGCACGAGTAAGTTTGGATGCTTGATCATCGTTTACTTTTTCCTTTGCTTGGTTGAACAGAACTCTAGCAGATGCTGGTTCGCAATACCGATACTTCAGTTGTACCAGTTGATCACGCATCTCTCTACCATTGTCACGCACCTCACACCAGAAGTTATACAATGGTTCGTACAAATCATTCACCCAGATATTCATCTTGGGATAACGTTTCGTGATCTCAATGGCAACACTACCACCACCGAGAAATGGTTCACGATACTCTCTTACCTGGGTAAGGTCGGGGAGGTATTGGAACAGTTTGCTTACCGCTCTGCTTTTCCCGCCTGGGTAACGGAGCGGTGTTTTCAATGACTTCATAATCAGGAGAATTGTACTTCAAATATTCACGAAAGATGTGCTTCATCTCTCGTTCAGTCATGCCACAGTGTCTGGCTGCAGCAGGTAAGTTCATTGTAGCACGAAAGAGACTTTCATTCGCCTCTTGTACGTTCTGGGGAGTCGTCTTCTTCATCGACATAACCTGCAAATTCAAATTCTTCAATTTCGCTAACTGGAACTTCGTGCTCACCAGCAATGAGATACCAGTGATGTCCTGCACGTTCTCCCAGATATTTCATCTGGTCTTCAGCAAACACATTCTCACGTAGTGCTGCTTGAATCTTGAGATGGACAAGTTCTTCGTTACTAGGTACATTCATTAGAGAACCAGTTTCTTTTTAGGGGTGATTACTTTGGAGAATAGTCCTTCATACTGCTCTGCCAGATCAGGGTTGGGTTCAGTAACATACACGATGTAGTCTTTAGCAATCCTGATAGAGACTCCTTCCTTGGCAATAGGTGCCCATGGAGCAAATCCAATATGCCCTTGTTGAGCAGGCACTGCTACCACAATGTTCTCACATTGATAAGCATCATCAGTTTCTTCTGCAATGGTGGTGAGAACATCCTCACCAGAATACAGACGCATCAATACAGTTTCACTCATCTTTTAAATAGGTAGCAATAAGGGCAATTCTCCTTCCGTTGGAAGAAGATTCATGACAATGCTGGTAGGAACCATTAAATGTGACTGCCTTGTCTTCTTTGGCAGTCACACTATGCTCATTATCATCTTCATCATACACCAAAGTTCTGCCTTTGTCAAACTTGTTTAAGTAAATGATCAGATTCTCATGTGGATACTCGTGATCAACATGCTTGACGCTAGTACCTTCGGTGTCAAAGACTAGGTTGACAGCAATACGATAGAACATGTGTACTTCTATCTCATTCATACCCAGAATTTGTCGGCAAACAAACGCAGCAAGTCGCGTATGTTCACTCAACGATATGGTATATGGATTCTCCTGCCCTGGTCTCGCTAGAAAGCAGTGAGACATCAGGTGCAGGTCATCAGTTTGATTTTCAATTGTTGTTCCATAGAAGTTCCATGGAAAATTAGGAGACATAATAGTCTCCTTCAACTGTTTGTATGCTCCTGTCTTGTAGTTTTTGAGCGTTGTGATCATTTGAAGTCTGGATTAATCCATTGAGACTCTTTGCCATTGCGTTCAACAATAACACAGAATGCGTCTGGATTTTCAGCTTTCATTTTTCTCAAAATTGAGTCTGTTCCTTGCTGATGACTAGGCATCTTGTAGTGGAACTCACGCTTCCGTTCTTCAGTGTAGTAGATGGTGACGTGGAATGCATTTACGGTCATAGTTTCATTTAAAGTCGCAACCAAGCATGACTTCGGTTAGGCATGCAAGTAAGTTAATTTCTTGATCGGCAACGAATGCGATCTGGTACTGATACTTGGCGATAATCAGCACTGCTTCTGGGATGTACTTGGGTTTAACATTCTCATAGAGAGTGTTATAGATCTTACGCATGACAATGTTTGGGTCATTGTCGATGTTGTCTGTCACCCATCGTTTGATAGTGGTGAACTCCTTGTTCTTCATCGCTTTCACAAGGTCATCCAGTTTGATGTCAGCAATATCAACCAGAATATCTGTGTTGATAGCACCAGCAGCAGCGTGGCGCTGACACTCATTGATCAAACGACGCCAGTCTGGGTAGTATCGTTCGATAAGTTTGAGGAGAACTTCAGGTACATACTCACAATTGTTCTCTTCCAAGATGTTCTTCAAGCGTTTGAAGAACTTCACCTGTAGACCAGCTTGATCACCCTTCTTGATCTTGAAGTCAACCACAGTGCATCGAGAATGCAGTGGTTCGATGATCTTGTTAGGGAAGTTGCAAGTGAAGATGAACCGACAGTTGCTGTGGAACTCTTCGATAGCGGTCCTCAAGGACAACTGCACGTCATTGGTGGTGTTGTCTGCCTCATCGATGATAACGACCTTGTGGGCGCTGCTAGAGGACAGAGAGACAGTGCTGGCGAAGGTGCGAACCTTCTGTCGGATGGTGTCTAGGAAGCGACCTTCGTCACTACCGTTGATCACGATGTAAGAAGCACCAATCTCTTCACACAATGCCTTTGCAACGGTGGTTTTACCGATGCCTGCAGTGCCAGGGAGCAGCAAGTTAGGAAGTTCACCCTGTTCAACGAAACCTTTGAACACATCTAGAATGCTGGGAGGAAGAATACAGTCATCAATAGTACGAGGACGGTACTGTTCCACCCAAAGGAATTTTTTATCCATCATTAAATAATTCAATAGGTTCAAAAATTTCATCCATAGATCCTCTCCTGTGAAAGGAGTCTGGATGATTCATAATATTACCACGAATATACTCACCTGTCCCAGGAGACTTGGCAGTATAGAACATGGCTTTCTTTTTTACTTTACACCAATCAATAGCATAAAGCAATGCAGTTCCATCAATCTGACCGCTAGCAAAATCTGCAGTAAGTGTTACATAAGAGTTTGCTTCCGTCAGTAAGAACCCAACTTTGTCTGGTTTCATCCAATCTGGCATGTCAGGATGTTTCAACCAAGCACAAAGATAACTATCACAACACTCTGGTTTTGATGGATCGTCATGGATACCACAACCAGAATCGACTAGATATGGGCAAGGGTGACCTGGATATACTTGGTGTTCTTTTGCTTGGAGCGTTAGATTTCCCCTACAACACAGAGTACACCCCCCACATTCTCTAGTCAAGGTTCAAGTGCAATAAGGTATTTCAAATCAAGACGCTGGTGCTTCCAGATGCTTGCCCACTTCTCTTTCACCTGAACATGATAGTCACCTGTGTGTAGACGCAGGTTCTCCATCTTCATGCGAAGGTGGAACTCACCAGTGCTATTACCAAGAACATCCTGTTCGTAAACGTTACAGGTGTCATCTTCTTTGTCGAAGAGTTTGATGGTAATCTTGCCATCAGCATCAGAACAGAATGCAAGGTCGGGAAGACAATACACCTGGGATGCTTTCTGCAATGCCTGAATATCTTCTTGAGAAATATTGAACTCAAGGTCAGTTTCAGGTTCAGAGATGTCTTTCTCTGGTGCTGCCTTCAGCGTGATCTCTGGATCAGAGAAGTAGTAACGTGCTTTCCTGCCGTTACCGACAATGTTCACATACTTGTTGCTTTCAAACTCAAGCACTGGCGAGTCGAACAGACTCAATCCAGACAAGAACTCTGACAGATCATAGATGCCAAACGTCTGTGGAAAACTTTCCTCGCACTTGAACTGGGAGATGACATTCTCACCAACACTAATGGTTTTAAGAGTATTACCCTCACGGATCATGATAGAAGCATTGATTGTACAAAAGTTCTTCAGGATCTGGTGGGTATCTCTAGATAGAATCAATTTACTCATTGGTTGTAGGGTTCAGTAACGTTAGACTTGTCAGAGAAATGCAAGAGAAGCAGACCGTAGTGAAGGATCTTGACGATATCACGACGGGCAGTGCCCTTCTTGTCATACCGAGAAGCATACTTGAGGATGTTGCTACGGCAGAATGCCTCTGCATCACCACATGCTTCGATCAGGTCTAACGTTTGAATGCTGTCGTTACCAGCAGAATAGTGTTGTTCATAAGTTGCAGAAATGTAATCACGTAGCTCCTTTAACAGAGCATCTTCATTATATTTGAAAGTCATGCTTGATAGATGTACTCCAGTTGATTATGATAGCACCTCTCAACGGATCCGTCAAGGGTCTGAACATAGAGTTCCAGACCCGTACCGCCGAGGATTTTGACTGACTTCCCAGTCTTCAGCATTGCAATGCTACCGATGTAATTATGCATCTTGGTCAGGTGATTCGGCATTCTCATCAATTTTGTCGTAGAGTTCAATAAAGGACGTTTTGGTTTCTTCGTCGAAACGATTGGTGCAAACTTCGATAGACTTCATACGCTTACCGAAGATCTTGTACGCTTGGACAATGTGGACCAGGCGGCGAGTGCTGATCACCTCATCGATACCACCATCACGAAAGGTCTTGCGAATGATGTCTGCCCAGTCTACCAGTTTGGTGACGAACTCATCATCTTCACAGAGTTTTGAAAGGATCTTCGATTCAACAGCAGGAGTAGGATACTCTTGCTCGAAGGTGATTGGGAAACGCTCAAGGAATGCTTCGTTCAGAACGTTGGTGCCAATGAAGCGACCGTCATCAGAACCCTTACCCTTGGTGTTTGCAGTGGCAACCACAGTGAATCCATCAGTAGGTTGAATGAACTTACCAATCTTTTTCAGAAAGATTCCCTTTCCTTCGAGCACGGATTGTAGACAAAGGATTTTGCTGGAGGCAAGGTCAATCTCGTCAAGGAGCAGGACCGCACCGCGTTGTAACGCTTCGATGACTGGACCGTTATGCCATACAGTGTTGCCGTCCACAAGACGAAACCCACCAATAAGATCGTCTTCATCAGTTTCTACAGTAATGTTTACACGAATCAGTTCCCGTCCGAGTTGAGCACACGCTTGCTCGATACCGAACGTTTTACCATTGCCCGAGAGACCCGTGATAAACGCAGGGTAGAAGAGACGGGACTTAATAATTTTTTTAATATCAGCGAAATCACCAAACTGGACGAAGGTATCATCTTTCTGGGGGATAAGGTTGAGTTCTACTGCAGGTTCTGCAGCGGGTGCATTATATTGTACTTCAATTTGCTCGGCAGTGAGACTCCACTTACCATATCCGACCTTGTATTGATCAAGGCGTTTGCAGATGGTGGGGTAGGAGACTCCAAACTCATCAGCAGCTTTCAGAACTGCTTGACTACCAAACTCATTGCCAAAGTTATCGGAGAGATACTGGGTGAGGACAACAGGGTCGATGTTAGCGGAACGAGGCATTGGTCTTTGTGTCGATGAACTTATTATAGGGCATGATGCCCCTGAAACCAGGGGCAGTGGACGGTTTTTTAGGCGACCATATCGACAAAGGAGGACAAGATTTTCTTGTTCGTAGTCTTTGCCTTCAACATAGTCTTGAATGCCTTGGCGATCTGTGCCTTGGTAGCATCTTCCTTGACTTCAAACTCGGAAGATTGATTGACTGAAGTAGATGCAATCAGGTACAGGGACTGGAATCCAAGTTGCTTGGTGAAGACGAAAGACTTATCCTTTCGCCACTTCTTAAGAACGTTGTCGGCAGTTTCATTGTATGTATTTCGATACAAGTAAGAAAAATCACCACCAGTCAGGATTCTGAAACCAAGGAAGTTCACGTCAGGATAGTTTTGACGCAAGTTCTCAAGCAAAAGAGTGGTGATATTGTCATTGAAATTAGAACTAACAGAGCGAGAAACGTGTCCAGTCTTACGATCACGCAGTCGAACGTCATGAGACACAGCACGTTGACCCCAGTAGCAGTGACGACCTTCAGCTTTGATAGAAACATTGTAGCTGATGTTGTTTGACTCACCATCAGTCAGAATCACAGTGTTGATCTTCTGAACACCAGTCATTTTCTTGAACATGGGGATGATTTCATGCAAAGAAATGATTGATTCGTTCAATGGAGTGCCACTCAAGTCCAAACCAGCAGGTGTAGTGACACCATACATGTTCATGAAGTAACTGATGCTGAACAGATTGCAGCACTGACGATCAAAATTCTTGGTGTTGGCACGAGATGACAGCACATTCAGGAGAGAAAACCGCTTGTGGAAAACTAATTTGTTCTCCTCACGGACACATTTCTCTTCCACGATTGTCGGGTCATAGTCATGCTCATCTGGGTCAAGGAAGCGACGGTGCCACTCATATGTGAAGGCATAAACCTCAAAAGGAATGTTTACCTTGCGACAGAACCACACCAGGGACAGCAATTGCTTGATTGTGTCCTGAAGATAGTTCGACATGGACCCAGACCAGTCAAGAATGAAGATCATTCCATGGTTTTTACCGTCAGGAAGGATAGAAATCTTCTTGAACAGGTCCTCATTGTACTTGTATTGGTGCAGTTTTGCTGTATCAAGCACACCAGTACGTGCAGTTGTAGTGCGAGCATGAGAGTCTGCTGCCTTCTTACACTCAAACTCTTTGACCAGGTAACCTACCTCTTTCGCTGCTGATTTCTTGTACTCATTGTACTTGTTAGTGACAAATCCGATGGGATCATCGTAACGATTGTGTGCATTTTCAGCATAGTGTGCCTCAATGTGCTTCTGAAGCACTGCGTGGTCCACAATAATCTGGTCGATGTTCATCGTAGGAATCTCAACGTACACAGGATCAGAATGATACGGTGCATTTTCGACTAGATCTTGGACCTTTTCATCGAAAGAACGTTGAGTTTCAGCAGTGTCACCACCAGCAGAACCACCAGCTGCTACTTCACCCTCTCCTAGTTCACCTTGATCATTGTCAGGTTGCTGCACAGATTGTGCGCCATCGTTACTTGGAGTATCACTGGGTTGCTTGGATTCTTGTGACTCAACCTTCTCCATAGTGCCTTGAGCAGCACCAGATTGTGGATCTACAGGTGCATCTACGTGCTTTTCCTGCTGGGAATAGGCATAGATCTCCTGACAGACAGCAATAACGTCGTCAAAAGTCTCACAATTCTCCACTTTCTTCACCATCACACGCTCCTCATCACTGAAAGGCATGGCAGAGAAGGCACCAATCTTGCAGTGGAGATTGATACGGTCGATGAAAGAGATGTTATCCAGTGCTTCATCGTTGATCGAGAAGAAGTCTTGGTTGTCGAGTTCTTGGTAACCTTTGAAGAAAGTCTTGGACAAACCAGGGTATTTTCTCTTCATTAGTTTCTCGATGCGAGCATCTTCCACCACGTTGACATAATCCTTGGGCACCTTTGCTACCTCTGCCCAGTCAATGTTGGGTGTGTAGAGGGCATGACCGACCTCATGACCCACCAGCAGGTCGTAGACGCTGTTAGAAGCGTTCCAGATGGGCAGGGTAAGGACACGAGTGTCAACATTGAAGGACGCTGTGGGGACCTTACGATGCTCAACCACGAGGTTCTCTGTAGCGAGTAGGCGAGCGAGGTTACCTTTGATTTCTGCGGTGTTCATCGGTCTCTTGCGTTGATGCACATAGTATATACAAAAAAAGGGTGCCCGAAGGCACCCCTAGACCGCTTCTGCAAGTGTCTCCTTGACGACGGAGAAGTTCTTGACCTTCTCACACACGAGAGTTCTGTCGAATTTCCCCTCCAAACTCTCCTTGTGACTGATGACGAACACGTTTGTATTGTCATCGAAGTTGCGTAGGATCCAACCTAGTTCACCAGTGCCGTTGTTGTCAAGAGAACCATCAAAGATTTCATCGAGGATAAGGATGTTAGTGTCAACGCTATTCTTAAGTTTAGCGATAGAACGCCAAGTAAGCAGCAGAGCAATATCAATACGAGCTTTCTCTCCCTCGGAGAAAGATTCGTAAGAAAAGATATCCCTAAACCGCGACTTGATCGTTTCCTCAAAGTTCTCATTCAATGCGAAGTTGATGTAGAAGTCCATGTTCTGAAGATACTGGTTGATGAGTTTGTTCATCACTGGCAAGTATCTCTTGATGATCCTGGTTTTGATACCATTATCTTTCAGGAGATGAGATGCTGCTAGCAAAGTGTCTCTATCTTTTTTGACGAGGGCAATTTGCTTCTTCAGGTTATCACGTTCTTCCAACAAGTATTTTAACTTCTCTTCTTCCTCGGAGTTATCATCTTTGGAATTTTGTAATGTTTCTACATCTGTCATCAGTTGCCTGACGTTCTTATTGATGCGTGTAACAGTAGCATTGTGACCAGCAATCTTCTGCTGGATGTCATTCAACTCCTTGCTTTTGACCAGGTGTTGTTCACTTCTCTCTTGCTCATCGAGAATGTTGCATCGAAGTTCTTCGATAGCGAGGACAAGTTCTTTGACTTGACTTCTAATGATACCTGATTTGTTTTCTTTAACTTCTTTAGATATAGATTGACTACACGTAGGACATGTGTCGTTCTCCTCAAAAAACTCGTGCTGTTTCTTGTAAGTCGTACATTTGTTTGTAAGTTTTCCTTTCAAGTTGTTTAAAGTCAGGAGTTTCTTGTTCGCGCTTTCTAAACCACTTAAATCTTCATAAAGTTTTTCACTTTCTTCATGAAGTTTGGATACGGATCCTTGACAAATCTCTTCTTCTCCTAACAATTTGTCAATGTACTGCTGCTTCTCTTTGATCAGGGACTCATCACGAGTGGACAACTGATCAATCAACCGACGTTGCATGTCAATCTTTTGATCTGCCATGTCACAACTGTAATCAACCTCTCTCATCTCTTCAGTAGAAGATTTCATCTTATCTTTGAGAGCGATGTTCATCATCGAGAAGATCTGGATGTCCAGGATGTCTTCAATAATTTCTCTACGCTGTGCTAGAGGCAGTCGCATGAACGGAACGAACGTTGACGAACCTAGCACAACGATTTGAGTGAACGACTTATAGTTCATCTTCAGGATGTTCTGTTCCAGATGCTTCTGATAGTCAGCAGCATTACTGGACTGATCTAGCATTGCCCCATTCTGCCAGATCTCGAACTTCGCTGGTTTGATACCACGCTTGACGACAAATTCGTTAGGACCAATCTTGAATTCGATCTCCACCATACAATCCTTTTCATTGACGCTGTTGACCAGC
>VMHT01056055.1_pt1 | contig 39867 bp, 77 predicted proteins | sample 4693611 | NCBI WGS metagenome assembly VMHT01 (sample SAMN12280063, study PRJNA550983) | marine metagenome | isolation source: seawater sampled from same location over 5 years 0.02-0.2 micron viral filtrate | place: USA: collected off the coast of southern California halfway between the port... ...
CCTTGCTCGGCAACCATATCCTCAATCATACCCGTGGTAAAACCACCATCCAACTCAAAACATTTTTCTTGTAACGTCATAACCTTTATTTTTTTGGGCTCGCACCTCATTTACCCCGTAAATATACGAACCCTCCCTCGGGGAGCCACGCATTCCCGCGCAAGTCTTGTCATTTATCCCAATTCTATATTAAGGAATTTATGAATATTGCGTGTTCACAAGTATATACTTCGTCGTTACGTAAGGGTTGGTTGCGCGGGGGCAAGGGGTTAATACGGGATTAACTCTAGTCCATATACCCTCTCCAACGTTTGTTACATATTATTGCCTATGTCCTTCCATCTGTCATACTTGGCCATCTGTTCGTCATACTTACGTTTAGTTCTTAACCTAAGCTTCTCCTCCATCCAACACCATAGAAAAGTAAATGTAAATATACCAACTACACCAAGTAAACCTATCAATGCATCAGTCATCATGTTGTAATTTTAATTGTTAATACTCATTTGCGTCGTCATACTCATACCCGTTATCCAACTCATCTCTACCGTCGCTGGAACTATCATATCCCCCATCATCATCCCTATCTACCCATTCTTCATTTGGTTTGGGTTTAGGATCTTTATTTAAATGTTTATCCATTGCATTATTTTAATTACGATTATCATCACTACCATTCCTATAAAAGCAACTCCAGCTACCATACTTGCATATCGGTTTTTCCTTAGTTTTTCTTCACTATCATAATAAACATGACCATCAAGTTTAGTCATTTCATCATCATATTTACCTTCACTTAATTTTCTCCAACCCCACCTTTCACGGTCATATTTTCTACCTGTTTTATTTTCCATATTATTTAATTTTAAAATATTTTCTATAACATTCATTTACCCTAACTTGATATCTCCAATCTGTTTTATAAATCAAAACATCAGCTTGATATTTATGTTTTACTACTCTTACTTTAATAGCTCCCCTTTTATGATTATGTAAAGTTCCATGAGCAATATACCAAACTCCTTCTTCCCTAGCATAACTTTTATAAAGAGATTGGTAAACTACAGCATCAGCTTGATGCTTCCATTTTACAAAGTATACGTTTACATCGGCTTGATATTCCATATCAACGTAGTCAATGGTTTGTGCATTTGATGTTAAATAAACGCCTAAAAATGCGATTAAAACGGCTAATCTTGTCATATTATTTCAACTTTTTTAAATACTTCATCCAAAATTACACTAACAGGATCATTAACTAATTTATAAGCCTCATTTAAGTTAGATGCATTAATAAAATCAGTTGTTTCATTATACTTGTGACCATAGCTACTATGAACATGACCAAATACATGAATTAAAGGTTGTAATTGTAGTACTTTATAAATTAACCTTTCACAACCTACATCACCACCATAAGGAGTATAATCTAACATACCAAGAGGAGGACCATGTGTAATAAGAACATCCGTATCATCTGGAATTTTATCCCAAATCTCCTCAATTGCATTACTATCTCTCTCAACATTAAATGCCCAATTATTAAAAGCAGGTGTGTGAGGTGAACCATAAAATTTAATACCATTAATTTTCACACTTGAGTCTTGTAGATAAGTAATACTAGGAGCATAAGCACCCATTAATTTAATTGCTCGTTCAGGTTCATTTTCAAATAATCTATCATGATTACCAGCAATAAGAATTTTATGTTCATAACCCTGAATATCATGTTCAAACCAATCAAAAAAATCAATTGCCTCTCCCTCATCATAACCACCACGCATAAAGTCACCTGAGTGGATCAAAATATCTCCACCAGGTAACTTATCCGTTAACTCAGCATGTTTACCATGCGTATCTGAAATAAATGTTATCTTCATAGGTTAAGTGCTTGGCACTTTTTACTTATTTCATCTGCAGTTGTAGCTGAACTTACAATAGCTATTACTTTAGCTACTTGATCTGTACTCAACCAACCACAAACCATATCCATACCACCATTAAGATTAACCATTGGGCTACTTTCTCCAACTTTATCATCAAACACAGCAATTTCAGCTGATGTAGATTCCCAAAAATCATCTTTCATCTCATCACCAAACATCCCATCACTTTTTCTTTGACAGTAGTTACCTATCCCCCATTGAACGGATAATCTAAAACCGTTATCAAAGGTCATTTGAAAACCTTTATTGTGTGTACTATTAAATTTACTCATAACTTTTATTTTTTAAAAATTGATAAATTATTTAATGCCTTAGTAGTACCTTCAAACCCAGGCATATCTAATACATTATTTATTTCTTTATTAACAACTTCTTCTAATACTAAAGCAGCATCCCTAACAGCATACTCTTCATCTGTAAATCCAGGACCCATTTTTATAGTATCATTAAACATAACCTCAAAATCTCTACGCATTAATTGACCTTCAAATTCTCCAATTTCAAAAGTAAAATAACTACCTTGATCATTATCAAAATTTTTAGCACCAAATTTATTTTGGAGCATTTCAATTACTGCTTCTGTTTGCTGTTTTTTAATTTCTCTTTTTGTCATAACCTTTATTTAATTATCTCATCATTTACTCCGTAAATATACGAACCCTCTCTCAGGAATCCAAATCTTTACGGTGTTTTTTCTTGCGAGTATATTTTTTCTTGTTTTTATGAGGGGTAGGTACTCGCAAAGCATCATTCCATTCCTGTAATGTTAGCTCTTGTTCCTTTAGTTTTGTTTTCTTCTCCATTCCACTCATCATTAAAATAAATAAACTCCATTAAAATGGTAATTCATCTCTATCACTTTTAGATAGAGGTTCTGTATGATCTTTTAATTTACGATAAGACATACTTGCAAATGGTTGTTCACCTAATTCATTAACACTAGGCCTAGCATTAGCAAATTCCTTATCAATTTTATCTTTCATTTGATGTGCACGCTTTCTAGCCATGTAATCATTATCAGCATAAACGTACATATCCATTGTAACTACGTATCTATTTTCTTTATTTGCCATTTTAAAAACGTTTAATTAAATTTTTTATAAAATAATATAATGTTAAAGGCCAAGTAATAATACTTCTAATCCTTTCTCTATTATTATATTCATGTTCAGTATTCATTGTGAGTCTGTCCATCAATAAAGTGAACAGAACTCCAATGATTATATATATTGTTAAATAACTCATTAAGCAACTGCATTAATAGGTTCATCAAACAACCAATTTACCTTATTCTTGGAATTCAAGTTAAAGAACAACTTATTACCACTACCACCTCGACGGTTCTTACTGAAATGGAAGAAACGCTGACCATCACCGTCAAATTTCAAGTGACCCATTGCTGTGGTCATGTGCTTAATCTTATTTGAACCAACAAATGTTCCACCTTTAGTAACCTGTTGAATGATCAAAAATGTTGAATTAATTTTTTCATCATTATTTGCTTGGTTATGCTCATCAAGCAACTGCAAAATACGATTGGTATTTGACTTACCAGTACCTCCAAAGTAATCAACATAAGAATCACTAATCTCAGCAAGTGAATCAATCAACACACAATCATAACCCTCTTTAAGTGCAGTTCGAAGAACAACATCAGGATTAACTTCAGCATAATCACCCATAAACAAGATATCTAAATCTCCAAATTTTGGAAAACGCTTAACATAACCAACCATGTCAATAGCATTCATTTCACCTGAAATGAACAAACATTTTTTACCTTTTTGATTAAGATCAGCAAGGACATCAAGCAAAACTGTTGTTTTACCAACACCAGGATCACCTGTAACTACAACATTTGTACCGGGCATAACACCACCTTCCATACTGAAGAATGGATCAACCTTAGTACCTGTTTTCATTGGCTCAAACAATTTCTTGTTGAACTCCATATTGTCCATTTTAACTGTTTTTACAACAACACTTTGTGTTGGGTTGTTAACAATCTTTTTACTCGGACGACCTCTTTTAACTTTATTAACCATAACCTTTATTTAATTAATTTAACAATTGTGATTTCTCACCTCATTTACCCTGTAAATATACGAACAGGATCTCGCTTCTCCACATATTTTATGCGTTTTCTTTAAAATTTTCATTGAACTCCTTATCAATCAAATCTAATTGTTTAATCCCACCATTAATAAGCCCTAATTTATAACCACCATAAAAGCCTAAACCATAAATCAACAAATCAACACCTGTATTAATAAAAAAATCTAACATTGTAAAAAATTTAACTGTTTTCGCACCTCATTTACCCCGTAAATATACGAAGGGGATCTGGCTTCTCCAAATCCCCTCGCATGAGTCTTTAATAAGTTTTTACTTAACTATAAAAAATACATTTCTATTCCTAATGTACATTTGACCAATAGGTGCAGATCTTAATTCTCTACCCATCATATCATAAATTTTATTATCGTTAAATCTAGTAATTTCAAGTTCTTCAATACTAGCTATTACATTTTGCATTCTCATCCAGGCCTGACCATCCCACACTTGATTAAAACAACAATTTAATGTATCAACATAACCCAATGTATCTGTTAAGGTATAAGATAGGCAAGTAGTAATTGTATCATAAGGCATTCCTGTAATTGGGTTGTAATTATAGACTATGTGTGTACAAGGTTGATTAAAACAACTATCTTCACCTAACATTGTTTGACCACCATAAGTTACAGCATATAAAGGAGCCATAACTGGTAAGCTATTTCCAGTTATTGGAAATGCAATTTCTAATTGGTATTGTGAACCTACTGTGTAAGTCATATTTGAGTCACACAATGTTTGTGAACAACATTCTTTAGGTGTTGAACAAGCTGCTAGTGTTACTAGCAAGCCAAAAAATAATTTCTTCATTTATTTGTTTAATTTGTTAATATATCAATTAATATACGATAATATTAACATATCTCCAACCTTACTGTTTATCTTTTGTAGGTTTCTCAATTGGTTTAGAAATCGGAGGATTACTAGTTGGTGGAGTAATAATAGGCCTATTAGGTTTATTTGAAGGTCTTATAATTACAGGTGGATTATTCCAATAACGATTGTTAGGATATCTATTAATCCCATTATCGTAATAATAATTATTGTAAATTTTTGGTCTTAATGAATTTACATCAATAAGGATAGTATCACCCTCAGGGGTAACACCTAATACTTTAACAAATGTATAATCAGTTGAAGGTTGATAAGAAGCACATCCTACTATAAATAGAAGTACTAATAACACTAGAAGTTTTTTCATATAATTTATACTAGCGGAGTCCCTAGCATTATTTTTTCATGCTTTGTACCAGCAATGCTCCTTGTATATGAACCATCATCGTTCATAGTAATATCTTTACCAGCTAATGCTTTCTCAATAGTAGCTTGGTCAGTTACCTGAGGTACACCTGCTTTAAGTAAGATATCTTTTATTTTTCCTGATACTTCAACATAAAAACCTGGTTTCTTTAACCTATCTATTTTATGTGTAATAACAGCTCTTTTAGCTTCACGAGAACCATCATGCCCTGTAGCAACAAACTTTTCACCAGCAGCTTTACGTTTAGATACGTTAACTGCATCAATATCTCCATCATCATCTAAGTCAATCACTTCATACTCAGCACCTCTACCTGATTCTTTATCTACATCTCCAACATTTTTAAAATTACTATGACCTCCTATATAGGCATAAGCAGATTTAATTAACTCTATAATATCATCAGCTTCATCTGATGCTTCTCCTGAAGTTAATTTATCCCAATCACCTTCTAGTAAGTATTGGTTTTTAAAATATTTATGTAAACTAAAACTCATATTATTCTCCAGTTACTAAATTTTTAGCACTAATAATTGCTCTTTCTAAACCATCATGTACATCATCACTACCTATATGATAGAATTTTTCTTTAGCATCTTCCATATAAGCAACAAATTCCATTACTTCATCAGCTGAAGGCATATTCCAAACACCTTCTTTAATTTCTTTCTTAGCTTCATAAGCTGCTTTAACACTTTCTAGAGTTGGAAGTGGTTCACCTGATTTTCTAGTATCATATCCAGGAGCACTTTCATTTAACATTTCTTCAGCTAATTTAAGTTGATTTTCATCATATTCAGCTGTTTCTCCATCTGATTTTTTAACAGTATAAGCATTGATTTTGGATCCAAACATCCTACGTGCTTTAGTAACTTCCATTTCATCCCCTCCACCTTTCATAGTGACTTTATCACCTACTTTAAAATCAGCTTCGTTAAGATATTCTCTAAAATTATGTAATTCTTTCATCTTATTTAATTGTTTTATTATACATATCGCAAAACACATCAAGTGGCACTCTATGTCCCATTGTTTTAACGTTATGAATATTATATTTCACATACCTATCTTTAATATGATCTTTAAGGTAATCTAACGTTTGTCTACCACTAATAACGGTGTCTTTATCACCAATCACCACATCAAATTCAGTAGGAATGTGTTGTTTTACAAATTTAGGGAAATTAGGTTCTAAAGTTCTAGAATGTAAAGCAGGATTAAAAGCCAAAACAGGAATATTATAAAGCCCACCTAAAACAAACGCAGAATAACCACCCATACTAGAACCAATAATATAATCTGGTTCGAATTCTTCAATTAAAGAAATTAAATATGAAAAAATATCACTTCTGGTATAATCTAATTCAGGAGCTAAAACATAAGCATTTTTAGATATAAAATCAACTTTTGGACCTCCCTGACCACTTTCTAAACCATGTAAATATAATATTTTTTGTTTCATAACTGTTTTAATGGGCTCGCACCCGATTTATACCATAAATATACGAACGATATTTTGGGGAACCAAATATTTTCGTGGAAGTCTTTTAATAACTAACAGACATTTTAGAATGTAACCAACAAATCTCAGCTTGAATATCATTCAATGCAAAATCCCAAACTCTAAACATAGACATTTCATCATTCCAAGTTGAACTAACAGTATATCTGGTTCCTATATTAAAATCAGCACCTATAGTACATAATGATTGATTTGCAGTTCCATTAGCTACATTTCCCCAACCATTTTGATCACCAATGTATAATCTACTAACATTTTGTCCAGCATCTGCAGTAGCTAAACAATGGTGTCTAAGATTTGGATTATTTCCATTCCATTGTAATTGATTAGCCCAATTCCAATTATAACCTGAATAATCAGTTAAAAACCACTGACCCCCATCATTTCTAGCATCACAAATATATCTATTACCTGTTCCATTTTTCAACCCTACATACTCAATAGTAACTGCATCAGATATATTCATATCATCTGCTACTTCTATATAAGCCTGTGAATTATAATTAAAAGTACCAATCCAAGGAGCATCAAAATTGCTAACAGCTTGGGCATTAGTAACACTTATATTTAATGCTGTATTAGCAACATCTATAAAGTTTACAATATTGCTTCCATCCCAACATTCATCCATCCAAAACGGAAGATTAATTTTAGGTTTAACACCATTACCAATTATAGGACTTCCACCCTCAGTCCAACACCACATTCCAGCTTGATATAACTGCAACATAAGAGTCTCCCAATTAGTAGTTGATGCAGGTGTATTTCCAAATTTTGTAAAATATGGTAATGCTAAAAGCCCATCAATACCATCATTACCAGTCATTAAGAAAAAAACAGGAAGAGTATTGTTTTGATTAGGATCACCATGATATTTCATTACCCCAACCATATAATACTCTTTAGAATCTGCATTTTGATCAAAAACAGCTCCGTTTGCCTGAGCAAAAGCAGGTAAAGCCTCTCCATTTGTATATGTAGTACTTATACCATAAGTTTGATTACCACTTGAAATTCCTTCACTGGAGCAAGGATAATACCCAATCATTTCTGTATTGCTGTTTATAATCCCAATTGTAGTACCACCATTCCAAGTTTTCATAATGCTAACATTTTATTATAAATATTGAGCCTACAACTCTTATTCCCAGTCATCTACATCCAAGCGGACTTTTTTCTTTGACATTTTCTTCTTTCGTATAGGTTCTTTTGGGGCAATCATAGGTGCACCGCAATTAGCACACGAATAAAGGTCGGTTTTCATATCTAATACAAATTCATTTTCACCACATTTAAGGCAGGGGTGGAAGGGATCATCATTGATCCAATCATCATAATCAACTTTCATCTTCAATAATTTCTACTTCTTTTATAAATTCACAAAAGAAAAACTTCGTATCATCTTGTAAAACATGGTCATATCCCATTTCATCTCTATAGGCTCTAACCCAATCAAAATTTAATTCTTTTTTATGTACAAACATATGTTTAGAAATCTCACGTTTCACAACATAAGCATTGTCATTATGGTATTTAATATAATCTAAAATCATTCGTCATCAATTGTTGGAGCAGAATATAATTCCCAACCAATCCATAGCCAAACTAAAATAAATAAACCTAATATTACCTTCATCGTATATACGTATTAACTGATATTGTGTTGTATAAAGAAGCTTTCGATTTTATTTACTTCTTTTCCCACGCTTTGTTCTATATTCTTTTACTACTGTTTTACCTTCTTTTTTTTGCTTCTCTGCTACTATTTGTCTATAAATGGGACTATTCCATTCACAACCTCTATACTCTCGCTTTTTCATATGCTTTTTCTAAAGTTATTCCTTCATTTTCGGGTCTAAACCCAACCATAACACCATTTTTAACAAATAATTTATCTTTAGATTTCTCAAACCAACAATCATCATGATAATGACACCACCAACCATTTTCTAGTAAGTATTGTCTTTTATCTATTTCCACAATACTTGAATACAAATTAAAATTAATGAAAGGCATAAACTAACAATTGTTTTTGGGTTTAATGTCTCACCAAAAAAATAATTAACACCAATAGCATAAATTATCATTCCAACTCCAAACCCAACAAATCTAGCAGGCCATAAAAGACCATCAAAACCACTAACAGTATATTTAGTCCCCCAAATATAGAAAAATGATAAGATTATTCCTGCTGCTGCTACTAGAATTTCGTTTTTTCTAAACCAATCTATTTTAAAAAATTGTCCATTTAATTGAAAAAATGTTAGTATATGAGCCATACCAAACATAAATATTCCAATCAACATATCTTTATACAGCATGTTTTTAAATTTTATTAAATTGAATTCTATGAATTAATTCTTCTAAATGTTGCATTGCTTCACCATTATTATGGCTTTCTACTAATTGAAGTATCAAATTTAATTTTTGATATAGTAGTTCTTTTTGTTTTTTATCCATTTTGTTTATTATTTATGAATTATATATTTGTTTTTCCATTTCATCTAAATCCATTTCGTAGATATCATCTTCATCTACCTCCATTTGAGTTAAACGATCTGTTTCCAAATCATCTCTCCAAGCAATTTCAGGTAACAACCCAGCATTTTCAACTAGTGACCAAATTCGCTCTTTCCATAAATTCATTTTTACACCCTCAATAACACAATCCCAACCAAATTGGCGAGTAAATTCACCTAGAATTTCTACAAATTCAACAGTTAATTCATTTAATTCACCATCAACTGGGAAATTGGTACCATATTTGTCAGAACCATTAGTTCCTTCTTCATACATTTTTTTAACTACTAACCACTTTGGGGTTAAAAACGATTTTTCAATTTTTGCCATAACTTTTATTTTTAATTAATTATTTATTGTTTTATACTCTTTTGTAGTATCTACTTTACTTAAATGATATTTAACATTATCCATAATCTCATTCATATCAACTACCATACTTTCTAAATCGGAAGTTCTTACGCAGTTTTTGATTTCATAGATATAATCATTTAACATACCTAATTCCCAAATAACATCTTTTAATTCTGGGACACAATCCCAACCATCTTCAATTGTTTTTACTATCATATTACAAATTATCTCTTACTGAATTCTTTACTAACATTTGACTAGTTGGGGCAATACCAAATGAAACCCAATTAGTACTAATATTAAACTGTGATCTACAATGATCCATAATACTATCATTCCATTCTAATTGTTTTCCTTTAACATCAGTAACAGGATGCCATTTTGTTTCCCATCCATCATCCATGAATGTAACCCAAGCCATTTCTTTATTTAAATCTAACATAACTTATCTTTCTAAAATTACAAATGAACCAAAATACTTATCAAAAACTTCAATTAAATTTTCATAATCACCTGATGTCATTTCATCACTGATTTTACTAAATTCTAAGCCTAATTGATTTGCAAAATTCTTTGCAAAACCCAATAACGCAAATGCATTACCATCTGGTCCTGTTAAATCAATAATCATTGGGGTTTTGGGACTTAAATCTTTCTTTTTTCTAATCATAACTTTTATTTTTTAATTCCCATTGAACAAATTAAACCTAACATAAGTGCACAAACACAAAATGCTATTTCATTATCAATTCCAGCAAAGTGGATATAATTTTGAACAATTCCTGCCATTGTTCCATAGGCAACTGTAAAAGCAACTCCTGCTCCTACTAACATTTTTAAATTTATTTTTTTAAGCATAACCTTTATTTGTTTTATCATTATTTACGGGGTAAATATACGAACTCTTCTCCGGGGAGCCAAGCATCCCCGCAGAAGTTTTTAATTTAATTTTATGACCTTGAATAAGGACCATCAAACTCATACATATCTCCTAATGTTGGATGTTTAACTGTTGAGCCTTTTACTATAAATTCTGATAGCTTATTTGTCAGACGTGACATTTTTAATCCTGTGATAAATAATTTACCACCAATCATTTTACTGTTTTCTACGTTTACGTTGATTTTTTTTGACATAACTTTTATTTAATTTGTGTTCTATTGGCTTCATGCCTCATTTACCCCGTAAATATACGAAAGGGATCTGGCTAAGCCAAATCCCTTCGCGGAAGTCTTCAATAAGTTTTTTGTTATGAATCCATTTTATCTGCCATATAGTTTTCAAAGTCTTCAACAAAATCTTCTTCACTAAAGTCTTTATAATCATCTACACCATCTAACCTGATAGCATTAACTAATGATTTAACATAAACAGCCCACATATTATCAATTGCTTGATTCTCAGTTATAAACTGATTCCATTTTGTATTGTAATTTTCTTCCATTTCTTCTTTTTTTCCTTCATCTACAGGACCAAACATACTAGCAGCTAATGACATTTTATCATCAATTTGATCCATCATGCTTCTAATCCCCGTATTTTTTAATGTAATCCACTCACCATCACCTTCAAACCAAATATAGCCATAATTACCACCATATTCATCTACTTTACCAGCCATTTCTTCCTGTGCATCTTCCCAATCACCATTTAATTTCATTTTATTAGGTGCTTCATCGTATTTTGAATTAATAGTTCCATCTTCGTCTATATACGAGATATAACCTTCATTTGCTACGAATTTTGCTTTTTCATCAGAATTATAGTGATCCTTTAATGTTTTACCTAGACCTTCTGGGTAACCATCATAGTGGTTATATGTACAAGTGAAGTTTCTATCTTCATCTAAATAACCTATAAGTGCTCTTGTTGCCATGTTGTTTAATTTTTATTCGTTGATAAATATTACAAATTATATTTAGATTGCCAAGATTTAATAAAACTTTCACCTACACCTAATTCTAGTATAACAGCTTTATCAGGTACACCTGGAAGTTTAGGAGCAGATAAAATATAATCTACATTTTCATTTTTCCAAACCTTCATTTTTGTTTGAGCATTTGAACGATTTGATGTTTTAAATACCATAACTACTGGTAGTTTACCATATGGTTTACCTTTTTGGGGTTTTACTTTATGCTTTGATTTTTTATCTAAAGGACCATCAAAAGTTTCTACTTTCCAAGCACCATTTTTATGTTTAGCATCATCAAAATGCCACAATTGTCTACCACCTAATTCTGGTTTTGATGGTACATCCACAAATTCTAAAACATATTTTGTTCTACGTTCTGTTTGTTCTGCTGGTCTACCTCTACTCATTTTTATAAATTTTTATTTAATTTCATTCCTTTTACATGCTTACAATTACCCTTTGATCTCCAATAACCAGGACATGAACAATGATATTTACCTGATTCTGGGTAATATTTTGTGGTATATTCTCCTAACCCACTACCACTTATATGAGTTTCAATTACTGTCTTAGCTCTTTGTTTTTTAGGTTTGGGTTTAACCCATTCAATATCCTTAAGAGTAGTATTTGAATCTACTTTTTGCCAAGTAGGAACTATATATTTTTGTCCTTCTTGATCAATAAATAAACTAGGGGGAATTATCTCATGTTTATATTCATATTTAAACATTTGAACATTTACAAATGAACCAAATCCTTTAGGATTAAAACCAAATGCTTCACCATCAGGTTTATAAATAATCCTAGATCTAATATTCCCGTATTTATTTAAATTTGAAAATTTCCAAAGTGCCATATGCATTACCTTTATTTATACCTAAATATACGAACAATATCTTGCTTCTCCAAATATTTACATGGGAGTCTTTACACCACGTTTTCCTACTACAATAGAGGATTGTTTATTAGCAATTTTAATTGCATTAGAAGCTGATTTAGCTGTAATATATGATAAAGCAAATGCAGCCGTAAATGTATCTCCTGCCCCACTCACATCAATAGTTTCTTGTGGGTTTGGAGATGGAAATAATTCTCCATTATACATAGATCCTTTAGCACCTAAAGTTATAATAATATTACTATCATCTAATTCCGTATTATTTATCCATTCCCCTTCATTTAATTTAACAAAGGTAAAATGTTTAGTAATACTATTACTAAGTTTTCTTTTACTATCTAAAACGGAAACTTTAGAATGAAATGCTATTTTTTTTAAATCCCTATCTGAAAGATAACCTTTATCATAATCACTTATTACTACAATATCTGCTTCTTCTAGAAAATGAATATAACTATTATCCCATTTAAATGATTCAATGTCTTTATCTCCTTCATCAACTCTTAAAAACATATGGTTTGTTTTCTTTTCAACATACCTAGTTTTAGTTATTTGTTTTAGATTAGAGAAATGGATTACTTGAGATTTAGGATCTAATGATTTAATATTAGCAACAGTATTCCCCGACATACCAGCGTTACTTTCGGTATATAATGGTTCTAATATTGGAACCGGCGCCTCTGGTGATAATCTATTGATAGAACAATAAATAAATCTATCAACACACGCTTCTCCTATTACTACTATTTTTGTATTTACCATAACTTTCTTTTTCAATTTGTATATCTAAACTAATAAGTGTACACATTTTACGAAGTGAATCTGGATAAAATAATGCCATTTCAATTAATATTTGATCATCAAATCCTTCAAAATAATTTATTTTGTCTATTTTTCTACCTTTCAATTTTATACAACGGTTTTGTTTTTGGTTTAATTTTTAAACTTCCTCTTTTAATCATCCAGTTTCTCCATTCTTTACTTTGATCAACTGTTTGCTTCATTGAATTCTTCCCCATGACTTTTTTATTAAAAATTACTATTAGATTTTACCTTGCCCTCTATAAGTTTTCTTATAGTTAGTTGCATTTTTGCTTTTTGATGATTTAGTTTTAGCATGAATCCCTGGTCTTTTTGTTTGTTTCTTTTTAGTATAGTTAGATGCTATTAATCGTGCCATTATTCAAATTTTTCTTTTAAGTTATTAATTTTAATTATATGTTGTAACGACGATACATATGCAGGGGCTTCAGCATATTGTTTATCTAATAACTTAAATAACTGTTTTTCTGTTTTACATTTATAAGCGTATGTAGAATACCATAAGGCATAATCCATAACTGATTCTTCCCAATTATCATAATAAGCATGTCCATGTTGAGTACCTAAAGCTAAATTAAGCCTGACACGAGCTTCTTTCATACCAAATAAATTATGATTTTCTTTAAATATTTTAGATCCATAATGACCTGTTTCTAGAATTGATTGAGCTAATACAATATGAGGAAATCTGAAGTTTAATTCATCTAATTTTTTAATTAATTTAGTTTCATCAAACTCATTATACTCATTAATAATTAATACTTTTTCAGTTTCAGTAATAACTTCAGGATCTCTAGGTGAAAATGTTAATCCTAAAAAGAAAACTGCTGATAAAAATAATGCTGTTATCTTTAAGAATGTAAGACCATAGTTTGTTGTTACTGATTCATATTGTAGTTTATCTTGATTGTATTTGTATAATTTCATAATTTAAAATTTATCTAAAAAGTTTCCTTTAATTATTTTATTTTTTAATTTATTATTTTTATCTTCATCTTTTAACATTTTACTAGCTAAACGCTCTAAATGTTTTTCTTTTTGTTTATCATAATCATTAACAAGTTTATCATGTTTTGATCTTTTAATATTTCTTGTTTTTTTAGCCATTATATTCTTGATATTATATTAAATTCATCTTCATCATCATCACCTAACCCTAACTCTTTTAAACGTTCAAGATGGTAATCATCTACTTCCCATTCAACTTTACCTTGATTTACTGGTTTATGGTCTTCAATTCCTTCAACTTGTTTATCACTAAAAATATCACCTACTGTTAAAAAATAATGATTATAACACAGTAATTCTATATTATCTAATTTATAATTTTTTTTATTATTATCTTTAAAATGTAATAGTAAAGGCATTTTATAATCTAATACTCTACGTTCTTGAAACTCACATACAGCACATTTTTCTTCTAAATACCCCTCAGTAATAAGTCTATATTTAATCTTAGCTGGAGTGAACGATGAGGCATTTGCTCTTCCTTCAATAATATCCAGTAATGCAGGTTCTTTCCCACCTGTTCTTAGAAATTTAGGTATACCTTTACCTGATTGGTTTTTATGTTGTTCAAATAAACTATCATGAGTTTCACTTTCATAGAACTTAGCCCATTTTTTATAATGTTGGTAAGAACAATTCAAATATCGAGCGGCTGCCATATTTGATTTTGTCTTAGCCATTGCAGCTAAAATAAGTTCTTTTGTAAGTGGTCTAGCTTTAGGCATCTAAATCTTTATACGAGTCAAATTTAACTTTTTTGGAATTAGCTTCATCTGCTAATTTTGCTTGTTCTGGAGTCATTATTTGAATATCATTCCATGTATGATCACCAGTGCCGTTAATAGTACTTATAGCTTTATAAGCACCTATAGTTGAACAATCAACACAGACTTTATACCCAAATTTTGTTAATCTTAATTCAGGCATATCAACCCCACAAGAGGCACATTTTATCATTTTTAATTTCATCTATTGTATTTTTATATATTGTAACTAACATATAACTATACCAATATACGAAAAGGATATGACTAATCCAAATTATATGTTTGATTTATATTTTATGTAACTCCAAAGATCATCAGAATTTTTAAGTAAAAATTGCTTTCCATTAGCATCTTCTAGAGGAACTATACTACCATCAGCATCAAACCTATCATAGATATACCACACAATCATATCACCTGCAACTTCTCCATATAACATTTTTAAAGTATTTTCAACAACAAACCACAATCCATCTGTTACTTTATTTAAATCTATTCCACTTGTCTCAAATACTTTATTTTCAATATTATAAGATGCTTCTAACTTATCAATAAATTTTTTAAAAATAAGTTCTTCAGATTGATCAATATTATCTTTAATATTTACATCAACCCCAAGAATTAAATTAAATAACTTTTTTAAATCTTTATTATGTCCTGATAGATCTTCCATTTGTATTATTTAATAACTTCTACAGAAAATAGTTTTTTAAAAGTATTTACATCCATTTTTTTAATGGCAGCAAAATATTCATAAGCTTGATCAAATGATGATAAACCAGAAGCTTTTCCTATTGCATCCTTATTTGAATCTGTTTTTGAATAAAATTTAAATATCATAATTTGTATTTTTTAATTAATTTTTTTAATTGAGTACATCTTTCATATTCTTCATTTTGAAGGAATAAATTATTTACTTGTCCTAATACTGTTTTAAATTGTTCTTTTTTTAATTCTAGAATTATAGACATATTAAAAATATTAAACAATTCGGCTTTTTCTTCATTGTTTTTTAAAGCAGAAATAATAGCTTTTAGGGTTTCTTCAAGAGTAAACTCAACGAATTCAGGTGAATTAGCTAAATTAAATAAATCTTCTTGATTATCCCAAACTAATTCAATATTTTTAACCTCTCTTCTTTTAATATCTTCCATATCTTTTTTGTCATCTTTCATTTTAGAGGGGATTAATGGGTTACGTTTATAAATATTTAAAACTTAATCCCCCTAATAGTATTTCCTTTAGGACTATGAGAATTATTTTCATATAACGTTGGATCTATTCCCCATTTATATTTGAATAATTGTGCCGCAGGCCCTTCTGTTGCTCTAAATTTATTTCCTTCTTTACCATTTTTAGTAGCTGTACTACCAAAATGATATAAGTGTGAGTTATGAGTTCTTGAAAAATTTAACCCTATTAATTCTAATTTTAAAAAGAAATCCCAGTCACAAATAAAAGGTGATTGATACATTGTATCAAAACCACCAACAGCCATATAATATTTTTTATACATGGCAAACGGGAAAATTCCCCCATCAGGTGTTAAGTGATTTTTTTTAATTGTATACTCATAATTTATAAAATCCTCATATTGAAATTCTTTAGGATTACGACCAAAATCATTAACTGGAAAATTAAATATTCCAGGACCTGTAGGTTCAATTTGATTAAGTGTTAATACAGATTTTTCTTTTAATGATGATTTAATTTCATTATCCCAATGTCTACCAAATACATTATCATCATTTACTATAAAAATGATTTCATTAGTTGCATTTATAACTCCTAAATTAAGAGCTTGTTGCATTCCTTGATTTTCTCCTAAATCAAGTACTTTAATATTATTTTTATATTTATCTAAAATTTCTTGACTTTCTTCGATAAATCCATCTACAGCAACAATTATTTCATTTTCACTTAGTTGTTGTTCAATAGCTGATTGTAAGCAGATGTCTAAATATTCTGGATTTCTATATGTTGGTATTATTAATGATATCATATTTTAAAATTTATAAACAATTAACACATCATCTTCTCTATTTTTTTCATTTCTTAAATCAACAATTTCACATTCCCAACTTAATCCTTTTAAATGTAAAAATTCATTTTTAACTGAATCTAAATTTGCTACATCTTCAATAATGTATATTCCCCCTTTATTCATATGATCTCTTAATAGATTAAAAGTTTTTACTTGATCTTCAAATCTATGACTACCATCATCTATAATAATATCAAATTTATCACCTTCAAAATATGATTTAATAAGAGGATTTGTAGCATCTACAATATTAATATTAAATCTTTCATCATTTAAGTAAGGACCAATTTCATTTGTATGAATGTCAGCCCCATAAATTTTTCCTTTAGAAAAGTATTCATACCACATTTCTAAAGATTCTCCATAAGCAACTCCTATTTCTAGAAGTTTTATATTTTTTTCTCTATAGGGACTAAGTAATCTTTCATATTCAGGAATGTAAGAATGTACTGTTCCTTTATCACCATGACCACATCCATAGGCTGCTTCACCTTTAACCTGCTGTGAATGATGATCAAAAATTTGTTGTAATGTTTTCATATTTTTTCCCAATTTGTTAATGGTGATAACCAATCTGTTTCCCCATGTGTTGAATAACCTGGTAGTGGTGTAATTAATAATTCATTTTTTTCTCTTAATTCTAAAAACATACTAAAATCATTAGGATGAGTAGTATTAGTATGTTTACGTAAAATTTCTTCTGTACGTTTTAATGTTGAAACTTTAGCTGCAAATGTCATAGTAGTACTATTTGTTATCTTCCAATGACAACTATCTGTTAAATACACTCTAGTATCTTCAGCTCCACCTTCACAATATGGATTACCCCCTTTATCTGGTCCTATATATTTATCTGGATGATCATATAATGAGACAAATGATGCTCCTAATTCAAATGCTTCTTGGATTATTTTTTGAGAACCTGGTTTATGAAGATAATCATTTTCTATAAAATAAATAATTTCATCATCATCATACATTAAAGCTTCATCTAATGCCATATTAAATGTTGCAGCTCCATTACCTTTTTCAGTATATAAAATACAATTTCGTGTTACATACTTTTGAATCATATTATTAGTATCTTCAGATACATTATCTGCTATAACACTCCATTCAACATCATCAAATTCTTTAGTAGCATTAGCTAAACAACTTTCATTATTTATATAATCAGGTTTGACTTTATTATAACCTGCATCTGATATTCTATATATTATTCTCATATAACTAAAACATTTTGATCAGGGTATTGGAAATGACATATTCCTTCTACCATGATATTTTTATGACTACAATCGTGAATTTGTTGTTTCTTTACTGTTTGTAACAATATACGATAATTTTCATTAGAAACCAAATGATATTTAGAAAGATTATTTCTAATTATACATTTTTTAAGAAAGTCTTCACAAGTCCACCCTTCAATATGTTCCCAAACTCTACCACTATAATTTTCTAAATTTTGGATAAAATTGTAAGTATCATCAACATACTCTTTATCATAGAGATAATCTATTTTAGTTGTATCTATGAAATAAAAATTTGTTTGTGGGTAAAAATCTTCTTTAGCTATTCTATCTAAGTCAAAATTATATTTTTCCATCCCCCCAAAGCCAATACCATTCATATAATAAAAGTCACTATTATCAATTTCAATGTCTAAAATTGTAGGTTGGAATACTACATCATAAGAAGATTTACATATCCATTTTATATTTTTAGCATGACAATAATCTATTATAGCATTTTCTTGATCTGCTATTCCAAATGAATGACCCCTATTCATTCCTAAATCTAAAATTATACAATCTGGAAAGTATTTTTTCCATAAAGCATTATTTTCTTCTCGGAGATTTTCTGAATAGTTAGTTACTACTATATGACCTTTATATTCTTTTAATACTGAGAGGTTATATAGTATGTATCTTTCATGTAGCTCTAGATCACTTTTATTACCTATATGACCTATAGTACAATAATAACTTTTATTTATTAGATTTTTTAGTTTCATTTTTCCAAAAACTATAGATTCCTTTTTCAATTTCATATTTAGGCCATACAAATCTATCTCTCATTGGTTGATTTTTAGCCCACTCCCACATTTGAGTTAAACCTTCTTTCATTGTAGTTTTATACTTAAAATCTAATAAATCAATTGATTTTTGGTATGTTGGTATTGAATGTTTTACTTCATGTCTACCTTCTAAATGTACAATTTCTCCTTCACCTATTACTTCTCTTAAAATTAAAGATGCGTCTTTTATAGATACTTCTTCAATTCCCCCTAAATTAATAATTTCTTTACTTGCTTGAGGTCTAACAGCAGCATTCCATAATGGTTCTAATGAATCATCAATAAAACTAAAGGCTCTAGTTTGTTCACCATCCCCAAAGATTGTCATATCCATTCCATTTAAATGTTGATACATCCAAATACCAAGTACATTTCTGTATTTATCCCAAATATTTTGTTTAATACCATAAACATTATGAGGTCTAATAATACACCAATCCAACCCATGTTGTTCACCAGCAATCTGAATGTCCATTTCACAACCATATTTAGCTACTCCATAAGGATCAATTGGTGATTGTTGTTGATCTTCATCAAATATTCCACCATTACCATGCCCATATACTGCGAGAGTTGACGTAAATACCAGTCTTTTAACGTCGTGTTTTATACATTCATTAACTATGCGGGCTGTGGATTTTAAATTATTATCATAATTATAACAACGAATAAATGGAGATAAACCTTCAGCAGCGTAAGCAGCAAAGTGAAATACATAATCAAAATTATTTACTTCAAAACAATTTTCAATTGGGTGTTCTGTAAGATTCATTTGCCAAAAATCTACTTTTGGGTTAATATTTTCTTCAAAACCACCACTTAAATCATCAATACCTACTACTTTATATTCTGGTTTATTTTCAATGATCCAATCTGCTAATCTACTTCCTAGTAGTCCTGCTACTCCTGTAATTAATACTGTTTTTTGCTTATCCATTTTTTAATAATTATATAATTGCTCTTCCTTTCATTTTTTCCCAATCACGATTTTCTCTTACGTCATTGTTTTTATTATCAGTTGCTGTTAACATTCTTGGTGATAAATCTGCTTCAATAGCTAATGCTATTAAAGCTTTAACATCCTTTGGGAAACAATGTCCCCCATACCCAAAATCTCCATCAGGTCCTGGTACATTCCAATGTGATTTTCCTAACCTTTCATCGTATGTAGCATATTCTACAACTTTATCATAATCAATATTTAATGCCTCACATATTTGATACATTTCATTTGCAAATGATACTTTAGTGGCTAGAAAACTATTAGTAACATATTTAACCATTTCAGCATATGATGAATCTGTTTTAACAATAGAGGCTTTAGGAAATGCTTTAGCATATAGTTGTTTTAATTTAGTAGTAGCTGGTCTTGGTCCTCCTAATATAATTCTTGTTTGGTTATCAAAGTCACTAACCGCATTTGCCTCTGTTAAAAATTCTGGATTGAATACAATATCTACTCCAGGGAATTTAGTATTCCATTTTTTTACTGTACCTGGGGGTACTGTGGATTTAATAACTATAATTTTAGCTGTATTAATTTTATATATGCGTTCAATAGCATCTTCAACAATATCTGTATGGCATGTATTGTCTTCATTCATTGGTGTTGGTAAACATACAAATACAATTTCATTATTCATAGTTTCGTGCTCATCACTATTACAATGAATCCTACCTTTTATATCATATGTTTTAACATCATAATACTTACTAAACTTTTGGTAAATTGCATTACCTACAAAACCTTGACCTATTATCCCTATTTTCATATTATATGTTTCTATAACGTCTTTTATCAGACCATTTAACTTTTTTACTATTACCTAACATTGATAATCTACTAACTTTTTGATTTAAATTATTTCGAGTTTCATTTGTGTGAGGATTACCATTATTTTGAGTATCTGCCATTTTAAAGAGTATTATAATAATTATTTTGTTTTACTTGTCTTTCTATATCTTTAGGATGATATAAAGCAAACTCTTCAACTTCATGTAGATTAGACCATGTTTCATAGCCTTCCAATACTTCATGTACTTTATTTTTCCATTGAATTTTAGGATGATTTTTATAAATTCTCCACTGAAAATCAGGCCAATTAACCCAACCTTTATCATCAACTCTCCAACCCCATTGTTTAATATATTCTTCAGTTAAACCAAATACTGTGTTAACACGGGGTACTCTAATTACTTCATTTTTTGGATTACTTAACAAAATTTCTGGTAAGTATTCTATTAATGTTTGGTGGGGTATTTCATCAGCATCAATTTGGAATATATAATCCCCACTACATAAGGAAGTTAAATAATTTTTCCAATCAGCAAAATGTCCTTCAAATTCTTTTTTATGCCAAAGAAATTCATTATTAATAGAATGAGATCGTAAATATTCTTCAACAGTATTAGTTCCATTTTTTGAATCAAATAATATTACTATTTCATCCTCGTATCTTTTATTTTCTAGAAGAAACGATACTAATCTTTGTATTTCTACAGCTTCATTACAAACTGTTATAGCATAACTAATTTTCATTTAGTATAAATTTTGAATATAATCTAATAATCTATCTTGGGGCTTCCAACCTAAAATATCTTGAGCTGTAGTATCAGTACATAAAGTTTTTCTATAATTACCAGGTTGGTCAGAAATATATTTTATGGGACAACCTGTTTTGTGTTGAAAAGATTCTGCTAATTCTTTAATAGAATAATTAACTCCTGTTCCTAATTCCCAAGCTTCAATTGATGATGGTCGTTGAAAGTCAGCTTCACCTGCATAAAAATTAGATAAACCAATTCTGTATAATCCATCTACAATATCATCTACATGGGTAAAATCTCTTTTTTGTTCTCCATCCCCAACAATTTCAATATGAGATTCTCTTGCTATTCTAGATCTCCAAATACCAATCACATTACCATTTTTTTCATCTAATGCTTCACCAGGACCATATACATTGTAAAATCTACAAACCTCAATATTTACTCCAAATGATTCTTTATATAAATTACATACTCCTTCACCTAAATATTTATACATAGCGTAAGGAGAAGTAGCTGGGTTATGGTGTTTAGATGATGATCCTGCATATACAACTTTTGCTCCTATACGAGAAGCAAATTTACAAACTTCTTCTGTTCCTTTTACATTTATTTTAAAAGTTTCAGTTGGGTTAGCAAATGAAGGTTGTACTCTAGATTGAGCTGCTAAATGAAATATTAAATCATAATTTTTATCAATATTATCTATGGTTGAAATATCACCATGCCAATATCTACAACCCTCAACTTCATTTTCTACAGTACCTGTAGAGTAATTATCTAATGATTGAACTTCATGCCCTTCATCTAATAATCTTTTTACTAAATTACTTCCTATAAAACCCGCTCCACCTGTAACTAATATTTTCATTTTTCTTCTGCAGTAAATATTCCAATAAAATCTAAAGCTTCTATATAATCTCCTTCACCAAATTCCTTTAAAGTACTCATATCCATTCTCCACTCATAATATTCACCTTCTTTATGTGGATTAGGATATTTTTCCTTTTCTTCTTCTTTAACAGGTACTGCTAAAACAGCAGCCCATTTCCAATCAGATGAACTTTTACCATTAGCAAAAACCATTCCTTTTCCTGGCATATTAACTGTTGAAGGCATCCAAATTTTTCCTTCTTCATCTTCACCCATTAACTCTTTATAAAGATTAGGAAGTAATTCCATTTGTTCATTAAAAAATTGTGTATCTTTTACTAATAAGCTGTTAGTTATAAAGCCACAACCATAACATTGGTAGTTTTTAATTTTATCATTTACTTCTTGTACATAGCATGCATCTGATCCACATCTATCACATATTATTAAATTATCCATATTATTGTAATGTTGGTAGCTTAACTCCTTTAATCTCAGGTAATTTTAAACTTACTTGAGAAGGAACGTCGACATTTTTATCTAAAATATCTATTAATTTTGTTTTCATTGCCTCATAACTAAAGTTTTTCTTTAATCTACTATTTAAAGTTTTACTTTGTTTACTCCACTTTTTATAGTTTTTCTTAACATCTTTTAGAAAGTGTCCTAAATGACCATGATCAACTTCAAACCATTCAGAACCTTCAATTAGTACATCTTTTTGTACTGAAGAAGGATCAAGTTTAGCTAATTTACCTCCCATTAATGGTGATAATTTAGGATTTAAAAAGTCAATATGTCCACTCCAAGCTGTTGCCATTACAGGTTTTCCTGTTAAAGCAAACTCTAATAAAGGTCTACCAAATCCTTCTCCTTTAGTAGCACTAACCATAGCTTTAATTTTAGGATGGTTATATAATTCATTAATTTCACTATCTGATAAATCCCCATGAATTAAATAAACATTTGGTAATTTTTCAGAAGGGATTGATTTACGAATAGAATGTATTCTTTTCATTATTTCCCTTCTATCCATATGTGATCCTTTACCAATACTTGTTTTTAAAATTAAGGCAGGAGAATTAGATTTATTTTTAAATACTTCATAAAAAGCTTTAATTAATAACCCAACATTTTTTCTATCATGTCCTAAATTACCTTGTAACCAATGTCCCACAAATAAATAAGCGAATTTTTCAGGAATATCTTGAATATAATCAAATAACTCTTTATTAGTAAACTCTTTAATTCCTTTATAAACATCTAAATTAGCACCTTCAAATAATACTTCAACAGGGGTTTTAATGTCTAAAGTAGTATCTTGTCCTGTTTGCTCATTTTTAACTGTGTATTTTGTATGTTCAAATACCTTTTTACTATGTTCAGATGAAGTTAAAATTAAATCCATTCTATTACAACCTTCAATCCATTGAGGAGCACAAGCTGTTGTTTCAATCCCAGCTGTAAGTCCTATATTATACACTCCTACTTTTTGAAATTCATTAGGAACTGTTACTTGACACCAAATATCAGGTTTTGCTTGTAATTGAGGAACAACATAATCTAACATAAATTCCCATTCTGGATGGTCATTTAAAAATCCCATTCTAGTTTCTCCCCATCTTTGAGATAAAATTTTAACCTCATATTTATCTGATTCTATTAGAGCTTTTACAAAATCTCTAGATCTTGCCCCATATCCTGAATAGGTGTTTACGGGAGCGCTTATAACAAATGTATTTTTCATTTAATATTCTAATTTGTGGTTTAATTGTCTTGTTTTATAATCTGTATCTTTCGAAAATGTGAAAGATTTTCTGGGAGTCCAAGTTGAGAATAATTTATCAATACATTTAGTAAAATTCTGACCCATTTTTTCAGCTGTAAATCCAGCTTCATCACTCATAGCCCATTCTCTACCAGAATTACCAATTCTTTGTCTTTCATCTTTAGACATTTTATATAGTTCTACAATTCTATCTTTTGCATCCCTAAAATCACATCTACTATCCCAAATATAAGGAGTAATTGGAGAACCAACCATCCCCATAGCTTTAGGATAAACAGATAATGCCCATTCTCCGTGTTCTGTATAGGTCCCAAATTGATTAGAAGGCATTTCAATAGAATTAGTATACCAATTACCTTTTTCATCAACAAATCTCATTTGATCTTGCATACCACCTGTTACATTAGCAATAAATGGGGTACCTGTAAGTAATGATTCAGTTAATGATAATCCCCAACCCTCAGCTGCTGATAATAATATTACACCATCAGCCATATTATAAAGATAATTCATATGAGTGTATGGAAGTTTTTGATTGGAAATTACTACAGTTTCATCATCATCACCAAATAGATATTCAATTACTGCTGGTAGGTCTGTTCCATGATCACTTACAGGATCTGTGTGTAGTATAAATAATACTTTTTCTTTTTCTTTTTCAGTTAAAGAGTCTACAAATAATTTCCAAGCTGTTAATGCATCTGGGATTGATTTTCTTCTAATATTTCTTGAATTAAAAAATAAAATAAAATCTCTTTCTTTTCCTAAAGTTAATGCATTTTTAAATTCTTCATATTCTTTATTATAGTCATCAGACATTGGAAAGAATTTTTTATCATCTAACCCATGAGGAACATATTCAATAACTTTATTACTTGCTTTATCACCTAAAACAATTTTATTAATAGCTACTGTTTGTTTAGAAATACCAAATAAAGCATCACAAGATTCATAAAATTCCTCATTATATTGAGGTGCAGGCATATCATCCCAAATGTTAAGATACGCTATTGGAATTTTAGCTCTAATTTCATCTTCCATTTGGAAAACCCATTGAAAATATCTTGGGTCTGTAATTAATAATATAGCATCTGGTTTTTCTCTTTGAATTACTGCTCTTAAAGTATCAGGATTACCATACCCATCTACAGGATATAAATTACAATAAGCATCTTCAACTTCCATTTCAGTTTTGATATGGGGAGCAAAATCTTCAACTTTACCTTTATCAGGATGTTTTACTGAACCTGCAATTTGACACCAATTATATCGATGAGCAGTATTTAAAACAATCTCTCTTCCAATTTGAGCAACACCCGAATGAACTCTAATATCATCCGTGAGTAATAAAATTTTCTTTCTATCACTTTGTTTAATATAACCTTCTTTCATTTAATTTTATTTAATTATTAATTTCTAAATTTGTTTGAGAATTTATTTTTTTTCTAAAATCTTCATCTGTAAGATACAAAAAGATAGCTCGATCTGCAAGTTTTTGGAAACTAAATTTTCTTTTTACACATTCGATTTTGAAATTTTCAAATAAATTACTTTTTACTTTTACACTAGTAAGTGTCATTTCTTTCTTGTCCATAATTTTAATTTTTAATGTATATTTATCTATACGTATGTACGGATTCTAAAAAGTTGCCGAACATAAATGCGTTTTATTAAAAGGACACCAATTACAATTATTATTAGGGTTATTAGGGGTTGGTTGATGGTCTACATCAGCATATCCTTTTTGATTAAATACTTTTGTAATAAATTCATCTAAAGCTTTTGTAGCTCTATTCATTTTTACTTTTCCTGAAGCCGGAACAAATTGTTGTATTCTAGGAATTACATAATCTTCACTTTCATAAAGTCTTCGTTTAACAATAAAAAATTCAATGTTTATATTTTCTAAAGGTATGTTAAATGTTTCACTAAAGAATTTTTTATATAATATTAATTGAAATTGTTTATCCTCATCTTTTTTGGCTTTAGCATTCCATCCAGATGTTGATGTTTTTATATCAAGTATATGAAATTGATTTGTTGGTTCATGGTATAGTACAACATCCAAGAAACCTTGATATAATACGTTGTTATAACGTTTATTAGGCGATATCATTATGGGTACCTCACAACCTGCAAGATACCAACCACGTTTGCTAAAATATCTACTTCTATTTTTCTTTAAATAATTAATAATAGTAACCCCATCATCATAAAATTCTCTTAATTGTTCTGGGGTACTAAAATGGGTTTCATTATTTTTTTTATATTGTTTGGCATATTCTTCTCTTAAACAATCTTCAAACATACCTATAATATCTTCTCTATCAGCAGCTGCAGCACTTTTATCATACATTATTGTTAAATAGTGCTGAACTGCTTCATGTAGAGCTGTACCAAATATTGTGTGAATTGTTGGGGTATATTGTTTATGACCTTCTTTATATTGAAGTGACCATTTTTTAGGACATTGTCTAAACATAGAAAGTTGAGAATATGAAACATTTTTTTGATACCCATAGTTTAAGGGTTCTGGTTCATAATTTCTAATTTCTTTTACAATACTTGGTATCTTTTTCTTACCCATTTTTATATATTATTTTACCCATTTAATATAATTAGTATAATAAGCATAACCGTGTACTATATTAGTACTTAAAAATACTTCTAAATCAGGATATCTAGATTTCATTATTCTAGGTGTTAAATCTGGTTGATGGTGAATTTCTGATTCTACTCCACCAACAGCTCCTTGTTCATGTAGATAAGGAACAGCTACCATACATTTAATTCCTTTTGATGTAATATCTTTGATTAATTTTTGTGCGGGTTCAACTTTGATATGTTCTAATACATCTCCAATTATGATATAATCATAATCATCATAATCAAAGTTTAGAATATCTCCTACAATAACATTATTGTAATAACGATGAAGGCCATATTCTTTAATATAGGGTTCATGAATTTCTAAAGCATCAATATGTAAATCTTGTAAATTTGATCCCCATACTCCAATCCCAGCTCCTACATCTAGGATTTTATTTCTATAAGGAAGATGTTCTAGAACTACAGTACGAATATGTTCATACATTACATCTTTAAAAGTATTAGTACTTGATGGCATTTTATTTAATTTAAATTGTTGCTATTATTTTTTCCACTTATTACGTCCTACTAGTAAACCAATTATACCATAATTAGCAATATCAATAAAAGTATCTTCCATTCCCTCTCCTTTAACAAAATTTCTTCCATTAACTAAAAGATTTTTTAAACGGGATATTTTATCTGTAAGTCTAATAGCTAAACCTGTTAATGAGAATTTTTTATCATCTTCATTATTTATAATGTCTCCCCCTAATGCAATATTGTTTAAACCATAATCCATATGTTTGCGAGCAAACATTTCATACATTTCTGATTGGATTTCTTTAAATTCATTAGATAATTCTGGGTATTCTGATTCGAATATTTCTATGGTTGATTGGGGTTGAGATTTTTTATCATCTATACTATCAAAATATTTTTCTACTGTACTACTCATTGATCAAGGTTTTTTGGTTAAAATAAACTTTTAAAGTATTAATTCTGTCATCAGCATCCACCAACATAGTAAGAGCTTCTTCAGCATTTTTATAAAAATCCTCAGTAGAATGATCACCAATACCTACTGCTTTATTACCCAATAATTCTAGTGATAATAATGCTTTTGATTTATCAGCTTCTGCAGATTTCATAAGCATATTAAATAGTTGTGTTGTCATATTTTAAATAATTTGGTTATTTCTTTTTTTTCTTTTCCTATAGATTTAAGAATGTTTTTAATTTCTTCTTTACCTATAATGTCAATATAATGATCTGCTTCGTGGGATCCAACTTCAAAATAACCAGCTATTAATTCAACTAACTCTTTATTTTTTGATTTAATTTTAGATTTAATATACTTATTCCATACTTTTTTCTTAGGAATCATATTACAATAAAAATTGTAAATACCTATTTTATCTGTAGGTAAAAATCTTTGAGCCATATTAGATATCTCTATATTGCTTTGCCCCATAGACATAAATCTATGAACCATATAAGAATTCCAGCTCTCCCAATCTTTCTCACTAAATTGAGAGGCTGGAGTTTTCCTAACAGTAATTTCGTCTAACCAATCCCAAAGCTTCATTAGGCAATGATATGATCTTTATACTCTTCTCTTAAATCCGCAGGGATAGTTTCATTTAAAATTTTACCTGTTGAAGGGTCATAAAATACTGGAATTGGCATTAGAGCATCTTCTTCAGCTCCTACTACGAATTTAGATACTTTACGCAATAATACTCCTTGTTGAAATACTACTCCACCTTCAGGTGTTTCCATAGATGTAGTGTTTTTAACATCTACATTCATGTTCATTTGTTGTTGTTGATTTGCCATTTTTTTAATGTTTTTTGTTTTGTTGTTTAAAATCAATTATAAATCCAATCGCTACTAAAATATTAAGACCTACACTAGCGATTATTTCATGCAAGTCTTTATATACATTTAAAGATAAATGAACATGCCCAATCATCCAAAATGGAATAGCCATTTGTTGGCTGTACCATATTAGGGCAAATTCAATAAATTTTTTCATTCTACTTTTATTACGCATTTAGGAATAAAATAAGTTTTTAATTTAGTATCAAAATATTGATGTTTCAAAGATTGATTAGAGTCATTTTTTATTGAAATTTCTATAGGTGTAATATCAAAATCTTCATTTAAAATATTATATGATTGTTTTGCTATATTATTTACTACACCCCCATTAGGATTATTAAAAAATGAATATATTCCTTTAGGTTTTAATAAATTTTTAACATTTATATCAAATTCTTTTTGAGATTCTAACCAAGTATCAAAATATATTCCATCAAATTTAGGTAAATATTTTATTACTTCTTGCCAAGGTTTAAATATAACTTTTACATTAGGTTTTTTTAACCAACCATCTTCAATTATTTTTCTTTGTACATCTGGGTGGGATTCTATTATCCAATGTGTTTTAGGATTCCAATTTTGGATATAGCTATCAATAAAACCTAACCCAAATCCTATATTAAGAATATCTCCCCCATTTTTACAAATTTCAAAAGCACTATATTTCATAATGTTTTCTTCCCACCCCATCATAATAGCACTACCATTTGAATCTAATAAAAGATTATCATCAGTATATGTTAATTTTTCATTATGATAATTAGGGTTAATATTCATTATAAAGTAATTAATTGGTTAATTAAAGCCATACAGTTTATTTCTTTATCAATTCTAAAATTAGATTGGTAAGTATATTCATTAATGTAATATGCTACCATTCCTTCTTTATCTGGTGCAAATTCATGAGCATTATCATAAAGATAACGATATAACTCTTCAAAATCTTGAACATTAGCATCTGCAATTATTTGTCTAATAGTTTTGAAAGATTTGGATTTATATGTTTTAGATTTAGATAATTCACTAACTACTTCAGACATATAATTAGATGATACTAATATAGATTTATCAATCTTTAATTTGTTATCTTGGGTTGATAGTTGAACGGTATTTAAACATTTACGTAAATCAGGGTAGAATTGATTAACTATAATTTTAAGATCTTTTATATCATAAGTTGTACCTTCTTCTTCCATAATCCAAGCAATATGTTTTGCTACATCAGTTTTAGTTGGTGGAACTATTTTTAATGTTTGACATCTTGATTGTAATGGATCAATGATACGTTCTACATAATTACAAGTTAAGATAAACCTAGTAGTACGCGAAAACGTTTCAATGACATTACGGAGAGAAGCTTGCGCCTGTATAGTAAGAAAATCAGCTTCATCCAAAATGACCACTTTAAGTGATTTAAAACTAGCTGATGATGCAAATCCTGAAACTTTATCTCTAATCGTTTCAATACCACGTTCATCCGAGGCATTAATATAAAGATGCTCACAATCAAGATTTTTAACAATGAGTTTAGCAAGAGTTGTTTTTCCCGTTCCTGCAGGTCCATAAAATATAAGATTTTGAATATCGTTTTGTCCTAGATATTGTTTAATACTTTTTTTAATATGATCATTCCCTACATAATTATCTAAATTAATGGGACGATACTTCTCTACTAATAAACTATGATTCTTATTCATACGTGAATATAATAACTTTTATTTAAAAAACCAAATTTAAACACCTTGTCTAAATTCTCCATACATACCATATACTTTTGGAGATTCTTTTTTAACTTCTACTTCTGATTTTTGGATAGCATATAATTTACTATCCATAGGATCTAATCTAAAAGCACCATTAAAATTTGTTTGATGAAAAAATGCTTCTAAAGCATCTGTTAAATTACCAAATACTTCTTTTTTAGGGTCCCCCACAAGTGACCAACGGTCACCTGGGGGTACTCTAGTTGCTATTAACTCATTATGTTCTATTATTTTTTTATCCATAATTAAGACATTCCATCTGGTGTTGGATCTTTCTGATTAGGATGATCAACAACAACACACTCTGTTAAAAGAATAGTTCCGGCTACTGAAGCAGCATTTTGTAAAGCTGTATATGTAACTTTAGAAGGATCTAAAATTCCAGCATCTTCCATATTTACTACTTTTTCATTTCTAATATCGTAACCCGCCCAATAATCATTACCTGAATTAATTAAATCATTAGCAATAATTTCAGCTTCTGTTATAGAATAACCGGCATTAGTCATAATTTGGGTAAATGGCTTTCTACAAGCTTCTTTAACAATATTAGCTCCAAGATTATTATTTTCTAACCCATTAGAAGCATACAATAAAGCAGCTCCACCACCTGGAACTATTCCAGCTTCAAGTGCTGCTTTTGTTGCATGAAGAGCATCATCTACTCTATCTTTCTTCTCTCTCATTTCAGTTTCAGTATAACCACCTACATGAATAATAGATACTCCACCAATCATTTTAGCTAATCTATTTTGTAAATGTTCAACAATATAAGGTGTAGTTTCTTGATCAATATTTTTCTGGAGATCTGCTACTCTACTATTAATAGCATCAGCTTCACCTTTACCATCTACAATTGTTGTTTGTTCTTTAGTAACAGTTACAGTTCGTGCTTCACCAAACCAATCATAAGAAAATTTATCAAGTTTCATTCCTTTATCTTTGTCAAATACAACACCACCTGTTAAAGTAGCAATATCTTCAAGAAGCAACTTTTTTCTATCTCCAAAATCAGGAGCCTTAACAGCAGCTACTTTAAGAATACCTCGTGCTTTATTAACAATTAAAGTTGCTAAAGCTTCACCATCAATATCATCTGCTATAATAAGTAAAGATTTATTAGCATTAGAAACTCCTTCTAAAATAGGAAGTAAATCTTTTACTTGAGTGAATTTATGATCTGCAATTAATACATAAGGATTTTCTAAAGTACATGACATATCTCCATTATTAGTAACAAAGAAATGTGATTTATATCCTCTATCAAACTGCATTCCTTCAACAGTTTCAAGATAAGTATCACCTGATTTGCTTTCTTCGATATGAACTACTCCGTCTTGTCCTACTTTATCAATAGCCGCAGAAATAAGTTTTCCAATTTCAACATCATTATTAGCTGAAATAGTAGCAATTTGTTGTAGTTGTTCTTCACTACTAATTTCTTTACTAATATTATCTTTAATAACCGAAACAATTTCATTAACTGCTTTATCAATATTCCTTTTAATTTCAACAGCATTTTCACCATTATTTAAATGTTTTAATCCTGCTTTAACTAATTCTCTAGCTAAAAGTGTTGATGTTGTGGTACCATCTCCTGCTTTATCTGCAGTTTTTAAGGCAGCTTGTTTTACCATTTGAGCTCCTAAATTTGGAATTAAACCATCTACTGTAATATTTTTTGCTACAGTAACACCATCTTTAGTATGGGTGGGTTTATTTAATTCATTATAACCACTGTTATCAATTAATACATTACGACCATTAGGTCCTAAAGTACAAACAACAGCATCTGCTAAGGTATTAATACCTTTCATTAATTCAGTCCTTGCTTCAGTACCGAATCCAATTTCTTTTTTATAATCTACTGGCATTTTTATTTATTTAATTGTTAATTTTTGCTAATATTTGATTTTCTGGTCCTACCCAATATTCTTCTCCTTCATAAGGTAATTTTGTAAAACCCTGTGTAGGTAATACTACTATATCTCCTACTTTAGTTATAGTTTCATTAAAACTACCCATAAGAGTATTTTGTCCAGGTCCTACAGAAATAACTTCTCCGGTTTGATTTTTGTCATTACCCATATCTGGAACTATAATGTTACCATGTTGGGTTTCATCTGCCTCAATAGGTTTAACTATAACGGCATTAAATAGTGCTTCTAATTTCATAATTTGTTGTAATTTAATATTTCACTTAGTTCATTTTTAATTTTATCCCATTCATCTATATACTCTTTTATACTTGTATAATGTTCTTTATTACTATTAAGTTTTTCCTTGTAAACTCTTTCAAGTGCTTTTGAAAAATTAGAATAGTGAGCAACAGGTTTTTCATAATCCTTGCCTTCACTTCCTTTTTCTAAATATTTTGCTTGGGGAGTTACTACTTCATACACTGTGTAACAGTGAGAATCTTTACCTATGTAATAGGGGTCCATTTTTGGATCTGTAATCTTTGACATATAACTATTTTTTATTTATTATAACGTGAATATACGAACAGAATCAATATAAGCCAACCTAAGGGCGCAATTTAGGTTACTTAATTTTAATTGTTTTTGTTTTGGCTTCTTCAGCTAATGGGATAAAAATATTTAATAATCCATTTTCTAAAGTAGCATCTATTTTTCCCAGATCAAATTTAGGAGCTATCTTATATCTCAAATCAAATGATTTTTTTGATAATCCATTATAGATAGTACCCTCATGGAATATTTCATCCTCTGGTTTTTTATAACTAATTGCTAAAATATCTCCTTCGATGCCAAGGTTAATATCTTTTTTAGTTAACCCAGTACAGGCAACTTCAAAATAAAGTCCTTCATCATCATAAAAAATATTAAGGGGGTGGGGTTGTTTAGTGTCTAAAGCAGGTTGAAATGTGCTATCAGACTTAAAGTGGTTCCTAAAAAGGATGTCAAAAGGACTTATATGCCTTTCTAATAATTGTAATGTACTCATATCATTTTGTTTTTGTGTTGTCTTTCGATCAACGGTTAATAAAATATAAAACGTGCGCCCTAGGGTCGGTTTATTTGATTATACGTATGTTAAAATTCAGTTTCTGCTTTTCTTACCATAAAATAATTTGAAGAAATTCCATCTAATGAAAAATCTAATTTCATTAATCCCATACTACTTAAAAATAATTTTCCACCATCCATATCTTTATTTGATTGGAGAATGGTTTTAAAAGTATCTGAATTAAAAGGTAATTTTATATCTGTTTCTTTAATATCACCTAATATTTGATATGTAATTTTATTATTATGTCCAGATTCATCACCAAACACAAATTCTACTACATTTTCACCATCTAAATTAGTTGTTGTAGTTACTAACATATTATCAACTTGGGATAATGCACTTTTTGCTTTAATAATATTATCAACATCCTCTTGAGTTAAATCTAATTCAACAACCCATTCAGCTTGGTTAACTTCACCTACTTTATTAATTAACAAAGGATCAGATAAAGCATAATTAAGATTAAAATTTAAATCAGATATTTTTAATTTAGTATAGATAGCATTATTTTTTTCTAATTCTAGTAATAATTCACCATTACATATATTAATTAAACTTGATAATTTTTTAGTATCATAAATTGCTAATTTACAATCTTCTAATTCAAAATCAGAACATTGCACATTACCTATAACATCCTTAGTAGGTGTCATAAAATCAATATTTAATGAATTATCTTTAATTTCCCATTTTACAGATTCATTAACACCAAGATAATACTTGTTGATAATGCTTTGAATTGTTAGTTTATTTATCATTTTTTAGAATATACTTTATTATTAATTACTAAAATATCTACTATATTGTTATCCAAATGTACGAAAGCTTCATTGGGATGACAAACTATAGGTTCACCATGTACATTAAAACTTGTATTTAATAATACAGGAATGCCTGTAAGTTCATTAAATTTATTTATTAAATTATAAAATTTATGATTTGATTTGTCAGTTACTATTTGTATGCGGGCTGTTTTATCTATAGGATGAACTACAGCTGGTATTTTATCAATCCAATCTTCATGAGTATCATATAACATAGTCATAAATTCAGCTGTATATTTAGATTTATCAGCTTTAAATACTTTATCAGCATACTTATCTATTACAACAGGGGCAAATGGCATAAAATCATTTCTCTGTAATCTATCATTTACTTTTTTATAAGTACCTGGTATGCTGGGATCAGCTATAATACTTCTATTACATAATGCCCTAGGACCATGTTCATATCTTCCTTGGAACCATCCAATAACTTTTCCTTCTTTCAATTCATAAGATAATTGATTATTAGAAAGAGGTCTTATATTATATTTAGTTTCATCTACTTCAAATTCATCATCACTATAAGAAGTACCTAAAAATGTATTAGTTAATTTAAAAGGTTGAAAATTTGGATTTAATTTTTTATGTACTGTTAAAGCACATCCTAAAGGTAAACCTTCATCTCCCATAGGTGGGGCAATAAATACTTCTTCTACCCAACTTAAATCATTAATTTTTTTATTAAGTTTAACATTTGCAAATACACCCCCAGCAGCAGCAATATTTTTTATATTAGGATATTTATCTTTAATGTTAGTTATTAATTGAATTATTTTTTCTTCAAATACTAATTGACCATTAAATGCTATATCATCAGTTAAATGCTTCCAATATTCACTCCCAAATTCTTTAAACCAAAGACTATAAAAATCTTCATATACCCCTCCTAATAATTTATTTGAAGTATCTTTATCTGTAGTTAAATCAGAAATAGTAATAGAATTGTTAAATACATCATATATTCTTTTATTAAATTTTCCATGAGATGCTCTACCAACTACTTTACCTTCATCTTTAAGACGTCTAAATCCTAAAAATTCAGTAAGCATAGAATAATAATGCCCTAAAGATTTAAATGAAGTATCAATTCCATCTATATATTTCAAATTACCTTTATGACCTATATAAAATTTAGAACTATGATTTTCACCACTAGCATCTATAGACATAACTAAAGTATCATTAATAAACCCACTACAAAAATAAGCTAAATTACAATGAGCTTCATGGTGATCTACTTTAATAAATTTTTCTTTAGGGAATGGTCCTAAATCTATACCATACCACATACTTTCTACTTGATTTTCATCAAAAAATGAAGTTATATAATCAATTTCATTCCAATTAAACTCTTTAAATTTTTGAGTATTTTGACCACTTTCATAAGGGAATCTAAAAAAATTGTTATAAAAGTCTTTATATGTTCTAATTCTATTAAATCTTTCCTCTTCAAATGCAAATATGGGTTTACCATTTTCAGTATATGCTAAACCACAACTATGAGATCCTCCTGTTATTCCTAATATTTTCATATATTTAAAATTTAAAAAACATTTCTTTATAGGGATTAAGATTTAAGGTCCATCCTAAATCATTATAGAATCCCTCTAATTTATTTAATAATATAGATTCAAAAATCTTTTTTCTGTCAGCATATTGTTCTATAAAAGCTTCTATTTTTTCTGGAAGATCCCATTCTAGAAAAGCAATTGCATCTATTTGATATGGATTTGGTTTTAAATAAATCCATTTAATTTTATCACCTTGAGTTATTTGACTATGATTTTTATGTAGCCCCCAAAATTTAAGAAGATCATTATATCTAATTACAGCTCTTACAGCTGCTGGAGCACCCTTAGCTACAACTGTAAACATTTCACCAGCTCTTGCTTTACGTTCAGTATATTTATTTAATGTTTTTACTGATGTAGGGTTACCTAATTCTGTTAATGGAATAGAACCATCAAGAATTTGAACTTTAAATGTTTTTACTCTATTATCTATTTCATTTTGTTCAGCTCCTTTTAGAACGTCAACTAAAGTTTTATGAAAAAATTTACCTAATACTGGGGGGAAATTTGCTTTTTTAAATTCAAGACCTTTAACATCAAGTGATTCTTTTACAATACCTTCTTGTTTTGTAATCCATTGAGCATAACGTCTTGTAGCTCTAAAATAAGCTGAACGAATAACACATTCGGTTTTCATTTCTAATCTATGTTTTCCTTTAGCATTAAAACAATCTTCAGCTAATGAACCATAGGAATCAGTAATAATATCTTGATATTTTAAAGCTACTTCTTCTAATACATCATCTTTTTCTTCACTTGACATCTCCTCAAAATTAGGATATAAATGTCTTAATAAGGGTTCTGCATGAATATAAATTGAATCTGTATCTGAGTATGCTACATAATTTGTATCTTCAGGATCACAAATCCACCAGGGAGTATCTTCTAAATGTTTCATAATTTTAATCCTTCTTTAATAACTTTATTCATATGTCTATTAGCTGATAGTGCAGATTCTTGTATAATTCGTTGTCCACTAAGCGTTATAGCCTCAGATAATATAACATTCCCATAACGGAATGATCCAAGAGCAGTAGCACCATATAACGAATTAAGCAAAATCTTCATAGTATATTGCTTCATATGAAATGCAGCACCTAATTCATCATTTCCTGCTTTGTATGCTTTTTTCATTTCGTTTTTATATAAAACTCTCTCATCAAACCATTTCTTTAATATGGTTGATAATACTGATTCACGATTTGTATTAAACAATACACCATTAGCTGATACTGATAGTTCATTTTGTTCTACCATAGCTACTAATCTTCCAGCATTAACTTTAGTTCTGCTACGTTTAGCATTTTCAACAATTAATTCTTCATCAGGATCTTTACGTTTTAAATCATTTAAACCTAAACGATTATTCCTATCATCAGCATCTATAATCCTACCAACCATTGTTTCTTTACCAATATTAATAGTCATAATAATTGAAGGGTATAGTGAAGTTAAATCTTCATCAAATACATAATTATAAATTCCAGCTTTAGGACAAAATAAATAACCCCCTGCATAATTCTTTTTAGATAAAGGATTACGATCTTTTGCAGGAGGGACTATTTTTTTACTTAATAAATAAGCTGAAATAGCTCCATCTTGGGTTTTGGTATTAGCATAAACTTCACTATAGTTATGTTTACCTTTATGAGCCAAGTTTTTTACTAATGACAAATATTCTAATTTTTCATCTAATACTTTTAATATTTCAACATCTCGAAAATTATATTGAATAAATTTAAGTGGATCTTCTTCAAATAATTTATCTAAATTTCCTTCATATTCAATTTTATTAATACCAGCATATTTTTCTCCAATAGCATCTAATTTAAATGAAGGTTCATCTTTCCAACTAAACTTTTTATGTAACCTCATATAATCTAAAGATTCAACCCCAGCAATTTGTACATATTGATCTTTAAACCAAGGTGTTTCTCTAACATATCCAATTGGAGATAAATAGCGAGCAACATCATCACCTAATACATTACACATTCTATAATATAAATAAGGTATATCAAAATAATCACTATTCCATCCTACTATAATATCAGGATCTATTTCTCTAAATCGTTCTAAAAATTTAAGTAATAATTCTTCTTCAGTTTTACAAGGAATAATTTCTTTGGTTTTAGCTTTTGTCCTTTTTAAATTAGATTTTGGATCTAAAATTAAAATAGCCCATTCATCTACTTGTTTGTCATACCAAGCAATTGAAGTAACTTTTTTAGGAGCTGATTTGATATAATCCTCTGTAAGAGCATCACCCATTTCTGTTTCAATATCAAAAAATAATTCTCTTTGGGTTTGAGAAGGTTCATCATTTATCCCATATTTTTCAACTAAGAATTTTTGATATGGAGTCATATCATGAAAGTGGAGTTTGGTATTATCAGACTTCCAATTTGATATTTTTTTTAAGGCTTCCCCATTTAGACCAGTATGTGTTGCTTGAGACTCATCACATTCAATGTAAGCTTGATTAGTCCATTCTACTTTGCTATAACCTGTATCCTCCCAAAGGTGGATTAAGAATTGGTTTCCCTTTTTTCTTTGTGCAAAACATTTTTTATACATCTATAACCTATTTTGACGTGAATATAATGAGGGCTTAACCTGTCTCCAAGCTAAGCCCTAATTATTTTTAAAGTAAGTTTTATATTCTTATGAATTTGAAACTGTAATGTATTCCATTACTACTTTCACACCACAAGTAGCTGATAATACATTTCCTCCAACTATTGTTTGGAAGAATAATGATGATTGATTACCAAACCATAATGCTGAACCTGAAGCAAATGCAATTGCATTACCTCCTGTTTCTACTTTATGTTTACTTGAAGTAGATGTAAATGAATTAATTGTAATGTCTTCACCCGCAGCATTTAATGCTGTTGATGCTACAATTGATACATCTGCTGAAGCATTACCAAATGCTACTGATAGAATACCAGCAGCTCCTGCAGTAACATTTTCTGTAAAGAAAATACCTAAAGATGTTACTAAAGAATTTGCTGGAATGAAATTAGAAATTTCATTATTTGTAGTAGCTGCTGCTACTGGGATTGTGATTAAACTAGATACTGCTTTTTTAGGCATATCTGCTAAGTAAAGAGCTATGTCTGTGAATTGTCCACCTACTATAGCCATGTCATTTGTACCCGGATAATCATTATAATTAAATGGGTTAACGATTGCTCTGTTTTTGTCTGCTACGCTCATGAGATTTTAAAGTTATTTTGTTAGTAAATTAATTAATTTGTATTTGTGTACACGATTATACATACAAATTATTTACTAAAAATTATGAATTACTTATCTCTTCCTCAGTAAAAAATTGTTTAAGATTTGGACGATAATAATTAATATTTTTCATTACTTTTCTATCACGTGTTCTATAGACAATATAATATTTTCCAACCTTTTCATAGTGACATGGTTCCTTTTGCTCTTTTGATCTAAGCTCCACTGTTGCTTGTGCATCCTCTTCGCTTGAGCAAGCCTTTGACATATTCGACCCTTGTACTTCTTGATATGCTGGCCATATTTTATCCTTAAGACCATGTAGCATAGTTCCGTTACCCAACGAAACGTAGGCAATATCACATAAAGCATCAAGAACCTCAACAATATCTCCTGTTTCACAAGCATGTTTATATTCCTCGAGTTCTTCGAGGATGAAATCATAAACAAATTGCCACTCCTTTTTTTCAGGGATTGTAGGTTCATAATTGTTTGGTTTACC
>VMHT01198723.1_pt1 | contig 39846 bp, 30 predicted proteins | sample 4693611 | NCBI WGS metagenome assembly VMHT01 (sample SAMN12280063, study PRJNA550983) | marine metagenome | isolation source: seawater sampled from same location over 5 years 0.02-0.2 micron viral filtrate | place: USA: collected off the coast of southern California halfway between the port... ...
CATAGATAAATCTTTTTACGATTCTAACAAAGTAGCTGGCGGTGCGGTCATCGCAGCCAACTTTATGAAGAGAATGTCCATCTCTCTTGCAAAAAGGGGCCATATGGCCATTTTCATCAGCCAGGTGAGGGCAGACATCAAGTTAGACCCCTACTCCAAGGCTCCCATACGTCAGACGTCAGCAACGGGTGGTAACGCACTTTTACACTTCGCTAACTATATCATCGAGTTTGAACCTCGTTTTAAATCTGATATGATTTTGCAAGACTCAACAAAGAAGCAGCCAGATCCCAAGACAAACCCTATTATTGGTCACTGGGCAAAGGCTACCATCAAAAAGTCTCCAAATGAGAAAACAAATAATACTATCCCCTACCCTATTAGATACGGCAGAACTGGAGGAAAGTCTATTTGGGTAGAAAAAGAGCTTGTCGACTTATTGTATATGTGGGAGTTTGTCACCAAGAAAGGCGCTTGGATTACTATTGGAGAAGAATTTAAAGAGCTAGTGGCTGAAGTAGTACAAGATTTACCAGAGAAAGTCCAAGGAGAAGCTAATTTATTTAAGATGGTCGAAGAAAACGGGGCTCTTTCAGAGTTTTTAATAAATTATTTTAAATCCAATATTGGAGAATTGATTTGAAGTTCATAACTCTATACGGCAAAGAGAAGCCACTCAGAAACCCACATAAGTACAAAATTAAGTGGAACGGCAAATGTCGTAGCAAATTTCAAGCAGAGGTAAGAAAATACCTATACAAGTATTGGAAGTATGATGTTGTATATGAGGAATTCAGGGTTGTAGGAACCCAATTGTCCCTTGATTTCTACAATCATACAAAAAAAATAGCCATTGAGGTCCAAGGTGCCCAACATTTAAAGTTTGTTAAGCATTTTCACAAAACTAGAGCTAATTTTGTTAGGCAGTTACGTAGAGACGATAAAAAAATAGATTTTTGCGAAATAAATAGCATAGAATTGCTGTTGATATACCCAGAAGACGAACTATCTGAAGAATATTTTGCAAACCTTTTGGGCTAAGTGTAAATTATTCTAGATGGATAAGCCAAAATTTAAAGAATTTAAACTTCCCAAGAAGATATTGACTCAGCTTTATGAGTTAACTGGCGGAGCAGAAGCTTATAAAGGGTTTATAATTGCCTATTCCGATGAAAATGGCACTCCAATTATATATACAAGTTGTGATTCTAAAATTACAGAGTCTGGATTAATTAAATCAATAGAAGATTATATTAACGACTATTCGGAAAATCTTCGAGAATTAGACGAAGAAGTCGAATAAGCCTTGACAATTGTTTAAACATATGTATTATTCGGATACATATGATATATAGCCTAGAAATTGAAAAGCAGGTACTAGCCGCATTTATTCAAAAACCAAAAGTTCTTGTTAATTTCATTCACTTGATAAGCGAGTCAGATTTTTACGGAAGCTCACTATTGCACAAAACTCTTTTTGCTGTTTTAAAGAGGGCTTGCCAGCAAGACGAGTCAATCGATGAGATTGTCCTAGTTCAAAGAATTAAAGATCTTGGCATAAAGTTTGAAGAAGATATATCCTTAATTGACTATGTCAGATCTCTGTCGATGCGCAAAATACATTCAGAGGAAAAGATTGAGTCATCAATTAAGGAGTTAAAGAAGTATAGTGTGCGTAGAGAAATAGGAGAAACTGCAAAGAAAATTTCAGCTTCTATGAAAAGTATCTCCCCAGAAACGTCTTATCATAAAATTATTGAATCCGCTGATCAGATTTACAACGAGAAGATTAATATGTTTGAGGTTGGCTCAGATGTTCCAGAAAATATATATGATGAAATGGAAAATTTCATTGAAGATCGCGGCAATAACCCATTAGAAGAATTTGGAATGATGGGTCCACATGAAAAAATTAATGACATGTATGGTTCTCTTTTGCGCCCAGGAAACATTACGGTTATTGTTGCTCGCTCTGGTGTCGGTAAAACTCAATATTGCATGGACTACGCCACAAAAGTTTCAGCAAAGTATGATGTACCTGTCCTACACTTCGACAACGGCGAGATGAGCAAGGAAGAACTTATCATTCGTCAGTGCGCTGCGGTTTCTGGTGTTCCTGCATATCTTTTAGAAAGCGGAAAGTGGAGACAAGCTGGAGACGACACGGTGCGTCGAGTTCGATCTGTTTGGAACAAAATTAAAAATCTACAATTCTATTATTACAACGTTGGTGGCATGGACGTTGATTCAATGATTAACACTTTAAAAAGATTTTATTACTCCAAGGTAGGTCGAGGCAATAAAATGGTTTTTTCCTTTGACTACATTAAGACCTCTTCTGACTCTAGTGCAGGAAACAAGAACGAGTGGCAACTAGTCGGAGAGATGGTAGACAAGTTCAAGAAGTGTATTCAAAAGGAAATACTAGAAGAAGGTAATCCCGTAATCCCAATGATTACATCAGTTCAGTCAAATCGTAGTGGTATCACCACCAATCGTCAAAGCGCAAACATCGTCGACGACGAGTCTATTGTTTCTTTGTCTGATCGGATTACTCAGTTTTGTTCTCACATGTTTATTCTTCGTCAAAAGACTAGCGACGAAATCACAGAAGAAGGCCCACAGTTTGGCACACATAAATTAATCAACGTTAAATCTCGACATCTAGGTAAGGATATTGCTGGTGCAATTGAACCCGTTCAAGTCGATGACAATCTAAGAAAGAATTTTGTTAATCTGGAATTCGCAAACTTTAATATTACAGAGCGTGGAGACTTGCGAGATATCGTAAACTTCAGAAACACTGGTGGTGACCTAGTTGGAAGTGACCCAAGCGTCATCCCCTCGTTTGACGATCTATGAATCAATACAGAAATTTCTTAGAAAAACTAGGGTATCCACTTCAAGATTGCGGTAGTCACTGGAGGAGCCGTGCAATTTTTAGAAATGGAAAAACCAACACCTCTCTTATAATATATAAAGACTCTGGAGTGTGGAGAGATTTCGGGGGAGACGAGCAAGCAAAACCTTTTATTGCTTTAGTTAAAGAGACACTAAATACAGAAGACCCAAAAATACTTCAAGAGTACTCGGTCGGGAATGAAGCATCATTCAATAGCAGTGGCAGAGAAAAAGAACCAGAAGAAAAAATAGAAATGGAAAAAATATACCCAGAGTCTCACTTAAGTAAACTCTTACCAATGAAAACATTCTATGAAAAGAGGGGCATATCATCAAAGACCCAAGACAAGTTTAAATGCGGATATGCTGGTGGAGGTAAAATGTACCGCAGAATTGTTTTCCCTATCTATGATCTAGATAATCAAATACATGGTTTTTCTGGTCGCACTATTACAGACGATAAAAATATCGCGAAATGGAAGCATACTGGTCGCAAAACAAATTGGATTTATCCGCATCATCTTTCGCACTCTAATATAGAAAAAAAAGAAGAAGTAATATTGGTTGAAAGTATTGGCGACTGCATGGCTTTATATGAAGCTGGCTACGACAACGTGCTAATGTTAGCTGGATTAGATATTTCTGCAAAAATGATTTCGTACTTAAACTCTTTTGATTTAAAAAGAATTATTATTGCAACAAATAATGATGACAGTAAAGAGGAAAATACTGGGGCTTTAGCCTCTATAAAGGTCGCCGCAAAATTATCCTCAGTCTTTGATCTATCTCTAATTAAAATTAATCCTCCTGTCTGCAACGATTTCGGAGATATGCTAGAGCGTGATACAGCTATGCTAGATAACTTTAAACAGTGGTATAAGCGAAAAGACAAGTGGAGCTTAGGTGATAACAAATTTCAAGAGTACGTGTTAAAAAAGATAAAATCAAACGATAAGTTATTTAAAAACACGCACTGCAAAAAATTAATTAAAATTTTAAATGGAAGTTAAACTATCAGCAAGTCGTATTAAAACGGCACAATCATGCAGTTGGATATACTGGAGTAAGTACAAACAAAAACTTCCAGATACAAATAATGATGGAGCAAGGCGGGGAACTGTTTGCCACAATGTTTTTGAATTTCTGTCTAAGCAAAAGACAAAGACTCATTTCAATAAAGTTGTTAAGGCCAAAGATCCATTTGCATCTAAAGCTGTAAAAGATCTAATCATGTCTGACGCTTCCGAACTCGGGGTTACTGATGATGATAACATGAACCTGATCAAAGAGATGATACTCAACGGTCTAGACTGCAACTTTCATGGAGAAGAATTAGGCATACCAGATGAAGCTCACGCAGAGTTGGACTTTGATATAGAACAGAACGGCTATCACATTCGTGGTTTTATTGATCAACTGTTTCTGTATAAAGACAAAAAGATTGCGATCATCCGCGATTACAAGACCAGCAAGAAAATGTTTGAGGGTAAAGAAAAGGAAGACAATCTCCAGGATTATATGTATTCTCTTGCAGTCAAAACTCTTTTCCCAGAATACGTAAATAGAACATCTGAATTTTTATTTTTAAAATTTAATTTAAAAAAGAATGGTTTGATGAAAATGAAGGCGATTGATGAAGACGATTTAGAGGGCTTTGAATTACAGCTTTCATCAATTCAAGAGTACTTGGAAAACTTTGACGAAAAAGATGCCGTATCAAACTTTGCCATAGATAAGGGATTTCCAGATGATGGTTCATTTGGGGGTAGATTGCAGTGTGGATTTGCTAAAGAAAAAGGTCAACTAAAAAAAGACGGAAGCGTCATGTGGCACTGCCCTTATAAGTTTGATTTTTGGTACGTTAATATTTTAGATGCAGAAGGGGATTTTCACTCTTCATGCTTCCAAGATGAATTTAAAAAAGATATGGTTCCAGATGGAGGTAGCCACGAAATAAAATACTACGAAGGTTGCCCAAAACACTTGACAAATAAGTATTAGTGCTGTATTATCACCAGCATGGTACCATTATTTAAAACCCACTTCTCTATTGGTAAAAGCATACTTCGTCTAGAAGACGTATACCGAATTGCTGATGACAATAAAATTGATGAAGTCTTCCTAGTCGAAGACTCTATGACTGGATTTCCAGAAGCCTTTCGTCTTTTTGGTGAAAGACTGAGGTTTGGACTAAGATTATCAATCTTTAATGATGATGAAAGCTCAGAATCCGAAAGCAAAATTATAGCTTACCCCGATGGGGACGAAGGATGCAAAGAACTTTACAAACTCCACACGCAGAGTTTTGATAACAAAATTAAGACTCCTTGGTTTGACTATAAAAACATAAAATTCTGCATTCCATTTTATGATTCGTTTCTGCACAAAAATTTAGTAGGCTTCTGCAATTGTATGCCAAAGCTGCCAGATCAAATTTGGTTTTGCTTAGAAGATAATGGACTTCCTTATGATGGAATCCTACGTTCAAAAATCGAAGAGTTTATTAAAAACAATCCTAACCCATCATTAGAAGTGAAATCAATTTACTATGAAAACAAAGAAGATGTTGAAGCTTTTCAAACATACAAATGTATTTGCAATCGCCAGCCTGGTCGACAAGCCAGCCTATCTAATCCACGACTTGACCATTTTGGCAGTGATCGTTTTTGCATAGAAGCCTGGAAGGAGGATAAATAATGGAAGACTTACTAAGATTTAAATTTGATCAAAAATATATCATCTTTGACACAGAGACTGAAGGTTTAAACCTTGTTTCATCTAAGCCTTGGCAACTTGCTTGGATTGAAGCCACTGGGAAAAAGATTACAAAAAAACAAAATAGATTCCTTAAATGGGACGAGCTTAATGTATCAGAAGAGGCTGCCAAGATTACAGGCTTTGATAAAAAAGACTACCTATCTAAAGCAGAAGATCCTGCTGTAGTGTTTAAAGAGTTCATGAACTTAATAAGTGATGACAATATCATCGTTGTAGGTCAGAACATTCTTGGCTATGACTTATATATGCTTGGGGTTATAGCCCGTAATTTAAATGTAAAAATAGATTACTCTTTTTGTAAGCGATGCTTCGATACAAAAGCTATTGCTGCAGCTTTAGCCAAAGGTAACAAAACTCCCGACAAAGATGATTTTATATCCTGGCAACTAAGATATCTAAATTACAGAGAAAGAGGATTAAAGACAAATCAAAAGTTCTTGTTAGAGCATTATGAGATTGACTTTGATGAAAAAAAGCTACATGATGCTTTATACGATATAGAAAAGAACTTTGAAATATTTCAAAAACAATTATGGGAATTAGAAATTTAAATCCTCTCAAAAACCCAATGCCTCCAGGCGTCCGCCTGCCAGAGATTGACGTAGAGAAGCGTTTCTACCTTGAACTGGGTATTGACCCTAAATCTTCGAACTACGACCTTTTGAGGGCATTATGCCTCCGTGGAGTACAACAGAGAGGTATTGATGGGCTAGATAACAAAAAAGAATACTATGATCGTGTAAAAATGGAGCTTTCTATCCTAAAAGAACTAGGATTTATCGACTATATACTTTTAAATTGGGATGTTCTGAACTTTTGCCACGAAAATGAGATACCCACTGGCCCAGGTCGTGGATCTGCGGCTGGATCTCTAGTTCTTTACTTACTACGCGTTACAAACGTAGACCCAATCAAATATGACCTTTTCTTTGAGCGTTTCGTCTCCAAAAGTCGAGCAAAAAAGACTATTGTAGATAGCATCACCTACCTTGATGGGTCTCTACTTGCCGACGTAGATAACGATATTTCCTATGATCGTCGCCAAGAAGTAATTAAATATATTGAGGAGCAGCACAAGGGTAGAACTTGTAAAATTTTGACTCTGAACACTCTGAGTAGCAAATTATGTGTAAAGGAGTGCGGTAAAATAGTTGGGGCAATGTCTGAAGATGAAGTAAATCAGATAAGTTCAGTCATCCCCAAGCAGTTCGGCAAGGTAGCCAAACTAGACCAAGCCGTCGAAGAGAGCGACAAATTCAAAGAATTTGCGGATAAAAACACAAAAATATTTAAAATTGCAAAAAAATTAGAAGGATTAAACAAAAATACAGGAGTTCACCCATCTGGCATCGCTATTAGTTTCTACAATATTGAAGAAATTATGCCGATGCAAAAAACAAACGACGGCAACTTAATATCTGCCTACGACATGAACGACGTTGCGTCTTTGACTGTTAAGTTTGATATTCTTGGACTTAGAACCCTTTCCGTTGTAAGTGATACTTGCAAACAGTTGGGTATAAATATCGAAGATATAGATGTCGGACTCCCAGAAATATATGAAAACTTCAAATTCATTGAGGCACCAAAGGGTTTGTTCCAGATTGAAGCGGATACAAACTTTAAGGTCTGTAAAAAAATCGCTCCTAAAAACCTGGAGGAGTTGTCTGCTGTGGTTGCGATTGCTCGCCCTGGTGCACTTGACTATCTGGATGTATATGCTGACTATGCAAGTACATCTAGATTCCAGTCAGTTAATGAATTCTTTGACGATATCCTCTCTTATACTGGCGGTATCCCCTTATATCAAGAGCAGTTAATGAAGATGGCTGTTAAGGTCGGATTTACTCTTGATGAGTCAGAACAGCTTCGCAGAATTGTGGGTAAAAAGAAGGTCGATCAAATGCCCGCTTGGAAAGCTAAGATCGAGCAAAAGATCGAAGAAAGAAATTTAGATAAAGAAGTCGGGGAAGTTTTGTGGAAGGTCGCAGAAGATTCGGCCAACTACTCGTTTAACAAATCGCACTCAATTAGTTATGCTATTCTGGCAGCAATTACGACTTACTTAAAGTTTAAGCATCCACAAGAGTTCTTTTTGTCCTTGCTTAAAATGACAAAGCATGAGCCAGACTCTCATGCGGAGATTGCTCTGATAAATCAAGAGCTTTGCTTGTTCGACATGAAACTCCTTCCACCAGATCTTTCTAAGTCTGACATTAATTTCGGTATAGAAGGTCGTAACATTAGGTTTGGAGTGAATAGTATCAAAGGGGTTTCAGAGAAAACTCTAGAGAATTTAGTTGACTTTAGAAAAGCTCAAGAAGTTACTCAAAATAAATATGATATTTTTGTTACAGCTAAACAGTGCGGTCTCAATATCGGTGTTTTATCTGGCCTTGTGCAAGGAGGCATGATGGATTCTTTTTGTGATTCAGATTCAAAAATACCAAATCGCTGTCGATTGGTATTAGAGTCTCAAGCTTTCAATATTCTAACAGAAAGAGAAAAACGCAACGTTGTCCATCTAGGCGAAAAGTTCAATTATGATGTATTAAATACCATTCATTCTGTAATGAAGGATTCTTTGATTGCGGACGATGGAAAGGTCATTATGAAACCTTCGCGCTTTGAAACCTTTAAGAAAAAATATTCCTCCTATAGAAAAATTTATGATAAGAACAAAGATCATTTAAAATTTGCAAATTGGTTTTTTGAACGTAAATATTTAGGCTACAGCCATTCCACAAAAATCAAAAATGTATTTGAAAACAGCGCAGATATGTTTGACAGTATAGAACTTAAATCTTTAGCCAATAATGACAGAGTTAAATTTGTTGGAGTCGTTACGGATTGTATATCTCGGACAAGTGCAGCGGGAAACAAATATATGAGAGTTGAGATACAAGACGATTTTGGTAGAGTTAATTTTATGCTTATGAACAATAGGCGAGCCGCTACTCTAGACAACTATTTAAATAATGGAGGCAAAAAGCCAAAAGAAGAACAAATCGTTTTCGTTTATGGAAGCAAGGGTGATGATATTATTTTTGGAGACAAAATCACCATATTGGACGAAAAAATTTACACCAAGTTATCAGAAATAAAATAATGGATCTATCTAATTACAACCTAACCCCTTCTGCAAAGAAAGCTATTGATAATTCAAGGTTAATTGCCAAAAAACTTGGCCATCTTAAAGTTATAGACTTACATCTACTCTCATCTCTTCTCGAGTTTGAGCATAGTAATATTGATTATGTGTTTATCTCTAATGGCTTAATAAAAGAAGGCATCAATAAAAATGTAAATCATGTGTTATTAAATTACAAAGAGCCCAGAAGAAAAAAAGAAATATTTGCTCCAGAGATTACAGAAATCCTGGACAATGCTTTGATTCAGTCTCGTAAATTTAAAGATAACTATATAGGCATTGATCATATTTTATTTTCCATACTTACGACAAGAGAAGAGATTGCTGATTTTTTTGTTGCTTTAGAGGTCGATTTAAAAAATTTCCTAAAAGACTTTAAAGAAATTATAAGGTCTGGGCCACCTCAAGAAGTGATGCATTCCAGCATGCCCGATCAATCTCCATCGAATAAAACCCCTTCGTTAGATATTTCAGATTGGTCAGAAAATTTGAATGAAAAAATATTGAAAAGAGGAAATTACGAGATATGTGGCAGAGAAAAAGAAATAGAAAGAACTTTTGAAATACTCTTAAAAAGAAATAAAAGTAATGTCATTTTAGTTGGAGAAGCTGGTGTTGGTAAAACAGCAATCGCTGAAGGTTTAGCCGAAAAAATAGTAAAGAGAGAGTGCCCAGACTTGCTATTGCACAAAGAGGTAATTTCTCTAGATTTGACCTCAATCTTAGCTGGCACAATTTACAGAGGCCAAATGGAGCAAAAATTAAAAGATATACTTTCTCACCTCTCCGAAAGAAAGCAATATATTTTATTTATTGATGAAATTCATACGATTGTTGGAGCTGGAAGTGGTACTGAAGGAGGATTAGATTTTGCAAATATATTTAAACCAGCCCTGTCTAGAGGTAACATATCTTGTATTGGCGCGACGACAATGGAAGAATATAATAGCTTTTTCAAAAAAGATTCCGCACTTGATCGGCGTTTTGAAAAGATTGAAATACTGGAACCCACGAAAGAAGAAACTTTAAATTTGATCAAGGTTGCTAAAGAGCCTTATGAAACCTACCATCAAGTTAAATACAGCGAAGAGGTTCTAGAAAAAATCATAGACCTCTGTGATATTTATTTAAAAAATAAAAAATTTCCAGATAAGGCATTTGACATACTGGACGAATCTGGAGCAAGAACAAAAAAAACGAATATAAGCCGTCCCAAAAAAGCTAAAGACATGGAAGGTAAATTAACAGAGGAAAATTTTAAATCAGAAGATGAGTATGGTAAATATTTTGAAAAATACAGCAAAATCCTCTTAAAATGGGGTAAAAGTTTAGAAAATAAAGTTTTTGATGTTGACATCGAGACTATATATGATATATTTGCTTTTAAATTAAAGATATCGAAAGAAGACATAAAACACGAAAGAAATGCACCTTCTTTTGGCAAAATAGGATTTTAAAATAAATAATAAAAATATGAATAGAAAAACAAAACGCATCGTGAAAGCGATTAGTGCAAGTGGCGGTCGATTCTTTGGCCTTACTACTCGGCAAGGTGAAACGCTCAACGCACAGTTCGTTCGCGAAACGCCTCAATATGTGATTGTACGAGATAGGAATGCTCAATCAATTCGAAAGTTTTCAAAGGATAGTCTCCAGAAGCTTTCAATGGGAGCCACACAGATCTAGAAACAAAGGCGGTAGAAATACCGCCTTTTTTGTTCAATAAAATAGAAATACTCCTCAGTTTTATTATTATCCTGCAATGAGACAGCATGATATTTACAAACCTAATTCGTATAATTCTGGATGCGCCTTTTCCTTTAAAATTTTAGAAAAAGATAAAGAAGGCAATCAGCAAAAACCTTCACTTCTAGTTCAATCCATCAAGCAAGCAAGCTGGGACGCAAACAAGAGATCGGGCTCTTTTAGTGCAAACGCGAAAGATCCAGAAAAAAATATTTACTTTAAATTATCCGAGAACGAAGTCGGTGGCGTATTGAATGCAATTGAGAACTATACAGAATTTTCCGCCTACCATAGCTATAATGACGACAAAACTCAAATTTCCTTTAAACCTTACACGAAGAAGGACGGCAAAAAAGCCTTCTCCTTGAGCGTGGTAAAAAACTCAACTCTCAAATTTGGAATGGGTGTAGAAATAGCGGAAGCTAGAACGCTTAAAGCCTTCTTTGATTTATTTTTATTTAAGTACTTCAGCTACTAATGAAGCGGATACTCTTCCATTCAAACTCTTCAAAAGCTTTTACGGGTTTCGGCAAAAATGCTAAAAATATACTTCGTTACCTTTATAAAACTAAGAAATACGAAATTATTGAGTTTGCTAACGGCTTACCATGGGATCACCCGTCTTTAAAATTAAGACCTTGGAAAACTCAAGGATCATTGCCGAACAACCCACAAGCTGTAAAAGCTTTAAACAGCGATCCACAAAAAGCTCGTATTGCTGGTTATGGCGGGCAAATGATAGACGACGCAATCAAAGAATACAAACCAGACCTCTATCTCGGTGTTGAGGATATTTGGGCTTTCACGGACTACTGGAAAAAGCCTTGGTGGGACAAAATCAATAACATGATTTGGACTACTCTAGATAGTCAACCTATATTGCCCCAGGCAGTAGAGGCCGCCCCCAAAACAAAACATTTTTATAGCTGGGCTTCTTTCGCTGAAAGAGACTTAAAAGCAATGGGGCATGATAACGTCGGCACTCTGCATGGAAGCGTAGAAGCGGAAGACTTCTACAGCCTTACGAAAGAAAGAAAAAAAGAGTTAAGAAAAAAGTTCAACCTTTCTGATGAGTTTATAGTTGGGTTTGTTTTTAGGAATCAACTTCGAAAGAGTGTCCCTAATCTAATGGAGGGCTTCAAAATATTTAAAAAAGAATGCCCAAATGCCAAATTACTTCTTCATACACATTGGTCTGAAGGTTGGGATATACCAAGACTTATTGAAGAAAAGAGCCTAAATAAAGAAGATATTTTGACTACTTATTATTGCTCTGATTGCGGCGAATACGAAGTTCGCCCATTTACAGGTCAAGAACAAAAGTGTCGTTTTTGTGGTTCAGAAAAATCTTTAAATACGACTAATATAAAAGCAGGGGTCGACGAAGAGCAGCTCAACGAAATTTATAATCTTATGGATGTTTACTGTCACCCATTCACAAGTGGTGGTATGGAAATACCAATCTTCGAAGCTAAAATGACCGAGCTAATTACTTTAGTAACAAATTATTCTTGCGGAGAAGATTCATGTACGACGGAATCGGGTAGTTTTCCCCTTGATTGGTCAGAATACAGAGAACCAGGAACTCAATTTATTAAAGCCTCTACCTATCCATCCAGCATTGCTAAACAATTAAAAAAAGTTTGGCAAATGAATAAAGAAAAAGTGGCTCAGATGGGCAGAAGAGCCCGACAATGGACTATTGATAATTATTCTACAGAATCTGTAGGCAAAAAACTTGAATCAATTATAGACGCCATGCCAGATATTGATTATGATTTTGATTGGGGAAACGGACAAAAGAAAACCACAAACCTAGAGGACTTGTTAGATGATGGGGATAGGATCGCAGTTGTCATGCCAGCGTCCGCCATAGATGTTTTATCCATAAATTCTCTTATTGACAACCTCAACAGCCTTTATCCATCCCATGATATCTATGTGTTCACAGCGCCAAAATTCTTTGATTACATCGAAGATCATCCATTAGTACATAAAGTCTTGCCTTATTCAGAAGAGATAGATAATTTACATCTCTTAGAGGGTTCGGGAAATCACAAAGGATTTTTCGATATAGCATTTCTGCCTCATTACGGCACCCAACGCTTTCACAACTACCATCACAATGGTATAGATAAAACACAGTTCGAATTATATAAAAATTAATAAAACAATATGAGTAGCTTAGTTGAAGTTTATGCAAAAGATTTAGGAGTCAAGGTTGGCAAGCCCACCATTACTGAACACTTTTACCCCAATGCAACAGAGAACTATATCTGCTTTGATTTTAACTCGCACAATAAATCGGAAAGTTATAATTATTGGGACATTGTCTGGTCTCTTATTCAGCCTTATCTAAAAAGTTGCAATATTTCCTTGATTGAAATTCCAAAAATACAAGCAAAACAAAAAAACTTTTTTATTAAAAATTCTTTGCTGTATATTGGTTTGGCAAACCACAACACAATTATTGCTGATCATTACAAAATTCCGTCAGTTTCTCTATTGACAAATATTTATGAAAGTAATTTTAATCCTCTTTCTGTAGGTAAAATTATTACACCAGACTTTTCTACTTCAAAGCCCTCTTTTAATGAAGATTGTCAAAGAATTAATGAAATCAAACCAGAGGTGATCGCTCAAGCAATCCTTGATCAATTGCATATTAAACAAAAAATAAAATTTAAAACAATTAGAATTGGAAAAACTTTTCATAATGATGTGGTGGAAATAGTTCCAAATTTTTCAGGCATATCCGAACAATTAAAAGACAAGCCAATTAATGTTCGAGGAGATCTTCATTGGAATTTAGAAAATATAATAGACTGGTGTCAGTTTAGTTATGTCAATCTTTATATCACTTCGGCTTTTGACGTCGATCTATTAAAGTACATGCCAAAACTCAAACAAATTATATTCAAATACCAAGACTCAGAAAATACAGACAAATCTAAATTTTTTAAAGAATTAAAAAAGCGGAAGATAAATTTAATTATTCAGGTTCAAAAAGATATTGATATAAATGAAGTAAGATTGAAGTACTTTGACTACAATGTTATAGAGGAAGAAAGGCCCAAGGAAGAAATTAAAGCCCCTATGTTTTTTTCTAAAAAACGTTTCGCTATTGATGGCAAATCATTTAAGTCGGAATCTTCTGCAAAAAGACTTGACAACTCTAATAATTTTGTATATGATGAAGCCTCATCTAAAGAATTAGAAAGCTTATACCTATATGAAGAAGAATAAATTATACGGCCCAGACCTATGGGCTCGCAATGAACATGGACTTTTACAGTCTGTTGAATATGAATTTAATGAAGACGGCTCGGTTAACTGGCGAGCTATGATTAGCCCAGAACACTTATACCCCAACAAGGATCATTTTGAAATGCGTAAGATGCCAGTCCCAGATTCTATTGAAGGGCTTGAGGATAATCAGCTCCTAATCAAGCTCGGCGGAATCAAAGAGCTCGCGAAACTTCGCGGGTTTCATAATGTAACTTATGATATCACAGAGTCTTCGGATAGTCGCGTTGTTGTTCAATGTATGATAAATTGGATAGAAAATTACGAAGGTGCTTATGGTCATACTCAAACTTTCACTTCTATAGCTAACGCAACAACACATAACACAAATGGATTTGCTGCTAAGTTTTTAGAATGTATTGCGGAAAATCGCGCATTTGTTCGCACTGTTCGCAACTTTCTGGGTATACATATCGTCGGAGCTGACGAGATTGACTCTTCAAAGAATAAGTCCCCCATAGTGACTCCTCCCTCCCATACTTCTGGAGCTAAGGATATTAGCCCACAAGGCATCTTGAAAGAGAAAGCGGGTATAGACTTTAGTTCCTTCTTGTCTAAACTGCGTACACTTTATACAGACGGTGAGTATGAAAACGACCCAGAGGTTATAAAGACTTGGAAAAGCTACAAGGATATTCCAGCTAAGGAATGTAGAAAACTTCTCAAACTTGTGTAATATATAGATATGTCAAAACATGATAAGTTCTCCACACATAATATGCTCAAAGAAAAAGTCTTTGTAAGCAACGAGAATGTCAAAATATCAAAAGAAGAAATTAATTTTATTAAGGAGGTTTTATTAGAATCTTCTATCGAACAAGATGGTTTTGTTGTATCAGAAATTGTAAATTCTTTAAAACTAATCGATCAAAATATTGAGTGTGATTCTTATTCTTTTGTTTTCGATAAAAAATTATTTGTTTTAAAAATTAACGAAGACGACCCAGATTCTGTTTTGAAAAAAGAGTATAACAATCTAAAATTGTTTGACGGTAAAAAAATCTCTCCAATACCCTCTTTTTTCGAGCAGGTGCAGTATTCAGACACGGAAGTAAATGTATTAGTTGTCACGCTAGAGTTAAGTCGATCCCTTTTTGATATTTCACAAAGAGAGTTTTTTCAACTATTGGATCCTCTAGCCATGAATCTTTCCTTTGCTCATGAGATTACACAAGGGTCTAGGGATAACGAGGTAGATATATTTTTAAAAGCTTTTATAGAAGATAATGATTTTGAAAAAATTGTTCCAGACGATATCTTAGAAAGATTTAGAACAAAAATACCGAACTATAGTAAATATGTAGAGTTTTTGGCTTTAATCAAGAGTCAAGTCCAGGAGGAGATCAAAGATCTTGAACAAAGCAATTTTAGTCTATGCCATACAAATTTAACAAAATCTAAAATTTTAGTTAAAGATAGTTTTTTCAAATTTATCAACTTTCACCAATCTTTTGTTTTAGATCCATTTTTTGATTTAGCTTTCTTATGTCTTTCTACTGGTCTTTGTGAATCAAAGAGCTCTGAAAAAACCCTTTTAGAAAAATATTTTGAACATCACAGACTGCTGGATCTAAATATAGAAGAGGCCCAAGAAAAATTAAATAAATTTAAAAAAGTTTGTTTTAAAATTGCATTATCTAGAATATCAAGCGAACTTATTTTTGAGCTATCAACCCATCAAAACAAAAGACCCAACAGGGTTTTAAAGTTGATTAAGAGGTACGAATACATAAGACCTTTAGTTGAAGAAACGTTTCCCGAGCACGCGGACATAATAGACGATTTCTTTTACCTGTTTACGTAGTTATTTATAAAACTTTTCAATTTCTAAATTAACTTGATCTATTGATATGCCCGAAGGGTTAGTTAGATTAAGGGAAAAGGTTTGATTGCCATAATTTTGCCAAATAGATTTTCTCTTCTTGTAAGAAGTTTTTGTTTCACTAGTTTCTGAGGAGCTTAAATCCAAACTCAGGACATCATTAATGTCTAAGCTCCTTTGGGCACCAGATCCGCTGTAAGAGTAGGAAGAGTCTAATATGACGTTATACCCTAATTCTCTACCATCCGAGTCAAATTCGCTAAAATTGTAGCTCTGAGAGCCATTAGAGTAATATTGTCCAGATAAATTGCCATCAAACTGAGCAAAATACACTGAAACCAAAGATTGATTAAGTTGTTGGGTGATTTGAGAAAAAGGCACTTGCAGGGAAGCGGGCTCTTCTTCTGCCTTAGTTATGGAACCAGTCACCGTGTCAGACCACTTGCCCGTTCCTATAATATCATGAGCCAAAAATTTATAAGTAACGTCGTTGTATGTTTTTATTTCAGAATATTGAACTGGTAGTATAATTTTTTCTTTATGAGATAAGAGGTTCTCTGTTTTTAGTTTTTTGAAAGTTTGCCCGTCATATGACGAATAAACATCTACCTTCTTGGAATCCAAGCTGCCTTCTAGATTTAAATTAAATACGACTTTGTCCGTGAACTCTTCAATTGATTCGCAGTTTAAACTAGGAGGATTGTTTTTTACTGAATACATGCAAGTGTCTTTAAGCTGATTGCTTGTGTTATATAAATAAAATCCTAAAGTATAAAATCTTTGATCGTCTAAAACTTCTTGTTTTCTTAATTGACTTAAATTAAATTTTGAAGATCTCCACCTTCCAACTAAATCTTCCACATATTGATCATCTTTATCAAATAATTTAATATTTAAGTAAGGTGATTGGGGCGAGTTAAAAGAAATAACTCTATCGTCATCAGACCTCATGGGTATGGTAAAAATATCATTTTCTGTAATGGACTCTCCTGTTTTGTATTTGATAGAATCATTTGTAATCCCTGATTGGTTGATTTCTTTACCTAATAAAATATTTCCAAAAGAAATATCTGTGCAAAAATCAGAGGAGTCAACAGTAAAACTTTTCGAGGGCGAATCAACTGACTCTGGATTTCTCATAGATGTCACAATTACATCATATAAGCCTACTTGAGCAATATTATGAAACTCAAAGTTTGTTATTGGAGACGCTAACCTGGAGTCCTTTAAAAATTCTTTGTATGTGTAAGACCCATTTGGATATGTTAAAGACACCCTGTATTTAGTCTCTGATCCATTTGGGTTTCCATAAATAGCGCCAGTTAAATATAAATTACCATCTTGCGATACGATGCCAGTCGAAAAGCTGTCTGGGGGAGTTGGTCTACTTATTGTATTATTAGGTAGCCCAATATTATAGCCTTCTTCAATATCTTGATAGTCTTCTAAGTCAACTGCATCAAATTTTTCTTTGTTATACTGTAAACCATTTATAGCATACGTATTATCCTCTTGTTGCTTTATAGTAACGACTTTATAAAATTCTCCGACACCATTATTTAATTCTAGATTAAACGGCGACCCATTTTTAATTTTGTCTCCATATAGCTCAGCACTTTTATCTATTTTTAAATCTAATTTAATGGACGCGGAGTTGTTAGTTAGAGATATACCAGTAATTTCGCTTTTAAATACAAATTTTTCATATGCACTGCCTATTTTATCTAAAGGCAAATGTCCAGAATATATATCCCCATCCTCTCCAAAGCTATAATCTTGATCAAATTTTGCAATATCATAAAGAGTTTTTATTTCTGTTTGTCCTGTATTTTTGTATAAGTAAATAGCACTATCTTGACCAGTTTTAATATTTCCTGTATTTAAAGAATTTTCTATCTCTACATAAAACTCATCTCGAGAATAACTAGAATTAAGAATTTTACCATAATTTATCTCAAAGTTTTTCAATTCATCATCGACTCTTATTATATCGCCAGGAGCTAAAATCAAAGCTTGATGGTCAGTTACAAATTCGACAGTTTCTGTTTCTAGTTTATTACTCAATAAAATATATTTACCCAATCTTCTTGCTTGCGATCTTGAGGTAGCTCCAATGCCATTTTGAGTATTTGTTATTAGACCATAGTTTCTAATTCTATCTTCGTCCTCGACATACTCCTTTTTAATTTTATAAAAATCATTTTTATCCGCATAGAACACCTCTACTCTAGTAAATCTAGATTGCTTTAAAACATCTCCGTAACCAAACACTCCATCTAAGACATTTGAATTATTAAAGATGGCCATTTCGTCCTTTGGCCTGTCTATTGAAAAATTAAATGATCCCCCACCCCAGTAAGTAACGCACCTAAAAATAGAGGCCATGTTTCCAATAACACTAAATGCATTTTGTTTTTCGCTCAAAAGTATATTGCAAGAAAATCGTGGCTCAAGGCCGCCTCTGTCGTCAGAGACACCATCAAAACAACCATCTTCATCAACTCCATCGCAATATCTAGCTATTTCATAAAGTTCAAAAATGTCTATGTCTTCTAAGTCGTCTATTTGATTTCTGATTCCATAAACAGGATTCACCATTAAATCGTATAATATCCAAGCGGGATTATCAGACCAAGCATATTTAAATGTGCCGTCCCATTCTCCGACATAAACTTGTGCTTTGTTTTTTCCGAATTGAAAGGTTGTGTCTTCTACAGTAGATGAACTTCCTATAATATCTCCATGAGCGCCATTGAATTTATCTTTAAATGCGCTACCCAATCTTTCGGTAGATATTACAGTCCCATCAAAAAAATGTAGCAGCTGATTATTCTTTTTAATTTTGAGGTCTGCAATTTGGGTTTCATTTACCAATCTTGACGACTCGTTAGTGTCTGCTCCCACAAGAAAACTTTTGTCACTAGTGGGATCATAAACAAAACTTGGCCTAGACATTAAGTTATTTGCAGAACCAACAACAGATCCGCCTACAGATACCGATAAACTAACAAGAGTACCCACAGACTTAAAAGAAACTTCAAAAACATCAGAGGCTGAGTATGCTGAAATATCAACGCCGACATCAGTAAAAGAACTAGTACCATTACTATTCACGGCAAGCATATATATATGAGACGATTTTTGATATATAGCCACTCTGCCAGGCGTATTACTATTTGCTCCATCTACATCAATAAGATACTGAGATGAAGCGCTTGTAACAATTGATCCAAATTTAACCTTTAAAGATATTTCATAATTATCGGTCCCCACTTCTATTTTTTCAGGAATTTTTATATGAGTAGACCCATTAAATTGAAAAATATCTCTACTCCCGTATTGTTTAGAACTTTCTATGAATCTTTTGTCTCTTCCATCCGCTTTGAGGGGAACATAGTTGGAGGGTATTAATATTTTCTTTAATTTTGCGTCGTAAGTTCTCATAGGGGGTTGAGAAAAACTTCGGGCATCTAATGATGTTCCGACAACAGACGAGAATGGGTAATTAAATTTTGAGTCTATTATTTCTGTAACTGCATAAAGAGAGCACTCTCTCTGTATGAGAGCAGATTCTGTTTCGAAACTAGTTTTTGAAATTTTTATTTGTCTTTTGACGTCTACCCATGAATCGTTCGGGTATAAAATTTGATCTTGATTTAAACCAAAATCACTTATCATCTGTTGCGTTATCCCATCGATATCAGAAATTTTTAAATTTTTTAGTTGTCTGCTTTTAGGTAAACTTATTTCGTCATAAGGGGCATTTATATATCCGCCTTCGACTATTCCTTGATAACCCGCCCCGATTACTGATGTAAAACTATTATTATTTAAAATAATAAATTTAGGATCTATACCCCTTGCCAAAAGAGATTCTAGACTTTCTCCAATATAATTGCCTTCGAAACCAATTTCAAATTCAAAAGTTATACCAGCAAATTCGGTTCTGCCTAATTGAGCATCAACTGATTGCTCGGTATCCCTTAACAAGGAAATATTTAAAATAGGAGAAACATAATCAACTTCGTTTTGATGAATTATATGAGTATAACCATATCCTTCGTGCTCTTGCGATATGTTATCATTCCAAGCTGCAAAATCTGCTCCATATGTTCCGTCTTGTCTATAATCTTTGTTGCCAGCGCCAGCCTTAAGTATAGTTCTAGAATTACCAAATTGATCAGTAATAGTTCTGGGGCTTACAGCGGCAGTATTGGAGACAACGCTTAGATCAAATGGTCCTAATAATTTTTGTTGAACTGGGTAGTCTCTAATTATCTTTTGAAAATTGTTTAGAGGCTTTTGAAATTCATCTCCTTTAGTGTGCTCTATTTTTATTTTATTAAAATTAAATCTTAAGTTATTATCTATATCTACTGCAAAATTTATTTTTTTTCCTATTGTTTCTCCTCTGGCTGGGCTCGCTTGTCTATCTGACACATTCAAATATTCAACAAATGAGTTTCCCGTACCGATCACATCGTATCCGTTATCTCTGCCATTTTCTATTGCCGCAGTATCACTAGCTTCGGTAATAAACTTTCCAGTTAAAAACTCTCCTGCAGCACCAGTAGCATTTTCATCACCTATAAAAAAGAACATTATGCCTCCGCCAACAAAATTGTCCACTTCGTAGAAATCAAAAACAGAATCTGTTCCAGCAAATATGTCTGTAGTATCAAAGCTGGGAGCAAAAGCAAATATGTTTTCTGGTAGTTTTATTATTTGCTCTCCGTTGTCTACTTTCACACATCTTTCGTGAGTCCCGTCACCGACAAAAAATTTCGGACTAATTGGGCTTTTTGAATTAGAGAACATCCGACTATTTGCGTCAGTTAGAACTCCATCTAAATTAAATTGAATAATCCCTAGTTGATTTGTCAAAGATTCATATTCGTCAAAATTAGAAAACAACTCAGAAAATTCGTTCGTTAAGTTATCAATGCCAGACCGCGCTATTGTCGCTAAACCCTGAGAGGTATCGGTGCCAGCTATAAAACCTGATAGGTTTGATTTAATATTGGTTAATGCTGTTTCTATAGAAGATAGGGACGCTCTGTCTACTAACTGTATATCTGAAGAGCCAAAAGGGGCTACTTTAACTGTTCTTGATGTATTTTCTTTTACAGGGGTCTCGTTAAAGTAAACAGCTCCGAAAATATCTACCCCTTCCGCTCTCCTGCCGTCGCTCAGGCAAAGTCCCTCAATCGGACCTTCAGATAAGATATCAAGAGATTTAATAGTTGCGGAGCTTCTGTATACATCGGTTCTTTCTGGAGGCACAAGATAGACGTTTTCGGCGTTTCCGCCAGACTTGCCCTTACCCTTAATAGCACTGTTTTTTAATTTATTTTTTAAAACTTTCATACTCCCATCAACCTTAATAGATTACACTAGTTTTTTAATCTTTAGATCGAAACCCTCAAATAAACCACTTTCACCAGAAACTCTCACATTGTGGTATTCTTCTGATAAGTTCATGATTTTTTTACTAGATAAAAAACCTTCATTTTGAAATTTTATAGAAATAGCACTACTTTTCGTATTAGAAACTAATTCAAGATTTAAAGATGCCGATTGGCCACTCAACAACGAACTTGAAAATTCCACCAGGCAATCTTGTCCATTTCCGTAAAAACCGCTTTGATTATTTGATGATTCGTAGCTGGAGAAGTCATTAGATATTACATCCTCTGAATAAATCGAGTAAATTCCGATTATACTATTATTATACTTTTGAAATAATGATTCTTTTTCTGGAATGAAACCTTCACAATTTAAGGCTTGACCAGTTCCATAAAAATCTCTTGGGACAAAATTGAAGTCTATCTTTTGCTCTTTAGGTAACTTTGATATTTCAAAATCTTGAAGCCTAAAGGTTTGCAGTCTGCTTTGATTCTCTATCGCAAATGTTTTGATAGTGTTTTCTCCAGTTATCATATCTATGGATATGAGTTTTTCGCTTTCCTCTACTTCGGCAACGATACCAGCAGTAAGACCATCGCTTACAAAATTAACGTTTGTTATTTTCGGAGCTTCATCTTTTAGAATCTTTGATTTTTCTGAAATGACTGTTCCGTTGTAGGTTAATTGTGCTTTTATTTCCCTTTCTCTTGATGAAGAATTTGCTAACTCTTTGATTTGTTGAAAAGAAATCTCAAAATCGGTCATTTTAGAATTCTCAACATAAGTTTTGCCTTCAATAATTAGATTAATTCTGCAATTAGAATCAAATAAGTTTAAGTTATCCCCATACACGTTTCTTGTTCTTATTTTTACATTTAATAAATCTTGATTGACCAATAAGTCTATATCATTTATAAAAGGATAAGTGCTTACTTTATCTTTCGTTTTGGATATTACAAATTCTTTATTAATAAATGTGCTGGACTCTGGATTTCTTAAGGATTTTACATTTAGTTCATAATTTCCAACGGCAGCCAAATTATAAAAACCAAAATTAGTTAAAGGCTCATTTAAAGATGACAAAGTATTAGTGTTTTTTTCAATTTCTTTTTCTAAAACCCTTCCATTAGGATATAACAAAGATAATCTGTATTCGGTTTCCGATCCGTTGGGCTCTCCAGTAATCATTCCAGTCAAGAATGGCGACCCAGCGTCGTCTAGACCAGTTATAAACCCCACACCAGAAGGTTCTGGCGGTCTAATAACTTCATTATTTGGTAATCCTATGTTAAATTCAGGTTCTTCTGGCTCAATCATACTCGAAAAAGTGTCTATTGCATCGAATTTGTCAGAAAAATATTCCTTCGCTTCCACCTCATATAAATTTTGTTCTTTTTCTAAAATGTTAAGTACTCTATATTCTTTATACCCGTCTCCTGTTGGTGCTAAAGGTCTAACCATAGGGTTATTCACAAAAAGCTCTTTTATACTTTTTGAATTTTCTATATCTTTTTTAATAAAAAGATTGATATAATTTCCGCTAGTTTCAAAGCCAGTCACAGTTAGATAATTTGATGCGGTATTAGCCTCTTCTTTTATTTTTGAAGAAAAGTTTTTAAACTGAGTCTCTTTGTAAAGTTCACTCACATCTCCAGGAAATAGGTTAGTAATTTCTAAATTATTTTCTATAGAAGTATCTATGTTGAAAGTATCATTGTAAAGAAACGAGTCGTGGTTTTTTAAAGTAATGCTATTTTTGAGAAAAGAATAAGCTGTAGATGGTGTATAACCCCTCTGGTAGTAATCGGCGACATAATCTTGTTTATAAACGAATTGTTTTCTCCAATTGTGATGCTGGCTCCATTCTTTTTTATCCGAAGATTCTTCAAATTGCAAAGATTCAAAAGGATAACTGCCTGGTACAGAATCATCGTGATAAGTGTTGCTAAAAATTAAAGTGTTTCCATTTTGCAAAAATTCCAATGACATTTTTTCGACGCTGTTGTTCCCAACCTTTTTTATAAAATTGGTACCTTCGCTCCAGTTTTCCCTAAAAAATCTACCCGTATAACTTATAGGATATATTATAAAATTATTTGGTTTATTGCCGATCACCTCATATTGATGGAGTACGTAAGGAACGTCAAATTTGTCAAGCTTCAATCTAATTTGAGAGTCTCTTTGATTTGTGCCTTGTACAAAAACGTCAGCCCAATCGCTTTCTAGGCCTACATTAGTCCCAGTTAACTCTTTATATCTAATCTGCCATCTTGAACCGTATGAGTCTTCTACACTTTGAGTATAAATAAAAGCTGGTTTTCCATCACTAGTAAGTCGCATATCAAACCTTCGTATTTGTTCATTTGTGTATTGTGTGTCTTCGGCAGCCACTACATGTCTGCTCCAAAGACTTGGATTTGTGTCATCAGATCCTCCTGGACAGTGATATAATAAGTATTCTCCAGTTTTTTGGTCTTCTACTGGTTCTGAATTTACAAAAGTTAAAATATATTTATCATTATTAGAATTAATTCTAATTATGCTCTTGTTTTGCTGATTTGATTCAGCAGCAGTTTCTGCTGGATCATTATATAAATTGTCTAATCGCGTAAATTGCCAATGTCCACTATTAGTAAAATCATTTCCAGTTAACTTAGAAAAAGTAAGCGCAAGCGGAATACTTGAGTCGTTGTATCGAGAATTCTCAACAATAGATAAGTATGGGTAATTATAAATATCAAAAGCCAAATTGCTTTCAAATTCAGTATCGGTAGTTTGATAAGAAGAAACTCCCTGATCAAGAAAAACTTTATCAAAACCGTCATCAGTCTTTTTAAATACGTCGCAGACGGAGTTTCCTTGAGTAAGAACGTGAGGAACTCCGTCGTTATCCAAACATAAATCATAGTGTATTAACGTATCATTTCTCGGGTTTGCTTCAACTGTATTTGTGACTTCAAAATCGTTTGTGTTGCTTTGATTAAAAGTTATTTCAGAAAATATAAATGACTTGGCGGTCGTGAAAGCACCACTTACGGTATTTGAAACCGCATATACTTTTTCAGTGTGTTCTATCTCGCTCACTTCATAGAATGCTTTTTGATTCTTAAAAGATTTTAATTCATCATTAATCCCTATAACATCTCCAGGGTTTAAAAATAAAGCTTTACCATCGGTAAGAAATTTTATTTTTTCTGTCTCGTATGATTTATTATATAAATAATGTTTTCCAAACCTTCTAGCTTGAGACCTAGTTGTGAAAGTAGTAAAATCTAATTTGGCCTCATTTTTTCCATTTTTTCTTATTAAATCTTCGTCCTCAATAAATTCAACTTTTTCTTTAAAAGCTTCATATTTATCTAAGTACGGGACTTTAATTACGCTAGCTCTAGATGATTTAGGTGCGTCTGAATAAGAAAAATTTCCATCCATAACATCGTAGTTATTAAAATACCAAGAGGGTTCTTTAGGCATATCTGCCCATATATTATACTTACCATCTTTGATATAAACTGCGCCGAAAAACATGTCACAAATCGACGATATAACTTCGAAAGCGTTAAAATCATTTTCCAAAAGAAAATTACAACTTAATCTTGGTTCCGTTCTTCCTCTTTCGTCGTAGATCGGTAAATAAAAACCATCATCATCAATAGAATCAAAATACTTAGCGACTTCAAAAAAGTTAAAAACATTTATATCTTTAAAATCGTCTAAAACGGTTCCCGCTCCATATATTGGATTAGTTAATAAGTCGTAAATAATCCAGGCTGGATTATCCGACCAAGCCTTTTTCATAACTCCAAACCAATTTTTAGTTTCAAGAACTCTTGTTGATTTTTGAAATTGTTTTATTGAAAATGTGCCCACTCTGTTTGGTAAAGAAAGGTGTCGATCTATCGCAACTGCGACATTTTTCCCATCAAAAGCTATATTTTCAAAATTCTGTTGAGTATTAAGTTCAAAGTCGTTAAACGGATTATATTTTTCAGTCACCCATTCATTTGTATGCGGACGCCTTTTAAAAACATAGATATGACCGTGAGTATTAGGGTCCGTAGTTTCTTCATCCGTTGAAGTTGTCACAACAACAGGTTCATTGTTTTCATCTAACTTTAAATTAGCGTATTCGGCAAAAAATCTTGCTTCACTATTAATTTTAGAATAAACATCTTTGGGCTGTCCATCTGCGTCTACTTGCTTAAGAATATCAGATTGAAATTGTTTTATAAATTCATATTTTTTGCCATTGTATCTAAATAAAATAATTACGCCTGTGTCGGCCCCGTCGAAGTATCTAAAGTTATTTCCGTCATAATTTAGTCCAGCCATCATTAACCAATCTCCATCGATTTTAATTCTAGGAGGCATCCCTGCGGCGCCGTAAATTTCAAGCGCGTAATCTGGCGCGAGAACAATTTCATCCAAACGCCATCCGTTTACTAAGTCTTTTTTATAAACGTAGACGGCGGATCTGTTGAAGTCAGTATGGAAATTGTTTCCGAAGCCTGGAGCAGCTCCAACTGCTGTCGAGACAGCAAGTACAATCTTATTTGGGCCTGCGGCTTGAATATAAGTTTTGGCCGATACTGAAGCGGCGCTTACTTTAAAACCTTCAAAAATACCTTCGAAAAACGGGAATGTATCTTCAAGTTCAAATAATCCCGAGTCGCCCACTTTATATATATTTATTTCTTTGCTGCCCGACCAATGCGCTGCAAATCTTTTTTGATTTGGGAAAAAAGACAATTGATCTATACGATCATACAGGTCGCTGCGATCATGGGTTTCATGATGAATAAATTGAAGCGGATACCAAAATCCATTGTCAGACATTTCAAAAATTGCTACGCCGTTTTTTGAGCTAGTGTTACTGGTTCCGAGTCGTTCCCGCGCCTTATGAGCCAAAAGTGAATCTTGTGCGTCAAGAATTTGCGAATCGCTATCGAAATCAATATTTTTGAGTGTCTGATCAGATAGTCTCACCGACTGTATACTCATATTTGTTGGGTGAACTGCCTGGGTGCTATAAGAAGGATTCGCTAAGGGTGGCCCCAAAAATGCATACTCAACAATCCCGTAAGTCATAACAATTCTCCTTTTTGTAATTTGCCTAACTTGAGCACTAAAGAATTTTATCCAAACATAATCTGTATCACTATTGTTTACTATGGTAGTTCCTTCATCCTCAACCCTGATACCATTATAATCTACTACTCTAAGAACTTGGTCAGGTAATAGCTGATTAGGATCTCTAACTGAACCTATTATTATTCCCGATGCGAAAGTCATCAAATTTCTATAATTTCCTGAGTTAGGAAGGGTACTATTAATGGAACATGTCAAGATGGCGGATTTTCTGGGACTAACTCTCAAGAATAAAGAGTGCGTACAAGAAGTTGGAAACCCACCGTATCCTGTACTTATTCGTATCAAACCAACCAAGCCGATTACAGTAGTAAATACTACGCGACTGTTACTATTAACACTACTGCTATTATTGTACGTACCACCATAATTTGAAACTATGTCAAAATCTGGTCCCTCCGCCATGCCTCTTAATGTGCCACACTCGGGGATGCCATCTCGAATCATTTGGAACGAGTTATCGTTGTTATGATCCATTCCTTGTGCCATATTTTTGTAAATAAAAATTTGCCCGCTTTCTCTGCCATGATTATACGATTCCCGCCCCCAAGCTGAATCCGATACAAATAACGATTTATCAAGAATTGCTAAAGATTGACCAAAGTTTTTATTATACCTGCCACCAGGTGTCTGTCGGCGTGAATGTTTATTAAATACTACGTTCGGGTCATAAAATAAAGTTTCAGATTCTCCATACAATATATTATCTTTTCTAAATCTCTTGTCTTCAATTAGGTGTTTTATGTTATAGGTTTCTGGAACCCAAACTTTTTTAAGTTTTGCATCATAAGTTCTAGTTGGTATATTGTCAAAATTTGTAGAATTTATTTTTGTAGCGACGAGGGCAGAACTCGGATAACTATACGTAGTATTGAACTGCTCGTTAATTGAGTCTAATACCACAGTTCTCTCTATAAGGGACGAACTCTGTTCGAACATATCTTTAGAAATTCTTACGTATTTAGGAAACCTTGATTTCAATTGAGCTATAGTTAAGTTACTATATTCGGGGTCACTTTGCTGTAATGACCGCCAAGAATCAAAATTCAAAGTTGGCCCCTGCACTAAATATCCACCTGCGGTTTGACCATTATAAGTAGTTTGTATAATTTCAACTGAATCGGCAACATTTAAGAATCCCCATTCAAGTCTCATTGTAACAAAAGAGTCTGTAGGATTTCCTATTCTAAAAACGAGGTCTACTTCCAAGTCACCTCCACCATACCAGTTAGGTTTATCGGTAACTTTATAGTCTTTTTCAGCTACGTGCAAAGTATCGTTAAGTCTTTTAATATCAAATATTGGACTTACAGAATCCACATTTGGGTTCCTTACTATATGTGTATACGCTTGTCTATCTACAGGATCTTCCGTTAAAGAATTCCAATTGGAATAATTTACTCCGTCTCTTATATCATCTTGATTGACAAATCCGCCTCCTGGATTAGATGATTGTACAGTATACGTAGGTTCAGCCCCTCCAGTCGTCAATATTAAAAGTCCTGTATCAAAATACGAGCCAGTTGAATTTAAAGCAAACTCATCATCGAATCTTGTTTCGAGCAAAACTTTAGTTGAGCCAGAGGGCGATGTAAACGTGCCCACGAATTGATCTCCTAGATCTCCTACCGTAACAAATCCAGAAAAATTTCCACTTTCCACTTTTAATCCTTGATATACGCCGTTTTTAAATTCATCATAACGCAGTGCCCCTGTTCCCACTACCGTCCCACTGTTGTAATCCCAACCATCATCTGGCTCATCTAATTCTTCGCCAAAAAATCCCGTTCCTACTTTGCTAAAATAAATTGACTCTCCAGTGTAGCCCTCTACTTCGTACGAACCTTTAAATCGACCGCTATCTAGTATAGAAAAACTTCCTAAACCCCCATTATTAATTGTTGTTATATCTAATATTGGCTGATCATATATTTCTCCATCTCCGAATATAAAAGGATTATTGGCATTATTGAAAGTTAATTCAATTGGAGCAGCTGTTGTATAGTTGTCTCCAACATTAATTACATTTAAGCCAGTTAATCTTAATATTTTTGTTGTTTGTACAAATCTAAATTGGCTTGTATCATTGTTAGCATAAACGCCTTCATTTATTGATACAATTTCATCAAATTCTTCAAAAAGAGGCTCTGCAACTACTCTGGTAGCTCCGAAAGTAACTCCAGCGTTAGCTTTTCCCAGCAAAGAAAAACTAATTTGTCTTTGATTTATAGGTTGAGAAAAGTCAGGAATAGGTGAACTTTCCTCTAGACCGTATCTATAATTAACGGATACGTTTGGAAAGTTATAGCCATCTCTAATTCTGCTCATAGTGTTTTAATTTTTAAGATACTGTGCCGATTACAGGTTGAGGAAAACTAGGATGAATCGTCGAAATTTTATTAATAAGTCCGCCCAGGGTTATATCAAGAATATTGTTTATGTCTGCATCTGGGTCAAAGTCATCACTCCAGAACCATATACCAGAACCAGTGTAGTACGCAATCCATCTAAAGTTTGCGCCGTTCCTGCTTAATTTTATTGTATATGTAAACGTGCTATCAGTTTTTGTGTAGGTTAATTCGGTAAAATTGTTGCTATCGAATCTATAAGTTCCATTAAAATCTACTCCTGAACTCCCAGAGCCATCAGGATAGAAACCTTGAAGAGTAATAGTGGATCCAGAACTTGGAATATCGCTCTCAAGAAGTAAAAAACCAACTTTCGCGGCGGACGAGCTACTGTTCGCCTGACCTACAAATCTCCAGTCAGAATGCGGAATATTTATTGGAACATCACTAGTGTAACTACTGTTGGTTATATATTCAACTGTACCCGATGGCCTATTCAAATTAATATTGCCGTAAAATTTCCAACGATTATTTGAAGTTTTTTCTATATAGTTTGTAGGTCCAGAATTACGAATATACTCCCATCTATTCTCTTGTGGGTCATACGTCCATGTGTTGGTATTAAAAGAACCTCGACCCCAAGAAAACGTTACTATATTATCACCTATAACCTCAACCGTCCTAGTGGCAGTGCCTGTATTCCCAGAGGCATCTGTTGCAGAGTAGGTTACTGTGTAAATGCCTTCTGCAGACATATTCACTGCATTATTAATGGAGACAAATTCGTTACCATCTGAAGTAGCACCAGGGTCGGTGTATGTAGAGTCTCTAACAACTAGCAATGGGTTATCACCCAATACCGTAATTACTGGAGGCACAGTATCTATAACGCTAACGAGTCTAATTGCGGTTCCTGTATTTCCAGAGGCATCTGTAGCAAAATAGATGACTTGGTGTCTATTCGGAACACTTGTGTCTATGTTACCATTTATAACAGTAATAGTTTCTCCGCCATCTGAAGTTGCACCAGCGTCGGTGTAAACAGTTCCTTGTTGTATTGTCAATGGATTACTGCCTAAAATAGTTATCACTGGAGCTGTTTTTTCAATAACATTTACAACTCTAGTGGCAGTGCTTGTATTCCCAGAGGCATCTGTTGCAGAGTAGGTTACTGTGTAACTTCCCACTACCTGATCATCGACATTACTGATAACAGAAACAGCTTCTCCGTTATCTGCAAATGCGCCCTCATCAACGAATGAGTCTACCCCTAATTCTATTATTTGTGGATTATCTCCTACAATTATTATTGTAGGCCCTGTTAAATCTACTAGTGATTTTGCTGTGGCCGAAGAATAAGATTCTACTTCTAATACTGGAACATCATTTAAATATACAGCTTGTAGAACATCTACACCATTTAGAAGTGCTCCTTCTGGATTAACAAAACCTTCTATTTCGCCTTCGCATAAAAGATCTAAGCTACTTAAAAAATCCGTACTTCTTAAAAAGTTTCCATCTGGTTGAGGCATGAGAGAATAGTTTACATCCGCATCATCTTTGGAAGAACCCCTTCCCTTAAAAGATTTTAAAATTTTATTCTTAAACACTCTCATGTTACATATATTCGTTTTTCAACAAGCTTAAATTTAAAAACTCAGAAATTTGATTTTTAATGTTATCAGGATATCCAAAATCAGTATTATCAAAATTATTATTAGATAAATCTTTATTAGTTATAGACGAGCTAACAATTTGAGATCCAACCCTTAATCTACCATAACCCAATGGTAGAGCCTGTCCTTGCTTTGCCAAATTCTCTGGACTAGCAAACATATAACTCTCTCCCTTTATAGATGCTTCTATTCTCTTATCGTCTAAAGCCTCCGCGGGAAACAATAAATATTGTATCCCCGCTATAATTAGGTTGACTATTAAAGTAGCTATAATAGTTACTGGGTCGGCCCCCAAAATGCAAGGGACAAACTGTATATTAGATTCTGGTTTTATGTTTGTAAAATCATTTACATTTTGTACTACTTCTTTATCTATTATTATTTGATAGTTAATGCCCTCTTGAGATTGTCTTATTAGGTAAGACTTAAATTCTGGATTAATACTATTTATAGCTGAAACCGCGTTTTTCAAATTATGTATATTGTAAAACTCAAAGCTTTCGCCGAATTTTTTTGCTAATTTTCCATGTAATATTATTTTTGTTTTCATTATGTTGTAGGGTTCAGATATTCTTCTCCTGATTGGCCAAAATTATCTGTATTTTCTATTTCTCTGAAAACGGACCATTCTATAGGTTTTTTATGCTGCATTACTAATTTACTGCCTATTCTTAATCGCCCATAACCAACTGGAATTTTTGAACCTTGAGTCGGTTTGTTTTCAAGACCCGAAAACCTAGTGCTTTGCAATACTACCACTTTTTCGGCTCCTACATTTTCTTGCTCTGCAGTGGGGCTTATCATACCCATAATTCCGCTAATTACAGTATTTGTAACAAAACTACCCAAAAAAGAGCCAAATAATTGACTACCGATCATGGAAGCCAATGCACCAATATTACCACAAATAATCGGGACTATGTGGTAGTCCCCATCTAACTTTACTGTTTCATAAAGAACGCCCTTTTGAGCCTGCCGCTGAATGAATAATTTGAAACCATTAAATTTCATATTCAAAATATCAAATAAAAATGATTCGTCAATGTCAGAAGGTATATCTAATTCTTCTTCAAATTTTTTAGCTATAATTCCATGTAATTTTATCGACATAGTTCTTCTTTCATTTTTTCCACTAATTCTCGATTTGTGTCTAAAAACTCTGGCTCGTAAACAGAAAATTTTCCAGTCTTATTTGAAAATACTACAAATGGTATGCACGTAGCTTCTGAGCAGGTTTCATCGTATTTACTTAATTTCTCGTTACCGCTAGGGTGAGAATGAAAAACTGCTACTAAATTATTATTTTGTTTAGCATATAAAAAACTTTTAGCAGAAATGTAAAACTCGGAACTTTTATCTTCAGCCATATTTTCTACTTCTAAAATATTAAATTCTCCATCCTCAAAGCAAATGAAGCCGCAGACTTCTTCATTTTGTTTCTTAAATGCCGTTTTTTTTATTTTTCTTGCAATCATTAATAACTAAAGTTATCTGTTCCAGGAAACCCACCAAAAGGTAGCGTTTGATCAGTGTTTATTCCGTCCTCGTTAATAAAATCTTCGTTATCAAATCTCATCTTACAGGCGGATATTTTTTTAGAACAACAGTCTTTTACCCAAAGATCAGATCGAATATTTGGTTTAAAGGCATCAGAACTGGGGATATGACCAGATTTGCATACATAATACACTGGGTGGTTTTGAAAATAGTTTGCGGTAAATCCTTGGGAATTAGCTACTCGATCACTGACCGTAAATATATAATCTCCTACTGCGTATGTGTGGTTTCCTGTGTTCCACCTACCACTGTCTTTTAGAACGCCTCCAGCGCCGTCGTCGTGTATGGCGTCCGATGTTTTATTAATAGGAAATAATTCTGGATTTAGTTGCCAGTTGTTTGCTCCATCTGCTACAACAAATGAACTATCTTTAATATCTGCTATTGGTCTGTCAAATCCATCAGTTAAGCTGGCCGATTTGGACCCGTATCTGCACCCATACCCCCTATAAACCCAGTTACAGTATCTTGCTGATATTTCCCTATTGGGTATATTAACATTTTCTAGCTCCAAGCTAGAGACTAGCTCAAACTCAGCCATCATTTTATTTTCCATGACCTTCCTAGATACAAAAAACTTTTCGTCTCCAAGTCTTGCATTTGGGTCTGCTTCTCCCCAAGGGTTTTTATTGTCAGGGAAGTTGACGTCGTCTAGAAATTTTATAAAAGTTCTCCGCCTCACTAACTTTGCGCCATTTAAGTTATTATATTTTCTTAACATTGACGAAACATATAAGCCAGCATTAGATACTCTAAGTTTTGGTCTTGGTAATCCTTGATCACCTAATACTTCGAACCCATCAGCTTCAACAGGTATGGGTATATATTCTTGACCATCAAAAACAATTGGCTTAGCTAATCCATTAGAACCTCCATGAAAATAAAGTACAGCTTGAGAATCGTTCTGGTAATCGTAATATAGAGCATACAAATCGACTAAAGAAGTTGACTCTAAATTTAATATCTCTGTAAATACCTTTTGATTAATGCCTTTTGCCATATATACAATTACACATGAATTACTCCTATCATAAATTTAAAAAAGAAGATTCCAATGATGTTTTTAAAATTTTTTTAAAATTTCAAGAACAAACAAAAATTGAAACATTTTCAAATTTAACGAACGGACAAAGTCCTGGGTTCACAGAGATTTATTTAAGAGAAGAGCTGAGAAAGATGATTCGAAACAACAAGACTTATGTAGGAACTTGTGACGGAGAAATTTTCGGATTTGCATGTTTTACTGAAAGTAAAATTAGAAAAGATGCCTTAGATTTATTGATAGTCTGCAAAAAACCAAATAAAAGGTTTAATCTTAAGATGAAATACTTACTATTAGATGTCTTTAAAGAAGCAAAGAGAGAATCAAATAAAAGCTTAATTTTAGCCTCGCTAGGGCCAAGATCGAAATTTAATTCATATAAAAATTTTGTTATTAGGGTTTTTAAGCCCAAAATCATAAGAAAAAACGAACTCAAAAGGACAATAATACAATTCAATGATTAGAAAATACCAACCCTCAGACTACGATTTCGTACTCAATGGAGTGGCATCAATTCAAAAAAAGATCAAAATGTCTGGAATGCCCTTAGTTTCCAAAAATAGGAGATCAAAGCAAGAAATGTCTGCCAGATTTCTTAAAAAGTTAATAATCGCCCAAAATCTTTGTTTCATTTTTTTAAATTCAGAAGGTCAAAGGGTTGCGTTTACTTGTTTCAAGCCCATAAATAGTAAAATCTGTTTTTTCGAATTTTTCTTCAAGGACGAAAGAGCTCCAATGCACTCGGCTCTTGTAAATGAATTCAAAAACCACGTAAAAGAAGTAAAAGAACAATATAAATTTGATGAAATGTATGCCAACCTAATAAAGCGAGAAAAGTATGAAAAATGGATAAGTATGGCGAAGAAACACCTTAACGCAGAAGTCGTCTCAAGTGAAAAGAACAAAAAAACAGTAAAATTAAATATTTAATATTTAATTTCGACCTCTCAATATTAGTGTAATAATTACCATGGCAGACAAAAGAATATCGCAACTTACGGAACTAACCCTACCCAATGCAGAAACTGATATTTTAGTGGTTATAGACACTTCTACAAATAAAACTAAGAGAGCTGCACCCAAGAAACTGCCAATTAGTGATTCCGCCATAAATCATTCCTATAAGTATACTACAGACATTATTTCAGATACAATACGAACGCGAAATCTTACTAGCATTTCTGAGACTAATGGTTCATACTCGAATGACACCAATTTAACTTATATCTACATGGGTAGTGCGGTTACTTCTCTTGGAACTAAGGCGTTCTTCGGTTGCACAAATCTTTCTGAAGTAGTTCTTCCTCCCAATATAACCTCGATTGGAAGTAGCGCATTCTATGACTGCTCTGGCCTTACAAGCGTTACCATCCCCAACAGAGTAACCTCGATTGGAAGTAGTGCGTTCTATAACTGTAATAGCCTGACGGCTATTGCTATCCCTGATACTGTGCAAAGTATAGCACCAACTGCATTCACTGACTGCTCTAGCCTAACAAGCATTACGATCCCCGACAGCGTGACCTCGATATCATTTGGCACTTTCGCCAGATGTACCTCTATTACTACCGCTACGATTGGCAGCAGTGTAGGTCTGATTCAAGAAGGTTGTTTTCAAAACTGCACTAGCTTAACAAGGGTTGACTGCCTTGCTAAAATAGCTCCACATTTAGAGGGCGGAAACCACTTTAACAATGTTCCAGCAACAGAAATTCACGTTCCATTTGGAGCTAAAGCAAGTTATCAAAACCCATTTGATGAATATGCGAATCCGATTGCAGGAGATGGAATCACATACGCGGGTTTAATAATCATTGACGATTTATAATATTATGGCAGATCAAAAAATATCAGACCTCAGAGAATTAATCTCATCTAATGCGATAAACGATGTCGCTCCAATAGTTGATATTAGCGCTGGCGAAACTAAAAAAATTGCCTTGGCTAATTTGCCCATATCTGAATCCGCCATTTATCATTCTTATCCTTATACTGTCGATTTTGATGGAGGAACAGCCCAAACACGAAATTTAACAAGTCTTAATGATTCTCAATTTTCAAGTAGTGTCGATTCTGTTTATGTTGGTAATAACGTTACCTCGATTGCGAGTAGTACATTCAAAGATAATGGCAATCTGACTAGCGTTACTATTAGTGACAGTGTAGCCTCGATTGGAAGTAAAGCTTTCTCTTATTGTACTGGTTTAACAAGCCTCGCGATTGGCAGTAGCGTGGCTACAATTGGAAGTCAGTCGTTTGAATACTGCACTAGCCTTACTAGCGTCGCCATCCCAGCAAATGCTGGGATTGGGAATTTCGCATTTATGGGTTGCGGTAACCTGACAAATATCTCGTTTGGCGATAATGTAACTGAGATTGGGTCTGTTGCTTTCTATGGCTGTAGTAGCTTAAGCGGCATTACCCTACCTGAGGGTTTAACTTCAATTAAAGATGGTACATTTTCATACTGCAGTAGCCTAACGACTATTACAATTCCTAGCGGCGTGACCTCGATTGGAAAAGAAGCTTTCCAAGACTGCACTAGCCTAAGAACTATTAACCTACTCTCGACAACCCCTCCACAAGTTGGAGAGGCTGCATTCTTAAACGTTGCGCCTAATGCGGAACTTCACGTTCCAGTTAACTCAACTTATTCAGATATACTTTCTTTTGGAGGATTTCAAGTAATTAAAGATTTATAATAACATTATGCCAGACAGAACAATAACAGAACTAATTCAGTCAGCTGAGGTGCTATCTCCAAGTGATATTTTGCCAGTTGTCGACATCAGCAAAGCAGAAACCAAAAAAATTAAATTGTCTCATTTGCCGATGAGCAATGCTGCTTTGCGAACATCTTTTCCTTACACTACATATTTTAAGGGTTCAGATGCGATTAAGATAATCAACGTAACAACCATTGACCATGGTCTTGGTTTCTGGAATCCAGTCGGCACAGCGATTGATATTCAAATTGGATCAAATGTAACCTTGATTGCCCCTAACGCCTTTTTGAGTTCTGGTTTAACGAATATCTCAATTCCAGATAGCGTGACCTCCGTTGGCAGTAATGCTTTCCAAAATTGCTCTAGTCTGACCAGCGTTACAATCGGCGACAGAGTGACTTCGATTGGAGCTTACGCATTTAAAGACTGCACCAGCTTGCCTAGTATTATTATTCCCGAGGGCGTAGACACGATTGGAAATAACACGTTCCAAGGCTGCACTAGCCTTACTAGTGTTACGATTGCTGGCGACCTTACCTCTATGGGTAATTATGTTTTCAGAGAAGCTCCTATAACTAGTTTTGATTCAGGAATCGGTTCTTTTTCTATTGGTAATGGCGCTTTTTTTAACTGCAGCAGTCTCGCTAATGTTACCATTGGCCCTAACATAACATCTATTGGACAATACGCATTCCAAGGCTGCACTGCTTTGACCAACATTACGATCCCCAGCAACGTGACATCAATGGGAGGGTATACATTCTTTAACTGCTCTAGCCTTAAAACAGCCATCGTAAATTGCGCCTCGATGGGACATTATACATTCAGAGGTATCACTAGTCTAGTTGATCTTACAATAGGTAACTCCGTTTCCTCTATCGGAAATTACTGTTTTAGCGGCTGTACAGGTTTAACTAGTTTAGATATCCCCAACAGCGTAACCTCGATTGGAGGTAGTGCATTCTCTAACTGCACTGGCCTAAGACAAGTTACCATAAATAACGGTTCAATTGAAAGTTCTGCTTTTTATGGCTGCACTAATTTATCTCATCTTTCGATTTTGAGTGGTACAACCTCCATTGGCGCTTCCGCCTTTAATCAATGTTCCAGCCTAACAAATATTGAAATTCCAGATAGCGTTACGTCAATTGGTGAGCGAGCATTTGTTAGTTGTACTGGCCTTATTGATGCTACTATTGGCAACAGCGTAACGTCAATTGGAGATAGGGCATTTCAAAATTGCCCGAGTTTAAGAAGGGCTATTATATCTGAAAGTGTGACTTCTATTGGAAACTATGCATTCAGTACTTGCTCTGATATTAAAAATCTAACAATTGGTGGCTCTGTTACTTCGATTGGAAACTATGCATTCGAAAACTGTTCTGGCCTTACTGGCACTACTGTTCCCGATGCTGTTTCAGGAATCGGACAAGGCATATTTCAAAATTCAATTAATTTACAAAGTGTTAATATAAATAGCGGAACAAGCACGCTTGCAGCTATTCCTGATCGAGCATTTAATAATTGCTCTGGACTATCTAGTATTACAATTCCCACTGGCGTAGACTCAATTGGATTTTTATCTTTCGGTGATACTGCCGCCTTAACTACAATTAACTGCTTTCCAACAGACGCTCCAACGATCCACTCAAGTGCTTTTACTAATTCCTTAGCAACAGAAATTCACGTTCCATTTGGAGCTAAAGCAAGTTATGAACTTGCAGGAGATGGAACCACATATGGGGGTTTGACCATAATAGATGATTTATAATTTCTTGTAGTTGAATTTTCAATTACTATTCATATTATATAAATATGAGTAAAAAATTACATTTTGTATCTGGTCTTCCACGATCTTGTTCAACTCTCCTGTGCAATCTTTTGGCACAAAACTCAAGAGTCCACGCTACACCTACAAGCGCTTTGCATGAAATTGGCTACATAGCTAGGCAGGTTTTTCAGACCGAAGAAGCTAAATCAGTAGACATGGAAAATGTTTTAGAGCCTATGTATTTAGATTATGTAAAGTCTGGATGCGAGAACGCTTTTAACAATATTACAGATCGCCCAGTAGTTGTAGATAAGTGCCGCTCTTGGATTGGTCACTTAGATCAATTGTTTAAGATTTGGCCAGACGCCAAGGTTCTCGTGCCTGTCCGCGACATACGAGGAATCATCTCTAGTATGGAAAAAAAACGCCAACAGCACCCAGAAGTATTTAATCCCGTTGAACAACAAAACCCACAGGACTGGACTACGATTGATAAACGTGTTCAAGGTTGGCTTCAAACACCTCCTATTGGCATCGCAATAGAGCGCTTATACGAAGCTTCTCAAAGATTTGGCGATAAACTAATGTTTATTCATGCCGAAGAGCTTACAGAAGACCCACAAAGTATAATGAATAACATATGGGAGTATCTCGGAGAAGAGTCTTTCATTCACAATACTTCTAATGTCGAACAATATACCCAGGAAAATGATATAGGTTTTCCATATGGAGACCATATTATTCGTCAAAAAGTAGAGCCTCTAAAAAAAGATTGGCACGAAACAATTGGTCGCCAATTATCAGAGCAAATTGACCAAAAATTTAACTGGATTAATAAACTATAAACCTTGACTTTTAAAAAATTTACTTTATATTCTTTTATATGAGTAAATGGACGGAACAACAAAGGGGGGCTTTCTGGAAAAAAGAAGGTAAAAATGGCAAATATTTAGCTGGCTATGTAGTTATAGACGGTAAAAAGCATCCCGTCACCGTCTTTCCAAATAAGTACAAGGAAAAGCAAGCCCAACCAGAGTTTATTATCTATGAAACTTTTGACGGTTCTAACTAAAATGCCCAGCGATATCCAACGAATGCTTTATTCTTAAAAACGTCTGCGTCTTTGTTTAGTAAGTGCAAGCCTTGATAACCAACTTCAACATAGTGGTTCTCGTTATACTTCCAAGCAAAAGTTATACTTGACATAAACACTTCTTCTTCTCGCTCTAATCCAGCGTTATACCGATTACCAATATCTTTGTATGAAGTTAGAAGATGAGCTCCCATTATGTTTGCTTCAAGTTTTGGCGTGATTGGATATTTTATCATAAGAGATGTTTTTAAGTTTTCTTTCATGTTCCAATATGCTACAGATGAATCTAGCACTTCATACACAGTACCTAATAAAATTACCGTGCCTTTTTCAGTAAAGTATGTTATATTCGCACCATATGTAGGGGTTGAATATTCGGTTAGTGCGCCATATTGATCTTCTATTAAGGCATCGGTTATGCCATAGTTTACTTTTAGGATAGTCGATGGATTCATTATATACGAAAATTGTGCATAATACGCATCGGTATCAATTGCCCCACGAACTCCGCTATAATCTAAAAATGATTTCTTGCCTATTAATTCTAAAATAAAACGTTTGCCAAGAATTTGTTCTGCGCCAAACGTAAATGTATCTTTGGTAAAGTCGCCATTGGTTAATTCATTGCCAACTCCTACTGGCAAGTTTTCTGACCAACGTTTAATATGGCTTTCGTAACCAGCTTTAAGTTTTAAGAGATGCCGAGGTTTCCACGTTAGCATGTACGAACTCTTATATATGAAGTAAGTTACATCTAGATCGTCATCAAGGTCGCTTGGCTCTCTTTCTAAATGAGAGAATGAATCGGTAGAATTAAGAATAAGCTTCGGTGTTATTTCATATTGACCTCTCATGCCAATGTTACCAAATATTAATGTTTTATTATCAACGCTTCTGTGTCTTATTTCTGGTTGAGCTTTTAGATTTATTAAGTCTCTAAAGAATTTGCCTTCTACTCCTAGCGATTGGCTGAAGTAAAAGGTCGATGTTTGATCAGGCGTTCCAGCTGCCCGCATAAACACATTATCATCGTAGAATATTCTGCTGAATGAAGTAAGCTTAAACTTCTTCTCTGCATAGAGAGTAGACGCTATTAATAATAAAACTATAAGAAACTTACGCATTCTTCCTGTTAATTGCTACATACAAGAATGCAGCCCAACCAAAGAGTAAAGCGTAAATTGATGGTTCGGGCACTGTACTAAAATATAATTCGCTTGGTCCGTTTATTTCAATATCCATCGAGCCAAGAGCATCAGGTTGAAAAGAAGTAAACACGACCAAATATTGCTTTTCTTCTAAATCGAATAGACCGTCGAATGCACCTTCGCCTACACCAGTTCCCTGACCACTACTAAGACTTTGGCCTCCTCCC
>VMHT01077413.1_pt1 | contig 39845 bp, 30 predicted proteins | sample 4693611 | NCBI WGS metagenome assembly VMHT01 (sample SAMN12280063, study PRJNA550983) | marine metagenome | isolation source: seawater sampled from same location over 5 years 0.02-0.2 micron viral filtrate | place: USA: collected off the coast of southern California halfway between the port... ...
AATACCGATGGGGGTGGAGATGTAACTACAAAAAAAAGATTTGGTGGTTATAATAGTATAACAAGTATTCCAGAACGACCAGATATTGCTAACATGCCAATTGATGAGGATTTATTAGAAGCTGTTTCAACTTTGGAATCGCGATTAGATTCACTTAACGAGCAAAGAGTGAGTAACCAAACTGCATTGGATGAGCTAGCTGAAAATATTCTTGAAAAAGTAAATCAGATTAAAATTTTACAATCAATTGAAAACGCTAATATATTTGATTCTGAAAACGCAGGTATAGAACAACTTACTGGTGGAAGATATAGTCGAAATGCATTTAATGCTGATGGAACACTAAAAACTGATGCTGAAATGACAATTGAAGAATTAGGGTCTGGTGTTAGTCGTGTGCGAGCGAGAACTAATTATGGGTATAGTGGCGAACCCACCCAAAGAGATGCTGCGGGTAATAATATTTTTTCTGGATTTAGTAATTTTCTTAGAAATCAAGAAGGAAATTTTGATGAAAACACTGGTGAGAATAAAACTTTAATTGTACTCAATAATGCACAAAACAATCAAACCCCTACTGTCACTAAAGAATATATTTTGTATGCGTTTTATGGTCTGCGAACAGATAATTTTGAAAGGGTTGATGGTGATGGTGGCGGCGAACAAACAAATTTTATAAATAATTCTACGGCTCAATCAATTTTAGAGGACATAGGTGCAGAGCGTTTCTTTGAAGATGGATTAGATCTTACTGGCGATGGAAAAGTTAACTTTGATGATTTCTTTAAATTGGTTGATATGGGAGAAGATGTAAGTGGATATCAAGAAGAACGATTAAATAAGATAGTAGAAGAGTTTCAAGGGTTTGTTAATAGAAAACTAGCTCAAATATCTAGACTCAACAATGAATTAGAACCCTTATATATAAGATATGAATTTCACAATTCTAATTTAAATGCGGTGGAGAGTCAAATTACAGATATCAACATAAAACTAGTTCAGTATAGAGGGTTTTATACAGAAAATAACCGAGCAGAATCACTTAGTTTATATGATGATACTTCTGTTTTTGATGATGTTTTAGAAGTTCCAATGAGTCGAGCACAACCGATGAGGTTAACAACTAAAGTAGCTCAACAATGGTATAGGCTGTTTGCTCCCTTGCTTCAAAATGGTGTGGGTGACATAACTAATTACGGACCGGCTAAAGGAGGTACATGTTATTTTCCACCGTCAAATATTAAAACATTTAGATATGATGAGAGAAAAGGAAGCAAAGATGCGGTTGGTTTTCCAAAAATAGTTCTTGATCCGCTTGGTTATCAAAGAGCTAAAGGAGATGATGAAGATTATATAAGACTAAGTTTAGAAGAGGGCGCAGAAACTAGCAGCACTAACGATGGTCAATTTGCTTTTCTCAATTGGCAATTATTCGGTAATCCAACTGCCCCTAATGATCCCGATTTTATTAATGGAAATGAATATGGGTTTAGAAGCGGCCCTAGACAAGAAGAATTTGATAACGAGGGAAATTTAGTAAGAGTTAGTGGTGGGAGCTACGTAAAAGATTATCAAGCTTTTTTAGATCTTTTTAATGTTGAAATAGACTCCACTCTTCCCGATGAATACACCATTGTTGGTACTTGGCCTGTTCGCTACGAGACCGGCGGTTTTCCAGATATTCCTTATCATATGATAGATGAGGAAAATAATATTATTGTTGAGAGATCCGACAGACCCGGCACTTTTAGAACGACTGGATGGTATTTGGAGAGCGCTGCACTTCCTGTTTATTTGTATCCAAGTCGAAAAATGGCCACACAAATTGATCCTACAAGAACAACTGTGGCGATGCCAAATGGAACACCTAATGGGGAGTACGGTCTTTCAGAACCAGCAAAGCCGATGGGTTATGATAAACCTACAGATGATGGCACGGGTGGAGGTCATTACAAAGATATCCGAAAAGATGGTGATAGAAATGGTTTATATAATCAATTGAGTAGATTATTTGACGTTAAAGGAGACGCTAAAAAAGGTACTACGTTAACAAAAAACCGTCAAGAAGGATGGTCTGATATTGACGATGATGTAAAAGTTTTAAAACGCATGGGGCCGGGCGCCGATGGTGCGCCAGTGATTAATGCAGGCACCCCTTCAAAACCTAATCTTAGAAAAGAGATAGCCTTTACTTATACATATGTTGAGGGCGTGTTAGAGGATGTTATTATACAAGGAACAACATTTGAAGATGATGAAGCTGATTTAACAACTTACGGTTGTCGGATAGCGGCGAATGAACACTGTCCCAATTTAACTTTGGATATGAAAAGAGCGTTGGTTATTAGAAGAAAAAATTGGTATAAAAAATACAAAACTAATCCACCTTCGGGTCGATGGGAGGAAAAAGCATATTGGTCTTTAGGTCACGATGATCCCGCTGCTCATAACGGTTCTCCGGGCAGCGCTGGTGCATCTAAAGTCGATACAAGAAGATTAACTAAGAGAGTTACAATATTAGGTGAGGAAAAAGTATTTAGATATTGGGTGGTTAAAGACGATCAATTTGCCGGAACAAGTAGAATGATACCGGTTTACGCTCGGCCGGGAAGTACTGTACCTTCCTTAGATGCTTATGAGAGAGATGGAAATAATACAATAAACGTGCCGAGTGATGATGAGGATTTTGATATAGTTGCTGTTTATAAACCCAAACCAGATTCTACAGTTCAAGGACCGAGAGTCGATAAAACAAAGGGGTATACAAATCAATATTACCCATATGGTACAGGCCGATATGTAAATAATAGAGATTATCGTGGGTCTGCACAAGTTCCAGAGAGAAGCCCAAATATCAATTGGTTAAATATTGGTGATCTTTTAGATCGGTTGCCAGGTCGTGGATTTTTCACAAGAATTAATAACGATAATAACAGCCCTAGTATGCTTTTACCGAATGGAGAAATTGTAGATGGAGAGGAGTTAAACGTAGGTTTTGTAAAGTTTATTGTAGAAAATGTTTTAGCACCTCTACCTCAAAATAGAAGAATAGGAAGTAGAAGTCGGCGTAGTATACCTAAAGGTCGATTAAAAGTTATTAATAAGAAAGGTGTGGGAGATCACGATGAGTGGAGAATACAAGATGTAACATATGGTCATTTATTTAGGCCAGATGAAAGTGATGATGAAGAAGATGAGAATACCTTAAACAATTATCCACAGTTTGGAGATTTATCATCCTTTACTATTGATAATGTGTCTGATATGCCTATACGTAGAGAGCTTATAGAAAACTTAATGAATAAACAAAATTCTAATATGTCTTTATTTCAATTTATGCAACAAATAATGAAACCCGATGCTATAGGAGTGGAAGGTAAAAATATTAATATAGGTTTTAGAACAAGGCCCGATGGAGTTATGGAAGTATTCCCTGCAACAAAAAATTGGAGAAATACAGCAAGACAAGCAACGTCTCAAATTGATGAAGCCGTATTTAGAAACAGATATCCCGAAGAAAATTTATTACTTGACTATAAAAAGAACGATTCTTTAATAGAAAGATTAGATATGAGTTCTAAGTTTGACGCTGGCATGACTATGACTTTTGAGTTAGGTGCAAGAGCTTTTGCTGGTGATCCAAATAAATTTGTTCAATTTATATCATACGGAAATATAGCTGTTGAACTCAGAGATTTTTTGATAGCCGAAGATCCAAGATTTAAAGGTATAATAGAAATAGCTGAAGATAATGCGACAGGTGTGGCTGGAAGAGTTACAATTGCAAGAAATGCATTTTTTGCTGACGGAGAAGGTAACAACCCAACAGTTCCTGCAGGTATTATTACAAAATTTTTAATGAATAATCCGGAAAGAATGGCTAAACTAAATGCTATGTTAGTTGCTGAGTCAGGCGCTAATTTTGCCACTCAGTTATTATCAAATTATATGAGAAAGACAACTGTAACAATTCACGGAACAACAAATATATTTCCTAGTAGTACTATTCATGTTAGAGGTGTAGTTCCTCAATTAGAAGGTATGTATTTAATTACTGCAGTGAGAGAGTCAATAACTCCAAGTGGATTTCAAACAATACTAGAGGCTACTTTGATAGAAAATAGAAATCTTGACGCTACTGGAGATGTTGTTTAACCTTAACATGGGTAAAACAATCGTTTATGATCTAAATATTATAAAAAATAAAAATTTTATTAAAATAAAATGTTACTATATATAAAAGGATAATTATGAAATATTGGGGAACTGAACAAGAAGAAGCTATCGTTGAGTTTAACACCAACGAAGATATTGAAGATAAGCATAAAGTTTTTGTAGCTATAATAGAACCTGCCTTTCGTAAGCTCGTAGAAAACATTTACTATACTTACAATTTTAATAAAATACTTTGGGATAGAGAACAAATTGAGCATGAAGTAATGACTCATCTTTATGAAAAACTCAATAAGTTTGATATATCAAAAAACAAAAAATCTTTTTCATACTTTGGAACTATCACAAAGAATTGGATGATTCAAAGATGTAATGCCGATAAGAATAAAAGATTTATTGATGATGATAACCAAGACATCATTGTGCAAAATATTAGTATTAACGCTTATGAAGAAAACGAAGTCAATCAACATAATCAAGATTTTATTTCTGGTATCATTGAAGATTTTGATGATTGGGGTTCAAAAGAAAATTATAACCAAGAGGATTTTGCGGTTTTAGAAATAGTTAATGATATATTGAAAAACTATCACCGATTCAATATTTATAATAAGAAACAACTTTATGTATACATTAGAGAGGCGACAGACTTGCCAAGTCGTAAGATAACCAAGTCGCTTAAGAAAATAAAGATAAATTACTCAGACATAAAAGAGGATTTTATCGGTTGATATGGATGAAAAAGAGTTAAAAGAAAATGCTGAAAGGTATTGTGAGTTATTGATAGTTTACGATAATATGTTACAAGCTATGGAAGCTGTTACAAAAAAATTAACAGAAACGAGAAAAGAGTTAATTTTTTTAGAAGATATTTTACAAAAAAATGGTGTTAAAATCAAAGACGTTGAGGTAGATAAATGAGACTTGGTGGCGAAGATCTTTTAAAACAATTTAATAGGGGTATGGATTATGCCCAAAATAGTTTTAATAGTTCACAAGGTATCGGTGTTGATCACTCTAGTTTAATATACAGAGGTATAGTAATAGAGGTCGATTTTACAATTTACCAATCAGTTACTTCTTCCAACGCGCGGCCGCCCTTTAGTGTTTACGCAAAAATAATAGGGTTGGATGATAGCACTGCATATCCAGAAAGAGAATCAGACAGAACATATTATCCTCCGCTTTTTCCAATGCATAATATTTGTATTCCCGAAATTGGTGAAGAAGTATTAATATTAAAAGAAGAACCTAACCCTGCAGCGGCTGGTTTTTATGTGGGTAGAGTTAATGATTCATCATCTTTAAATGTTAGTTACGCTAGAGAATTTGTTGGTATAGAAGACCCGGAAACTAATAACGCCTATAAGTATGGTTTTAATTTTGATGTAAAAAGATTAAGAAACAGATATAGTAATTTAATGCCATCTGATGAAACATTAAATATGTCAATACCTATAACTTTTGGTGATGTAGTTCAACAAGGTAGGAGTAAAACTTATTCTCGACATTCATTTAATAGAAATAATAAAAAAGGAGTGTTAGAACAAGGAATAAAATTAGAAGGGCAAGAGTCATCTAATAATGATACGCGTAATAATTTTACATATTTAACATCGGGTGATAATAGTCAAACATCGGATAAACCTACTGAAGTGCAAATTTACAATAAAGAAGTTGGAGAAGAGACAATTGTATCATCAAAATCGGTTATAAACGACCCCAATTTTGGATTGCCTCCAAATCTTGTGAAAGCCATTAGTTACGACCCTTCTATTGGTGAAACTAGCACTAAAACTATTCATTTTATTGATTCATCTATAAAAAGACTAGGTAACTATTCTTTACAAACTGTAGCTAATAATACAGAAGGTTCTCAAAATGAATTAGATGGAGAAGACAAATCAATAATCGCTAACATATCAGATGAAATTTATAATATTTCTTCAAAAGAAACAAGCGGTGTATTGTATCGTCAAGTATTAGGAGAAAAATTAGTTTCTCAACAAAAGGAAAATAATAATTTAATGAGGCAGGTTTTAACAACACTTGAAGGTTTTGCAGATTCTACTCAAGTTTTATTGGATGCTTTTTTAGACCATACTCATGCCCTTCCCAAGATAGAACTAAATTTAGAAAAAGAAATTAAAGTTAAACAAGTAGTAAATGTACCTGCAAAATATCAACCCCGCCCAAATAGAACTATAACAACACAAGGTAGATATGTGGGTGGTGGCACTAGAAGAATAAGAACAGGGTCAGAAAAACGCACCAGAAGAGAAAGTAGAACAGCGTGGATGAAAAGAACTGGTGGCCGTCAGCCGCAGCGTACTGAAACATACTACGTACCTAAATATTCAACTGTAAGATTACCAAGAACATATGTGCCAGGAACTAGTATATCTGTTCCTCAACCACCTAAACTTGTAAGAAGAGCATTTAAATATACAAAAAATAAAAAACAGAAAATTAATTTTGAAGCAATTATTGGTGGAGCTGATAATCCAAGATTTACTGCACCTATAGAAACTGATAGTGGTGATCCACAGAACCCAGCGCCATTAGGTCAACAGACAGAAATGGTGAATACAGGATTACAGGAAGCTGTTGAATCATTTACTGAACAAAAAATTAAATTATCAGAATTAACACAGAGGGTTTCTAAATTTTTAAGTAACAATCAATTTATAAATTAAATGAGATAATACATGCCAAAAGAAAATTATCATGGTGGGTTACAATCATTAGACCCTTTTTATCCGGATGGTTACGTATCCACCGATCAAGATAGACAACAAATTATTGCTCAAAAACAAAGATATGCAGCAAAGGTTAACTCTATAAATTATAAATTTCCTTTAAGGTCATTTAGACGAGGATTTTTTGAAGGTAATACCGATACTATTTCTGCTGTAAGAGAAAATATAAAAACACTTTTACTAACTCTTAAGGGTGAAAGAATTAATGATGCTAATTTAGGAACTAATATTCCTGTATTACAAGGTCAACTATTTGAACCCATAACAAGAGAAGAGACATTTGAAAATATAAGGTTAGAAATAGAAACTGCAATTGCGCGATATTTACCTTATATAAGAATAACAAACATTAGGATGATAACCCAAGAGGAAGAACCAATTTTAGGTAATAATAAAATTAGAGTAAATATGACTTATGTTATTACAGATCAGCAAGCTATGGTTGATAATATAAACCTTACTTTGAATAATCCAGAGAGTTAAGATGCCCCTAACTAAAAATAGAGAAATTAACTATTTATCTAAAGATTTTGATTCTATTAAAGCAGATTTGATAGAATACACAAAAAGACATTTCCCAAATGATTTTCGTGACTTTAACGATGCATCTGGAGGCATGGCGATTTTAGATATGATCGCTTATGTTGGTGATATATTATCATTTAATATAGACAGACAAGTTAATGAAGCATATATTAATAGAGCTGTTGAAGCTAAAAATATTGTGTCTCTTTCACAAAACTTTGGATATACCCCAAAAAATACAACACCAGCCGTAGTAAATCTATCTATTAGTGCAACATTACAAGAAAGTGTTTCGGGTGATTGTTTGTTTGTATTGCAAAAGGGCGCAACTGTTGTTACAAACTTTGACCCTATTGTTTCGTTTGAAGTTTTAGACGATGTAGATTTTACTCAACCAAAAAATAGAATAGTTAATTCAATAGGCGGCACCACTACAGTAACTGTAACAGGGGTTTCCGCGGCAGCAGGTATTTCTAAAACTTTTAAATACAGAGCAAATGACCCAGTAAAATTTTTAAAAGTTGTTTTACCCGAAAGTAATGTTAATGAAGTAGTATCGGTATCAGCGTCTGATGGTAGTCAGTATTTTCAAGTTGATAATTTAGCTAGAGATACTGTTTTTACTGGTGAAGTAAACACTAGCGACAGCTCTGGTGACGCAGGGTATATTATGAAACTAAAAAGAGTTCCTAAAAGATATGTTGTAGAAAGAGAACCAACTGGATTAACTTCCATTAGGTTTGGGTCAGGCGTTTTGATGGAGGCTGACAGTGAAATAATTCCTAATCCAAATGATTTTGTATTACCTCCATCTTTAAGAGGATCTCCATCTGGTTTTACGCCTGCAGCCATTGATTCAACTAATTTTCTTAAAACAAAAACATTGGGAGTTGCTCCCCAAAATACTGAAATTTCTATTCAATATAGAGCTGGTGGTGGTGTTAATACAAATGTAGGAGCAAATACATTAAACAGATTTATAAAACAAGAATTGGCTTTCGCGAAACCAAACATAACATCACTTTCTGCTGCTGTAGTTAGAGGTATTTTTGACACTTTATCTTGTAGTAATGGCGAGCAAGCTAGTGGAGGAGAGGAAGCTGAAACTATATCTTCTATTAAAGAAAACGCTGTTTTTAATATGAGTTCTCAAATGAGGTGTGTAACACTCCAAGATTATCAAACTAGAGTGATGTCAATGCCGGCACATTTTGGAAGTGTATTTAGAAGTTTTGTAAGAAAAGACCCAACTAATAATTTAGGGGTTCAGTTATTTCTAATAACAAGAAATGATGTTGGTAATCTCACACTTCCAAGTGAAGTGATAAAAAATAACATAGAAACTTATATGAAAAACTTTAAATCGTTTTCTGACACTATAAGAATAACCAATGGTCGTATAATAAATATTGGGGTTGATTTCACTATTGTCCCGATGGCTGATGTTAATGAGTCTCAAGCTATGATGGATTGTATATTAGTTTTACAAAGATATTTTGACACTGCTCGTTCTAATTTTAATGACAGTATTGTAATTTCTGATATTCAATCACGATTACAAAATTTATCGTCTGTGAGAGCTGTTCCCACTTTAAATATAACTAATAGGGTAGGTGTGGTAGAGGGAAGAGGGTATTCGGGTACGCAATTTAATATAAAGGCTAATACGACAAGTGGTATTGTTAAACTTCCTCAAGATGCTGTATGGGAGTTAAAGTATCCAAATTTTGATATTATAAGCAGAGTTGCCGATCAATCAACAGTTGCAGCGTTTGGAACTGGTGGTGGTGGCGGTGGCGGATATTAATGAGAGAATAAAATGAGCTACGCAAGAGCATTTTCATCTAAAGACACATGGATAACAGAATATTCTACCACCGCTAATTTTGGGTTGACACCAGTGTTAGAGGTTTGGAATAAAATTAATGATCGTCGTGATAAACGGAAAGAGTTTGCTAGAATTTTGATTAAGTTCGGGCTTACTTCACTAAGTGCCGGTATTATTAGCACAGGTAAGTATCCCGATCCAAGAACAGACTCCAATGTGTCAGCTTACATTTATATGTTCAACACACCATCTACTGATACAGTTCCGCAAAACTTTGATATAAATGCGTTTCCTCTTACTGGTGGTTGGGCTGAAGGTCGTGGATTAGATAATGACAACTTTAGTAACACAGGATTCGCTAATGCATTATCTGCCACAAATCAGTTACCTTGGAAAACTGCTAGTAATGCAGGTCAGACAGGTGGTAGCAATTACATAGGTTATGCTACTAAAATTTATGATTCTAATTCAGCTTCCATGAATTTTCCCGAAGGTGAAGAAAATCTTAAGTTAGATGTTACTGAATATTTTAAAGCATATCTCAATTATTCTGAAGGAACAACTATTGCTAATGGTGGCTCGGCAGATCATGGTTTCCTTATAAGAATGTCAGACGCACAAGAATGTAAAGACGCTACCGAAGCCACTGCAGCAGGTGTAGCCACATCAGTTACAGCAGAGAACTTTTATTCTAAGAAGTTTTATAGTAGAGAGACAAACACTCAAAAAGCACCATACCTACAATTAGAATGGGCAGGCGCTATTAAGGATGATAGAAACAATATTAAGTTTTCTAAGTCTGGTTTATTATTCTATTATAGTGTAGTAGATGGTGCGTTAACCGACTTAAACGGAACAGGTCCGTTTCCCGGCCATGTTACTTTAAGCGCAGCCAACGAGTCAAGCGCAGGGTCAAGTGGAATAGCTTTAGGAGTCGCTGTAACAGCCGCGAGAGCATCAAAGGGGATATATAAGATAAATGTTGGTGACGCAGGCACAGAGACTGCTGCAGCGGGTTTAACAGGTATTAACATAGGGCTATCAAGCTCCACTTCTTTTACAGATAGTTGGACAGTTACCACTGCGGGCGAATATAGAACTGATACTTTTTCTTTTAGTTGTATACTACCTACTTCTGGCCATAGTAGTTATACAACCTCAAACTATCAAATTAGTTTAAGTAATCTCGTTCCTCAATTTCAACCGGGAACAATGCAAAGGATTCGTGTGAACATTAGAGACAGAACTACTTCGTTAAGAAGTGTTACGGGTAGTTCAACAGCATTGAATAATTTTATTGTTAGATCTGGTAAAATTCAGATTAGAGAAAGATACACCGACGACATAGAGGTAAACGATTTTGATATATCATATGATTCTGAAGGTAACTTTTTTGATTTAGATACCAACCTTTTATACCCTGGCATTCCTTACAAGATTTACTTACAACTTGATGTCAGAGGTGATACTTTTAATTATGATTATCCCGATAGGTGGAGTTTTGTTGTTGGTGAATCTTACGACACGGAAGACACCAACCCCTCATCAATGGCAAGACGTACGCGTGATGCTAATTATGATTACGGTCTTTTATAAAGGAAAATAAATGGCAGATTCTGGATTCACATATGATAGTTTAGTATCCTCTCTTTCTGCGGTAGGGGCTAGTAGTGGAGCCTTTATTAGCTTAAGCGTAACGGGTCAAGATGATAAAGTATTACCATTGGTTGATTATGGTGATTTCTCTCAACATATATTTTTTAGTGATGCGGTAAGAAAATTTAACACATCCTACGAGCACATATTAAGATACTATCCAATTGGAGCAAGTGGTAGTGATGTTTCATCTCTATGTGCAGAAAATATTTACAAGGTTGATAATTTTAAAAAAAATGCAAATGGGTTTGACTTATGGTTGTTAGAGAAGTTAGGAACAACAGGATCAAGTTCTGCAGATGCTAACGCTGAACCTAATGTAACAGTTAACGCTACTAATCAAGATGGCGACTTAGTTCCCTTAATACATATTGTTAGGGGTGCTACAAATAGTTTAACTGGTTCACAAACGGGTATGGTGGATTCAATATCTGCCCGTGCGGTTAATTTTGAAGATTTAAACCTTAATGTTGTAGATAGAACATCTGGCACTGCTGAGTATTTAACTATTGATACATCTCCCGATGGTATGAGAAGAGGAACTCCAAGAAAAGCTGTCATAGAGTTTCCCGCAACTGCTGAGACTAGAGTATCAAGAGGTCCGAATCTTAAAAACTTATTACCCCAAGTTTTATTTTCTGGTGACGATGATAAAATATTAGAGAAACTATTAGCTACTATGGGTGATGAGTTTGATGAAATAAAAACATATATCGGCCAAATAGCAAATGTAAAAAGAATAAGTTACGATAAATATAATAGAGTTCCAGATAAGTTTTTACCAGCTTTAGCTGAAGAATTTGGGGTGCAACTTTTTGGTATGGCAACCAAATCCGATTTTAGAAAATATTTAACTGAATCTACATCTGGTTCTACAAGACAAGAAATAACTCACGATATTTGGAATAAAATTTTAAATAATATCACTTATCTTTTAAAGACAAAAGGCACAAAAGAAGTAGCTGAAGCTATTAGTAGAATATACGGCGTTGATCATAACTTTGTTAAATACAATGAATATTCAGCTTTTCATAAACCAACATCTGTAAGAGTTGTAGAGGAGGTTGATTTCCCTGCCTTCTATACTTCGGGTGATGCTTATATTCAAACTACATCTAACGCCACAACAGGTTCATCTCTTGCTTTTGATTTTCCAGCCTCGACAAATTTTACTATTCAAATGAGGGTGTCGGCTACTGCCGATACTGCTATGACCTTGTTGAAGCACCCACTATATACTATTGATATGGATGCTAGTGGAAGAGCGGCTTTCAAATCTACTACAACTGCATCTATGTCAGCCATAACTGATTTGACTTCTATGTCGGGTTGGATTAAGGGAGGTGGTAGTGCTGATAATTTTGTTAATGTGGTTGCTTCAAGATCGGGTGATACATTAAGAGTATGGACTTTAGCATTATCTGGATCTCCTACCGGTGGTAATGACATTGTAGTATACTCATCTGGTGCGACTGCTCATTATGATGTGTCAAGAATAAATTTTTCTTCTACTGGTGGAGTTGGCGCAATATCTAAAGGTGGAACTAACTACTCTCAATTCCCTGCTTACTTTCCAGCGTCTGGTTCTTTTAAAGGTTATATACATGAGGTTAGGGCGTGGAACAATGTAGCCTTACAAAATGAAGATTTATTTGAACATACAAGAAACTTTGAGTCGATATCTTTTCAAAACTCTACTGGTGCAGCTAACACCGTTGGTGTAACAAACAAAGCTAATTTTTCTAGCTTGTCAGCTCATTACAAATTAAGAGAAAATATTGTATTAAAAGGTGATTATAATTTTGTTGTTGACTCTACAACTGCAGGTAACACGGCTCACCCGATTGCTTTTGGTGGATTAACCGAAAAACACTATAGAGTTTTTGAAAATCAAAAGAAGGTCGGTAACTACTCACCTGTTGGTTTAGCACCAGATAACGATAAAATAAGACAAGAAGATACAGGAGATAAATTAGCAGATGTGGGTTATATTAGTTATTCACTAAGCCCAATAAGTGTTTTAAATAATGCGATACGTAATTTTTACCAAAACTTAGATATTGCTGGAACGATGGGTGATCCCGAAGATCTTTATAGAAAAAATTACACCGGTCCTTTCGCACAACAATGGCACGATATAACATCTCAAATGGGTTTAGCTCCATCAGCAACATTTGCAACTCAATCTTCTACAGCTTGGGATAGAATAAGAAGTGGCGGTGGAGTGTTGGGTAGTAGTATAAGTGGTGCTAGTGGTAGCACAGTTAGTGTTACAGATTTGAATGCGTTTGTAAAAGGAGTTTCTAATTTTAATGATACTTTTGGGGGTATTTTTACCTTTATAAAACAGTTCATTCCCGCTAAGACTAATAGTTTAGGAGAAGGCGTTTTAATCGAAAATCACTTATTAGAACGACCTAAAATGAAGAGAACATTTGGGTTAAGAGAAACAACTGGAACAGGTTATGTGGGTGCTCCGTCAATGAGCGGAGATAGAGGTGTGATATCTTTTGATGAGGGTAGAACACCAAATAACCAAGTTCCGAGTTTGATAAACATATCTGTCACATCATTTACAATCAACAACAAACATAATGCTGCTGATGTATCGACTCAAGGTAGTAACAGTGCAAATGACTCTACACTAATGGCCTCAGCAGCTACTACCGCTGAGTTTCAAGGATTTCAATATCAAGGAGGTGTGCAAGAATTTTTAGATAATGCTGTTACCTCCGTAAGAAACGTAAGTGCCTTAAGTGTTCAAAGTTCTACTAACGTGCCGAGATTCATACCAACTAGTGTAGGTAGGGTTTTACCATTAACTGTTAAACCATCTTCGCCTGCTGAATCACAAATTGATTTAACTGTTGATGCTTTACTAATTTCACCCACTGCTGTTCCTATTTCAGCCAATGTAGCCGCAGTAATAAAGGGATCTGCAAGATTACTATCAAGAGGCAATGTTTTTACTACTGAGTCACCCGCCTTAAGATTTGATTTTCCAACATCTGGTAACGGTGATAATTTTTTTGAAGCTACTATAGGCAACATTGCTGCAGGTAGGGGTAGAGAGATTAAAGAAAAAGATGTATCTTTCACAACTAATTTGGAAACAGGCACTGTAGAGTTTGAATTACGGTTGTCGGATGGTATAAGATCATTAACCGCTATTGATAATGCTCGTAACATAAGTCAACAAGTGGTAGATATAACAGCATCTGGTTCTATTGGAATTGTTCCTATAAGAATAACTAATCTATTTAATAATGAGGCTACCGTATTCAGAGTTGGTATCAATTCTGATTCTACAAAGGATAGTGATCTGATACGACAAATAGCTGATCAAGGCGGTTCTAAAATACAATCATAGAGGAGAAAAAAATGATCTATTTAAATAAGTATAGACATATTACAGAGGAAGCAGAAAAAAGTCTATATAGTTTGGTTAAAGATTTAATTAATAAAAATACGACTAATATTTTAGAGGTAGGTACAATGGCCGGTCAAGTTACGGTAATATTAGCTGCGGCTGCTGCAGAAAAGAACGAATCAGTAAATGTGATTTCTATTGATCAAAACTATGATACGTTTAGTCCCACAGCTGCAGAATCTTTACAGGTTAACAATTTGACTAATTGTTCTTTTGAGTCAGACAAACTTGAGGAAAGATTTGAAGATAATGTTGCAAATGCAAATATTATTTACATTGATAGGTTTCACGATAAAATTGATAAGAAAATGGATCTTATTAAAAAGAACGCAACAGCTCCTACAAAAGTTATTTATAGAAACCCAAAGGCTTCAAGTAATTTCCCGTTTGAAGTTACTGAGGTTTCACCTCAAGTAAAACCGAGACAGAGGAAGAAATCAACTGAAGATACTAAAGCTACAACAAAAGTATCAACTAAGTAAACCAAAAAAGGAATCACACAAATATTTATATAGAATTTATCTTGGTATACATATTTATTAAGATTAATAAAAGGAAAGAATTATGGCATTTTTAGATAGCTCTACAGCGGTCATAGACGCAATACTTACAAGAAAAGGTAGAGAACTACTTGCAAGAAACGATGGTAGTTTTCAAATTACTAAGTTCGCTTTTGGTGATGATGAAATAAACTACCAGCTTTTTGATGCAACAAAATCTACGGATCAAGATGCTGATATTTTAAATTTACCGGTATTAGAACCTGTATCCAATGAAAATGTAGCATTATTACATAGGCTTATAACACTACCAAAGGGAAGTTTAAGAATAGCTAACCTTCAAATTTCACCTACTTCTGGTAGTATAAATTATGGTGACGATTTAAATGTTACTGTTTCTACTGAAAATGGATCTGATACACAGGGATATTCCGCTACTGTAAGAGATACAGATATTGCAGCTTTGAATAATATAACTGCGGTTCCTAATGAAAATGGTGTAGGAACATTTACAATAAGAACAGGTGCTAATGCTGGCAGTAAATCTGGTCAAACTATAGTTGACATTACAGGTATCAATAGTGGAGCAAGAACAGAATTTACTTTAACGGTAAGTGCTTCAGGCGCTCTATCATAGGGAAATAAATAATGTCTATAAATAATTATGACTTAGGTCGCGATGTAATCAACACTGAAGTAATAACAAAAACCAATTTTGAAATTACATCTGCTACAGCAGCTCAAGAAAGAAATATTAATTCGTTTGTAATGGAAGCTGCCTCCACCGGTTTCTTAGTTAACGCTAAAGGAACTACCACAAGCACTCCTTTAAGTGCAGCCTTTCGTAACATTTCAAACTATTTCTTTTCTTCATCAGCAGCTAACAGAATACCAGTGGCTCAAAATAATATAGCCACAACGGGTATTTCAAGGGTTATTACAATTGGAAGAACAACCACAGATGATTCTATTTTATCGGGTAGTGTAACTGGAACATTTTCTTTTGGAACACAAGCCAATAAGGTTATTATTGATTTGCCCGAACAATCAATTTCTGGCGCTGTTGGTCGTAAGGGTGACTTAGTAGAGAAAGCAGATACTACTAATATTGTGGGCACTATTTTTTATGACACAGGAACTATGGTATTCCACGGTGGTGATTCTTCAAGAAACACAAACTTTTTGATAGAATCAGCATCTGGCTTTGTTTTCGGGCCTGGCGCTACTGCGGGTAATGTAGCAATAAACAATATAAGTTTTGTAAGCTTAAATATGTTAAAGAGAAGTGTATTCTTTACGAGAGCTTTTAATCAAGAGTTTAATTATTCTAACAATCCAACTGCAATCGCAAACGCTTCTTTAGGGTCTATATCTTCTAACTTAACTGGTATGCCAACATCTTTTATTACTACGATTGGTTTGTATAACAGCGATAATGAGTTAGTTGCCGTGGCTAAAACCGCTCCTCCCGTCAAGAAGGATTTTGATACTGAAAAAGTGTTCGCAGTAAGGTTGCAGTATTAAGAAAATAAAATGAAATGGCATATAAAGCATTTGAAGAAGATCAAATTAACGGGCGACCTTTTGTCGAAGAACAAACTATATCTATATCTGAAGATAGCCCTTGCGCTAGTCATCTTCACTTGTTCACCGGCATACGGTCATTGGGTAAGTTAGATGTTTTTAAAGCAGATTCTTTACCTTCCTTTAATGAAATAGACAAAAAAGAAATAAAATATCAGTGGGATTTTGATAGTAATGTTTTAGCTGGACAAACACTAACAGCAGATATTACTACTGGTGTTTTTCTTAGTTCTGCAGACCAAACGTATAACTCTTCTACCAACACAGATTCACTGCAATCAAGTCAAGATATTTTTAGATACAATCAAGGATATCTATATCGACCAGATAATAACTATGAAAGCACTACGGCTTTAGTAAGTTCTTCGTCTGCGGGTAGAGAGGTTGCGGTGGTTAGGCAAATAAATTTAAGAAAAGATATTTTTCACTCCTCTTATAAACAAGCTGCATTTAAATTTCAGATAAACAATTCTAATACTTCACTAACTGCTTCTATTGACGGGCCTTCGTCTAATGCGGCATATACTACAATAGCAAGTGGGTTGTTTGGTAGTGAGACACCAAATGTTTCAGCCTATACAACAGCATTAGATTTAAAAAATCCTTTTGGTGGAGCTGAAGGCACAGGTCGTAAATCATTTTTTGGTGTAAATGTTTCTACACCATTAACTAATAAATTTGCAGTTACTAACGGGTTGGGTTATACCGCTGGTAATAATTTAGATACAGTTAGAACAGCTTGCACAATAGAGGCTATTGTTAGACCAATGAAGTCAAACTCTGTTTTGTACTTTAGAAGATTAGCCACAACTCAAGATACGTTAACTAAAGATAAGTTTATGAAGTTAGAACTTACCCAATCTGCGGATAACAGAGAATCTGCGTTTAGGTTTTACATAAGAGATGCAGATACGGAAGCTTCTTTTACCGAAGATTTTGCACAACCTAATGTTCAAGCGTCGGGATTGTTTGTTCCTGCAGACGTTGGTATAAATTTATATGATGGAGAATTTCACCACATAGTTGTGTCATGGGACATATTTGAGATAGAAACTCTTGATAACAATGCGTCAGCCGAACGTGGAGCTGGTGTTGTTATGGGGTATATAGATGGGTATAAATTACTTAATAAAGAACAAGTGTTTCCAAGATTATCTGGAGCTGATGCAGCTGGCGGACCTTCAATTCAAGCCAATATGGTAGACCAAAGAATACCTGTAAAAAATACAGAATTATTTGCAAATCAAATAACGAGCGCACCAACAGGTAATAATGTTTATATTGGAGCTTCTAACTATAATAGAAATGATGGAGTAAGAACGGGAGATATGGGTGCTTTAGCTAGTGAAAACGATTCACAGTTAGAGGGTCTATATGATGGGCAAATATCTCATCTTAGACTATGGAATCATAGATTGAAAGATGGAACTACTGGATTTAGGGATGGTGTTGGTAAACTAATTTCTTTAGACCCGACAGATGCTCAAACTAATGGGTCTAATCCTTTGGGGTTAAGTTTTAAAAACTTCAAAAGTCAATCATTAACAGGTGTATCAGCTTCTAATATAGCAGCTTGGTGGTATTTTAATAACATAAATGGGTTAACCGGAGCTGATTTTGCTGGAGGATTAAGTGCTCAATCAAACACGACTGCGATGGCCGCAGATAGGACTGGTAATTTATCTTCTAATACAGGTAACGCTGTGGGTAATGCATCTATCAAAATATTTGACGCTAAAGATATAACACTTGGAACAAGTGGTAACACGATTACTGACTTACAAGTTTCTGGTATACCAAGAGATTTTCTTTATTTTGATCAACCACAAATCAACAATCCAGTTGATAGTAAAAACACACAAGGTAGAATAGTTAGAAAAACTATACAAGATAATATAAAAAGAGTTGGTTTAACTTTTTATGATTTAGGTGTGATAACTATTGATGGTGATGATACTAACGCCCGTTTAGATTTCACATTTCCTGCAAGTGGAGTTACTGGAGACTTTGGTTTTGCGGTAACTGGTCATAATAATACTGCTTTCAATTTACAACGAGTGGTATATAATGCTCAAACTGACAGAGGAAGATTGTTAGTAGATGCTGTAGCTTCCGGTAGTGAAATGAACTTTTCGGGTAATCCTAGTGGTATTAACCCAGAAACAGGAGCTAGTGTTTTTGATGAACCGGCAAGCTATATTACAAGTATTGGATTATACAATAGTAACAATGAATTATTGGCAATTGCCAAACTATCTAAACCAGTAAGAAAAGATGAGGCTACTACTTTAGGTGGTCAAGTAAAATTAGATTTTTAGGGAAAATAAATGGCAATAACTATAACACAACAAACAATGTTAGATGGTTCTGTTACTGGAGGGCCGGTAGTTCCAATACCTACTCACCCAAGAATACAAACAGCTTATGCACCCTTAAATATTAATGATGTATATATTTGTAATTTTGAAACGTCAAGACAATTTACGTTAAGTGGGTTAAGTGGAGTCACAATGGCTAATGCTATTGATGGCGCAGCAGATCATGGTATGGTAGCTTCACCTAAAGACTCTATGACAGCAGTTACTGCAAGTGTTACAGGATCAATGTCTGGGTATTTTATGACCGTAGGGATGCTTTTGAACAATAGAGGGTTTACAGACAGCTTTACAGGAACAACAACGGCTTCTATAGCTGCGGCTGGTGTAGCTGATATTGGAGTATTTGCTTTAAGAAAAAGATTATATGATACATGCTTACAGCCAGGGTGTTTGACAGCTACGGTTACAGGAACTAATTATGCAGGTGCTAGTATTGCTGGCGACTATTATGATTCTGGCTCTGGTCAATTTATTCAGAAGTCTACCGGTAACACTATTGGCGCATCTTTACTTGATGATGGGATGTTTGTGGTTACTACCGCAAATATGAGAGAAGTTGCAACGTCTGTTACGTCTGTAAAATATAAAACAAAAGTGTTAGGAACAACTATAAATGTTTTTTGTAAGTGTCAACCCGATGAAATGAATTTCTCTACTAATTTTACTTCTGCAGTTGTGAGTACGGTAAGTAGTGAAACAACAAGTTTAGGTGAGATACAACAATCATATGACAACATATTGACTAAATCACCTTTAACTAGTAGCACAGATAGGTTTGAGTTTACTCAATCTATGACGGGTAATGGTGACGGTCCTTTTATTACGACCGTTGGTTTATACAATAACAATAATGATTTAATGGCTGTTGCAAAGCTAGCAAGACCTTTAAAGAAACCCACAGATCTTCCATTAACCTTTAAGGTACAAATAGATATATAGGATTCAAAATGGCATTTAAATATATAAACGCTGCAATATCGGGAGAATATCAAAAAATTCTCTCAAGACTTATAGAAGACCCCGAAACTGTGGACCTTACCGATACCCCTACGTTTAATTTACCTAATTCAGTACCTCAGAAGGGATTAAACGCTGACGGTGTTCTAACAGGCTCTGAGAAATCTGTGCAGTTTGATGGTTCAGACGATTTCTTACAACTTGCAACTACTGGCGGATTAGGAACAGAGATATTATTAGAAGATATAGGAACACTGCCAGTAAAACATGGAGCTACTACAAATAATATTGCCTTAGAATCATGGATAAAATTAGATTCTTCTTTAACTGCTATTGGAGGCAACAGTGAATATTTTAAACTCACAATTCAAAGAAACTCAAGTTCATCTACTAGAGGTTTTGATGGCGGTTATTTAGCAAGAAATATATATGCTGTTAGTGCTTTCGGTTCTAATGCAGCTACCGTGCAAGGTACATCATCTGCACACTTTATAGATTTTCAATTTGCGACAGGTGCTGCATTCGCATATTCTCTTAGCTCTACTTGTAATATCCCTACTGATGAATGGGTTCATGTTTGGTGTGAACATACAGTTACTGGTTCCGATAGAAATCCAAGATTTACACCAACTCCAAGAGGTCTTATGAAGATCTATATTAACGGAACACTTAATAGGTCAGAAACAACCGATAAGTTAACTGATTTAGCTTTAGGTAGTGATGGATTACCTTTTCCTTCTACTGGAGACGCAATTGCCAACGCTTATAGTAGAGGGGTAAGTTTTGATGGTAAGGTTGATGAGATGAGGTTGTGGTTAAATAGTGGATCAACTGAATCTGTTGCAGCCTTAGCTAATAAAGGTAATGTTGGTGTTCCCACTGATGCCTTTAGTAGTCAAACAGATTCTGATAAAGTAAAATTATCTTTTTCTCCATCTGCAGAATACTTGGCGGCATGGTGGAGATTTGAAACATTATCAGCGGTTGATCTGTTTGCAAATATAGTTGACTCAATAGTTGACTCAACCGATTATGGTCATAGCGCTAGCCCTAAAAACTTTAGTGGATCAGTTGACTTTTCAGAGGAACAAACAATTGTAGCTGGCCAAACTGTATCGGGATTAAACAACTCTATAACTGGTCAACTTAATTTAGCTGATTTAAGAGGTGGATCATATGATCATGGAGGCATGACAGTTATACACGATAATCAAAACGCTATAAACTTACAAAGTGCTGTGGATAATTTAGTAACTTGTGCTAGTAACGCATGGGCTGCTTCAGGCAATGCGGGTGTTACAAGAGATGATCTTAATATATTCTATGGTTCTTCAGCGGTTATTGTTAACACAACTAAAGCCGGTCAAGGCGCAACACATACCATAGATTATAGTCACTTACTGTTTGATAAAAATGACTATACTGTATCCTTGAGATTGTTATTAACATCTGGTTCACCAACAGCACAAGTAACTTTTACTTTAGGTAAATTTACAAATAAAGTTGCAACTACAGCTATGATGAATAGAAACTCATGGACACCGGTAGTTTTAAGAAATACTGCAATTGCTGACCCAAACGAAAGTAGTATTACAGGTAGTGTTGTTGTACAAACATTAGGTACAAACTCAAATGATGTTGGAGCATTATTTAGTATTGATGGTTTACAATTAAATGAAGGGTCATTCCCCGCTGACTTTGTAGGCCCGAATCAAATTAGAAAAGGTGGTGAAATAAGCTGGATGGTGGGAGATTAATATGCAAACTAAAGATTTTACAGTTCAACACACCGCGAGATTTTTGAGTAATAAAACTAATTTTACAAAGCAACCTTTATTTGTAATGACCAACAATTTAGGTTTAACTGGTGATGACTTTATAGCTGTTTACAGAATAACAAGAGGTCATGCATTAGAAGAAACATGGAGAGAAAGTGCAGCCATATCTAGTACTGCTGCTAGCAATGCAGTAAGTGGTGACGGTGTTATAGGGATTACCATAGGCTCTTCTATGGGATTGACTTCCGCTACAGGTAGTAATAGAATTAATGCTAACTCCATTACAGCGTCAAAAGCAGCGCTCAATAATTGGGATGGAACAAACCCACTATCTGCAGATGTTGGTCTTACAAGCTCATTAATATCTACTACATCTCAAGGCACACAATACGTTATAAGCACTACCATGAAAGGTACTGATAGAATTGATGTGGTTGTAAACGATGGCGATCAAAACTTTGCTGACATAACAATAACAGGATTACCAACATTATCTGATATGCATGTTATAGGTAATGGTATTAGACCTAAAGGTAAACAAAGCAGCACATATGTTGTTAACGCTACTACTGATATGAATGGGGCTGCAGGTAGTGCTGACATAACAACATATCTTTATAACCAACAAGATCAACAACAAGTGTGGGCATCATCTGGTCTTACTGGGGTTTTTGATTTATCCTTTAATGGTTTGAGTGCATCAGTTAGAGGTAAGGCCGCAGGTCATGGTGTGATGCAGGCTGCGGGTTTACAAGGAGCTGGGTCAGGTACTGTTACAGGGTGGACAGCAGGTCCGATAGAAGGTGGTTTTAGATTAGATAATGATAGTTTCTTAGAAGGAGTAACATCTTCTTTATTTAATACACGACATCATACTACTACAGGTATGACCTTAATGACTTACGTAAAGTTTCACGCTACCGGTAGCAATCAAACTTTTATGAATATATGTGGAGCTGAAGAAGGTCTTAATCTTTCAATGATTGGAGGAGGATTAAGTTTTTCTAATCCTAAAGCTTCAATTACTGCAGGTGCTCTTACTACTGCAGGTGGAACTGTTGGTAAATCCACAAACAATATGGCTGGTCAGTTTTCAATTCAACTAAATCGTTGGTATCATGTAACGGGAGTTGTATCTGCTACTGGCTCTAATTCCGGTATGAGAATTTATGTTGACGGTCATAAAATGCAATTAGCAAGAACTAGACAAGCGGGTGCTGTAGGTCTTAATAACATTCCATTATCTGCATCAGTTTCTGGTTCACAAGATCAAGATAAGACTACTTCTGCTAATGTTGTTGCAATACCTACTTTAACTTCACCTAGATTACTTATAGGTTCTGATAGAGCATTAGCCGGCGCTAATGTAGCCCATGATGTAGCTGTTACTAGAGTTTTTAATAGAGCCTTAAGTGACTCAGAAGTCTTTCTTAATTTTATTTCTACTATTCCTTCTAATATTTTACTTGATAATTTTAGAATTGGATAAATAAAAATTTAAAGTGAAACGGTGGTACCTAGTATGTGCTATATTACGGGGAATATAAACTATGGATGATAAAAATTTTCAAATAAATAAAAAAGACCTTGTTTCTAAGTTTAGAGCTTTGGTAAAAAAACATGCTGAGAGAGGTGATGATTATAATCCCAAACATGGTAAAACTTCAGCTAATCATAGGGATTATTTTGTATTAGATAAAATAAGAGCTGTGTATAATTGGGTTATAGGTGAAATTAAAATAGAGTTAAGAAGAAAATATATACACGATGATAAAATGTATCATAAGGCTGTTGGTGAGTTAGAAAACTATGTTCGTAATAAAATCCGTTCTGAAAAAGATGGCACTATGTATCTTAGGGTTAATAATCAATTAACATTTAACGGTGATAGTAAGCAATACAGAGATCACTTTGTGCAAAACCTTAATAAACAACTATCTGTATTTAGAAAAATAGTAGATGAACTCAATGGTTTTTTAAGTGGTCAAGAAGATGAAGATAAGAACAAACCGATACTAAATGATGTATCACCAAGAATGATACGTAAAGAACACACTGCAGAAGAAGTAGCTGACATTATACTTAAAGAGGTGCCGACAGACTATTTATTAGAGATTAATAATCAAGAATTTAATAACTTTAATAATAAGTTATATGTGTTATTAGACAAATATAATGTAACTGCTTTTGAAACAAAAGAACTATTAGATAAAATAAAGGAATCTTATACACCGCAAGAAGAGAGCAATGATGAATCTGAAACAGATAATACAGAATCAGAAAACACAGAAGTTTGATCTTACAAGTTTAGTAAGAGATACAGAAGATAAACTGCACGAAAGTTCTACAGGATCTTCATCAGGCGATGCTGTTACATCTTCTACTTGGGCTACGATAAAGTCTTTGTATGAAAGTGAAGAGTATGATAAACTTTTAAAAAAACAAATAATTGATAAAGACGGCCAACAAATACAAGTTGGAACTGCTATAGGTTTTTCTTATAAAAAAGGTCAAATGAATAAGTCTGAAAAAGACGCTTATCGACAAGCTATAGCTGCAATAGGTGATGCGGTAGCAAAAGGTGAGTTAGAAACAGAAGATATACCCGATAACGAAAGAGAAGTTTTAGATCAAGCAAGAAAACAAAGTACTGCCACTGCAACCGAACCTACACAGACTACACAAGATCGAAAAAAAGATGCTGATAAAGAGATAGGTGATTTTTTAGGTAGTGATGACGATGATAAAGAGGGAAAAAGTGATGATAGTAAAGATGTTGTTTCTAAACCCGAAGCAACTGAAGAGGATATAGAAACAGCTCAAGAAAATATTGAAAATGCAGGTGAACCTAATACAAAAGATAAGAGTCTTAGCGATGTTGATGAAAATGTATTTTCGGCTACTATACCTCCGGCTGTTACTGACAAACAATTTAAACAAAATATGAAAGCCGCTAAATCTAAAAATATAGAACCTCCGTTTAGCTTTACTGATGAACAAAAAGAAAAACTTTTTAATAAAGTGCCTGCTGTTTACAGTACTGTAATAGAAAGAATGCTCAATCAAACTAAGGGCAAGTCAACTGTAACTGATTTTATGGAGGGTGTAGGAGCAGGTCAACCATCATCACAAGCTGGTGAAATAATAACAATGGCAGCCATAGCTATGGATGATGAATCTGCTAATGAATTTTTTAATATGCTTAGAGAGAGAGTGAAAGATTCAAACTACCCTAAAGATTCTTGGATTGATAAAAGTTGGGTAGACTCAGCACAACAAGTTAGAAACGGTACTATTGCAAGGTATAACGGAACATACGGTGAAGGTAACTGGGAAATTGAAAAAGGGTGTTGGGATTCAAAGACAGAAGTAGAAGCTATGGGATTGTCTGATTATAAAAAAAATAAAGGATTTTCAACTGACACTTATATGCGAATAAAAGTAGACGGGCAGTCTCAACTTGATGAAATATCACTAAAAAAAGATTTATCTGTTAATTTTTTAAATAAGAATACGGCAGCCTTAGTAGATTTTGCTATATTAGGTTCAGATGATGCCGGGCTATATACTGAGTTAAATGATTTATGGTCTGAGATTCCAACAAACAAAAGGAACAACAATAAGATAACATATGATGTTGATGGGGAACAAATAACTGCACGAGAAATTCAATCAAAAATAAATGACATGAGGTCAAAAGCTTTTAGTAAACTTTCAGAATCTAATCCAGAGTTAGCCGAGCAAATTAAGTTAGCCGATTCGGATAACGCTAAAGTTAAACAAAGATCCCTTTTAGGTGATTCTATTAGTGATAAAGGTAATCTTGTATCAATGAGAGCGGCAGCAAAGGATTTTGAAAAACTTAAAGATGAAGAACCGCTAAATGGAATTTTAAATAGTTTAGTTGGTGGAGGTCAAAGCCGAAAGGCTATAGAAGACTTCGCCAAGAACGCTGTAGAAGTTTTATTAGATGGTGATAAGCTTGATGGGATTACTTTTGGAAAAGATGAAAATGGTGATGCATTAGATCCGATGGTTGTCTATAAAAACGGCGAAGAGCTTAAAACAAAAGATCAGAAAGAGGCTATATTCGGAAAAGGAAACTCCGGGTCTGATAGAATACAAAAGATAGCTTGGTATGCTACAGTTGTAGGTTCGTCAAAAAGTAGATCTCTCAATAAACAGAGAGAGCGCATAGAGGAAAATATTACTCAACACACTAACGCTGTTATGAGTACAATAAATGATATACCACAAATGAGAGAAGGTATGTTAAATGCAATTCGTGAAGAGTTTCCTCTAAAAGCTTTATTTGAAGGCGAAGAAAAAATGTCACTAGCTCAGTATAACTGCGACCCTAATGTTTTAAAAGAAATATTTAGTGGTGCCGAAAGCTATGAAGAAATTCAAGATAAGTTGGGAGTAGAGGAAGATGACAGTGGGCAATTGTCATTAGTATATAAAGCTGAGGCTGGAGGAAAATCTATTCCTGTTGCCCAACTTGAAGCGCGATCAGATGGTAAAGGATATGGAAATAGTTTTAAGTTTACATTAAAAGTACATAGACAATTTCAAGACGCTCTTAAAGAAGGTAATAAAGCTGCCTATCCGCAATCTGGCGTTTATGAAGTATCAATTAAGTTAGGTGATATTTTATCTGAAGAAAAGATAAACACATTAGCTCACCATTGGAAGATAGCCGAAGATGACTACCCCGTTGACCTATTTATAAAGGAACTAAACGAAAGAAGTTTAAACTAAATGAATACCTTATTAAACTATATAAATAATAAGGTTATAGGTTGGAGAGTAAAATTATGATGGCTGATACGCTACTCTTGGCTACATTTTGTAAGGCAAGAGATGTAAAAACTACAATAGATTTGATTACCGATGAGTTTGAAGTTGTCGGTGGTAAAATCTTTGTTCTGCAGGATGAGTCAGATAGATATAAGAAAATTCTAACTTATAACATTGTTAAAGAAAAGGTTGTTTTTTCAGAAGTAATCAAAAACACGATTTCCTTACATCGTAAAAAGGAAACGAATACTTTATATACTCTTAATGCTTTAAACGAAGTAGTGAGGGAACAGAACGGCGGTAATGAAGATCCTAAGTTTTCAGTAGATTGGGAGCCACATCGTAATACTCTGTTGGTTACATATAAAGATGATGAAAGTGGAGAACAATTTTTAAGGAGAATAGAAACAAGATTAATTAGTATTGTTAATCTTGATGAAGACAATTAGTTAATAAGAAAGGTTTTTAAATATGGTAGATGATAACACTTTAGTTTCTGTTATTCTTCTAACTGAAGATGCTGTAGATGATGATGTATTTAACACTTTCAAAAATATCACCGAACAGACACATAAGAATGTTGATATTATTATCTCTACATTTAGAGAAGATCTTGATGATATCAAAGATAGGTGTGCAGAATTACATTTAGATGTAAGGTGGGCACAACAATCTGCCGGTGGAGATTTTATCGCAGAGCTGATAGATTTAGCAGACGGTGAATTAATTTTCTACAAAACAGTAAACAACTGCTTGTGGTATCCTCGCCACATTACATCTCACATTGAAAGCTTTAACAGAGATAAGGGAACCAAGTGGGCGTTGTCTCATGTAGAGAACAGAAATGTTGATCAACATGATAGCCCATTTAATACTTTAAGTTTTAGGATTGATAATCCCCCGCACCCCGATAAGATTACATTAGATGAAATTTGTCATTATAAATCTTTACCTGTGGATTGGGCTATTTGTTTAGTTCAAAAGAATGATATCGCTTTGTTTTATCCCGGCTATGCCGTAAAGTATTGGATTGAACAAAATCACAGAGGAACAATACCCTCTGAAATTACAGTGATTCAATGGATTAAGCCAGATGGAACAGGCCCGAACGATAAAGAATTAGAAGATTTCTATCAGCAAGTAGGTGTTCCACAAAGCACTGAGATTAAAGAAGAGCCAATTGAGACAGAAGACGGAATTGAAATTAGAAGAGTGTTGCCAACGGTTGTAGGTAACAGACATTTTAAAGAGTATACCGATAGTATATTAGAAGTCATTAATCAAACGGAAGATGTAACCAGTATTGCACTTAAGCGGTCTATCGGTATGGGTGATGTTGTCGTAGCAGAACCTATTGTTAGAAAACTCAAGCAAAAGTATCCCAACGCAAAACTAACCTTTTATTCTGCGAAACCAGATGTTATTAAATACTTTGAAACACAGCCCGATGAAGTTATTCAAATAGATGAAAATGATGTAGTTAAAGATACTCTGTTTAATGTAGAGAGTGAAGTAAAGTTTGATTTAGATTTATCCTATGAATCAAGAGAAGAAACTTCTTTTATTGATGCGTATGCTCAAGTTGTTGACGTTGAGTTTGATAGTGAAGAAGATAAGTATGTATCTTTAGTGTGTGATGAAGAACCATTAGTTAAAGAAAAGTATGTGGTTGTTTGTGGAGATGGATCTGGTTGGCCTGGCAAAAGTTGGGATATGGAAAAATATGCTGAAGTAATTAAGTATATAAAAACTATGGGATACAAGGTATACGAAACTGGCGCTTCTCATACAGAAGAAAGTGAAAACGAATATCATAGTTGTGAGTTTAATGAGATGGTTAATCTTATTGCTAACTGTGAGTTCTATGTAGGTACTGATAACGGCCCGATGCATGTCGCGAGAGGTTTTAAGAAACCTTGTTTTATTATCGCTGGCGCAGCACTACCTTATTATAGTAACCCGTATAGAGAAAATATTTTTTACATTCAAGACAGCACCCATCCTGGCGTTGGTATAAAACATAAGCAGTTTTTTAATCTTACCGATCAAGGTTTGACCTTTATGCCATATTATCCCGATGAACCTAGCTGTGGTTTGAATAACATTTACCCTAAACATGTAATAGACGCTATTAATAAATTCTTTAGTAAACCTTTAAGTATTGTTGATAATAGTGAATGTAATTTTCTTTTTAACGTATCGGGTAATTTAGTAATGAGGGATGTGTTGCCAGGGTTCGCTTACTATAAGAGTAACGACACCGGTGTAGTGCAAAGAGAAAACCCTTATTACCACCCCGATCAAAGATTAGATATTAGTCAAGTATATGCGAACGATAAGCAAAATATTTGGGTAAACAACTTTACACCTATGATTAAAGATTGGCGTAACAACAAAGGCGAAAAACTTAAGATTTTAGATGTAGGCTGTAACATGGGTATTTTGGTAGAAGGTGCATCTAATGAAGGTTTTGATATTAGGGGGTTAGATATCAATCGCCTAAGTATAAAAGCCGGCCAAGACCAATGGCCGAAGGTAAGAGAGCTATTAACGGTGGAAGATTTTACCCAACCACAAACAGAAGAAAAGGTATACGACGTTGTGGTGTTAAGCGATATTCTTAGTCATGTAGGTAATCCAGTAAAACTAATTGAAAATGCTTTACAGGTGTTGAAAGATGATGGGTTTATCTATATTAACATTGTTAACTTTGGCTGTGACAAGGCAAGAAAAGATTTTCATAAGTGGGATGGTATTGGCGTTGGAGAAAACATTACTCTGTTTGATAGAGATAGTTTCACTAAGTTTACTGATAGGTTTGGTTTAGATTGTGTTGATTATCGAGAAGATGAAGAAGACGAAATGATTTTTGTTCGTTGCACAAAGAGAGGTTAATATGACCGTTGGATATTTGTTAGACCTGTTAATTATTAATGAAGTAAGAAAAGAAAAATTAGCTGATACTTTAGAATTGGATGTAGTGCATGATCTAAATAAACAAAATGGTTTTTTACTAAAAGAAATTGGTAGGTATCTTATAGAGGTTGCCGATGGAAAAAGGCCAGGCATTTTTTCTAAACATAAAAATTATGATGAGGGCGTAGGTGAAAAAGAAAATCCTAATTTTATAAAGGTGTTATATAATCTATATCTGCGTCATTCAGAACTATGGGATTTAGAAGATGAACGTAGAGATACAGAAAATAAAGGCGATAATGAAAGATTATATGCTGCCGATAGAGTTTCTATTGTTAATAAGAAAAGAAACGATTTAGTTGAGCAGATAGATAAGATAGTTAATACTGACTTAAAGAAAATGAAAATATGGGGTAGTTTAGTAGAATGAAAAAGGTATTAATAAGTGGTGCCGATGGGCAACTTGTAACAGACATAATTAAAACTTTATCTAACCCCGAAAACGATATGCTTTTTAATGTATTGGCTTTCAATAGAAAAAAATTGGATGTTACACATAAAGAAGCGTTAGAGGTAGAATTTAAGAAAAACAATCCCGATTTCTTTATACAGGGTGCAAGCTACCATGTAGTAGAAGAAATAAATAAAAACCCTAAAGAAGCTTGTGATGTTAATATCGCCTCTCTTCATTATTTAACTGATTTATGTAATGAGTATGATTGTACTCTTATTAATTTTTCTACTAATTATGTGTTTAATGGGATGGCAGTACCGTGGGAAGAGTTTCATGGAGCCGGTCATTACAGTGAGATGGATGAACCATACCCTATTAATTTGTATGGTATTCTTAAGTATGCTGGCGAACAAGTTATTTCTACTAGTTGTGAAAAATATTACAATATCAGAGTAAGCGGTTTGTTTGGAAAAACTGGAAGTCGTGCTAAAAATGGTTCTAACTTTCCCTATACAATCAAAAATAATTTAGAAATAAATGATAGAGCAGATCATCTTGAGCCTGTTAAAGTAGTAAACGATCAACTTGTTAATGTAGGGTATACGGTAGATTTGGCCGAGATCATCGTAAAGATGATGCGCGATGAAAATGAAAATCTTCATGGATTATACCATTTAGCTAACAAGGGCGAGTGTACTTGGTATGATGTGGCTTGTAAAGTTGCCAAAGTGTTAGGGTATAATAGAGATAGAATAATTCCAATCACTTCTGATGAGTTTTATAGTAATCTTAAAAGACCTAAAGACACAACCCTCAATATGTGGAAAGTAGAAAGTAGGTTTGGATTAACGATACCACAATGGGAAGATGCAATAGAAAGGTTTTTTAGAGATGAGGTTTTGTAATGGAACATTTTCACGATGATGTATATGGATTTTCTCAAGGAGATTTATTTTCTCTATACAAAAATGTAATTGATAGAGCTGAGTCAGGCTCTCATTTTGTAGAGATAGGAACTTTTTTAGGTAAAAGTGCTGTTTATATGGCTGTTGAGATTATAAATTCGGGAAAAAATATTAAATTTGATTGTGTAGATCATTGGCTTGGTTCAGAGGAACATCGTGATAATGATAATGTAAACATAGATACACTGTATGAAGATTTTTTGAAAAACATTGAACCAGTAAAAGGTGTAATTAATCCTGTAAGAATGGGTAGTGTAGAGGCATCATTCTTGTATGAACCAGACTCTTTGGATTTTGTTTTTATAGATGCGAGCCACGATAGAGATTCTGTTAAAGCTGACTTAGCATCTTGGATGGTAAGAGTAAAAGAAGATGGTATTATAGCAGGTGACGATATTGGTGCTAGCGGAGTTTCAGAAGCAGTCAAGTGGTTTTTTGATACTACTAAATTAGAGATACTTGGTAGACAGTGGATGGTTGATTTAAGCAACTAAGGATAATTGACATGATTAGATGGTGTATGGATCTTGACAACACTCTTGTAAAAACGAATGGTAGTGATTATAAAAATAGCACACCTATTCCAAAAGCAATAGAGAAGGTAAGACGATATAAGGAACGGGGTGATCATATTATAATTATGACAGCCCGTGGAGCAGGTAGTAAAACGGATTGGAGAGAGTTCACAGAAAAACAATTAAACGATTTTGGTATTCCTTATGATCAATTGATTGTAGGGTTAAAGCCTGGCGGTGTTGATGTTTTTGTAGATGATAAAGCAATTAATGCACTTGATTGGTTAGCAGATGAAGAAAAAGCTTTAAGTAGAATAGAGACAAAAGAGCATTACAAAAATGTTCAAATCTTTGATCCATTTTTTCCTTACGCTCAAAAAGTTTTTGATGAGCTTGGGATTGACCCAAACGAACACCTTAAAAGAGGAGATGACTAATGTCACAGCCAGCACAAGAAATGAAACACGGTGGAAGGTTTCACGTAGATGATAGAGGAACAAGATATTGTGATATTTTTCCAGAGATTGGTAAGGGTGATATTAATGTTACAATAGTAGAGCCAGGAGCTGCAGCGCTTTGGCACAGGCATATGTATCAAGACGATTATCAGTTTGTTATTAAGGGTAGTTTGAAAATTGGTGTATGTAATGCGCCATATATGGGCGGTGATGATTTAGAAGAATTTGGAATGTCAGAAGAAGATGCGGCTAATGTTTATGAACAAAGAGAAGAGTTATTAACTAATTGGAAAGAGTTGAAAGAAGCTGATCGACTAAGCTCACAACAACTACAACAATGGCCTGTTGATGAGGGTAAAGTAGAGTGGCATTATCTTTCTGAAAGAACCGCGAAAGACGGGCCTCTGTTCATTCCTCGTTTTTTATGGCACGGCTGTTATAACTATACCAACGAACCAGCTATACTTATCTATCATGTCACCAACAAATATACCGGTGAAGATGAAGATAGATTAGATCCTTTTATTGCCGGTTGGAACTATGAAAGAGTTGTAAAGTAATGGTAGATAATTTTGTTAGTGGCAATGTCGATCCACAAGGTGAAGTTTATTTAGTTACTGGTTCACATGGTCATATTGGTAGTTATATCGTTGAAGAGTTAGCTAAGCAAAAAGATGATATTACTATTTTATGTGTGGATAATCTATACAATGGTGATGTAGGTAATCTAAAAGAAGCTTATTCTATTGCTGACAATAAGAATGTAAGAATAATCCCTATCGTTGCGGATGTTAGCGTTGAAGATGTAATGAGAGAAATATTCTCAAAACATAAGCCTAATTATGTTTTCCATACTGCATCATACCTTACTTTAGATTCTAACAAATATAAAAGTAGAAGTGTTAAGGTAAATGTATACGCTAGTGCATTGTTGTTTGAATTGTGTTTAGAGTTTGGAGTAAAGAAGGTAGTCTATAGTTCTTCTGCTTCGGTATATGGAACTCCCGAAATAACCCCTACAACAGAGGATTATCCGTTTGATGATTGTAAATTATTATATGGAACATCTAAGGTTGCGTTAGAATATATTGCAAAATCCTTTATGGAGTTTGGATTAGATATTGTCGGCCTCCGTTATTTTAATGTTTATGGTCCGAGACAAAGTTTATCTAATGTATATACACAGATTGTTCCTAAGTGGGTTAACGCTATAGCTACTGGAGGAACTATTACAATATACGGTGACGGTAAACAAACAATGGATATGATTTTTGGTGGAGACATAGGTAGGGCTAATATAGCAGCTATGGAAAACACTGAGTGTAAAAATATTTTTATAAATGTCGGCACCGGCCATGAAACATCAGTTAAAGAATTATTTTATTTGATTTCTAGTAGGATGGAAAGTTTGTTGGATAATCCTAAGATTAATGTGGAGTATGAAGAGCATGACCCTAATCTTGTAAGAAGAAGATGTGCTAGTGTTACACAGATGCACAAATATTTAGGTAAAAATCAAGTAAGTATTGATCAAGGTATTGACATAACTTGTAAAGAATTATACCGCCGATCAACTGAATGGCAACCACATAACGGATAATTAAAATGTCTTGGTATGATAAAATTTATGATGTAAAAGATTTTGATATTCAAGGAGGCATTTTTACAAATGGTTGTTTTGACATCATACATAAGGGTCATATAGAGTTATTTCAATTTTGTCATAATTATCGTGCCCGAAAAGGTTTTACTTTAGATAATTGGCATAGTAAGATTATAGTTGGTGTTAATAGTGATTCTTCTATTAAAAAGTTAAAAGGTAATGATCGCCCCATAATAGATCAAGATAACAGATTATCTATTTTGAACGCTATAAGTTTTATTGACTATATTGTGTTGTTCGACACTGAAAGCGTTCTCCCTCTAATACAAAAAATAAAACCTAAAGTGTTAGTAAAGGGTGGCAATTATAACACCAAACCTTGCGCAATACAAGAGCAAATAGTAGGTCAAGAGTTTGTGGAAAGTTATGGCGGCGAGGTAATAACCGCACCTATGGTAGAAGGTTTATCTACCACTAATATTGTAGAAAAAATATCAAGGAATAATCATGTTATATAATATACAAGATAAATTAAAAATAAATTTACCTACTCGTCATGCAGATAAAGTTGATGCTTACAATGAAGAATGGGATAAAGAAAACGGTCAAGGTTGGGAGTTAAGGAACTTTATTGAATTAACTAAAGGTAGAAAAAGTCTTTATGATGTTGGAGGCAATGTAGGTTTTTTTTCGTATGTATTTTGTTTGAATAATAATGACGATAAGACGAAAAGAGCATACTGTTTTGAACCATCACCCGAAGGTCTTACTAATGCTGTAGAGATTGTTAACCATAACGATTGGTTTGATCGTATCAAACTTTTTCCCATGTTTATCGGTGATAAGAATGGAGTTGTAAGTATCCTTACTGAAAAGTCGGGTACTTTTGTTGTTAGATATGAAAAGGAAGATCCTAACTTTAAGATAGTAAAAAATAAAGACAATGTAACCAACGATGTAGCTAGTAGGATAGCTACCATTGATGACTTCACTTGGATAGCAGAGATGGGTAATGAAGACAAAAAATATGGGTTAGATATGGTCTTTGAAGATAAAAAAGAAAGAAAGAATAAAGATTATCCCGGCTTTAATAATGGCTTTGACTTAGATACTTTAAAGATTGATGTAGAGGGTTATGAGCAAAGAGTGTTAAAGGGTGCTAAGGAAACAATAATGAAATATAGGCCATTAATTTTTTTAGAAATCCATTCACATTTATTAAAGTTATACAACAATGATGTTTTTGAAATATATAATACTTTAGAGAAATATGGGTATAAAATTTTCGATATCCATATGGATGAAATAAAAAATAAACAACAGTATGAAAGTTTGTTCGGTGCTAAGAATGAAATAAGGGTTGTTTGTAAAGGAGATTAGAATGCACGAATATCAGGCAAACTTGATAAAAATAGTTGATGGTGATACTTTAGACGCAGACATAGATTTAGGGTTCTCTGTGTGGGTAAGAAAACGCGTTCGGTTGGTAAATATTGACACATGGGAAAGCAGAACAAGAGACAAGGAAGAAAAGAAGCGTGGATTAGCTGCAAAAGCACGATTGAAGGAATTGATCAAAGAAAACAAAAATCAATTTATCTTGATTTCACATGGTCTTGGTAAGTTTGGTAGAGTGCTTGGAGAAATACTTTTAGATGACGATAGGAATGTAAATGATATTTTGATAGAAGAAGGCCACGCTTATGAATATCATGGCGGAAATAAAGAAGAAGCCAGAGCAAAAGCTCAAGCCATCTTATCTGAAAGAAACAAATATTAAAATGGAGTTAAATATATCTGAATACCATATTCGTAATGTAAGCCCCGATGAATATGGGATAAAAAGACCACACTACTCTGTATTATTATCTCACCTATCAACATACTTTAATGACTCTATAATTGTTGATTTAGGAACACGCGATGGAGACAGCGCAGTTGCTTTAGCTTATAATAAAACTAATCGTATATACACTTATGATATTTCTCATAGTGCAGATGCTGCAGAAAAATTTGACAACTTTGATAATATTAAGTATATTATAGGTAATTGTTTAGAGTCTAATTGGAACGGAATGACTTTGGATGATGATATACCGAGAAAGGTATATTTTTCAAGTATAGGTGATAAAACTGATATAAAGGGTAATCCCAAACAAGCTATAAGTGACAAGGAAATATTTTTATCAAGCAAACTTATATTTCTTGATGTTGACCCACACGATGGTTTACAAGAAAAAATAGTATCAGACTTTTTAATTGAGAACGATTGGAGAGGGGTAATGGTTTGCGATGATATTGGCACTGGCAGGGAAGTGGAAAACAGCCACCCAGATATGTTAGCATGGTGGAATAGTATTGATGTAAGAAAGTATAATATTGCAGATAGCATATACTCTGCCGGTACAGGCACTGGTATCATCTGTTTTGATAATCAAAAGGTTATAATTTAATGAAGACATTTCATATACTACAGTTAGCAGGGTATGGTGATACTTTATCAGCTATTACAAGATTACCTGCTTTAAAAGAAAAATATCCCGACTATAAAATTAAATTTTGGTTAGGTGGTTTTGGTAAGTCACCACAATTTTCTAAAGAGCAATTAGAGAGAGAAGGTTACGAAGCTGCTCTAATTAAAAATCTAACTTTTCATAATCAACTGGCATCTATGCGTGACTTCTTATTGAACAAGGTCGTAAAGCCAGATGATAAGTTTGAAGATTGGTCATTTTGTGAAGAGATATTTGATAATAAAAAACCTCACTTTGCACCTTACGATATGCAGTTTCCTTATGAGTATAAGACGGGTGAGCCATCATATCACGTAGAAGATATAGTTAAATGCGTTAAAGAAAAGAATGGCGTAGCTATTCACCCATTAACCAAAGATGGTAATGCAGAAGGTTTTGAAAGTGATGTAAACAATGGTAGGTTTTGGAAGAAAGAGTTTTGGCAAGAGATTTGTGAGCTATTGAATGAAAAAGGTTTAACGCCAACATTTGTTGGTATCAATGATGAGGATTGGGGATTAAGAGAATATTGTGATAGGCGACGGATAGACTATATTGATGCTATGGGTGTTGATATAGAAAACACTATTCATATACTTAAAAATGTGTCGGGATGTATTGCATGTAATTCATGGGATTGGGAAGTTACCAGTCGCCTTAATATTCCTACTGTTGTATTTTACACTAAGAATCATTTCTTTATTCAGAACCATACACCCCCAACTAATCACCCATTTTGGAATACTTGTTACATAGAAACAAATTGTGTTCAAACCAAAGTAGCCACAATACCTGCAGGTGATTCAAGTTTAGCCGGTAGAATAATGAAGGGGCAAGAAGAACCGTCTGAAATCTTTGATAAGTTTTTCTACTTATATGAAAACAACAAAAGACCAGATACAAAATATTCTGTTTGTATGATTACGTATAACGATGAAGAATGTGTAAGAGATACAATGGAAAATGTCACACCATATATAACAGATGATTTTGTAATTACGGATGGTGGGTCAATAGATAAAACGATAAGTATTATAGAGGAGTATAATGCTAATCTTATTCATAGAAAATGGGATGATAATTTTGAAATTCAAAAAAATAATTCACTGGATGCAGCAAATCAAGAATGGCGAATTTGGATTGATGCTGATGAAACCTATGAGCCGATATTTTGGAATCAACTATGTTGGTATATCAGAGATGCAAATAATCGTGGGGTTGATTGTATTAATGTACCACGTATTAACACAGTAGAAGGTATAACTCAAGAATTTGCTGATCAACAAGCTTGGAATTTAAGTTATTTTAATTGGGTTAATTATCCCGACTATCAACAAAGGGTTTTCAAATCCCACTGTAGGTTTGCTGGCAGAACCCATGAAAGAATTATCAATGTTAAAAAAGATGCAGCTATTGTTGGTGTTCATTGTAATCACCCAAAAACATTAGAGAGACAAAAAGCTGGTATTAAACGAGAACAAGATCAATATAAGATGACAGCTCAACAGGTTAAGAAAAATATAAACCTTGCTTTTAATAAAAAACTTGTTGTTCACTATCTTCATCATTTAGGTATTGGCGGAACAGCCAAGGTTGTGCAGATTTTATGTAAATACTTTAAGAAGATGGATAAGGATTTTCATCATGTGTTGGCATACAAGGCACACGGTGAGTTAGAAAGAGAACCATTCTTTGAGGAAATTCTTGGTAGAGAAAATCTAATACCATATGCATCAGTTCCAGAGTTTTACGAAGTTATTAAAGAGATAAAACCGTTTATAATGCATCGTCAAACATCTGGTCAACCAGAAATGCCGTTTGTTCCACCTATAGTTGAACAATGTAAACACGTAATATCTACCTCTATATTTGGTCACGTAGATGAAAGTATTAATCTAAGTAGAGCTATATATATCTCTAACAATATGCAACATTGTGCAGGTGTGTTTAATCATAATACAAGATTGATAGCCATTCCTGTAGAAGCCCCACTTACCAATGAAGACTTACGAGAAGAATTAGATATACCTCAAGACGCTTTTGTATTTGGTCGCTTAGGAAGAGATGATAATGATATTTATGACCCTATTAATCTTGTTTCGTTCGCACAGTTAGAAGATGATAGTTTATATTTTGTAGCTTTATCTCCGTCAGAAACTCTGAAAAGAAAAGCTGAAAGTTTAGGTATAACTAATATTCGTTATGTTGATAAGACCTTAGATGACGTTAGAATCAGCAAGTTCTACAACACACTAAATGTACTAGCTCATAGTAGGAAAGACGGTGAGTGTAACCCTGGCAACATTTGGGAGGGTTTCTCACACGGTAAGCCAGTCGTGAGTCATTATGGTATACCTTACAATGGTCATATACAAGAAATTGGTAACTGTGGTTTTGTTGTTAATAGAAAAGATAACTTTCATAATGTGTGGCAAGATTTAAACCCATCTAGTATTGTAGATATCTTAGAGTATTCACGTAGTATAGGTGTTGCTAATTTTACCTGTGAAGATAGCACTAATTCTATTAAGAACGACCAAGATGAGTATACGAGAATTATGAGGGCGTTTGCAGATGGAACAATAGATTACAATACAATGAGTAAGAATTGTGTTAGTAGATGGGAAAGACAAGCTAAGCCAGAAGTTATTACTCAACAACATTTAGATTTATATAAAGAACTATCATAATAAGTTTTGTTTAAAGGAGAAAATATGTTTGACCCAAAAGATGTGCATGTAATACTTATTGGATGCCAACGAACCCAAGACTATCGACACAACCTTGAGATTATGAGGTATAACTATCCAGACATAGGCACTAAGTTATGGGTTACCACAGTCTTTAATGGTGATCAAAATCACTGCCCATCTGGTATAGGAGAAAACACTTTTATATATCTGCCTGAAAATACAGGTTATGGATATGGAGCTTTAGATTCTTTTAATGCAGGTTTGGATTTTGCACGTTGTGGATATAGACCTTATGTAGCTATATTTAATTTTGATGTTTGGTTTCTGACACAAAATGGTTTTAGAACAGCTATGAATGATTTTATTGAAAGTGGTAAACAATTTGCAGCAGGTTATCACCAAACTCATCATTGGGCTATGACAGATTGTATGTTTTTCCGAAGAGAGTTTTTAGAAAAACTATTACCCATACAAGATAAGGTTTTGAATAGTCGTAAAGAGAATGGTTGGCTTAAGAATGAAATGAGTGGCACTCAGCTTGGATTTGAAAATATGGAAGAGTGGATGCTTTATTCTTTAAATCGTGCAGTAAGTGATGGTGAACCCCGTGCTATTGTAGATAATAAAACAAACGATGATCTTATGAATAATCTTGACCCTAAGATTATAGATGTTTGGTTTCAAATGGAAAGGGATGGTCACCCAAGATATAGATATACAGAAAAATATAAACTTATCCATGAACATGATGACGATGTTAAAAAGAAATTGTTAAAGGATAACAACGCCACCAAGGGGCATAACATCTGTAAATATTTAGGTGTGAAGATACCACATAAAGTTTTGAATGATGTTCGTCAACCAGATGGTTCAACAATGGCAATATAATGCTACGATCAATATCTTCACTATCATTACAGACATCTGATATATCAAGAAGAAAGCCAATTGTGATTCACCATCATAATCAGCTTACGATGGGTGGCACAGAAAAGATGAGTCAAATATTTTGTAGACACTTTGTAAAAGATAATACTTTTGAACATTATGTAGCTTATAAAAAAGGCGTAGAAAACACAAGAGAGCCTTACTTTAAAGAAATAGTAGGGTCGGAGAAAATGCTATGTTACGAGTCTCCTTCAGAGTTGTTAAACATCATAAAAGAAAAGAAGCCGTTTATATTGCACAGATATTCGGCTGGTATACCCGAATTTCCTTTCGTGAAAGAAATAAAAGAGCATACTCGCCATTTTGTTTCAACTGCCGTATTTGGTAATCAAGATAATACGATTGATATAAGTAAGGTTATTTATGTATCAAAACATATACAATGGTTAGCAGGTACTCAAGATACAAAGAA